>OFJB01000003.1_pt1 | contig 352204 bp, 298 predicted proteins | sample 1775081 | NCBI WGS metagenome assembly OFJB01 (sample SAMN08195771, study PRJEB24354) | sludge metagenome | isolation source: initial sludge from phenol fed wastewater aerobic bioreactor | place: India: Nagpur | collected 2016-06-05 | reverse complement strand
TTTGGCCTTTCTACGAACCCTCCTCACCCCTGCCAATTCCTAACTCTCACCTGGTCCAGTTCTACGGGAGCAGGTCAGTCCGCATAGACGGCAAGTTCCATATTGTATGTCTCGGGTTGTCCAGACGGGGTTTCCTGCGACCGAATGGAATGGATACCGAGGGCGAGGCAAAGTATGGCGAGAAGTAGAAAGTGCCGTGTCATGCTATGATGTAAACGATAGAGAAGTGATGTTTATTAGGAGAGAAAACGAAAAGGCCGGTCACCCTTGCGGATGACCGGCCTTTTGTTGAATCACAAGTGATTCTGCATTCAGCAGCGGTTCGCATCGCGAACCGCAAACTGGGTGCAGGCTCAGCCTGCTATTTCTTTTTCTTGGCGGCGTTCATTTCTTCGAGCGCGGCCTGGCCAGCGGCGAGGCGAGCGATCGGCACGCGGAACGGCGAGCAGCTGACGTAGCTGAGTCCGACCTTGTGGCAGAACTTGACGGAATCGGGGTCGCCACCGTGTTCGCCACAGATACCGAGCTTGATATCGGGGCGAGTCTTGCGGCCCTTTTCGATCGCGATCTTGACGATTTCGCCGACACCGGTGGTGTCGATGGTCGCGAACGGATTACGCTTGATGATTTCTTCGGCCTGGTAGGCGGGGAGGAACGAACCGGAGTCGTCGCGGCTCATGCCGAGAGTCGTCTGGGTCAGATCATTGGTGCCAAAACTGAAGAATTCAGCGGTCTTGGCGATCTCGTCGGCCACAACGGCGGCACGCGGGATTTCGATCATGGTTCCGATGGTGAAGGCGATCTTGACGCCCGTTTCCTTGATGACCTTGGCGGCGACTTCGCGCACGAGGGCAGCCTGGAGTTCGAGTTCCTTGGGGAACCCGACGAGCGGGATCATGATTTCGGGCTTCACCTTGATGCCCGACTTTTGGACCTGGGCAGCGGCTTCAAACACGGCACGGGCCTGCATCTCGGAGATTTCCGGATAGACAATTCCGAGGCGGCAGCCACGGTGGCCGAGCATCGGGTTGAATTCGTGCAGGTCGTTGACGCGCTTGGCGACGGCTTCCGCAGAAACGCCGAGCTTGGCAGCGAGTTCCTTCTGCTGAGCTTCGGTGTGCGGCAGGAATTCGTGCAGGGGCGGGTCGAGGAAGCGGATGGTCGCAGGCAGGCCCTGGAGCGATTTGAAGATACCGACGAAGTCTTCCCGTTGGTACGGGAGGAGCTTGGCGACAGCGGTTTCGCGGTCGGCCTTGTTGTCGGCGAGGATCATTTCGCGGACGGCGTCAATGCGGTCACCTTCAAAGAACATGTGTTCGGTGCGGGTGAGACCGATACCCTGGGCGCCAAACGCGACAGCGTTGACAACCTGGTCGGGTTGGTCGGCATTGGTGCGGATCGCGAGCTTGCGATACTTGTCGGCCCACTTGAGGAGCAGAGCGTAGTTTTGGTACGTGGCGCTTTGTTCCGGCTTGAGGGTCTTTCCGATGAGGACCTGGATGATTTCGGAAGGAGCGGTCTTGAGTTCGCCCGCAAAGACTTCACCAGAGGTGCCGTCGATGGAGAGGAAGTCGCCCTTCTTGAAGGTCTTGCCAGCAACGGTCAGGGTCTGGGCATCATAGTTGATGCTCAGGGCCGCGGCACCGCAGACGCAAACCTTGCCCATCTGACGGGCCACCAACGCGGCGTGGGAGCTGACGCCGCCACGAGCGGTAAGGATGCCTTCCGCCGCGAGCATGCCGCGGATGTCTTCGGGAGAGGTTTCGTTACGGACGAGGAGGACCTTTTCACCGCGCGCTTCGGCCGCTTCGGCTTCGTTCGCGTTGAAGTAGATCTTGCCGGTGGCCGCGCCGGGACCGGCGGGGAGACCCGTGGCGATGACGTTGGCGGCCTTGCGGGCAGCGACGTCAAAGATCGGGGTGAGGAGCTGGCTCAGCGAGTCGGGGGCGACGCGCAGGACGGCTTCTTCCGGAGTGATGAGCTTTTCCTTGACCATCTCGACGGCGATACGGACGGCGGCGACGCCGGTACGTTTGCCATTACGGGTTTGCAGCATGAACAGCTTGCCGTTCTGGATGGTGAATTCGAAGTCCTGCATTTCGCGGAAATGCTTTTCCAGCGTGGCGCGGACAGCTTCGAGGTCGCGGTACGGCTGGGGCATCTTGACCTGCAGCTTGGCGACAGGTTCCGGAGTGCGGACGCCGGCGACGACGTCTTCGCCCTGGGCGTTGATGAGGAATTCTCCGTAGAACACCTTTTCGCCGGTGGCGGGGTCGCGGGTGAAGGCGACGCCGGAGCCGGAGTCATCACCCGTGTTGCCGAACACCATGGCCTGAACGTTGACGGCGGTTCCCCATTCGGTCGGGATATTGTACTTGCGACGATAGATGATCGCGCGTTCGTTCATCCAAGAACCAAACACGGCGCCGACGGCACCCTTGAGCTGATCCCACGGATTGTTCGGGAATTCCTTGCCGGTGCGTTCCTTGACGAGCTTCTTGAAGCGGGCGACGAGTTCCTTGAGGCCAGCGGCGTCAAGAGCGGTATCTTCCGCGTGCGCATTGCCGAGGAGGTCCTTCTTGACGTCTTCGATGACGACTTCAAAGGGTTCGTGCTCTTCGCCTTCACGCTTTTGCACGCCCATGACGACGTCGCCGTACATCTGGATGAAGCGGCGGTAACAGTCGTAGGCAAAACGCTCGTTCTTGCTGATGGCTACGAGACCTTCGACAGTCTGGTCATTGAGACCGAGGTTAAGAATGGTGTCCATCATGCCCGGCATGGAATCGCGGGCGCCGGAACGGACGGCCACGAGCAGCGGGTTGGTGGTGCTGCCGAACTGGGTGCCGAGAGACTTTTCCATCTTCTTGACGGCGTCTTCGATCTGGCCCTGGAGTTCCTTCGGGTATTGCTTACCGTGATCGTAGAAATAGGTGCAAACTTCGGTGCTGATGGTGAATCCGGGAGGCACCGGCAGGCCGATACGAGTCATTTCGGCGAGGTTCGCGCCTTTACCGCCGAGGAGGGCCTTCATGGAACCGTCGCCATCGGCGCGGCCATCGCCCCACGAGTACACGTACTTGCCTTTTTTCGCTTTGCCAGCAGAAGCAGGAGCGGCCTTTTTGGCCACGGGCTTCTTGACAGCTTTGACTTTAGCTTTCGCTTTGACTACTGATTTTTTGAGGTCTTTTTTCTTAGTTTTCTTGGACATAAATTACCAATTTGAAGGTGGAAGATTCCGACACTAACAGTCGCTGTGTTGGCGTCAAGTATGTGTGTATAAATAAAGCTTATTTTTGATTTATGACGATTCAGAGAGGCACAAGGGTTTTGCAGGAAGGGTTTTATTTTTCTGCAAGAAAAGTCTCATAAGTGAATCTAATTCAGAGTTTTAAGCGGGGTCACATTTTGTAAACCGTTGTTGTGCTGGAAAATATCGGTACTGACTCCCCCATGACACCAGAATCAGGACAACCGATGCTCCCTGCCCGATAAAAGCGGGTTGGGAGAACCCAACAACCCCTGTGCGAGACGACAATAGCCGCGATTAAAAGCTACCTGCACCTATTTAAACATGGATCTTAAACATGGATCTCTGGACCAACGTTAATTCTTGAGCCCACTCCGTGAGTCCCGCGCTGAATTTCGCGTCAGCCCGCTCAAAGTTTGTTTAGACAAATTTTAGTTGCAAAAACAAATTTCCGGGCTAAGTCCACTTATACCCGTATGAAACCAGACCGATCCGCCTTGTTGCTGACCTTGCTTTTTTCACTGGCAGGCTTTCTGATTCCACTCCGGGCGGAAACGCCAAAGCCCAAGCGCATTGTGACCACCTTCACGATTCTTCAGGACATGGCGCAAAACGTGGCCGGCAATGCCGCCATCGTGGAATCGATCACCAAGCCCGGCGCGGAAATCCACGAGTACGAACCCACTCCGCTCGATATCGTGAAGGCGCAATCAGCCGATCTGGTTCTCTGGAACGGGATGGGGTTGGAACGCTGGTTTGAAAAGTTTTTCAGCCGGGTCAAAAAAGTCCCCTCCGCCGTGCTCGCCGAGGGCATCGAACCAATGGGCATTCGTGAAGGCCCCTACAACGGCAAGCCGAATCCACACACGTGGATGTCGCCCACCAATGCGCTGATCTACGTCGAAAACATCCGCAAGGCGCTGGTGCAAATCGATCCAGCCAACGAGAAGACTTACAACGCCAACGCCGCGTCCTACGCCGCCCAGATCAAAGCCATCGACGGACCGCTGCGGGAAACCCTGGCCCGCATTCCGGCGACGCAACGCTGGCTGGTCTCCAGCGAAGGCGCCTTCACCTACCTGATTCGCGACTACGGCTTAAAGGAGCTCTACCTCTGGCCGGTCAACGCCGACGAGGAAGGCACACCGCAGCAGATTCGCAAAGTGGTCGACAGCGTGCGCCAGAACCAGATCCCGGTCGTCTTCTCGGAAAGCACCATCAGCGACAAGCCCATGCGACAGGTGGCCAAGGAAACCGGCGCGCGATATGGCGGCACACTTTATGTCGATAGCCTCACTCCCGACGATGGCGTGGCCCCCACCTATCTGAAGCTTTTGCAATATAATGCGGACACCATTGTCCGGGGCTTCCAAGGGAAACAAAAATGAGCCGATCTACCGACCCTATCAGCCACAACCCCACCTTGCGACTGGACGTCCACGACGTATCAGTCATCTACAACAATGGTCATGTCGCCCTGCGCGATGCGACGTTTCACCTGCAATCCGGTACCATCTGTGCACTGGTCGGCGTCAACGGCAGCGGCAAATCAACCCTGTTCAAGGCAATCATGGGTTTCGTCACCCCAACCCACGGCAAGGTACGCATTGCCGGGGAAACCGTGCAGGCGGTGCAGAAAAAGAACTGGGTGGCCTACGTTCCGCAATCGGAAGAGGTCGATTGGAGTTTCCCGGTGAGTGTCTGGGATGTCGTCCTCATGGGACGCTACGGTTATATGAATTTCCTCCGTATTCCATCGGCAGCAGACAAACAGATCGCGGCGGAAAGCCTCAAGCGCGTGGGCATGTACGATTACCGCCAGCGCCAGATCGGCGAACTCTCCGGCGGTCAGAAAAAGCGGGTCTTCCTCGCCCGAGCGCTCGCGCAGCATGGCCGGATCATCCTGCTCGACGAACCGTTCACCGGGGTCGACGCAAAAACCGAGGAAGCCATCATCACCCTTCTGCGGGAGCTTCGACAGGAAGGGCACATCGTCCTCGTTTCCACGCACAATCTCGGCTCCGTGCCGGAATTTTGCGATCAGGTGGTGCTGATCAACCGCACGGTGCTTGCCTATGGCCCAACGCGGGAGGTCTTCACCGAAAAAAATCTCAGCCATGCTTTCGGCGGCGTCTTACGCCACTTCAAGATCGACCACACCGATCAGCCCGGCAAGGCAAAGCATGAGATGGTGATGATCAGCGACGACGAACGCCCCCTCTTCCTCGACACGGACGAGGAAAATGAAAAGAAAGGCTGACAATGGAATCGCTCCTAATCCCCTTTCAGTATGAATACATGCAGAAGGCTATGTTCGTCAGCGCCTTGATCGGCGGCGTCTGTGCGGTGCTCTCCTGCTTCATCACACTCAAAGGCTGGTCGCTCATGGGCGATGCCCTTTCCCATTCCATCGTGCCGGGCGTCTCACTCGCCTATCTGGCGGGAATCCCCTTTTCCTTGGGCGCCTTCCTCGCGGGACTCCTCGCGGCGGGAGGCATGGCATTCGTGAAAAGCCACACACGAATTCGCGAAGATGCCGTGATCGGCATTGTCTTCACCACGTTTTTCGCGCTGGGACTTCTCTTGATTTCCCTGTACCCGAGCAACATCAACCTGAAGACCATTGTCTTTGGCAACATCCTCGGCATCTCCGATCCGGACACGCTTCAAGTCCTCATCATCTCCGCCATCACCCTCCTTGTACTCGGCTGCAAGTGGAAGGACATGCTCCTCTTCTGCTTTGATGCCAACCAAGCCCGCAGCATCGGCCTGAACGTGCGCCTGCTGCACATCACACTGCTCGGGCTGCTCTCCGCCACGGCCGTTGCCGCGCTGCAAACGGTCGGAGCCTGCCTCGTCGTGGCGATGCTGGTGACACCCGGCGCAACAGCTTATCTCCTGACAGACCGCTTTGGTAAAATGATGGGTCTGGCCTGCTCGATGGGCGCGGGCTGCTCCTTCCTTGGCGCCTACATCAGCTATTTCCTCAACGGCTCCACGGGCGGCTGCATCGTCGTGTTGCAAACCCTGATCTTCCTCGCCGCCCTCGTATTCGCCCCGAAGCACGGCCTGCTCGCCAGCCGCGCGAAAAGACAGGGCGCCACACTTTCACACGCGTCCACATGAATCCCCTGCTCGCTCCCTTTCAATACGAATTCATGATTCAGGCGCTCCTGGTCGGCGCACTGGTCGGCGCGGTTTGCGCGATCCTCTCATGCTTTCTGGTGCTCAAGGGTTGGTCGCTTATGGGCGATGCCGTCTCGCACGCGGTCCTGCCGGGCATTGTGCTCGCCTATCTCATCGGGCTGCCCCTGGCCGTGGGCGCCTTTTTCTCCGGACTGCTCTGCGCGACCGCAACCGGATTCATCAAGGATCACAGCCGGGTAAAGGAAGACACCGCGATGGGCATTGTCTTCACCGGACTTTTCGCGTTCGGACTCGTGCTCTTCACGAAGATCGAAACCGATGTACACCTCAACCACATCCTCTTCGGCAGCCTGCTCGGCATTTCAACGGAAGACATGATCCAGACCGCCATCGTGGCTGGAATCACCCTCGTCGTAGTCTTGCTCTGGCGCAAGGATCTCCTCCTCTTCTGCTTTGATCCCGGCCATGCCCGCAGCATCGGCCTGAACACCAAGCGACTCTACTACATCCTGCTCTCGCTACTGGCCGCCACTGTCGTGGCATCGTTGCAGGCCGTAGGGATCATCCTCGTCATTGCCATGCTCATCACCCCCGGATGCACCGCCTATTTGCTCACCGACCGGTTCCATCACATGCTCGGAATCGCCACTGGCAGCGCCGTGCTGTCGTGCCTTTCGGGCGTGTACATCAGCTATTTCCTGAACGGCTCCACCGCCGGCTGCATCGTCCTGTTTCAGTCGATGCTATTTGTGCTCGCCATGATCTTCGCCCCAAAGCACGGCCTGCTAGTACAGCACTTTCTCAAGGCTGAGAAATCCGCATCGTAGCGGCGTTCGCTGAGCTCTTCAGTGCCGTACCCGCACGGCGCGAATAACCATTCCCAAGGCCTTGCCGAGCTTCTTGGGCAAATCGGTTTGCCGCTGCAGCTGATACGACAGCGCGCTATTATAACAACGAAAATAAGCCGTGCAGGACGTCGCATCCACCCGGTCGAGCTGCGATTGATGCGCTATATCCGGCCCCACCACCTGCGCCCACGCCGTCTGAAACCGCGCCGGATTATGCTCCTGCTTGCTCTGAATCTTCGACAACACCTCGTCCAGGATGCCGCCGCGCCGGGCATTCTGTGTCGGGGGTACTTTTTCGATTCCCACCAACGCACTCTCGACGAAACGCTGCTTCTCCAAATGCGTCGGCAATCGCCCGTGATGTTCCAGAAAGCGGACCTCCACTTTTGCCGCCGCCTGCTGCTCCAGCGCGAGCCGCTCGTAGGTCACCTTCTCGATGCGATGCCGCAGCGATGCCATGAGCGCTTCGATGGGAACCTGAATGCCCGCAGCCTGCGCCTCGCGCAACAACTCCGCCGTCACTTCCCGACGCAAAGCAAGATACCGCTGGTGATTCACCTCCATGTACGGGCGGTCCCCGCCACCGATCACACGGTTGACCCGTTTATGATCGATCTGGTCGCGCCGGAATTTCGACTTCAGGCTCCGACCAAAACCGAGCGCCTTGTAGGTCTTGAACTCCTCGCGTTTTTCCTTGCTGGTGTCCATGGAGATTTTCTACTCCGTCTTCTCCGCGATCTGCTGCAAATACTTGTACGTGTACAACCCGGTATCATGACCGTCATTCCACGTAAGCTGCACCGAGTACCCGCCGATCAGGCGGCAGGAGCGCAGCTCGAAACTCTTCTCCACATACGTCACCAATGGACGCACCACATGGCCCATCACATCCGGCTCCCCGCCGCACGCCGCACAGGGACAAGCTCGGCGCAAGGCTTCAAGGTTAAAATAGGATTCGCTACCATCGTTCCACACAATGGCCAGTTCGTTCCCAATAGGCTGCATGTTCACAGGATGTAAGGCAGGCATAACGTTCCTTATTATCACCGATATTTTGCGCCTGTCGCGTGAAATTTTAAAACGGAGAAGGTGGCTCGGCCGCAGCCGAAGAAGACACCGTTTCCTGTTTCAGTAGCTCGTCGTATACAACCCACATAAAAACCGTCACGTACGCCTCAACAACATTGAAGAGACCTTGTGCGACTCCAGTAGGAAACCACCAATCAAGAATCGGAAGTGATGTAAGTCCGGAAATCAAAAATGATAAGGGGACCAAGTACACCGTCACGCATAATCCCCAACCCAGCAATCGCCAAAACCGCCCCTTCGTTAATTCAAAGGAACGTCGAATGGCTTTGAACCCCGAACTCTGCTCCCGGACAACCAAGGCCGAAATAATTGAACATCGCACAACAAGAATCAAACAGGGAACAATCAACAAGAGAAATCCAACCACCGAAAGCACGGTCAGAACAAGCGTCGTGAAGCAGAGATTGCTCCAGTTTAAACAACCCTCTTTCAGCGCTTGCACTAAACTCGTGCCCCTCCGAAGAGGATACTCCTCAAATAATGAGTAGATCGCTCCGGTGGCAATCACTCCCACGCAAGTGCTATAGAGACTTGCAAAAAGATAATCAAATGCCCTTCTTTGATCCGGTGACACAAAAGAGTCGAAATACCAGGCAAGCAAATCGCCAGGCATCCAAACAACAATCGAAATGGCAGCAATGAGATAAAAGTGAGTCCAGTAGAGACTCCAAGCTCGGATCAGTAATCGCCTATATTCCATCTCCCGCCTCCATACGGAACGCTAGAATTAGTTTGCATAAAAATCGAGACCATCTTGCCTTAACTTCCCTATCTATTCTTTAAGGCCCATGCTATAATGCATGTTACCGCACATGCGCCCCCTCATCCGCCATCTTTACGTCCACATTCCCTTCTGCGCAAAGGTGTGTCCGTACTGTGCCTTTTACGTCCACGGCGGCAGCGCGGGACTGCAAAAACGCTTCGTGGCGGCGTTGCGCAAGGAGCTTTCCGTTGCCCGGGAAAAGTTCGATCTCCAATTGGAAACGATCTACTTCGGCGGCGGCACCCCCTCGATGCTCAATGCCGATCTCTTCCTCATGATCGCCGAGTCGTTGCAGGACTTCAAACCCGGCGAGTTCACCCTCGAAGCCAATCCCGCCACCGTCACCGAGGCGAAGACCGCCGCATGGAAATGGGCGGGAGTGAATCGCGTCAGCCTCGGTGCACAATCCTTCGACCCCGACTACCTCAAGCTCCTCGGTCGCCAACACACCCCCGAGGATATTCCCGAAACGATCTCCCTGCTGCGCGGCGCCGGTTTCGCCAACATCAACATCGACCTGATGTTCTCGCTCCCCATGATGAAGGACACCACGTGGGACCGCACCCTCGCCGCGGCGTTGGCCTGTCACCCGCAACATCTCTCCGCTTACGCGCTCAGTTACGAGGAGGACACCCCGTTCTTCGAACGGCTCCAGAGTGGCGAATGGAAAACCGACGAGGAACGCGAGATCCGCATGTTCAACAGCACCCTCGATGTTCTGCGCGAAGCGGGGCTCGACGCCTACGAAATTTCGAACTTCGCCAAGCACGGTTTCGAATCGGTTCACAATCTCGCCTACTGGCGCGGGGAGGATTACCTCGGCGTCGGCCCGAGCGCCTGCTCGACCATCGGCACACAACGTTGGAAAAACATTGAAGACACGGAAGCCTACATCTGCCGCGTCGACCGCGACGAATGTCTGCGCACGGAAATCGAGATCGTCACGCCGGAGATTCGCCAGCGTGAGCGGATCATGTTCGGCCTGCGGACCCGTGAAGGCGTCGATCTCTCCCTCGTCACCGAGCATGGCAACACCGTCTGCCGCCTGATCGAGGAAGGCCTCGCCCAATCCCTCGGCAAGCGACTCGTCCTCACCCCGCGCGGCCGTCTCGTCGCGGACAGCATCGCCGAGCAGTTTTGTTAAGGCCGAGATGGGGAGGCACACAAATCTCCCCATCCCCTCCCCGTTCTTCTCTCTGCCGACTGGACAACTTCCAAATCCCCCGCATAATTCCCAATATGAGGATGTGGCATTTTTTCACCCGGGCGATCTTCACTCTGGCATTGACCCTCACCGCGCAGGCCGCCGAACCCGTGGCCGCGACGGCCAAGATCGTTTACGTTCTACCCATTCGCGATGAAATCGAAGAATCGCTCGCGTATCAAGTGCGCCGCGGCGTGAAGGAAGCGATGGACATGAAAGCCTCCGCGCTCGTGCTCCACATGAACACCCCCGGCGGCAAGGGCCACTCCATGCAGGAGATCATGGAATCGATCGCCAAGTTCTCCCCCGCCGACCAGACCTATACCCTCATCGACAAGGACGCCTTCTCCGCCGGAGCCTTCATCTCCGCTTCCACCCGCCACATCTATATGGTGCCAGGATCGAAGATCGGCGCCGCCTCGCCCGTGATCATGGGTTCGCAAGGCGGAGCCCCGCAGGAACTGGCCCCGAAGTTTGTCAGCGCCTACGCCAGTATGATTCGCGCCGCCGCCGAACAGAATGGCCATAATCCGCTCGTCTTCGAAGCGATGGTGAACAAGCAAAAAGGACTCGTCCTCGACGGCAAGGAAATCGTCGCGAAGGGCGACATCCTCACGCTCACCACGCAGGAAGCGACTCGCACCTATGGTAAACCCGCCAAGCCGATTCTCGCGGAAGGCGTCGTGAAAGATCTCGACGAACTCACCAAAAAAATCGGCGGCGAATCCGCCAAGGTCGTCACCTTCGAAGCCACCGGCTACGAAAAGGTCGCCCGCTTCCTCACCATGATCGCCCCGTTGCTCATGACGGCGGGACTCATATGCGGTTATCTCGAATTCAAGACTCCCGGCTTCGGCATCTTTGGCATTCTCGCGATTGTCTGCTTCGCCATCTTCTTCCTCGGTCAATACGTTGCCGGACTCAGCGGCTACGGCCCCCTACTCCTCTTCCTGCTCGGACTGATCCTCATTGTGGTGGAGATCTTCCTCGTGCCGGGATTACTACTCCCCGGCATCACGGGATTACTCCTCGCCCTCGCCGCCTTGCTCTACGCCATGGTAGATCGTTACCCCGGCGAAAGCCTCGTGCCGAGCCTCGCCCAATTGCAGGAACCCGTATTGAATCTCGCCCTCGGCATGATTCTCGCCATTATCGGCGTCGCGCTGCTCGCCTCGTTCCTGCCGAAGACGATGACCTTCTCTCATCTCCAACACGCCACCGTGGCCGGTCCCTCGATGACCACCAACACCAGCCTGCCGGTCGGCTCCGCCGGAGTGACCATCACGTTGCTACGTCCCGCAGGCACGGCGCGCTTCGGCGATCGCATTGTCGACGTGGTCTCCGACGGGACCTATATTGAAAAGGACACGCCCATTATCGTTGACCGCGTGGAAGGCATGCGCATCGTGGTTCGCGTGGCGTAGTGGAAAACAGGGTGCATTTTATGACGTGGGAATGGATACCAATTTTAGTCGTCGTGGGCGCAGCGCTCATCTGGTTTGAAATCTTCGTGCCGGGCATGATCCTCGCCGCGTCGGGCACGCTCTGCCTCGTTGCCTCGGTGATTCTCACCTTCAAACTCTACGGCCCACTCCTCGGCATCGCCCTGCTCGCGTTTGAAATCCTCGCGTTTATCGTTATCGCCTCCCGCTGGGTCGCCTGGTTTCCCAAGACCAAAATGGGCCGCGAAGTCGTTCTTCACACCGCCTCCGGCACCGCCGCGCAAGTCGACAACAAGGAAGCCCTCCTGCAACAAACCGGCGTCACCGTCTCCATCTGCCGCCCCAGCGGCATCGCCGAGTTTGCCAAACAGCGATATGATGTTATTAGTGAGGGGGCTTTCCTGGCTGCGGGCCAGACCGTGAAGGTCGTCGCCGTGGAAGGCAACAAGATCATCGTTCGAGCCGCATAATTTCGTAGAAACACAAAACCAAGGAGTCACATATGGGAGGTCTCACCTTCATCATCATCGTCGTCCTGGGCATCATCGCCCTCGTCGTCGCGTTCATCCTCTTCAACTTCCTCAACCTCTGGGTTCGCGCCTGGATCGCGGGAGCGCACGTCAGCATCAGCAACCTGATCTTCATGCGCCTGCGCGGCATTCCGAACACAATGATCGTGAATTCGCGCATCACCGCCGTTCGCGCCGGGATCAACATCTCCACCGAACAGCTCGAGACCCACTACCTCTCCGGCGGCAACGTCGAGCAGGTCGTCCGCGCCATGATCGCCGCCGACAAGGCCGGCATCCCGCTCGAGTACAATCGTTGTTGTGCCATTGACCTCGCCACCCTCGGCTCCGGCAAGACCGTGTTCGAAGCCGTACGCACCAGCGTCAACCCGCGCGTCATCGACTGCCCCAATCCCGCCACCGGCAAGACCACGATTGATGCCGTCGCCAAGGACGGCATCGGCCTGCGCGCCCGCGCCCGCGTGACGGTCCGCACCAACCTCGACCGCTTCGTCGGTGGTGCCACGGAAGAAACCATCGTCGCCCGCGTCGGCGAAGGTATCGTCACCACGATCGGTTCCGCCAACACCTACAAGGAAGTGCTCGAAAACCCCGACCGCATCTCCAAGAACGTGCTCGCGAAGGGACTCGACTCCGGCACCGCGTACGAAATTCTCTCCATCGACATCGCCGATGTCGACGTCGGTGACAACGTCGGCGCCAAGCTGCAAGCCGAGCAGGCCGAAGCCGACAAACGAGTCGCCCAAGCCCGCGCGGAAGTGCGTCGCGCCGCCGCCGTCGCGCTCGAACAGGAAATGGTCGCCCGCGTGCAGGAAATGCGCGCCAAGGTGGTCGAAGCCGAATCGCAAGTACCGCTCGCCATGGCGGAAGCTTTCCGCTCCGGCAATCTCGGTCTCATGGATTACTACAAGATGAAGAATATCCAGGCCGATACCCAGATGCGCAGCACCATTGCTGGCGACACGCAGGATCAGCCGAAAAAATAACGGACTCCGTCTTCCCCTGCGGCCTTCGGTTGCAGGGGAAGATGCCCGACTCTATTTTCCAACAAGGACACCCCATGAAATACGCCGCCGGAGACTGGATCGGACTGCTCATCTTCGTGGGCGTCGTCATCTTTCAAATCATCTCCCATCTCGTCAATACGGCGCAGGAGAAAAAACAAAAATCGCAAACACCCCAATCCCCCGCCACGCCTCCGCGCCAGCGCCCCCCGCAACAGCCGCAGCGCGATCTCGAGGAATACACCGACCCGTTCGATGAACTCCTCGAAGCCCTCGGCAAAAAGCCGGGTCAGATGCCACCCCAGCTTCCCCATCCTCCGCAACAAGCCGCTCCCGCCCGCCCCCTGCCTCCGCTGACTCCGGCCTATCAGGAACGTCCCGTTTTCGTGCCCGCGCCGCCGAAACCCGCCGCCCAGCCGGAACCGGTTCGCCAACCCGCCTCCCTCTCCCAATCCGCACCGGAGATGGTCACAGAAAATGATACCGCCCGCGTGCAGGCCGCCCTCGCCGAAATAGAAAACAAGCCGGTGTTTGAAACCCACATCGGCAGCGAAATTTCCGCGTCCCAACTCGCCGCGGAAAATATCGCCAAATTTGCCGGAGCTTCCACTTCCAGCCAGGTCCAGAAAGCATATCGTCCCGTCGAACCCAGCGTGCGCCTGCCGGAACTCGTCGCCCGTCTGCGCAATCCCGTGGAAATCCGCCGCGCCATCGTCGCCAAGGAAATCCTCGACGTCCCCGTCGCCCTCCGCTGAGAAAGGCGAACAAGTTCAGCCCGTATTTTTCAGACCGTGACTGATCCCGTTGATCGTCAGTTCGATCACGGACCGCAACGCCTCGTCATCCGACGCCAGTAGATCCGCCCGGCTGCGCAAGCGGCGCAACGCCTCTACCTGAATGTAATTCAGCGGATCGATGTACGGGTCGCGCAATTGCACCGACCGCTGCAACACCGGCTCGTTATCGAGCAGCGCCTTTTGCGAAGTGATTTTCAGAATGGCCGCCACCGACCGGTCGAACTCCGCCTTGATCGCGCCAAAAATTCGCGTGCGAATCGCCTCCTCGCGCACCAGCCCCGCGTATTGGGCTGCGATGCTCATGTCAGCCTTCGATAAACTGAGCTGCGCGTTATCGATCACCGTCTGGAAGAATGGCCACTCGCGGTACATCGATTGCAGCAACGCCAGACCTTCCGGTCCCCGCGCCAGCACCGACTCCAGTGCGGAACCGAGTCCGAACCAGCCCGGAAACACAAAGCGGCTCTGCGTCCACGAGAACACCCACGGAATCGCCCGCAAATCCTCCACCGTCTTCGTCGCCTTGCGGAATGCCGGACGCGAGCCCAGCTTCAATCCGCTGATCTCGTCGATCGGCGTCGCGAACCGCCAGAACGTCAGAAAATCCGGGTCCTTGTGCACCAACGCCTCATAGGCCTTGAATCCCGCTTGCGCCATCTGCTCCATCGTCTCGCGCCAAACCGGCACTACCTTCGGTTGCCGCCGCGCCGCCTCCGTGCCGAGCAGGACGCCATACGCCATCTGCTCCAAAATACGAAACGCCAGATCGGGATCATGATAGCGCGTGGAAAGCACTTCGCCCTGTTCCGTGATGCGGATACCGCCATCGATCAGCCCCACCGGCTGCGCGAGAATGGCCTTTGCCGCCGGACCGCCCCCACGCGCGATGCTGCCGCCGCGACCATGGAACAGCGTCAGCCTCACATCCTCCGCCTGGCATGCCGCCACAATTGTCTCCTGTGCTTTGAAGAGCGCCCAGTTTGCCGTGATGTAACCGCAATCCTTGTTGCTGTCCGAATACCCCAGCATCACCGTCTGCCGCTTGTCCTGCGCCCAGAGGTAAGCGCGATAATGCGGATGCGTGAACATCGCCTGCAAAATCTGCGGCGCCCGCTCCAGATCGTCCAACGTTTCAAAAAGCGGCGCAATGGCCAGATCGACTCCGCTCCAGCGCAGGAAAATCAACACCTCCAGCACATCCGAAAGCGCGTCTGTCATGCTGATCACATACAGCCCCGCCACGCGCGGACCGTACATCGCCTGCGCCCGGCGCACCACCGTCAGCGGGTCCAGCACATCGCGCGTCTCCGCGCTCAGTTCACCCGCCTCGCGCTTCAATTTCTCCATGCCCTCATCGAGCACGCGCGTCAGCAGTTCGACTTTCTTCGCCTCGGTCAACGACGCGTACGCCACCTCGCCGAGCTGCGGTTTCAAAATTTCCGCAATGGCATTCTCATGCCGCCAGGAGTGCTGCCGCAGATCGAGCGTCGCCAGATGCAACCCGTACGTCTCCACCTGCTGCCGCAAATGCTTCAGCTCGCCTTCCGCCAGCAACGCGCTGCGGCTCCGGCGCAGACTATCGATCATCCGGTCCAGCAACTGCGCCACATCGGTTCCCTGCAAGGCCGGTTCCGGGGCCGTCGCGGGATCGAACGCCTTCGTCGTCACCGCTTCCTCGTGCGCCTCGTCCAGTTGCGCCCGCAGTCCCGCCAACAGCAACCGGTACGGCTCATTCGGGTAACGGCCCGCCAATGCCTTCACATGCGAGGAAATCTGACCGTGCTCCTCCAGCAATTTTTGCAGGTCCGGCGTGATCCGGTCGCGATGGGTGGAAATCGACAGCAGGCGCGAGACCACATGCGCCGACTTGTTCAACAGATCGAGCGCGAGACGGCGATGCAGCGTAATCGTCCGCGCCGTGATGTCTGCCGTCACGTTCGGATTGCCATCCCGGTCGCCGCCGATCCACGAGCCGAACGTCAACCACCGCTTCGGCGGTTTCACCCGCGGATAATACCGCGCCAGCGCCGACTCCAGATCCGCCTGCAGGCGCGGCAATGTCTCCCAGAGCGTCGTCTCGAAATACCACAGCCCCGTGCGCACTTCATCGGTCACTTCCGGTCGTTGCGTCCGCGAACGATCCGTCAACCAGAGCGACGCGATCTCCCGCTCGATGGCGCGCTCGTCCACTTCACCCAGCCGATGCTCCTCCGGTGCGCTGTGGTGGCGCAACATCCGCGCCAAACGCGTCAGCTTGGTCAACATCGTCCGTCGTTTCGCCTCGGTCGGATGCGCCGTAAACACCAGCTCAATCGAAATTCGGTCGACGATCTCCTGCACCTCGCCAGTCGTCACATTGCGCTGTTTCAACTCGATAATGGCTGCCTCGATCGATTCCCGGAGTGGCTCCGCCTGACCCGTATTCGCCTGCGCCCGGCTGGCGCGCAAACGCCGGATGCGCGCGTTTTCTTCCGTCAGATTGACCAGCTCAAAATAAACCGTGAACGCCATCGCCACCTCGAACACCTCATGCGTGTCGAGATTGCGCACCTCCTTGGCCAACTGGGTGGCCGCCGCCGTATCGCCTGCGCGGCTGGACTTGGCCAGAGCGCGCAATTTCTCGACCAGATCGAGAGTCAATTGCCCCTCCACCTTCGAGATCACATTGCCCAAGGCGCACCCGAGGCGAAAAATCTCTCCCTGTAATCGTTCAAAGCTGGAAACAACGCTGGATTCGGACATGGCGGTGATAAAGTGACGGCTGGATAAGTTTTTGCAACATCGAAGAAGCGAATTTCATACCAATCTGAGGCCGAGTCGTAACCGTAGAACCTCAGTCCCAACCGGATCGGACTGCGCCTGCCATCGAGTCCAAGGAACCTCATTTTCGAAAGGACCGGGAACAGGCCCTCAGGCCAGCACTCTTTTTGCTTGCCCTCCGGCCTTTGGGCAGGCGTGATGTTGCGCTTCTAAGAACTCGAATCTATGGACACACCGATTATTTTCTGGATTGCCTTCAATGGCGTCGTACTCGTTCTGCTGGCCCTCGATCTCTTTGCCCACCGCGGCGACAAACCCGTCTCCGTGCGCGACGCGGCCATCACCAGCGCCGGATTCGTCATCCTCTCCCTCCTCTTCAGCGCCTACATCTGGCACTGGAAAGGGTCCGCCAAGGCGATGGAATTCCTCACCGGTTACGTGATCGAATACTCCCTCAGCGTCGACAACATCTTTGTCTTCGTCCTCGTCTTTAACTTCTTTCAGGTTCCCGCCCATTACCAGCACCGGGTCCTCTTCTGGGGCATTCTCGGCGCGCTGGTCATGCGCGGCCTCATGATCGGTGTCGGCGCGGCACTCATCGCCCAGTTCCATTGGATTCTCTATCTCTTCGGCATTTTCCTGCTCGTCACGGGCGTCAAAATGATGATCAGTGGCGACGAGGAAATGGACATCGCGAACAATCCCGTCCTCCGCTTCTGCCGCAAGCACCTGCCCATTTCCGACAAATATCACGGTCACGATTTCCTCACCAAGATCAACGGCAAGATCCTGCTCACCCCGCTGGCCCTCGTATTGATCGTCGTGGAATTCACCGACCTCATCTTTGCGGTCGACTCCATCCCGGCCATCTTCGCCATCACCCAGGATGCCTTCATCGTCTACACCTCCAACGTCTGCGCCATCCTCGGCCTGCGCTCACTCTACTTCCTCCTCGCCAAGGCCATGGTGCACTTCAAATACCTCAAGCTCGGACTCGGACTCGTCCTCTCCTTCATCGGCTTCAAGATGTTGATCGAATACTTCGTCCACGTCCCCACGCCACTCGCCCTCGCCGTCGTCGCGACCATCCTCACCCTCGCCGTCGTTGCCTCGCTGATTCACAACAAGCGGCATCCCAACGATTAATTTCGATTGGGAACTTAGTCCGTCAAAAATCCCCTCGGCTATACAGAGAGGGGAACTGCGCTCTTAATAAAACCGCCGCAGTGTGATCGCAGCTAATCCCAGCACGATCACCACCGGCCGCCATTCCCGCTCCCACCGCATCCCACTGCTCGGCGCGACCAACCGCACCAGCAGATACGTGATCGCCGCCCACGCGATATAATTCTGCACCGGCACCCGGTTCGTACTCCAGAACCACGCACCCCGCGTCCAGAGCCAGTACGGCTCCGTCAGAAAATCAAAGAGCACCACCCCGGCGGACACCGCCAGCGCTTCATTGCGCGCGCTCGCCCACGGCCAAAAAGCCCGCGCCATCAGCAGAAAACTGCTGATCACCGCATACCATAAAAACGGCACCGCCAGCGGCACCACTCCCAGCAACATCGGCCCGAGGCGATCCGTGAAATAGAACGATCCGAACGGCTGGCCCGTCTTCGTACCAATCGCCACCGCCAAAGCCAGAATCACCAGCACACTCAACGCCCAGCGCCGCGCCAGCTTCACCCCCCAATGATGACCGATCACCGCGTGAGCATTCGCCGCCGCCAGCAAAATCAGGAGAGTATCCGTCACGCCCCGAATTCCCGTCAACGCCGCACCCACCGCCAGCCCATAACTCACCAGCAACACCCATTCAATCCGCGACCAATGCTTCATTGGCCCGACGCTACCAAAGCCCACGACGCCATGCCAGCTTCTGACTAGAAAACCGAAGTCACAAACCGATTTCCACCCATTCCATAGCTGACTGCCACATCACGCTGCAAAAATATCGCACACCTAGCTCACGTAGCTCACCTAACGCAAACGGCTCTTCCCAATCTGTGCTTAAATCGTTCCATGCGCCCATCCCTGGCTCCGAAATTTCCGCCCTACTCCCACCGGACAAATTCGTCGACACCACCGCCCTTCCCAACAGAGTCGGTCGCCTTTTGTAGCGCAACGTCGCCGCCTTTTTTTATATCGCGCCCCCAATTCCGACGATGACATTTCGCCGCTTCCTGATAAAACTAACCTCCATTCGGCCATGAACCACACTGCTTCCCCGTTCCTCGACAAAGTTGACCGCTGGCGCGCTGGCGTCGTCGACGCCGTCAGCTTCGGATTCGTCAACACCGTCGCCCGCCGCCACCGCCTACCCAAGGACCTCCTCCAACGCTGGCACCAATACGCCTCCCACTGGGCCGCGCGCTCCTCGTCCGAATACTACGCGATCCCCGAGGACCACGATCTCCCCCCCATGCCTCACTCCGGCCCATGGCGGTTCATCAGCCCGATTCGCAGCGACTACTCCGACAACAACACGACCGCCTTCGACCTCTTCCCCTGCAAAAAGGGCTGGACCGCCCCGACCATGATTCTCGCCCATGGCTTGATGTCCGTCAGTGACATGGGCTATCGCCTGTGGGCCAAGCGGCTCAACGAACGCGGCTGGAATGCCGTCTTCATGCATCTTCCCTACCATTATTCGCGCCGTTTGCGCCGCCACCTCACCGGCGAATTCGCCGTGAGCGCCCACCCCCTGCGCACTGCCGAGGGCATTCGTCAGGCCGTCGTGGAAGTACGCGTACTCCTGCGCACACTCAAGAACATGGGCGGTCAACTCTTCGGCGGCTGGGGCACCAGCTACGGTGGGTGGATCATGGCCCAAGCCGCCTGCGTCGATCCCCTGCTGCAACGCCTCATCCTCGTCGAACCGATTCTCAACATTGAAACCGCCATCTGGGAATCCCCCGCCTCCATCACCGTCCGCCAGCACATGCGCCAGGCCGGCATCAAACGCGAAGACCTGCGCCCCCATCTGCGCCTCTGCTGTCCCAGCCATCAACGCCCGCTGACGGAAGGCCGCAACGTCCTCCTTCTCGCCGGCGAATACGACCGCATCGCCCCCCCGGAACTCATCCGCCAGTTGAATCAAAAATGGGAGGGCTCCCATTACCATTGCTTCAAGCAAGGGCACGTCGGCTACACCCTGATGCCGGAAAGCTTCCGGCTCGCCCAGAATCTCTGGGCCGACGATTTCCGCGAATCGTGAACGCCAACTCGCCCATCACCCCGCCAACGGAACCGTTCGATGGCCACTACGCCTCGATCACCCACTGGCGGGGAGTGGCCGTGCTGATGATCCTACTCTCCCATACCGCCTTGGGAAGTGCCTCCGAATCCACCTATCCGGGCCAGGGGCTCATCTATTGGCTCTCCCAGTTCGGCACCTATGGAATTGATCTCTTCGTCGTGCTCAGCGGCTACTGCATCGCCAGTCACGTCTGCCAACTCGTGCAGACGGGCCAGCAACCACTAAGCTTCCTCCGACACCGCTTCCTCCGCATCTATCCGCTCTACTGGCTGGCCTGCGCCTTGACCGTCCTACTCGGACTGGTAGGGCTGAATCCCTTTTTCGAAGAGTGGCGCCAGACCTTGCCCACCCAAGCGCCCGCAGTCATCGCCAACTTTCTGTTGATCGAAATCAATTCGGAAGCACTCCCCTTGCTGCCAGCCAGCCAGGCGCTCATCTACGGCGTCGGCATGTATCTCCTAGTCGGGCTGGGCTTCTGGTTCTACCGGATGGGTTGCCCGGTTCACCTCCTCGTCGACATCGGCCTCGGGCTGGCCGTCATCGCCCTGTTCCAAATCCAGTTTCTCCCACTCTACGTCCTCCAGCTCTGGCCGGAATTCACCATGGGCGGCCTGCTCTTTCTCGCCCTCTACTACCAGCGATTCTCCCGCTTTCACGAAGGACTTTGCCTTACCGGCATCGCCGGCTTGGCCGCCGCAAGCTGGCTCCTGGCCAACCGCCACATGGCCATGCTCTTTTCGTTCATGGCCACCTTCACCCTCATGCTGTACTACCTGCATCGTTGGGATCACGCCCTCAACGACTCCCGCGTCCTACAACCACTGCGCTGGATTGGCATCATCTCCTACTCGCTTTACCTGATCCTCGACCCAATCTCGATCTCCCTCGCAACCGTGTTCAGACGCCAGACCCTGTCTCTGACGGCACAACCCGCGGTCCTTCAACTCACCCTCTGGACCGGCTGCCTTCTCGGCGGCTGGCTCTTCTCCAAACTCTGCGAGCGACCACTCGAAAAATGGCGGCACTCCCTGCGACCTCCCCAAGGACAGCGGGATGACCTGATCTTCGGCTAAAAACCCTCCGGCAAAGCGTTGACTTTTACTCCAACCCCATCGAAAGTTCATTGATGAAGCCCAAGGCCGTTTCCCAACTCGTCCGCGGCCGCTTTTCCGAACAACTCGTCAAGGAAGCGGCCATCGCCCTTCGCGAAAAACTCGGACAAAATCCCACCCTGGGCATCCTTTTCGTCAGCGTTGACTACATCGAACACATCAACGACGTCCTCGAAATCATCCGCCTCAACGCCCGGGTCCCACTCCTGACCGGTTGCAGCACCCAGGGAATCATCGGCACCGACGAGGAAAGCGAAGCCCAATCCGGCTTCTCCCTCCTCCTTCTCTCCCTCCCCGACTGTCAGGTCAAAGCGGTCCCCTTCACCCAAACCATGGTCGACGAAGCCAACGTCGCCGATTACTGGTACGAGAAAACCGGCCTCAAGCCCGACGATGTCAAAGCGTGGCTCGTCTTTGCCGATCCCTTTACCTGTCGCGTCGATGACTGGCTCAAGAGCTGGAACCGCGCCTATCCCAGCGTCCCCTGCTTCGGCGGTCTTGCCTGCGGCCCCACCCAATCGGCCGAATCGTGGATCTTTCTCAATGACTCCCTCGTAGAGCAAGGCATTGCCATTGCACTCAGCGGCCCCATTCGCATCGAAACCGTCGTCTCCCAAGGCTGCAAGCCCATCGGAGAACCGCTGACCGTGACGCACGCCGAGGAAAACTATCTCCTCACCATCGGCTCAAAACCCGCCTTCGAAGTGCTCAACGACGTCTACCAATCCCTCAGCGAAGACGAACGACAGAAAGCACGAGGCCATCTCGTCGCCGGCCTCGCCCTCAACGAATACGTCGAAGACTTCAAACAAGGCGACTTCATCGTCCGCAATATTCTCGCCGCCGACCCCTCCAGCGGTGCCGTCGCCATCAATGCGCTTCCCCGCGTAGGACAGACCATGCAATACCACCTGCGCGACGCCACAGCCGCCGCCGCCGACCTCACCACGCTTCTCGACAAAGCGCAAAAAAAGAAAAAATTCAAACCCTTCGCCGCCATTCTCTGCAACTGCAATGGTCGCGGTCGCGAACTCTTCACCGTTCCTAACCACGACGCTCACCTGATCAATGAGCATTTCCCCAACCTCCCGCTTGCAGGATTTTTCGCCAACGGCGAAGTCGGCCCCATCGGCCACCAAAACTTTATCCACAGCTTCACAGCCTCCCTGGCCTTCTTTTCAGAAATTTAACATCAACAACAAAAACTGATTGCTTTTTACTCGAAAATGTTTAATTAAAGTGATTGCTATGAAACCGCTGCTCTCCATTCTGGCTCTCTCCGCTACTTTGATGATCGCTCACGCTGACATCTCCATGCCCAAGGGTGACAATTTCTACGACAAATTGGGCCGCGGTTTGGCCAACGTCTCCATGGCTCCCGCCAATTTTCTCGACTCTCAATTCACCGTGACGGAATCCGAAGGCGGCACCGCTGGCTTTTTCAAGGGCCTGATCGTACAAGGCACCTCCCGCACGGTCATGGATATCGGCATGGGTCTCTATGAGATCGTGACCTCCCCCTTCCCCCCCTACCAGTCGCTGAAGCTCAAAGCCTACGACACGGGCGTGGTGAATGAATATCCTCCTGCCGACCTCAAGAACTGGTACTAAGTTTGTCTGTTCAGGTTGGCGACCGCATTTCCCTGCGGATTGATTCTCTTGCCTTTGGCGGTGATGGTTTAGGCCGTTACGAAGGGTTTGTCGTGTTCGTACCGTTCACCGCCCCCGGTGACACGGTCGAAGTAGAAATTACGGAAAAATCGGCACGCCATTCGCGCGGCAAAATTACTTCCATCCTCTCCCCGGCATCCACGCGGGAAAAGCCGCTTTGCCCCTATTTCGAACGTTGTGGCGGATGCCAATACCAGCATCTGACTTACGCGGAAGAATTGCGAGCCAAGGAACTGCAAGTGCGCGACTCCCTCGTTCGAATCGCCCGAATTCCCGAGCCCCCCATTCGTCCGATTATCGGATGCCCACAACCCTACGGCTATCGCAACCGCATTACAGTTCATGCCGAGGACCGTCTCATCGGCTTTCGTGGGACCGACCCGCGAGAAATCGTGGATATTGAACGTTGCGCACTCGCCACCGAGGAAGTGAACCAGACGTTGGAGCAACTCCGTGCGAGCCGTCCCAAGCCGGGCCACTATTCCCTGCGCCATCCGGGCATTCCACCGAGCGCTTTCTTTCAAGTAAATCATCTGCTGCTCGAGACGCTGCGTCAAACCGTGGCCGATACTTTTCCCGCTGGATTGGAGGAAGGGATCGACGCCTATTGTGGTGGCGGTTTCTTCACGAGCGAACTGGTGAAAAAATTTGGCCGCGTTACCGGCATTGAAAAAGATGGTCGCTCCCTCAAGGATGCGCGCCGCATCCCGGCGGATAATCTTCAACTCGTCGAGGGCGATGTCGCCCTGAAACTCGAGGCGATTTTGCGCGAAACGAATCTCCCCAGTGCGGGGCTGTTACTCGATCCGCCGCGTGAAGGTCTCCCGGCTTCGCTCGTGCGGACGCTCATTGAATTGCGTCCCGCCGCGCTGACCTATGTGTCGTGTCATCCGCCGACCCTCGCGCGCGACGCGCAGAAGTTGATCCAGCATTACAAATTGATTTCCGTCCAGCCGCTTGATCTCTTCCCGCGTACCGGGCAGATCGAGTGTATTACGACTTGGGCAGCGCAAGCCTGATCCAGTTTGATTGAGGACCGTTGCCGCGCAGTCAAAACGAAACCCCGCTTTCACATTCCGTGAAAGCGGGGTTTGCTTTTTTAAGCCATCCAGTAAAGCCTCGCATGTGGCGAAGCCTTACCGGGTTCAGCGTGCGCTGATTAGTGCTTGGTGCTGATGCGCATCTGGTAGAACGAACGCCAGACGAAGAACAGACCGATAAGGAAGAATACGACGGCGGCGATATTCTTCGGGCCTTGCGGCGCGGTGATCGCGATTTCCACCGCGAGCAGACCGAAGAGGGTCGTGAACTTGATGATCGGGTTCAGAGCCACCGAGGAGGTGTCCTTGAACGGATCGCCCACGAGGTCACCAATGACGGTGGCGGCGTGGAGTTCGGTACCCTTCTGACGCAGTTCCGTCTCGACAACTTTCTTGGCGTTATCCCAGGCGCCACCGGCGTTGGCCATGAAGATGGCCTGGAACAAACCGAAGAGCGCGATGGAGATCAGGTACGCGGCGAAGAAGACCGGATCGACGCAGGCGAAGGCCAACGCCAACGAGAAGATGACAACGAAGATGTTGACCATGCCGTACTGCGCGTAAACCGTGCAGATGCGGACAACCGCGTTGCTGTCTTCCTTCGAGGCCTTTTCCGTGTCGGAGAGCTTGATGTTCTTCTTGATGTAATCAACCGCGCGGTAAGCGCCGGTCGTCACGGCCTGCATGGAGGCACCCGTGAACCAATAGATCACCGAGCCGCCCGCGAGCATACCGAGGAGAACCCACGGTTCAACGATGCTGAGCGCGCTCATGTCCGTCCAGTGGAAATGCTCCTTTAGGAGGAGGATGAGCGAGAAGATCATCGTCGTCGCACCGACAACGGCGGTACCGATGAGCATCGGCTTGGCCGTGGCCTTGAACGTATTGCCCGCGCCGTCGTTCTCTTCGAGGAAGAGCTTGCCGGTTTCGAAATCAGGCTTGAAACCGAAATCCTTTTCGACTTCGGCGCTGATGTTCGGGATGGTTTCAATCGTGGAGAGTTCGAACACCGACTGGGCGTTGTCCGTTACCGGTCCATAGCTGTCGACCGCAATCGTGGTCGGTCCCATGCCAAGCATACCGAAGGCCACGAGGCCGAAGGCAAACACGGCGGGATATCCGCCCAACATGGCGGCAAACGCGGCGTGATTCGTGCCGCTGGTGGCGGTCAGGAAGCCGCCAAGCATCAGGCCGAGAATGGTCAAGCCCATCCAGAAGGCCGAGAAGTTACCGGCAACCAAACCGGAGAGGATGGTGAGACCGGCGCCGCCTTCCTTGGTGGCATCGACGATTTCACGAGTGTGACCGCTGCTGGTGCTGGTGAACACGCGGGTAAGTTCCGGGATGATCGCCGCGGCAATGGTGCCGAAGCTGATGATCGTGGCCAGAGTGCACCAGACGCCGGAGAAGGCCTGCGTCGTGCCGAGCATCGAGTAGGTCACCACGTAGGTGGTGATGATGCACAGGATCGACGTGACCCAGATCAGCGAGGTCAGCGGGTGTTCAAAGTTGAACTTCTTGTGGCTGCCCCAGATGGCGCGTGCCATGAAGGTGTTGATGACCCATCCGAGGAAGGAAACGCCCACCATGGCGATACGCATGGTGAAGATCCAGATGATGAGTGGCCATTGGAATTCCTTGGGCACAGCCATGAGGATGAAAGTGATCAACGCCACGCCGGTGACGCCGTATGTTTCGAAGCCGTCCGCGGTTGGTCCAACGCTGTCGCCGGCGTTATCGCCTGCGCAGTCCGCGATGACACCGGGGTTACGGGCGTCGTCTTCCTTGATGCCGAAGACGATCTTCATCATGTCGCTGCCGACGTCCGCGATCTTGGTAAAGATACCACCGCAAATACGGAGCACGCTCGCGCCGAGGGATTCACCGATGGCGAAGCCGAGGAAGCTGAAGCCCGCGAAGTCCGGCGGGACGAACAGGAGCACGCTGATCATGAGAATCAACTCGACACTGATCAGGAGCATGCCAATGCACATACCCGAGCGGGTGGGAATCTCGGAGAGATCCATCGGCTTGCCACGGAGAGCGGCGAAGGCCATGCGGCTGTTGGCGAGGTTGTTGATGAGGATGCCGAACCAGGCGACCGCAAACGAACCGGCCACGCCGACCAGCGACCAAGCGAGGATCAACGCCACGTTGCCGAAGCTGAAGCTCTTGAGGTAGCCGAAGTAGAACACCATCGTCGCGCCGATGAGCACGAAGAGAGTGAGGAGGAGTTTGCCCTGTTGGAACAGATAGGTCTTACAGGTGCTGTAGATCAAATCCGACACGTCGAGCATGCTCTTGTGCGCCGGCATGGCCTTGAGGCTCTTGTATCCCCACAAACCAAACAACGCACCCAGCACCGTGACCAGCATACCAATCATCAGAATGGTATCGCCCGAGAGGCTCGCACCAAACAGATTGAACTGGTGGGCGGCGCGCTCGACAGCGCTAGGGAGTTTCAGGTCGGCATCGCCGGCCCAGGTGGATACGCTGCTGGCCAGCAGAAACGCCGGAAGCAGGCAGAGGGATTTAATTCCCCTGCTCAGATTTACGAATGGTTTGGGGGTCATGACTCTTATTGGGTTGATAGTTGTAACGATTCTGTGAGTTTAACGAAACTAATACCAAAAACGATTCGATTTAAGCCCGGTTACTAGGGAAACGCAATAACTAAATCATGCCAATTGGGTGACTTGATAGAAGCTATTCTACTATCGAGCGTAAATAATCCACCTGGCAAAAGGTCAAGCGGGCGCTTTTTCTCTATTGAAAAAAAGAGCGTCGACGTTGCGCTACAAGCCCCTACCCCTTCTGTTGGTGAGGGCTGCCGTTGTCGACGGAACTGACCGGAATCGAGCGACGCCACACGCGCGATCCCCGAAGCATTTAAACTCCCATTCATGCCCCCATCCTAACCCGGAATAGCGCTCCACCGTTAGGCTTAGGTGTGCTGCGTGAGCTAGGTGTGCGACATTTTCGCTAAAGCGGCCGCGTTGAGACTCGGGAAGGATGTTGCGGAACCTCTTTTCCGTCGTTTCCTTGCCGTTATCGGCCGCCCTCAATAGATTGGGAATGATAGGAATTATTTAGCGCTTGCAGGAGTGACGCCATCTGGGGTTTTGGCTCCACCCAGTTCTCCATGCGTGAGTGTTTCCCAAGCCATTTGTAGCGTACAGGGCCACATGATCTTGTCGGCGCGTACACCGGGTTCGGGGAACATATAAAGCGGCACGGAAGGAACACTAAACGGTTTGGTGAGGTTCGGCCTTAAAGCACGCTTGATGAATTCCCCGGTCTTGGGCAACGCATACCCCATGCGGTTGTGATAATGATTATAGGCGGTCTCCCAAGTCGGATTCACGTTATTGAACTGGATGCGGTAAAACTCCGTCGGAATTTTCTCGTCGATACGCAGGCCAGATTGAAATTCCATGAAAGCCATGATGCGTTTGGCATGGATGGAATAGAGATCGATACCCTGGTGCCAGGCGATTTCCGCGGTGTAGATAAGCGAAGCAAATCCGAGATCGCAGTGCCCCAAGTCGCGGAAGGTTTCGGAGCACATCCCCTCGACGTACATGGGTGGATTGTACCAGAGCAGGTTGATATCCCCCTTCTCCAGCATGGTGCGATCTTCTCCGATGATTTTGACTTCCTGTGAAAACCACGCTTTGGACGGGTCGGGAAACAGGTCGGCGCTCAATTTCGCCAGTTCCTCATTGGAGGGGCCATTCTTCCAATAATCCGGCATATACGGAACCGGGCCATCTTCTTTCAGGTAAATCCAGCAGGGCACATAGCTGATCCAGTGGCTCACGCCCTCGTAGAACGCCGCCCGGTCGTTATTGAAGACGCCGATTGCAACAAGGGCATGTACCGTGGAAAGCTTGCGGTTTCCATATGCCAAGCGATTGTGCAGTTCGGGAAGGAATGCGCGATTGAGCATTGCCGAGAATGCGGCAATCTCTTCCTTCGACCAGTCCGGATACGTCGCGCGGATGATTTCTGCGGCGCTGGCAAAGACGGAACCGGTCCAGGATGCCTGCAAATACCAATTGCCCCCGGCGTGTCCTTTGAGAATCGTCCAGGCATTTAAAATCTCGACCGCTTTTTTGGCGTACCGCACGTCGTCGGTGAGAACCCACATCAACGCCATCGTGTAAGCCGTCTTGGCGTCGATGCTTTCCGACTTGGCCCCCCCCGAGTCCCCTCCCTTGCCCATAATTCCCGATTTGGAAATTTCCACTGGATTGGGTTTCCGATCGAGCTTGGAGTAGTTGGAAGCTTTCATCTGCTCGAACGCACTCTTCCACGGCTCCTCGCCCGCTTCGATTTTGGCGCGAATTTTCTTCAGCTCTTCCAGGTTGTTCAGTATCCCCGGATGGCGGAACGTCGCAGGCGGCTGCGGAACGGGTATTTTGGGCGGCGGCACGGCCGCAGGTCCGGTTTTCGCGGCGGCAGGCGTGGCCGGAGTTTCGTCGGTCTCCTGCGCAGCAAGGGAAAAAGTTAACACGAAAAATGCGGTCACGGGGAGAGTCCATGCGAGCCAGTTCCGACATTGTTGCAGGTGAGTAGTATTCATAGTTTTTTTGGGCGGAAGCCGTTGGTCGTTATAATCGCATTGGCGCCTTTTCGGACGAAAAATATCAGATCACTTTTCAGGGGTTAGGAGGAGCGGTCGTATACGTCAAGCGAGACAAGCCCTTCGAGAGGCTCATTACCAAAATAGCGCCGCAGGTTGCGCACCGCGAACCCGCACAAGTCAGCAAAGGCATCTTCCGTCGGCCCTGCCAGATGAGGAGAAAGAAGTGTATTCGGCAGCTGGAACAGCGGATACTGGGTCGTGATGGGCTCCTGCTGGTACACATCCATACCTACCTTGATTTTCCCTTCGGACGCCAGCGCAATCAGCACCTTCTCGTCCACGATCGGTCCACGACCAACATTCACGAAGATGGCGTTAGGGGGTAGCAATCGCAGGAGCTTTTCGTTGATGACGCCACGCGTCTTCGGCGTGAGCGCCTCGCATTCAATGATGATTTCACTGGAAGAGAATAATTCTTCCAAACTCGATGCGGCTCGCACGCCGGATTCTTGGAAGATGGAAAGCGGAACGCCTTCCGAGTACGCCATGATTTCAGGTCGAAAGGGGCGCAACATCGCCGCAATCTCCCTGGCTACCGCACCAAACCCATGAATACCCACGCGTTTGCGCCGCAAGGAGCGCGTGGGTAAGATACGCATGGGTTTTTCCTGCGAGCGTTTCGGCCAACCGCGCACAAGTTCGTTCCATTCCGGCAAGTTGCGTAGAAGCCCAAGCACCAGGAGAACCGCGTGCTCCGCCACCGTGTAACTAATGGAATGTCCCCAGTTGGAAACGAGGACGCCGCGCTCGATCAATGAACGTGGAACCAACCACCGCACGCCACCGGCCAGATGGCAAACGTAGCGGAGGTTGCAGTCCGGTGCATTAAAGTAAGATTCGGGCAGTTGAGGCGTGCCCCATCCGGTAACCATCACCTCCGGTTGCAGCCTCAATAAAGTCGCCGTCCACTTATCAGGCGTCATGTCCGATTCATTCAGCCATGAACAATCCAGCGAACCAAAGGAATCCCCATCAAATTCATTCTGGAAATAAGTATTGATGGGGGCCGCGAGCGCCAAGGCCACGCGAGTTGTGACGGGTGTAGGTGGAATCCGGGTGGCCGTTTGAGCGGCAGGAAGCACAGTATGCATAAAAATGAGGTAGCGATTTAACCAAGGAACATCGGCCTATTCGTCGAGGGCGAAACTGGCGTGACCATGCCCACATCATGCGGTAATGGGTGGTCAATGACGAGGGTGTCGCAATGCTAATTGTAGCGCATCTTCAGAAAATTCTTTTCAGGGCTTGTCGCAAACGGGTCTGCGTCACAACTTCGGCGCGCGCTTTCATTGTCTGGTCCAGTAGAAAGCAAGCGTGAAGATGCGCTTGAACAAATCCTCGACGCTTGTTGTCTACTCTTAAATCCTGGTCGATCCGAAGATACGAATGATCGAACCGAACTCATCGGCCGCATTTAGGGAGCCATTCCTTTCGTCAAATTCAGGCATCTCATTTTCTCCACTCTCCAACGACACACAGGCTCAAAGCGCGCTTTATCTACAATTAGAATTTCGCCGCGCCAAAAGTCACTTGGCGTTATCTCCAATGCAACTTATATTTCCTTAGCGCTCACTTATACAGGCAATCATCCCTGAGCTTCCTCCCATGAATACTTCCCGCACCTCACGAGGTTTCAGTCTGGTAGAAGTGGTTCTCGCTATCGGAATGCTCTCGTTCTCACTGGTTGCCTTGTTGGGCTTAATGCCCATGGTGCTCGGTTCCGTGCGGGAAAGCATGAACCTGACAACCCAAACGCTCATCATCCAATCTCTCACGAGTGAAGTGCAGACTCTCAACTATAGCGATGTCACCAACACCGCGACATTCTCCTCCACTTTTCCACGTTCCTACGATGATGTTGGTGCAGTCCTACCCCAAGGCAGTTCGTCCCAGGACACGGCGTTTCAGGTCACGATGTCGATTAGTTCCTGCCAAGTGCCGGCCACGGCCAACTCCAGCACCCCCGCCAGACAATTGACCTTTCAGGTTTTGAATAACCACAAAAAGTCGGACAAACGCTTCTATCATGTCTGGGTTGTAGATAACGGGCGTTAAGAGACCATCGAATCTCGTTTCCATATGAAGCAGTCGAGTTCCATTACGTCCTGTCGCGCCTTCTCGCTGTTGGAAATACTCGTGGCGATGGCGATTCTCAGTCTCGTCCTGCTGACGGTGACCGCAATTACTAACCAAGTGATCGTTGTCTCGAAGAGCGCTTCAGCCAAAATTGAAGCCTTCAAAACGGCGCGAGCCTCCTTCGAGACCATGACACGTGCCATCAGTCAGGCCACGCTCAATACCTACTACGATTACTACAACAGCTCCTACCAGCGTCGTACAGCCTCCAACGCCAGCACGTTTGCGCCGGCTTTATATGGTCGCCATTCGGAGCTGGAATTCGTCACGGGAAAAAATCTCGTCTCGTCCCCGCGCCCCCAAGTCACGCATTCCATTTTTTTCCAATGCCCCCTCGGATACACCAAAGATTCCACTGATTACGCCAAACTGCGAAGCACCTTGAACGCCGCTGGATTCTATATGGAATTCTATAATGACACGGACGAACGCCCTTCCTTTCTTTTATCCATTCTCAATCCGCCTCCGGTTCGCTGGCGTTATCGGCTGATGCAATTTCTACAGGCGACGGAATCCCTTTCGATCTACAAGGCAACCAATCACTCTTGGTTCACCGACCCGATCAGCCTGCCAAGACAATCAACGCGCGTCATGGCGGAGAATATAGTCGCGTGTGTAATCTGTCCCAAGCTGAATACCGACACCACCAGTTCCACAATCTCACCGGATTATGAATACCAATCCCGCGCCACATGGAGCTCCGGCAAGCAACCGGCGATGATGCACCAGCTTCCACCGTTGGTCGAGGTTGTGCTCGTTGCGGTCGACGAGGTTTCCATCAGCCGGATTCAGGGAACAAGCACGACCGCTCCGGATCTTGGCTTTAATTATGCGTCCATTTTTCAGGCCGCCTCACAACTTGAGACGGATTTGGCCACGGTCTCCCAAGCGCTCAACGCAAGGCACGTAAACTACCGCATTTTCCGGACACGGGTTGGATTAAAGGGAGCCAAATGGGAGCAATAAAAGCCATGCTGACTCTACCGCATTTTTACCATCGGAACCGCCGCTCCAACCGAAAAGGTGTGGCGCTTGTTCTCGTACTCGGGAGCATCGTGCTCATTTCCGTCCTGATGCTCTCCCTGTTGGGCCGTACGCGCACGGAACTTCAATCAACAAAGCTTTTTGCTGGAAGTGCGAGCGCCCGACTGCTGGCAGACAATGTGGCCCATATGGTGATGAGCCAGATTCGGCAGGCGACGACGGAGAATCCGTCGACCTCATGGGCCAGCCAACCTGGGGCGATTCGCACCTTCGACAATTCGGGGTCGTTCGCCAAAATCTACAAGCTTTATTCGTCGGATAAAATGATCGACACCCAGGTCAATCCAGCAACTGAAGCGGCCGATTTGTCGGGATGGAACACGAAAACGGCCTTCTACACTGATTTGAATCAACCCTCCGGCAGAAACTATCCCATCCTCGCTCCCCCAATCACCGGTGCCAATGCCGTGGTAGGCTACAGCGTCAATAATGCACCTGGAGCTACTTCGACGCAGCCCGTGCCCATGCCGGCACGTTGGCTCTACGTCCTGAGGGATGGAACGCTTGTCGCGCCAACCGGCTCAGGCACGACTGCGACCATAGCGGGCGCGAGCACATCCAATCCGATTGTCGGTCGCATCGCCTTTTGGACCGACGATGAGACGTGCAAAATCAATATCAATACGGCAAGCGAAGGCACATTCTGGGACACCCCGCGTCTTGAAGGAACCAATCCCAATACCACGGTGGCCGGCGTGCGGCCCGATCCCATGACCGATCGGCATTTCGCGCGTTTTCAGCCCGCTAATGGAGAGTATCAACGCTATCCCGGACATCCGGCCACGGTTTGCCTCAGCACCGTTTTCCCATGGCTGAATACGGAATCGCTCGCGAAACTTTCCCCGCGCATCAGTTATGGCGGCTCCAAGGAAGGAAGCGTCGTGCCCACGGCGTCCCTTTCAGCTCCCGCCCAGATCAAGGCCGATCGGCTCTACGCCACGGTCGATGACTTCATCTTTGATATGGACCGTGCCATACAAAAGGATGCCGCAGGCAGCACCGCCTTTACACAAGACAATTTGCAGCTCGCGCAGTTCTTCCTCACCGCACACAGTCGTTCGCCGGAGGTCACCTTGTTCGGCACGCCGAGGGTATCAATCTGGCCTATCCATGCCGACTATACCAGTAACAGCCTGAGTCCCTACACGACGCCATTTGACCGTCTCTCCGCCTTTTGCTCGACGCTCGGATCGACTACCCCGCGCCGCTACTTCTTTCAACGGCAGGATGCTTACGATTCAAAAAATGATTACGACAACATTCAACGCAACAAGCAGCTCTACGCTTATCTGCAAAATCTCACCAACCGGAAGATCCCCGGTTTTGGCGGTACGCTTAACGCCAAGTATCCCGCCGACCGCGATCAGATCCTGACGGAAATTTTCGACTACATCCGCTGCACGAATCTCTTCGACGACAACCTCGGCAACGCCTCCTCGTCCACCCCGCTCTCCTCCTTCCGGCAGTTCACGGCCGTGCGCACCAAAAACGTCAGCAAGCCAAACCAGAGCGGCATGTGGCCGGGACATGGCCAGGTTACGCCGATTGTCATTGGAAATACGCGCGGATTCGGTCGCTTCCCGACCATCTCGGAAGTGGGCCTCCTGCTCATCTGCACTGCCGATGGCAATGGTCCCCTGCCCACGGCCACAAACTCCGCCCATGATGCACGCAGTGTCAGTAATTTGACCGTTTCCTCCAGACTAATGAATTCCAGTGGAGAACTTGTGGGCATGGCAACGTACACAGCCTCTGACAGCACCCACTTCCCCGCCAATCCAACACTCGCCACCACGTATAATGGCACCCCCATCGCGCTCACCACCAATGAGCGCCGACTTCAAGCCATGCTCGTCTTTCAGATGTCGTGCCCGGCGGCGGGCTGGGATGGCATCAGTCCCAATTATGAAATCGAAGTCTCCGATTTGGGCAACATCTCCATCGACGGAAAACTTCCCTTTGTTAATTCCAACGGCACTCTCACGACACCGTTCATCAACGGTATAGTCGATGGCATGTCGCCGATCGGTAGTGCCATTGGCGGGGTCCGCTTCTCTGTCTCCAAGGCCGATCCTCTCGTTGAGGGCAATTTGCGCGTGAACGGTTGGAGCAATCCTAGTAATGCGAACCGTTATCCCTACGTCAGCAATCCCTTTACGGTAACGGCAGACGCCGCAAAGATCGTGGCCGGAATCGCGGTCGGCAACAGTTCCCCCTTCACTCTGCGCATTTATGCCGTCAAACCCGATGGCTCGCGAGGATCTCTCGTTCAGACGTACAAGATCAAATTCCCCTCAACGTCTTTTCCCATACCCGATCTGCTTTGGTGGGGAGTAAACAGTACCGAGGTCACCTCCATAGCGAATGAATGGTGGGGCTTTGATAATCGCATTTCTCGCATCACGGAAAGTCCTGGTAATTATTCCGGCCCTCTCACTGGCTGCCTCTTCCGCGCCGATGGAAAAAACATTCCGAACCAGACGCCTTCCACTTGGAAATTGAGCGACTCGCAGAGTGGCGGTTCGGCCATGAGCACGCGCTCCGATGTGCTGCGCACTCTGACTTCGAAAAAGGGAGACTATCGACTCCTTGCGGCTAAGGCCGAAGTGAGTTCTGACAGCGACATGGAACCCCACCCCAAGTACACCGAGATCGCAACGAAGATCGCGCATACCTTTTCCGATAGCGATTACACGGACAAGTATGTTGGCTCGGAGCGCACGGCTAGTGGTGGATTAATCGGCGATCAGGATGGTAATGCGCTGTTGCAATACATCGGATCAAAAACACCCAACGTTCCCAATACCAAGGAGACGCGCAAGGCCGCGTATACCGGGGACTGGGACAACGGTCTCGGGTGTCTGCCGGATGGCCCCTACATCAATAAGCCCGATGAAGGGAATACTTACGAACTTTCCAGCGGAAAGACGCCTTACTACGACTCCGAGAAACTCGGGGCAGCGACGGGAGCCACCTTCTTCAGTCCTAATCGCATCCTCCCTTCCCCCGGCATGTTTGGCTCACTACCCACCGGAGTGAAATCCAACATACCGTACCAGACGCTACTTTTTCGCCCGCAGAAAAGTCATCCTCAGAGCCGGACCAGCCAGCCGAATCAGCCGCCAGACCATCTCTTTCTCGATCTCTTCTCGATGCCCGTTGTCGAGCCATACGCCATCAGCGAACCGATGTCGACCGCCGGGAAAATTAACATGAATTACCAGATTCTTCCCTACACCTACATCACGCGCAGCACGGCAGTGCAAGCGGCGATGAAGGCCGAAATGATTTCTGCAGTGACCTCATCTACAGCAGTAGCGGCTATCTACAAAAAATTAACCACGAATCCCGCTACCGGATTCGTTGGACGCTTCGCCTTGAATCTCAGCGACACCAATGGCTCGCTACGGCAGTTCAAATCACGTTTCGATTCCGGCAACATTTTTCGTGCAGCTTCGGAAATCTGTGACATCTATCTCGTCCCCAAAAATGAGAGTTGGACCAGCGACGATGCCGCGGAAAGTTTCTGGCGCGCCCATGCCTTAACCGGCGATGACTCGCGGGAACGGCCCTATGCCAATCTCTATGCCAAGCTAACCACGAAATCAAATACGTACCGATTGCACTATCGCGTGCAGACGCTGGTGAAAACCAATAACACCCCTGCAGGTGAATGGCGGGAGGGACAGGATGTTATCCAGAGCGAACTCCGTGGTTCCTACGTCATTGAGCGCTATCTCGATCTGAATGACACCACCATCCCCGACTTTGCCAACTCGGCAACGCCAAGCACCGCTTCCCTGGAACCCTATTATCAATTCCGCATCATCAACTCCTCCCTCTTCACACCATGAGAACAGGCTTATGTCACCGCCGGCTGTCGCAAGGATTCAGTCTCATTGAACTCCTCGTTGTCATCGCGATCCTCAGCATTCTAACGCTGATTTCAGTGCCCGCCTTTCAGCAAATCACCAATGCCTCCAGATTGAATTCGGCCAGCCAGGTGCTTGCCGATCACTTTTCACTCGCGCGGCAAAACGCGCTCACGCGAAATCGCGTCATCGAGGTTCGTCTCTACAAATTCCGTGCCAGTGACGCCGCCCAACCGGCCTACTGTGCCCTGCAGCTTTTTCAATATCTCGAGCAAGAGGATCGCTATCAGGCCATCACACCGATTGCCTATCTGCCCAACGCTACCAAGCTACTTGACGATTCCGGCAAGACGTCCTTTCTTACTCTCTCCGGGCAGCCACTTACTCCCACGGCTAGCGATCTCAAGATCCCCGGCGTCGGGACGAGCTATAAATATCTCGCGTTCCGGTTCAAACCCGACGGGCAGACGAATCTCGATCCAGGCGAAAATTGGTTCGTCACTGTCGTCAGCAGTCTCACTTCAGATAGCGAATTACCCAAGAACTTTGCCACCGTGCAGATTGATCCGGTAACCGGCAATGTGCGGCCCTATCGTCCTTAATATGGCTCCCGAGTAAACGCGAGCCGAGTTCGCCTATCATAGGAAGCTTTGCGTTCTCGCGCCCTATCTAAACTCGAATTGGAGCGACCTGTTTCAATCTACAATTAGCGGTTAAGCGTTATCGCGATTAATTATATTTAAGTCATATATTGCGTGCAATGACATCACCGATTATGGCTAAATCACTCGTTGCCCTACTTGTCTGGACGATGCTTGTTTCTCGGGCCTTCGCGACGTTCACAGTGGAAGGTCCTCAATCGCTGCCAGCACTTAAATCCTATGTAGAAAACATGTCCATTCGTCGCAACGGCTCCATCTGCAACCGCGATGAACTCGACATCATCAAAGCCAAAATAGCCACGGGCCAGGAACCGTGGACTACGGCGCTTGCCATCCTCAAGACCTCGACCCTTTCACAACCCACCTACACTCCGACGGCCTCCGCGTTGATCGACGGCAGTGGCAATGCGACGAAAGAACTCGCCGACGCCAATGCGGCCTACACTCAGGCTTTGCTCTGGTATCTCACCGGCGAAACCGCCTACGCGCAGAAATCCGCCGAGATCATCGATGCCTGGTCATCCACCCTTCAATCCCATATTGGCAACAGCAACTGGTACCTCACCGCCGCATGGGCTGGTTCGCTTTTTTCCAATGCCGCGGAACTTCTCCGCACTACTTACCCGGCGTGGCCTCAGAGCAGCATCCAGCAATGCCAGGCCATGTTTAACCGCGCCTTTCTGCCGATTCTTCATCAGAGAAAAGCTTACGGCAACCGCGAGTTGTCCGTTTGCAATGCCCTTCTGGGAATTGGCATCTTCAATGGAGATCGCGCGGCGATCTATGAGGCGCTTCATCATTGGATCAGCTATGTACCGTGTTACATCTATCTCTCTTCAGATGGCGTCAAACCGATCAAAGCCGATTACTGGCTCACTGAACCGTCTGCGGCACAATATCAGCAAATGCACGCCGATCTATTCCCAACGCCAAATGATCCCAATGACTGGGTAAATGCACCCGCCTATCCTGCCACAAATCGCGGCGACGATAAAACGATGATGACAATCTACACCGTCGAGCAGCAATGGTATATGGCAGCTCCGACCAGCACCTTTTCCAATCCTGTTCCCGCCTACGTGGACGGTCTCTGCGCCGAAACTTTTCGCGATATGGGGCATGCCGAGTTCGCCTTTGCCGCGATGATCAACGTCGCAGAAATGGCGTGGCATCAAGGGATCGATCTTTACAGCGCGCACGCTCCCCGCATGGCCGCCATGATGGAATTTCATGCGGCACTGCGCCTGTCACAACCGGCTCCGGCCGCGCTGAGTCAGAGTGGCGTCATCTCCTCGGGAAATGGACTCAACCCGACTTACGAGATCGCTTACAACCATCTCCACAACACGCTTGGCTATGAGCTTCCCAATACCGAGACCCTGATCCAGACCGCCGTCCGCGCCGCCAAGGCCGTGCGGATTAAGCCGCCCAGCGGCATCTTCGCCTCGGGTATCTGGCCCACCAGCTACTATCATATCTCGTGGGAAACCCTGACTCATGCCAATCTTCCGGCGCGTCGCATGCTGCCGCAGAACGGCCTCGTCGCCTACTACAGTTGCGAACAGTCGACGACCGACTTGAGTGCCTCCGGCAATGATGGAGTCGCCAAAGCGGGCTTCGCATTTTCATCCGACGCAACGGAAGGCGCTTATTCCGGTCAATTCGATGGAAACGGCGGTCGCGTGGTCGTTCCAGACAGTGGCAGCTTGCGCATTACCGGCGATCTCACTCTCGCCACTTGGGTCAAGCTCAACGCCGTCACCACAAAGCCCAATCTCATTGCCAAAAGTTTTAATACGGGTTATCGGCTCCGCATCAACGAAACAGGTGCCCTCTGTCTTCTCCTCGGAAAGGGGACCTCTTCGCCAAGCCAAATCATCGGCACTGCCTCTGTGCCAACGGGAATCTGGACACACGTGGCGGCCACGGTTCGCTTCACCAATGGAACAGCTTTCATCCAGTTCTATATCAATGGAGCTCCCGATGGTACCGCCAAGACGGCGGCGTTAACGGCCATACAGGCCGGAACAGACCCGCTCGTACTTGGTGCGCGCAATGACGCCACCTCATCGACCGAATCGCTTAATGGTCATCTCGATCAGATCACCATTTATAATCGCGCCCTCAGCAGTGACGAAATCTGGCTCCTGGCGCAATAACCTTTGGATGCGCCAATCCTCCGTTGGCGCTAATCCGACTCGAATTTATAATTGTAGATTTTCACCGCGAACGCTACGCTGTTCATACAGTAGATTCGCGATGATCCCTGTGAAATTTTCCTCTGTCATCTCATGAAAACACGAGTCACCATTCGCGATATCGCCAAGGTGACCGGCCTCCATTTCACCACCGTTGCGCTTTGTCTCCGGGACAGTAACCGCCTGAAACTGGAGACCCGAAAACGCGTACAACAAATAGCCCGGGAAATGGGTTACAAACCCGATCCAATGGTAGCGGCGCTGATGGTCTATCGCCAAACCAAGCGTACCCCCCACTTTCAATCCGTCCTCGCCTGGATCAATAACTGGCCCGACCAACGAGCGCTTACCAAGAACACGACATTCCGCCGCTACTTTAACGCGGCAACTGAGCGCGCGCAGGAACTCGGCTATCTCGTGGAGGAATTCTGGTTGCGCGAGCCGGGCATGACACCGGATAAAATGGCCCGCATTCTCAAAGCCCGCAACGTACAGGGATTACTCATGGCGCCTCAACCGCGCCCATTCGCCACGCTACACTTCAATTTCACCGGATTTTCGGCCATCGCCTTCGGCTACTCGATGCAGCCGTCGGTACTCAATGTCATCACCAATCATCACTTTCATACCATGAAGGTGATGATCTCGAATCTCGTGCAACTCGGTTACCGCCGCATTGGTTTTTATAATGAACAGCAGTGGGACCAGAACGTGGAAAGCGGGCTCATGGCCAGCTTTGCGCTCGCCTTCTGGACCTATCCCCAGCTCGAATACATCCCCCCCCTTTTCAATCCCGGCCATGATCTTCCCTTGTTCGATAACTGGATTAAGCAGCAGCGTCCTGATGTAATCATATCCTACGATTACGTACTGAAAAAACTCACCGATCTGGGCTATAAAATTCCACGCGATTTCGGCTTTGCCAGTCTCGACGTGGATATCGACGTCAAACACATCTCCGGATTAAACCAGAACGACATTGCCATCGGAAAACGTGCCGTCGATTTGCTCGTGGGCATGATTCAACGCGGCGAAACGGGCGTACCCGTTATTCCTAGTTGCACGCTCATCGAAAGCGAATGGACGCCCGGGAAAACGCTGCGCAAACAAAAGACACGGCCTGTGACCAAGGCCACGGCTCCCCCAGTCGACAAACCCGCACGCAGTCTCACCACCTAGCAGGCTGCTAGAGCCTGCCTATGATTTTTTTGGGGGGATGACGGTGAGTTTATATATAGAGCGTCGTCACGGTCCGACGGCGCAAGAATAACACCCGTCCCCATAGTACTAGCCCCAATCCCAGCAAAGCGTTCGTACCTGGCTCGGGAATGCTCGTGAAACTGACCGTTCCCGTGGCCGCGTCCAGATTGGCCGTCCACAAGCTCGTATCATAACCTGTAATCATCAATCCCGTCGTGCCGTCCCCGAGAGTCACCACATTCCCCGCCGCATCAAATCCTAAAAATACCTGATAGCTGTTTTCGTAACTGAAGCCGCTGCCTGTGACATCCAGAACGAGAAAACCACCGGTCAGACTGAAGTTGCTACCCGCTCCACCAGCCAATTGATCGAACGATATGCCCAAGGTCAGGTGAATCTCGCCTCCAGTCATGCTAAAATCTTTCCCCGCCGCAAAAGTCATCTTACCGATGCCCGTATCGCCCGGCGTCATGAAACCCGTCGCGAGAGTCACATCGCCACCAATCGTGGTATCGGTCACATTACTGGAGAGCGTACCGCCATTGATCACCACCGCCCCTGTTGCGCCCTGCAAGGTCGTCGCCGAGCCCAAAACGAGCGTGCCTTCATTTACCTGTGTGCCACCCGTATAGGTGTGGGTGCCGGTGATAATCCATTTGCCGGTGCCCACCTTTATCAGCGAGCTTACGCTGGCTGTTCCGCCCTTGTCTCCATAGGAGGCCGCCAGAGTGTTACTCCCGGTATTCGTTCCGGCCAGCGTCAAGGTTCTAGTGCTTGTGCCGGTACCGGAGCCGAAAGCAATGCTTCCAGTGTTGGTAAAATTCACCGCACCAGTACCGGAGGCATCGAGAACGCCACCATTCTTGGCCACGGTGAAGAGACGATCCGTGCTGGCGCCGCTGCCCACATATCGGAAAGCACCGCCATCGAGCACAAGCTTGTCCGCGGTGTTTGCTGCTGCACCGATGCTGCTATTGACGCCTCCATTGGCCAGGGTGGTAGCCGAAAGGGTCCCCCCCGTCACAGTTGTAACGCCGGTGTAGCTACTGTCTCCGCTCAGTATCCAGTGCCCCGTACCGGACTTGGAAACGCCCGTGGTAAAACCCGTGGGATTATCGATGGCAGCCGAAAGATTATTGTTCCCGGTATTGGTACCATTCAAGGCCAGCGTACCGCTTGCGGCGGTGGTGACGGCAAGATGCCCGGTATTCGTGAAATTCACCGCCCCAGTTCCATTCGATCCCAGCGTGACCAACGTGTTATTAATGGTAAAGAGTCGATCAGTGCTGCTACCCGCGCCCGTATAATTAAGCGTACCAGCGAGCACCAAATCGCTCGCACTGCTGCTGCCAGCTCCAATGCTGCTGGCCGACCCGCCATTCGCGAGCGTGTTCACGGCGAGGATCAATCCCGATCCAACACTCGTCACACCCGTGTAGGTGTTCAGACCATTCAAGGCGAGCGTTTTGTTGCTTGCGCTCGCCACGGCATTGAGTCCATTTGTCCCCGCAATAATCGCGCTGATCGTACTGTTGACCGCCAGCGTAATGGCCGGGTTTGTACCGCCCAATGTCAGAATGAAACCGCCCGAGATTGTAAAGCCGCCCGGACTATTGAAGGTGATTCCTCCCACCGTGATATTTTCCCCCAATGTAACGGCTCGCGAGGCGACGGTTCCCGTTCCCGTGCCGAAAATCGCGGTGTCATTATTGGCATTATTCCACGTGGCCGCTCCGGAATTCCAATTGGTATTGGAGGTATTCCATGTCCCACTGGAGTTCGGGTTGGAACCGTTACCGCTTCCATCCCATGTCAAGCTGGCGGCGTTAGCGTTAAGAGCGATTGCGCAAACAGCGGCGCAGCTGGCAAATGTCCGGATCAGGTGGTTTCGGGTCGATTTCATATTCTGAAGTTTGGGTTGACGTTTGCTGAGGCTGGAATAGTCCCTACACTTTGGATTCAAATGGCGTAAATCAGGTCATCATAGAAGCGCTATCGATGTGCTTTTTATTCGGGAGGAATATAGTTTTTGGGCCCACCCCTCAGCATGAAAGCGCGATGCAAACGGACATTCATAAAAAGCGCTGCCAAGGCAATGGCCGAGCCGACCATGAAAGTGAAATGATACTGGTGGTTCATGGTGTCGAGGAACCACCCCATCAACGGTGCCAGCAGGATGGTAAACAGGCAGGAGACAATACCGTTGGCAGAGGCAAGCTGGGCGAACTTTACCCTCGGCAGGAGCCGCTGGCCGAGCGAGGCAGCGGCTGTCGCATAAGTACCCGAAACCACGCCGTGCGCCACCAGCGCCACGCCAAAGCTGAATTCGTCGTGAATCCAAAATCCCCCCGCCAACAGGCAGGCCGCATACACTCCCAGGACAACCATGACCATGCGCAGCGGATGAAACCGGTCGGCCAAAGCACCCAGCGGATAAGCCATGACAAGCGATATAATGTAGGTCAACGCGAGACATTTTCCATAATCGCCCACGCTCATGTTGATGGCTTTGGCATAATAAAGGCTGAAGAGATTAATCGGTTGCAAGGAGAGCGCCGAAAGCGAACACGCCAGAAAGTACAGAACGAAATACCGGTTGCCGAAGCACTCCCGCGCATAATCTTTGAGCGACAGAATAAAGCCCGAGGAACCATCGCGACCAGACACCACTTCGGGAGGAGGCGGATATTGCCCTTCCTTTACCTTCAAACACATGAGTGTGAATCCAAATCCATACAGCACCGCCACCCCCAAAAAGATCCACGTGTAATGATCCTCCGCTTTGCCGAGCAACCAAAAATTAAAGATGATGGCTGCCGTCAGACCAATCGCCCGGAACATCCCAAAAAATCGTCCTAGTACAGCTTCAGGCACCACGTCCTTTACCAAAGCACCAAAAACCGAGTAGGCGGTAATACAGCCGAATTCGAACAAGGTCCAACATACCGCCATAAATGCAAGAATTGTGGCATTCTGACTTACCGACACGATCCCCAACGAATCGTGTAGAAACGCCCCAAGCTGCGGACTGAAGGCGAGACCAACAATGGCAAGCACCACAAACGGGACCGGTCCCAGAAGAAACGGAATGCGCCGGCCCCAGCGACTGCGCAAGCGGTCCGATTGATAGCTGATGATCGGACACAAGGTCATGATAAAAACGGCTGGCAACGAACCAATCAAAAGACCCGTGAGCAAATCCGACGCTCCATATTTTTTGAATAAAAGCTGCATGATGGCCGGGATTGAGCGATCCCGCATGGACCAGGCAAAGTCGCCCCACAGCAACCACGCGAAGAGTATGAGCAACCCACCGGTGGAATAGGTCAGGGTACCCACCGTCCAAAGCTTCCCGTCTTTGCCTGGCTTCACAGACGTTGCGGTGGGACTCTGGTCGAGAGAAACAGTACTCATGCTCGTATTAAGTGATGTGGTGATAGAGTGAAGTGGTAGTCGCGCTTACTAACGACATCATTACGCCTTTTGCGGCTCAGACCAACCCCCAAGGATTTCTAATTGTAGAATCACCTCGATTCTCCCAGCCCACTAGAAATGCCATCCAGTGGATCGAACCCGAACCTTAGGGCTATTTACCAGTCAATCCTACCGCCTTATTCGGAGGGGAAGTACGAAACAACTCCTGAAGACGCGTGTAAACCGGGCGGGGTGAAAAATCAGCCTCAAGCAGACCGAAACCGCGTTCATAAGCATCACTCTCAAAGTCTTTGACCCGGTCATTATACATAAATACGCGTTCTACATCTGGGTGGGCCGCCAGCAGAGGAATCAATTTCTCCAGCATGGCCGCTTGTTGCTCTACGGTTCGGCCATTGGCAACGGAGAATCCCGTTTCGGTGATCCATATGGGTTTGGACACTCCTCGTTGCTTCATATAAGCGGCTACATTATTGACCGCATAGATCGCCTCTTCGGCTGACCTGGGATAGTAGTGGAGGGAAAGCGCATCATAACAAGCCGCGTTGATCGGATCGCAAAGATCACGCAACGCACCAACATAACTTCCCTTCATTGCGTGCAATCCCGCATCCGTCAATCCCGCGCAGAGAATGAAATTATCCGGATCTACTTCACGCAGTATTTTGGACGCAACGCGTAATTCCTTGAGGTAATCTTCATAAGATCCCATCCAGAATTGATTCCAGTTGGTTTCATTCCCAATCTCCCAATATCGAATTCTCCCCTTAAATTCCCTGGCCATAAAACGCACATATTTTTCGTAGTCCTCTAGTTTACGAGCAGGATAACGCCAGGCCGTCTCCGCATTAGGCCCAGCAGATGCCCATGCTGGTGGAGCGATCAAAATCACAACCAGCCGAAGATGCCGCTTTTTCGTTTCATTGACGATGAACTCCAAACGTCGCAGCATGGCGGGATCCGGCGCTTTTGCAGATTTAGGGAAAAGCTGGTCCCACGGAAAACACAACCGAACCCATCCAATCTGCAGGGGCCGCATGAGATCAAGCACGCGAGTGATTTGCTCGTCTGTTTTGTAGAAATGCCTCCAATCGAGATGCGAACAGATACCCAACAAATCGTTCCACGAACCGGTACCAGCTACGAGCGGAGTATCGACGGCCTCCAGTAACGGCAACTGTTCAATCTCGACGCTCTTCAACAGAATGGAACCTTCGCGATGAATGCCAAAACTGATCGTGCAATCAGCTTCTGCGCCAGTGAGAAATTCGTAGGATAAGCGACCCGCTTCTTCTGTCCCACCCTCCAAAACCTGCATCGGTCGCCAGCGTGGCTGCGGCGATTCCGATCGCACCAGCAGATAGGCGTAGCATCCCTCTGCCCAAGGGGTGATCGCCTGAAATTGAACGGTAATGCGATAACGCGACTGCGCCCTGAGCAATCCCGCGCGAGTTTTGAAAAATACTGCCCATTCCTGCTCCCTATTGGATGTGACGATCAGGGCTCTCTCCGCCGGTTTTGCTGGTGAAGGCCCAAGCACAGCCAGTTTTGGAGTGAGGCTCCCATTGGCATTAACAGAGGTTTCCAAGCTGTTAAAATCAAATACAGCCACCATTTCCCCCGGAGCGGGCTGGTCCAGAAAATTCAATGAGTACGCCAGAAGATGTTCCCCGCAACCACACGCAAACAGAAACGCCAGGGAAAGACTCCGCAGCAACTCTTGCATGAAAATTCATATACTCGATAGACCTATCCGTGAAAAGGCAATTGACGGTCGAAACAAAGGTCTGAGCTGGCTCTGTTTTCGGCAGGTAAAAATTTAGCTTACCTATCGCTGCCTGGAGGCATCTCAATAATCCGGACAGGTTGACGCATTTAGCTCGCAAATCCTAACCGTAACGACATGTGAACTGCGTTGTCCCGGCGCCACCCAATGGAGTCCCGTGCGATGCTCCGGGCTATTGGATGGCCCCATCCATGGCTCCACGCAATAGAACGCCGCATCGAGTGCAGGGCTCCAGGTGACAAAGGCATATTCGGGCGGAGGAGTGGAGCTAGCCCCATGTTCCAGAATAATTTCCATACCAGCCGTTTCGGATCTTGCCAGAAGACGAGCCACATTGGAACGCAGTCCATAGTGAATGACCGCATTAGCCAGGAGCGGATTATCGATGGATTCTTCGTTGCGAATCGGGGGCAGCGCCACCATTTTCCCCTGCGTCGCCGGATTGACCAGACAGGACTTGGTCGACACAATTTGCACACGGTGCGCAGCAATCCCTACATTGTCGAGGAGAGGCATTCGAAAATAAAAGTGATGACCCGCGCTCCAGGGAATGGGTCGATTGCCTTGATTTTCCAGTGAAAATTCACACGAGAGTTGATCCTGACCAAAGCGATAGGCCACGGAAAATACATAGACAAACGGATAGCACTCCCGCGCCAATTCGTCCGGACAAAAGGTAGCGACGAATCCGGCATCGTCCGCATGCATCAGAGCAAAGCGCCCCTGCTTGGCAAGTCCATGCATCGGCATTTGTCGACGCATTCCATCTGGATCAATCCATTGACAAGCCTTGCCCCCAACAAAGCATCGAGCCGGGAACGGAAACAAGATGGGATTGCCCCCATAAGTTTCCGCAATCTGCCCCAGATCCGATAGATTATCCGGCCAATGCAACACATCCCTGCCCGCGCGCTGCCATCGCATCAGCCGTGCACCAACCTCCGGCACCACTTCGAAAAGTGATTCCCCAACAGTCCAGCGGAGTGCTTTGACACCGAGATAATCAAAGGAGGTGAATGCTCGGGTCATATGGGAGCCCTCATTTTTCCATCGACTTCAATGAGAGATCGTCAAAGTCAAAGGCCTTTGCCGGACCACCGACTCCAACCACAATCACATTGATCGATGGAAATTTACCCTTGCCCCCAAATGAAGTAATGCTCGCTTCCTTTACTAGGACGTCCGCAGGATCATCCACCTGCCGAACCGTGACTTTTCCAGAAATGTCCAACGCTCCGGGCTTTTTACCCAAATCGGATAGCACAATTTCATACCATGTTTCCTTCTTCCACGAAGCCGTCTTGATGTCCTCAAAGGAAATCCGGCCCCAGCTTTCCCCACCACGCGAAATCCGGATAAAATTGTCGCCACCACCGTCCCGCGCTCCGCCGTCGAAACGCACAGCCAAACCATGCGTGCCATCATTGAATCCAATCAATACCTGAATGATGGCGTAACTATCATTAGGAGCCATGATGCGCAACTTGATGCGGAATTCTCCCGATGCTCCTTCTTCCACCGACAATGCCTGATCCGCTGGAATCAGCCGCCGATACTGTTCCGCAAGCTCGATGCGCGCGCCTGCCCCCGTGTAGCCTGCCGCCAGTTCCACTTTGGCGGCGCCCTCCTTGCCGTAGTGAACGCTCCAACCGTCCACCACTTTGAGTTCCGTCTGCTCAGCCGCTGCGGAAAAATCCTCCCTAAATTCCGACGCCCGCAGTTCCCGCTTCGTCGTGCCCAGTAAAATCAAAACAGCGAGGAAAAAAATCGTGAGTTGATGCAGTAATTTCGTTTCATTTTTCATAGGCAATCCAAGTTCATATATTTTCCATTCCTTACTCATCGCAGAGCCTCCTCGCCTTTCTTTGAAGAGGTCTCCGGAGACACCCCGTGATCCTCGATTACCCACTGCTGAAAGAAAGACGGGTGCTTGCCTTCTCCAATGCCGGGCGTAAGGCCTATCCAGCATTTGCGCCGCCGCCCGTCATTATCATTGGCTATCAGATTCATGCGAAACACCCGACCATGCTTTACACCGGCCGCGTCGAGAAGACACCAGGGAATCAGCACCTCATAATTCGTGACGCCCTCTTCGCGACGGCTCCCAGCCATCACCTCGCCTGGCGCCAGCGCATTGGAATCGGGATAAACCCGATAAATACCTGTACCGCTCGGTGTACGAAAAACTCCCAGTTCAAGGCATTGTCTGTCGTAACCCGATTCAGCGCGATTGCCCATGTCCCACGCGATTTGCAGGGAATCCTTTTGCCAGAAATTCGAGTCGCCCTCAGCGCTCTCCGTAGCCACGTCATCCGTCACCTTGACTGCCAGATACAGGCCATCGCTCGTCCAGCCGCTCCAGACCTCCATGGAAAGATCCTTGCTTCCATTCCAATCCACACCCGGATCGCGAGGATACACCGCATCGCGATGATCACGCACCTGCGGTTTGAGACCAGACACCTCGTCCAGGCGTCCGTCTATTTTCACATGGGGCAATTTCAGAATAGGGATCAGATCATACGAGAATGGCATCGATTTTCTTTTCCCACTCGATTCTTCGAGTAATTCCAAGGGCATTTCGCCTTTACCCGACAATGGTATGCTCAGTGACAAACTTACCACGGAAGAACCCGGAGCCAGACGACGCGACTGGGCCCATTCCGGATGGTCCTTTGGATAAAGCTTGATAGATGTGGCGGCGCCACTGTTGTTGGCCACGTCAATGTGCAAATGGGAGGCATCAGTAAGATATGCGCGCTCCACGAGAAGTGTTTCCTTGGCGCGAAGCGGTGCGGTTTGAATATACTGATCGAGTCGATCCGCATCGCTACCGCGCACGCGGAAAAAAAACGGCATGGAACGAATCGCCGGATCGCCGGTCAGCACACGGCCATAGCCATCATTCATCTCCATCCCCTCAAAGGATTTCGACGGCGAAGGCATTCGAATTTCCCCGCCAACAGCCTTCGGCTCACTCAGCCACAGCATGAAAACACCATCGCCCGTGCGATTATCCGCGAATCGCAACCCCTTTCCAAAATCGCCCACAGTAAAACGGCGAATGAAGCGGACATCGTCCAGAAAGCGCGCGCAAGTGGCATAGGCTATCGCTGCGGGTGTGGGATAGTAATTGTCTGGATCGCCCTGAAACATGCCGTAGGTAAATCCCCCCTCGTATCCCGGAAAAGACATCGAAAACCAAAACAGTTTTTCCACTTCCGGTACCGATCTCGCCATGCCAATCGCCTGGGCCGCATAGGCCGCCCACAATTCGGTTGCGGGGGAAGACATCAGTTCATCCTTGTACAAACCCCACCCGAATTCTGTCGGCCAGACGCGGGGCTTAAGCCCATGCTTTTTCATCAGGTCGGCCATGCCAACCAGACGCCCTACCGTATTGATCTTGTCCGGGGACTCCGCCTGTGCCCCACCACCGAGATATCGAGTCGACGCATAAGGATGTCCCCCGATCAAATCGATTGAGCTGGAATCCACCGCCATCACCTCGCCCGCGAAACGCAAATTCGGAAAATCCTCGCCACTCACATCCAGCCCAATGACGGGAAGCTCTGGCGCAATGCTTTTGACAGTCTGAAAGGCCGCCTTTAAAAGCGTGGCGTAAATCCGCGAGGGTGCCACATTCCCGCGCAACCCACGCGCACATTCGAGATCTGGCTCGTTCAGCACTTCAATTGCGGCAATGCGCCCCCGATAACGCTCCACCACATCTTTCGTAAACTTTTGAAAGTACGGAAGGAACTCTGGCTTGGCCAAATCTTCCAGAGAAGTCCATTTGGCCCACTTCGGAGGTTTTTCCATCAGGATCACCAGCACCAAGCTCACACCATGACGGCTCAGCAGATCAACCCGCGCATCGAGCTTTTCCCATGAATACGAATTCTCCCCAGTCGACAGCCAGTTCCAGACCGTCATCTGACGCTCATACTTGATACCGATCCGCTGCCCCGCCTCCGGGTCGCGATTAAACATGCTACCAAAGAAACTCGCCGCATCCACTTGCCCGTAATTGCGCGGCTTCTCCACCACGGCCAACGCGCTTTGCCTTTTCACCAACTCGCGTCCCCCGCCACTTACTGTTGCCAGCAAGCTCCAATAACCACGAGCCGTCGTCGATAGATTCAGGAGTTTCTCCATCTTCCCCACCCCCTCATAGGAAAGATTCCACCGCTCGCGACGCGCCGGCTCACCAGGTGCCTGAATGTCTACCGCAAGCTCCACCGCTCGCTTCGACTCGGTGCGATGAGTCACCGTAATCCGGTATTCCACGATCTCGCCAACCCAAGCCACGCCGGAAGGAACATTCGGCACGAGAGTGATTTCCCATTCTGGTTTTGGCTCCACAGCCCAAGCCGTTCCGGCGATCAGGCCGAGAGTCATAAAAGCAAGAGCCGCCCATTTTCCACCGGTTGGCCATGCCATTTGATTCTGCATTTTCATTTTGAAAAATGAGCGTCGTCGTTCAACACCTTTTGATGCCACCGGGTGTCCCCATAGGCTGCTTGTTCAACATGCCCGTCGGCCATCAACACATTGGCCCAACTTCTATGCCGGGCGGCAAAGCGCGAATCTCGATTGGCGGACGCCAACGGATTATCCAATCCATATACAACCGGATAGTCCGCATCCATCACGAGAGGCCAATCCGATGGATTGCGAATCTTCAGCATCATCCGCGGTTCATCCTGCTGACGGTGGGCGGTCGGATACCACAGCATCGCATCGAGCATGCCGTACCCCACGATCGTGGGCGGTTTGATCACCAGGGCGTAGGCTCCGGTCTTTTTCTGGGGACAAGCCAATGCCTTCGAAGATGTCAGATAGGGGCCGCCGTCGGAGTTGGGGGTCAGGGACATTAACGAGTGATACCACCACAGGGTCGTCGTCGCGTCGTAGGCCTTCGGTAACGCCCCGATATGTTCCGCTTGGTATGCCGTCATCGCAATGCCGATTTGCCGCAAGTTCGACTGACACTTCGCCCCGAGCGCCACATCGTAAGCTCTACCCGCCATCGGCAACAGCAGCCCCGCCAGCACCATCACAATCCCAATCGTTACCACCATCTCTATCAGGGAAAAACCAAGACGGTGCTTCCGCAGCCGCATGCTCATGCTGCTGGCGAAGGGAAGGATGGAAAAAATCGGAAACTTCATTCTCATTTTTTCACGGGATCGAAGATCAGAGTCTTCACTTCATAAGGGCGACAGGATTTGGGTTGGTGACGGGACTCCTCCAGAATATCGGTTTCCGAAGCAATAAATCCTTCGAATTTTGGCACCGGCAACAGGCTCTTTTTTCCAGTCGTCTCAAAGGCCCGGAGCACAACACCCTCCCCCTCTTCCGCTTTTTTAAATGCCGTCGTCACCAGAGAGGTCTCCGTCAGATCAAACAGTCCCGCGCGCGTCGGAAGCGATCCGTTATGATTCGATCCGCCCACCGCCGTGACCAATAAGGGGCGATTCAATTCCCATCCGCAACGATAGGATGCACTCTGGGCGAGAGAATCGTTCCGGGGCCGGATCACGTAGGTGAAATGATACCTGCCTTCCGGAGGGCGGGCAATCGTTTCCATGGTGTCGTCCTCCTGGCGCTTTACGACGAAGGAATGGCTAATGCCACGCACCATGTAGGAACGCAACAGGGTGCCATCCAGTTCCCACATCCGATGATCGCAGGCAATCGTCAAACCGGTCGATTCGTTTCCCACATCAATCCAGTGACGGCAGAGACGCAGCTTGTCGCGCTCGGCCAGGGGAATTTCATCTTCCAGCTTTCCTTGTGCTGCGGGAATGTTGCCTGGAAAGGTCACTTGGCCGTAGGGAACCCCATAGCGCACCGTCTCCCCCTGCCCGACGTATGGGAACAATTGCTGGAGCCTTACCCAACGGGGCCCCTTCCATTCGATTTCATTTTCCAATCGAATTTCCGGATAGTCCCGATAAAGGGTGATCGTTTGAGTCCATGGCATACCGCAGATTGATCCGGAGAGTCGCATACGGCACCAGACCTGATTGTTCTCCAGCGTCTCGATGGCGTCGATCAAGGCGGGAAATTCGCGCCCGGAGGGAGTCATGTTCGCAATATAGTTTCCCCCACGTTCTTCCACGCCCATCACGCGCATTTTTTCGAGCAGGAGATGTCCGCTCTGTAAATCCTCAAGGGAGACATCCCCCGTCACGCGATCCACTGTCAGTCGAAAAAAACGATTTTCATACGTATCGTGCCCCATGTTTCGACGCGGATCGAGTCGAACCGATTCGCCGAACGGGCAATGCCCGGCCTCAAGCGATTTCGCCGTGACCATGCCATCCAGATGAACCTGGCAGGTCTGCGCCTCGTGAATTGGATTATACCCCGGCATCAGATACCAGGTTCTGTAACCGGCGGCTGGAATCTCATCTGCCGGAAAAGCGATTTCCAGGGCCATGGAAACACCTTCATAACGAACCCGTGGCACGAAGGGAATCGTCTCTCCCAAATCATTGACCAATTTTACTCCTGTTTTGAACGCATCGATATCGTTGGAACGCGGTGTCCCGTAAACCACCGCGCGTCCCATGGCGATACCAGACCGTCGCCATGACATCGAATTGAACACCACCACCGGGAACTGATCCGGTTTCGATATCGGCACTTGCGCCGCCAACCGCCAGGCCATCCGGTTGATGATCCGTTCCGCCGCATATCGGCTATAGCGCTTGAGTTGAAGCTTATCGTGATCCGCCCTCTCGCCACCCTGGGCGTTCTGGTTGTGATCCATGCCATCGAGCAACGCTTGCCACGCCTCTTCCAATTCCTGCTTGGGATAGTCTTTCCATCCTCTGAGCAGGCAGTAGGCGGAAAGAAACTCGGCCATTTGCAACGCACTCTCGCACGGCAAATCCTCCGGCCACAAGTCGGGCCATGAACTCTCGATATTCGGCCACGCGGAGGGAATTTCTCCTTTCAAAACCGTCAACCCCTCAATGCCTGAGACGCTTGCAAAATAATGCGCCGGGGTGGAAAAGAGCAATTTCGCCTCCTTGTCCTGATTCCATTGGCGGACATTCAGAATGAGCCTCTCATCTGGCGCATGAAGATCACACCCCCAATGCGTCAAATGCGGGTACGAATCATTCTGGAAGGATCGGCTTAATGCCTTTTCCGTCCCCCCCGCCACCATCGCGGCATAGTCCTTATGCCAGTCCCCTTCCAAGGCCATGACCGCATATCCCAACGGGGTATAATAGGAGCGAATCTTGGTTCCATCCAATCCTTCCCAAACAAACAAGGGCGTTTCCACGGGACCGCCGCGCGACATGACCACGCGATGAATCCCCGCCAGCTGGGCAATTTGCGGATACTGTGGGGTATAGCCGGGCAAATCCGCAAAATGGGCGGTGCCAGGATCATTGTCAAAGTGACGGCGTACATAGCGTTTGGCGTACAGCGCGTTACGGGCAAGCGTTTCGCCGCCCGGCAAATTCTGATAGATGGCACTCCACAAGGGAGCCAGCTCCAGACGTCCCGTGGCAGCCAGCCGTTTGATCCGCGCCACTTCGTGCGGATAGCATTCCACATAGTGCTGGAGAAAATTGACGGTTTCGATGAGGTATGTGAAATCCTCGTACTGGTCCAATAAATCCAGCGCGTGAGAGATAATATAATTGCCGCGCGAAAGACACTCCTCCCGGGTTCCAGCCCAGAATAAGTCCAGATGGGAAAAGGGTACGACATGCACGACAGAAAGTGCGGAAGCGGTAGGGCGATGAGTCATAAAAGAAGTCAAAAGCGGAGAGTCAGCCTCAATGGATCTCAAGGGATTTTCTACCCGGAAAGCCTGTAAAACAAGTAATTGATTTGACGTATTCTCCTAAATTTAGGATCATAGATCCGCCATGCCCAGCGACTCTTCGATCCAGTCTATTCAACGCGCCATCAAGATCCTTTATGCCGTCGCAGGCGTGGAGGACGGTTGCTCTGTCGCACAAATCGCGAACAAGACCGGAATGAAGCCCAACACGGTTTACAAATTTACCCGCACCTTGGAGCGCGAGCACTTGCTGAGTCGCAAAACGTCGCCGCTTCGCTTCGTGCTGGGGCCGACGGTGCCAGAACTCAAATTGCTTGATGACGAGCGGAAATTGCTGTCGGTTTCGTCGAAAGTCCTGATGCGAACGCATGCCCAATTTCTGGAAGCCGGGTTCATGCTGCTCGAGCTCAACGACACGACCACCTACCAACGCCTCTATGTTGACGGCAACCGCCCCGGCGTGTTGATCCAGCGCCGCGAATACATTGTCCCACTGTATGAGAAAGCCAGCTCCCTGCTCTTTCTCGCCTATTCCAATCCCGAGCAGGCGCATAAACTGTACACGGCCCATCCCTTTGACCTCAAAGGCAAGCCTCTCTGGGGCACGCAGGATTGTCTGGAAGCTTTTTTGAAAAAGACACGCGAGCTGGGTTATTGCCAACCCGATGTTCCCGATTGTGATGGCCCTCATTTTCGTGTCGCAGCTCCGGTATTCTCTCAAGGGAATGAAGTCGTGGCGGCGATCGGTGGTTGCATCCTGACCAGTTGCCCTCCGGAAGATCGAACGCTCCTCATTCGTCTCTGCGTCGAGGCCGCCAAGGAAATTTCGGATCAACTCCGGCTGGTGCTCCCTCAGACCAAAAAGCTCAAGCCCTTGACCGCTTAATCCCACGGGCGCCCCAAACCAGTAGGCAAACACCCAGCAATCCGATCGTGCCCGGCTCTGGCACCGTGACCGTCAAGCTATCGATCCGAACGGTAGCGTCTGCCGCATTGGAAAGATAAAAGCCAATTCCGGTAATCGAACTCGACGAAAGATCGCTCGAAAGCACGCTTCCCACCGACATGCTTGACCAAGGGGTCAGAGTGAAAGCAGACCAAGCGGAGGCTTGCGTGGAAAAAGTCAGGGTCTGCAAGATGCTTGCCGTGGAGGGAGTCGATATGGAGGTATAGGTCTCGGTGTTCGAAAAGGATTGATTCGACACATACCAGTTGCCATTCACCTGAATCAAGAGCTGTACCATGGGAGCTGTAGAGCCATTCGCCATTGTCCAGGTGATGGTCGACCCCGCAATATCCACCGCCGAGAATGTCGTGAGAAAGGACAGCGTTCCGGTATGAGCCGGATAAGTGCCGGAACCAATAAATCCAAAGTAACCGGTCCCATCCGCGCTCGGATTACCCGTGGCTGCCGAAATCACCGTAGCATTGACTTGCGTGCTGATATTCGAGGCTGTACTCCCCAAATAGCTGCTCCAGCCGATCGTGCTGACGGCAAAACTCGTGCCCGTTGAGTTGTCAAACTGCTCATTATAAATAACTGTCGCGCAAAAGCTTTTACTCGCAGTCAGAAGTGACAGACAGACCATTATGAGGAACGGCGTACAACGTCGCGGGTTGAAGATTCCAATATTCATAGGGGTGGTTTACAGAGGGGGTTGAGGTTGGGAGTGGAAGATCGTCAGGAGTACTGCATTCCTATTTTCATTCTCTAGGCGACATATTACCGCTCCCACAAACGTGTCTCAACGGCTAATATTGCTCAGGCATCAAATAAAAAGGATCAATGATCCGCTAAATCAGCACTCCGGAGGCTCAAAATGATTCTCAACCAATCGCCACAGTTTATTGTGCAGACCTAGTGGCAACGGGCTCACCATCAGCCATCCACGCCTTTTCGATCACCAACATGAAACACATCACCTTACTGGGCGATTCCATTCGCCTCGGGTATCAAGACACCGTCAAACACTGCCTGAAAGAGCATGCTGAAATCTGGTCGCCAGATGATAATTGCATGCATTCGATCCACCACCTCTTCAATCTCGCCTGGTATGTGGAGCGTCCCGCAGACATCATTCATTTTAATTTCGGCCTCTGGGACTGTCGACGCTTGGGGCGTAACCGGTCGGAGAACGCGGTGCCGGTGGAAGTATTTACACGCAACCTGGATTTCATTCTGGAAAAGGTCAAAGCCAGCACCCGTGCAACTCTGATTTGGGCCACCATCACTCCCGTTGTACAGGACCGGTACAACGCGCGATTCAATCAACCCTTTGATCCCTGCCGTATTGCCTCTGATGTGGATCTCTATAATGCCGCAGCAGCGCCCATTCTCCAAAAGCACCAGATCCAGGTGAACGATCTCAATGCTTACGTCACGCAGCGCGGGCCTGAACTCCTGATCTGCGACGACGGCGTTCACTACACCTCCTCCGCCTACCAGGAGCTCGGACAACGCGTAGTGGATCAGATCCGCCGCAATTTCTGAGAGCCTGTTCACACTCGTTCTTCAGACGATGCGGCTCATAAAAAGACAGTTTTCGCTTCACTCAACTGAAGAAGCGCTGGACCTCATCAATGACTTCGATCAGACGGTCGACATCTTCCTCGGTATTATAGAAATAGAAACTGGCGCGCGCCGTTGATTCCACGCCCAGCTTGTGGAAAAGCGGCTGGGTGCAGTGGTGCCCTCCCCGGAGTGCCACTCCCTTTTGGTCCGCAACGGTCACGACATCATGCGAGTGGACTCCTTCGACCATAAAACTGACAACTCCGGCGCGACCCGCGTGCGGACCGAACACGCGAATCCCTTTTTTATCCTTCAACCCATGATGCGCGCAAGCGGCCAGCAACTGGTCATGCTCCCAAATTCGATCCCGTCCCACTTCGTCAAGGTAATCGAACGCCGCATGCAATCCGATCGCCCCCGAGATATCCGGCGTACCGGCTTCGAATCGATGTGGCGCAGATTTGTAGCGGCTCGCGGCATAATCAACAGAAAGAATCATATCCCCACCCCCTTGGTACGGAGGCATCTCATTGAGAAGTTCCTGTCGCCCGTAGAGCACTCCAATACCAGTGGGGCCGCACAATTTATGCCCTGAAAAAACGAGAAAATCGCAACCGATTTGCTGCACATCGAGCGGTAGATGTCCGGCGCTTTGTGCCGCATCCACCAATGTCACCACTCCAGCCTTGCGAGCGCGTTCACACAACCACGACACCGGATTCACCGTGCCAAGCGAATTGGAGATATGCACCATTGCAAATAATTTGACTCGTCGAAATAGCAGGGAATCCAGCCGGTCGACATCCAGCAATCCTTCATCGCCACCCGTAACGGGAAGAAAAACCAGCTTGGCCCCGGTGCGTTCGGCCAGCAATTGCCACGGCACCAGGTTGCTGTGATGCTCCATTTCCGTCAGCAGGATTTCGTCGCCTTTTTTCACGTGGCTCATTCCCCAGGAAGCAGCCACCAGATTGATGCCCTCGGTGGTTCCCCGAGTGAAAATGATTTCGCTGCTTTCGCGCGCGTGAATGAAGCGCACCGCCCGGACACGGGCCGCCTCATACGCAGTCGTCGCTCTGTTGCTCAACTCGTGAATACCGCGATGCACGTTGGCGTTATCGTGCCGGTAATAATGCAGCAACGTTTCGAGAACGATGTTCGGTTTTTGGGTTGTCGCCGCATTATCCAGATAGACGAGCGGATGCCCATGCACCAGTTGATGCAAGGCCGGAAAGTCATGCCGAATTTCATTCCAGTTTTCCACCATAAATCATCACAACAATCCGAGCTTGAGTTTGGCTTCGTCGGTCATCATCTCGTGATTCCATTGAGGTTCCCACACCAGATCCACGTCGGCCTCTTCAACCTCCTCGATGGAGAGCACCCGGTTTTTGACATCCTGTACGAGGATTGGCCCCATGCCGCAACCCGGCGCAGTGAGAGTCATCTTGATCGCCACCCGGTACAGGAGATTCCCCGCGAGGGGGCTGACACGGCAGTCATAAACCAGACCGAGATCCACGATATTGACCGGTATCTCCGGGTCGTAGCAGGTCCGGAGAAGTTTCCACACTTCCTGCTCTATCTCCTCGCGGGTACGAGGCACCTGTTGCGATTGAGTCAACTCAGGAGCTACCGTCATCCCCAAGGCGTCCGCATCTTTTCCGTCGATACGATACAGATTGCCTTTCACCACCACGGTGTAGTTTCCGCCAAGGGATTGGGCAATGTGCGCGGGTTCTCCTTTTTTCAAGATCACGTGATCACCGGCTGGAATCAATGCGGCTTTGACGTCGCGCGTCAACGGCATGTAATCGAGACTTGTCATATTATTCCTCCGATTCGGTTGTAACGCACTCCTCTTTGCCATGCATGGCCGCCATTGCCGCATGCCATGGCAGAATGGCGCATTTTACCCGTGCGGGAAATTGATGCACGCCGGCGAGGGCCGATAGCTTTTCTAAAGATCCGTCTCCATGTCCCTGAGTGATCATCTCCCGCACACGACCAAAGAGCGCTTCCGCGCTGGCGATACTTTTGCCTTTCAAGGCCTCTGTCATCAACGAAGCCGATGCCTTCGAAATGGCGCAGCCTGATCCTTGAAACGCCATGTCGCGAATCACACCGCCATCCAATACGACATAGACCGTATAGTTGTCCCCGCAGATTGGATTATCCCCTTGCGCCACGCGCTGGCATTGCGGAATCGCGCGGAAGTTTCTCGGACTTTTACTGTGGTCGAGAATCAGCTCTTGATAGAGATCCGCCAGATCTTCAGTCATAACGAACCTCCGCATCCGAACCCAAGCGCTTGGAAATTACCTCGCTTAGGGCTCCGCGAATATCTTCATTGCGAATACGGTTTAGAATCTCCTCCGCAAACGCGACGATGAGCAGGTGCCGGGCCATCTCCAGAGGAAGGCCGCGCGCGCGCATGTAGAAAAGAGATTCCGGATTGAGTTGCCCCACCGTTGTCCCGTGTGTGCACTTCACATCGTCCGCGTAAATCTCCAATTGCGGCTTGGTGTCAATCGTCGCCGTATCGGAAAGCAGGAGATTCTTATTGGTCTGCTTCGCATCCGTTTTTTGTGCGCCGGGCCTGACAATGATACGCCCATGAAAAACACCCCGCGATTGACCGGCCAGAATACCGTTAAAATACTCGTGGCTGATTCCGTGCGGTGCCGCGTTATCGACTATCGTAAAATGATCCGCCAGTTGCGAGTTCCTCGGAATGTACAACCCATTTAACAGACACTCCACGCCCTGCCCAACCAGCCCCGCATAAATTGTCGTCCGCGACAGCTTCGCTCCCAGCGCGAGGGAATGCACCCGCACCTGGCTCTCGCGCGCCATTTGCACCGCCACGGCCCCCAGATGAAATCGCGATTCATTTTCATCCTGCACTTTGACATGCTCCACTCGCGCCCCCTCGCCAACGATGAGTTCGGTCGCGCTACATGTGAGGCCCGAAGAAGCTCCGGCACCGTGATAACTTTCCGTCAGCGTAACGTGAGCCCCGCCTTCCACCACGATTAAATTCCGCGGATAATGCGTCTGCTCCGTATCTTCTTCCGTTGAGAGAAACACCAAATGCAACGGTTCGCGGACAGTCTTTCCCGCTGAGATATGAAGAAAAGCCCCATCCTTAAAGAGTGCCGTGTTGAGCGCAGCAAATGGTGTTTCATGACTTTGCACCGCATGGCCAAGGTAGCGTTCGCACAAGGCGGAATGCTTGGACAGAGCTTCCGCCAGACTCAGCGCTTGCACGCCGTCCTCTTCAACAATTGAGGAGAGCCTCCGGATAAAGTATCCGTTGAGAAACACCAAACGATTCCCTGGAATGGTGCTCAGAGGCAATCTCTGCAACACATTTGGGGAAATCGAGCCCGCCTGAGGATGTCCGGCAGGATGCAACGACAGCTCCCGCAGGGCGCCGAGATTGGTAAAGCGCCAGTCTTCTTCCTCGATGGGGGGAATTCCCCTTTCCACAAAATGCGCCCGCGCCGTCTCGCGCATGGCCTGCAGTCGTTTGGATTCCACGCCATCCACCACGGCGCGATCCAGCAGCGAAGACACCACCTGATCCATTTCATCTGAATGAGCCATGGGCGTTGCAATTCGATTTTCCCGGGTTTTCATAATGACTAGGCCCACGCATCACGCGGTCGCCGCCTCCTTGGTCAACCAGTCATATCCCCGCTCTTCCAACTCCATGGCCAGCTCTTTGTCACCAGACTGGACGATGCGCCCCTCGGAAAGAACATGCACCCGGTCCGGCACAATGTAGTTAAGCAGCCGCTGGTAGTGCGTGATCACCAACTGCGCGTTGTGGGCGTTCCTCAATTTACACACCCCGTTGGCGACGATTTTCAACGCGTCAATGTCCAGACCCGAATCGGTTTCGTCCAAAATCGCCAGCTTGGGTTCCAGCACCGCCATTTGAAAAATCTCATTGCGCTTCTTTTCCCCTCCGGAAAACCCCTCATTCACCGGACGCCGAAGCAAGCTCTCATCGAGTTCAAGTAACTTCACCCGCGCTTTGACGAAGTTGAGAAAATCCGCGGCGTCCAATTCCGGTTCACCGCGATACTTCCGCAGCTCGTTATAGGCTGCCTTCAGAAAATAGGTACTGTTGACGCCCGGAATTTCCACCGGGTACTGGAAGGCTAGAAACAATCCCTCCTTGGCCCGATCCTCCGGATCAAGCTCCAGCAGATTCTTTCCCGCATACCACACTTCGCCGTCCGTGACCTCATACCCCTCCCGTCCCGCCAGAACGGCCGCCAGCGTGCTTTTGCCGCTGCCGTTGGGCCCCATGAGTGCGTGGGTTTCTCCGGGGAAAATGGTGAGATCGATTCCATTCAAAATGGAACGATCCACCACACCGGCCTTCAAACCTCTGATTTTCAAGATGGGTTCTGTCATGGGTTTCCTCTCTTCCGATTAGCCGACACTTCCCTCCAGACTGATCCCGAGCAGCTTTTGCGCTTCCACTGCGAATTCCATGGGCAACTCGCGAAAGACCTCCTTGCAAAATCCATTCACGATCATGCTCACCGCATCCTGGGTCGAAATCCCGCGCTGGTTGCAGTAGAAAATCTGGTCCTCGCCGATCTTGGACGTCGACGCTTCATGCTCGACTTGAGCGGTCGTATTTTTCACCTCAATATACGGAAAAGTATGCGCCCCACATTGATCCCCGATCAGCAGGGAATCGCACTGGGAAAAATTACGGGCGTGACTGGCTCCTGGCATCACCTTCACCAGACCGCGGTAAGTATTCTGACCATGGCCCGCCGCAATGCCCTTGGAGACAATCGTGCTGTGCGTGTTCTTTCCCAAATGGATCATCTTGGTGCCCGTGTCCGCCTGCTGGAAATGATTGGTCACCGCCACCGAATAGAATTCCCCCACGGAATTATCGCCCTGCAGGACGCACCCCGGATATTTCCATGTGATCGCTGATCCAGTCTCGACCTGCGTCCACGAAATCTTCGAGTTGCGCCCCCGGCAATGGCCCCGCTTGGTGACGAAATTGTAGATCCCACCCTTCCCTTCTTCATCGCCCGGATACCAGTTCTGCACCGTGGAATACTTGATCTGCGCGTCGTTCAACGCGATTAACTCCACCACGGCGGCATGGAGCTGATTCTCATCGCGCATCGGAGCAGTACAGCCTTCCAGATAACTGACCGAAGCACCATCATCCGCAATCAGAAGCGTCCGCTCGAACTGTCCCGACTTCCCCGTATTGATGCGGAAATACGTCGACAGCTCCATCGGGCAACGCACACCCTTCGGGATGTAACAAAACGAGCCGTCGCTGAAAACCGCCGCATTCAACGCGGCATAAAAATTATCCGACGGCGGCACCACCGTGCCCAGATACCGTCGTACCAGATCAGGATAATCGCGGACCGCATCGCTGAAGGAACAAAAGAGAATTCCCTTCTTCGCCAACTCCTCCCGGAAAGTGGTCCCGACCGAAACGCTGTCGAAGACCGCATCCACCGCAACACCCGCCAATCGCTCCCGTTCCCGCAAGGGGATGCCCAGCTTCTCGTAAGTCTCCAGCAACTTGGGATCAATTTCCGTCAGACTCTTCGGTCCATCGTTCCGTTTTTGAGGAGCTGAGTAGTAAATGATCTCCTGAAACGAGATGGGTGGGTAGTGCACCTTCGCCCATTGCGGCAAACACATGTTGAGCCAATGCCGGTACGCATCCAGACGCCAGTTCAACAGCCACTCCGGCTCCTTTTTTTTGGCAGAGATCAAGCGGATGGTGGATTCATTCAACCCCGGCGGCGCCGAATCCATCTCAATGTCTGTGACGAATCCGTACTTGTATTCGCCCTGAACAAGTCGCGCAATGTTGTCCGTGGAAGTACTCATAGCTCTGGCTCCAAAAGCTCCTTCCCGTCGGCACCCTGACCACCCTTCACCGAGGGGCGAGGCACTCGTCGCGCTTTAATTTTATATTCACCTGATTCGACTGGGGTCGTGAACAAAGTGAAACATGAAATAAGCGCACCTAGAAGCTAAGCCCATTTTCACCCGACGCAAGGGGACCACTCGCTTCGTCATTCATGGGGCGACTGAATTATCAAACACCCTAAAATTCAAAAATTTCTTTTAACATTGAAATAATGACGACTTATGCCTATAATTTATAATACTAATCCATCCGGGATCCCTGACGATCGATTCCTAATCATCGCAGGATTACCCATCCACCGCTTCCAAGCCGTGTTTTAACCAATCCTCTCATGCCCAATGAACGCCTCGTGAGTCAATAAACCTGAACCGGCGCCAGCCCGCACCTGCAAAAACATGGAGCTACCCTTGCGAATTTTATATCTCGAGGATTCTGAAGTAGATTGTGAGCTCGTGCGGCAGCTACTTTTAAGCGAGGGTATTGCTTGCGACATTCAGCGGATCGAATCAGAGTCCGAATTGCATGCTTCACTGGGACAGCCGGATTTTGATTTGATTTTGGCCGACTGTACGCTTCCCGGATTCAGTGGCATTCACGCCTTGGAAATCGCCCGGGAACGCGCCCCGCAGATTCCCTTTATCTTCGTCTCTGGCACGCTCTTTGAAGAGACCGCCATCGAATCCCTGCGCGGCGGGGCGACCGACTACGTTCTGAAAAATCGACTGTCCCGCCTCGTCCCCGCCGTGCGCCGTGCCGTGATGGAATCCGAGGAACGCGCCAAGAATCACGAGATGGAGCAACGGCTCCGGCACGCGAAACAACTCGAGGCCATCAGCACGCTGGCGGGTGGGATCGCCCACGATTTCAACAACATCCTCACCATCATCATGGGCCATGCGGCGCTCCTCTCTTTCGCGGCTCGCGAACCGGAAAACATCCTCGACATCGCCGCGACGATCAAACGGGCGTCCGAGCGCGGAGCGGAATTGGTTCAGCAATTGTCCGCCTTTGCCTGCAAGGGCGAGAGCCGCTTCAGCGCGCTCGACCTTAACGCTCAAGTACAGGACGCCATCTCCTTGATGCGGGAATCACTCCCGAAAGGAATCACCATTCGCTGCAATCTGGGAGAGTCCCTGCCCGAGATCTGGGCCGACCCCGGCCAGTTGGAGCGTGTCATTATTAACCTCATGGCCAACGCCCGCGATGCCATGCCGGAAGGCGGCACCATTACTCTCGCCACCACTCTGATCAATGCCGCCCAAATTGCCGAATGCGTACCCGCCCCCACCTCCAGCACCTACCTGCGACTCAGCGTAACCGACACGGGCATGGGTATGGACGAGACCACGAGACTGCGCATCTTCGAACCTTTTTTCACCACCAAACCTCGCGGCAAAGGCACGGGACTCGGCATGTCGGTCGTCTATGGCCTCATGCAATCGCATAACGGCGGCGTGAACATCCGGTCCGAGCCGGGCAAAGGAACAGAAGTCTCCCTCTATTTCCCTCCCTCCACTGGACGTCAAACCGTTCCAGACAAACAAGCATGGTCCGCCACGGAATCACCGGAGGGAAACGAGACGCTCCTGATCGTGGAAGACGAGCCCGAAGTTCGCTATTTCCTGAAAATTCTTTTTCAGTACCACGGATACCATGTCCTGCTGGCTGGCGATGCGGAGACCGCGCTCAATCAATATGCCAGCCATGCCGACGAAATTGGACTTGTCTTGTCAGATGTGGGACTCCCCACCGTCGATGGATTCATTTTGTGCACGCAACTGAAGGATCTGAATCCCTCGCTCAAGGTGATTCTTTGCAGTGGTTTTTCCGCCGATGACTTCAAATCGAAAATGGCCGAATGCGGCATTGATGGATTTCTCTCCAAGCCTTACCACAAAGATTCCGTGCTGAAGATGGTCCGCAGTGTCTTGAACAAGCACTCACAAAAGGAAGGGGTCGGACAGTCGCTGGAGATCGATTAACGGATGCTGACAAGGGGAGACATGGATTACATTCAACAGCTTTTCAGCTCCAATTCCTTCATGCCGCATGGCTGCTGTTACATGTGGAATAATGCCCTGATCGGGCTGCATGTGATTTCGGATGGTTTGATCACCCTCGCCTATTATTCCATTCCACTCACGCTGATCTATTTCGTCCGCAAACGGAAGGATCTGGCCTTCGACTGGATCTACATTTGCTTCGCCATTTTCATCGTCGCGTGCGGCACGACTCACTTGATGGAAATCATCAACATCTGGCATTCCAATTATTGGCTCTCGGGCGCAATTAAGGGAGTAACCGCGACAGTATCCGTCGTCACCGCCATCCTGCTCGTCGGCCTGGTGCCAAAGGCTCTGGCTGTCCCCAGCCCTGAAGCGCTCAGGCAGGCCAACAAGGTTCTGCAAAAGGAAATCGCCGAGCGAAAACTCGCCGAAGAACGCTCTCAAAAACTGAACAACGACCTGCAAATCCGCACGGCCCAGCTCGAAGCCGCCAACAAGGAACTCGAAGCCTTCAGCTATTCAGTCTCACACGATTTGCGCGCGCCGCTGCGACACATTGATGGCTTTATCGATCTGCTGAAAACCGAGACTTCTCCCGACTTGTCCACCGCCGGTCAGCAATACCTTTCCGTCATCTCCAACTCAGCGCGACAGATGGGTACCCTGATTGATGATCTCCTGATCTTCTCCCGCATGAGCCGGGCCGAAATGCAACCACGCCCCGTCAAAATGGATCAACTTCTCAAAGAATCGCAAATCGAAGTCATGCGCGATGCCGAAGGACGCACGATTGATTGGAAAATCGCCCCGCTGCCCGAGATGCGCATCGATGAAACCCTGTTCCGGCAAATCTGGCTCAACCTGCTTTCCAACGCTGTCAAATACACGCGCAACCGGTCGCGCGCCGAGATCGCCGTCGACTGCGTCGACCGTGGTCATGAATACGAATTCTCCGTCAAGGATAACGGCGCCGGGTTCGACATGAAATACGCGTCGAAACTCTTCGGCATTTTCCAACGCCTGCACCGACAGGATGAATTTGAAGGCAATGGCATCGGACTCGCCAACGTACGCCGCATCGTCGCCCGCCATGGTGGTCGCACCTGGGCCGAAGCCGCAGTCGACGCTGGAGCCACCTTTTACTTCACGCTTCCCAAAACCCTGTAATGCGATCGCATCCTGACAACCGCTATGTCCGCCCTTCGCCCCATCCTCCTAGTTGAAGACAATCAAAACGACTTGGTCTTGACCCTCACCGCCCTCAAGCGCAGCAAGCTGGCCAACGACATCATCGTTACGCGCGATGGCAGCGAAGCCCTCGACTTTCTCTTGCGTCGCGGCGAATACGCCAACCGGGAATCATCCGTCCCCATCGTCGTTTTTCTCGATCTCAAAATGCCCAAGATGGACGGCCTTGATGTTCTCCAACGCATGAAAGCAGATCCCTCACTTCAAACCATTCCAGTGGTAATGCTCACCTCCTCCAATCAGGAAGTGGATCTCGTCAAAAGCTACCGACTCGGCGTCAATGCCTACGTCGTCAAACCGGTGGATGCCAAGCAGTTCATGGATTCCGTGCAGGAGCTCGGACTGTTCTGGGGTATCGTCAACGAACCACCGCCCCAATAATCGCGCTCTTTTTGCCGCACTCTGCAAGCACGACGCATCGCGATTTTATTTAAATACTATTTATTTAAATAAAATCAATCCTTCCGCATCGGTTTTACTCCATTTCTCTCCGTCCATTTTTTAAAGTCAATTTCACTCTGAAAATTGACTAATTAATCCTTTCGGATGCTATTCATACGCCACGGCGTGTATCTTAAATATTTTTTATTGCAAATATAATATTAATACTTAGGGTGTTAATAGATCTTCCTCCAACCTCAACCTCATGCCCTCAATCATGACCACCCTGCCTTCCTTCGCCCTTTGCTGGTTCACCTCTTTCATACTCATCTCCAACATCGGCCTGTCGCATGCGCTGGCTCAGGATCTTGCCGGCCCCTTTGATTTCTCCTCCAGCAGCCAATACAACTCCAACTTCGTCACACTTTATGCCAGCGGCAGTACGCTCGCAGTCAATGGCGGCCAGCTCGTGCAAACCGGTTCCGGCACGTGCGGATGGGTCTATGACACCACTCCCGACAGCATGCCGACAAACATGTTTAGCGATTTCTGCGTCACAGCACGATTCACGCCGCAAACGGACAATGACTCCTTCGGCTTCTATTTTTATACCGGTAACAATCGTGCCGCGGGAGCTTATCTTGCGATCTTCAATGTGAACAAGTCAGGTTCCGACGATCAGATCCGCTTTATCAGCGGCGCGTCTCTGAGCAACAGTTCGGTCGGCGCCACGCTTGGCATCAAAACACTCGCAGGGGGTGGCTTCACCACCGGCAAGCCCTATGCGGCCACGCTGGTGGTGACTCCTGTGGCCAACTGCGGCGCTTTCGCCACGCTGGTTCTATCCGATCCGAGCGGCGTGCTGTCGAATTTCATGCATACCCAATATCTGTCCGGACTCGGCGGGATCACGGGCGAAATCGGTTTTCGCTCGAACAAGAATGCGACCGGATCGACCGCTTTCGATAATATCGCCGTGCGGACTCCGCTGCCGATCACCGTGCAGGAAGCGGTCACCTCGAGCACTGCCGCCACGATTCGCTGGAGCGCCTATACGGGCACCACTTACTACCGGATTTACCGGGATGGCACGATGGTGGCCACGGTCCCCGGGCAATCGTATACCGATTATGGTCCGCTCGATCCATTCAAGTCCTATGAATACCAGGTGGTCGCTTGCGACTCGAACTGGCAGGTGGTGACCGCGAGTCCACTTGTTCCATTCGCCTACCGACGCTTCGCCTTTGTCACACCGTGGGACGACGCCTCCACTGGCACTGTGGCCGATCTCAGCGATTGGTCCACACAGTCGGCCAGCCAGCGGATCACCCTCAGCAACGGTCATTTCTTTGCCGGTGGCCAACGCCTCAAGCTCCTCGGAGTCAACTTCACCTCCCAGTCCTGCTTCCCCGCCAAAAACGATCCCCTCCTCGGCGATGTGGCCGCCAAGCTTGCGGCGCGACTCGCCAAGCTCGGAGTCAATTGCGTCCGGCTCATTGGGATTGACCTGGCAACGCCCTACGGCTGTTTGCAATCGAATCTCGTCTCACTGGACAGCGTGCAGATGGACAAACTCGACTACTTTATCTACCAACTCAAGCAGCGGGGTATTTATGTCGACATCGTGCTGCATGGCTGCCGTCGTTATCCCGGATATGATTCCACCGGCCTCACTGACATGACGGCGTTTCATGGCGTGGATCTCTATCATCCCGGCATGATCCAGCTTCAGAAGGAATACGCGACAGCCCTGCTCAGCCGCACGAATCCCTATACGAACACCACCTATGCCAATGAACCCGCGATTGCCCTGATCGAAATTAACAATGAAAACGGACTGATCCACTATTGGAGAGCCGGCTTGTTCGACTCCGGCACCACCGTCAACAGCGCCTATCTCACCGAACTGCAAACCCAGTGGAACAACTGGCTCCAAACCAAGTATGGCACCACCGCGGCGCTGGCAACCGCATGGGCTCCCTCGGCCGGGCAATCCTATGGCACCTCGCTTATCAGCAATGGCAACTTCGCCAGCGGCTTTGTCTATCCGCATTGGTACCTGCAAGTGCAAAGCACCACCTCGCAACCCGTGGCGGCAACCGTATCCCTGGTCGAAAACGGATCCCCCGATGGCACCCAGCGCGCCGTGAAAATCAGCGTCACTCAAGCCAATATCGCCGCCCCGTGGCGCGTCCAGCTACTCTACACCCCCGTCGACGGCACGAGCGTCAGCCCCATTCACTACACGGCCAGATTCTGGGCCAAATCCGATAGCCCACGCACGATCTCCGTCGGTTTCCAACAGAATCACGCAAACTACAATTCCCTGGGAGGTACGAATGTGAATATCACCTCCGACTGGCGGCAATACACCGTCGTGATCCCGGTTACTGCCGCCGATAACAACGCCCTCTTCATCTTCGGCAATCTCGGAAAGCAGACCGGTGAACTCTGGCTGGCTGACGTCAGCCTCGTCTCCGGCAACACCCTGCTCGGCATCCGTTCGGCGTGGGCCGAGGGTCAATTCGGCGACGAAAAACTCGCCAATGGCACCTTCTCCGGAACCTTGACACCATGGTTCCTCCAATCCACCAGTCCAGCGTCCGGCTCCGCCACCATCCTGCCCGGCGGCGCGCCCGACGGCAGCAACGCGCTGCGCATTGATATCACCACCACCGCCCCGGACACCTACAAGGTTCAGCTCCTCCAAACCGGCCAAACCTACGCACTCAATCAGGCCTACACGCTCACCTTTCAGGCCAAAGCCAGCTCCAATCGCACCCTCGGCATCGGCCTTCAACAAAACCATACGCCCTGGCTCGGTCTGGCCTGGGCCTCCGCACCACTCACCACGGAGTGGCAGACCTATACAGTCGTCATCCCCTCCACCGGTGACGAATCCAATGGATTATTTGCTTTCACCAACCTCGCCAGTGACACCGGCAGCGTCTGGTTCGCCAATGTCTCAATGAAGCCCGGCGCCGTGGGCAAGGGACTGCTCACGGGAGAAGTCCTCGGCAGCATCGCCTCATTCCAACCGAGCACACTCTCCCTGCGCAGCCGTGCCGCCCAACGCGACTGGCTCACGTTCCTCTGGGAGACCGAGAAGAATTATTGGACAGGAATGAGAAATCACATCAAGACCACGCTCGGCTCACCCGCGCTGGTCATCGGCTCGCAAGCCAATTTCACCCCGGCCTTGATCCAGGCTGAGATGGATGTGGTCGACTACCACTGCTACTGGCAACACCCACAGTTCCCCGGCGTGGCATGGGATATCGACAATTGGTTCGTCAAAAATCTCTCCATGGCTGGCGAAAACACAGGTGGCGCTTTCAGTGAAGCCGCCCTGCACCGCGTGGCAGGAAAGCCCTTCATCTGCACCGAGTACAACACTCCCTCGCCGATCACCTATGGCGGTGAAACCCTCCTCATCGCCTCGGCCTATGCCGCCATGCAGGATTGGGACGGAGTCTTCGTTTTCGGCTACGAACATGGCGCCCCGCTCACGCAGCAATACTTCACCACCTACTTCCAGATTGCACAGGAACCCACCAAGCAACTCACCTTGCCCATCAGCGCCTCCATCTTGCGACAAGGAACCGTTGCCAGCGGGAGCTCGCCGCTCATCGCCTCGCTGAGTCTAGCCGACGCCATTACGATGGCCGGACGCAAAGGATTGAATGCCTCCGTGTATGGCATTCCCGCGCTCTCCGCCATGGTCTGGCCCACAGCCCTGCAGACCGCCAGTTACAGCCAGGTAGCCATTCCCTACATGCCCGCCAGCACGACGGAATGGATCAGTGCCAGTGGACAATTGACATGGGACACATCCGACAAGCTGACCATCGTCAACACCCCGAAAACCAAAATCTTCGCCGGTCGCTCCAATAACCAGTCCTACGATTTTGGTGATGGCGTCATCATTACTCCCGGCCCAACCATGCAACCCGGCAATTGGTGCGCCCTCAGCCTGATGGCCAAGGATGGCACCAACTTCCAGTCGGCCGGCAAGATTCTCATCACCGCCACCGGTTACACCGACAACCATCGCATGCTCTGGAAAACCGGCATGGGGCCGCTCGACGCCACCTCCAGCATCGGCGCCAACTGGGGGCAAGCACCCACTCTCGCTGAAGGTATCGACGCCACCATCACCCTGCCCGCTGCCGCAAACCGCGTCACCGTCTGGAGTCTCGATACCCGTGGCCAACACCGCACGGCCGTGCCAGTAACCGACACAAATGGGAAAGCCACCTTCAGCCTCAGCCGGACACAGCTGACGCTTTGGTACGAGGTCATCATCGCCCCGTAGTACGTTCGTACTTGGTGACTAGGAGCTCATAGAGAACAGGACTCCTCCCCGTTTTCAAGCTGGGTCCGACCGGTCATACAAACCGTACTTCACCAACTTTTCCTTCATCGTCGGACGCGATACCCCCAGCCAATCCGCCGCCTTGCGTTGATTCCCCCGTGCCAGCGCGATCGCCTGAGAGTAAAGCTCCCGCTCCACCAGATCATCCAACCTATCCCGCACTCCGGAGATCTCGCCAGCGGAAGCCCGCGCCAATAATTGACTGATGATGGCCGAGATCGTCTGCGATTCGCTCCCATCCACCCGACTCGGCTTGGCAAACAAATTGGAAATAATTCCCGGCGTAATCGGCTGCTCGCGCGCATACAGGATGGCCTTGCGCACAATATTTTCCAACTCCCGCACATTCCCCGGCCACGAATGCTGCTGCAACAACTGCATCGCATCCGCCGTAATCACGCCCGGACGATAGCCCAACTCCTGACTGTGCTTGATCAAAAAATGATTCACCAAATCCGGCACATCCTCCGAGCGTTCGCGCAATGCCGGTAGATAGATATCCACCACGCTCAAGCGATAAAAGAGATCCTCCCGGAACAGCTTCTTCGCGATGGCTGCCTCCAGGTCACGGTTCGTCGCCGCAATAATGCGCACATCAATTCGCACATCTTCTTTGCCCCCAATCCGCTGAATGCATCCCTCCTGCAATACCCGCAGCAACTTCGCCTGCGTGGACAGACTCATATCCCCGATCTCATCCAGAAAAATCGTGCCGCCGTTCGCCTGCTCAAACCGTCCGATGCTCCGCGCATGCGCTCCGGTGAAGGAGCCCTTCTCGTGACCGAACAGCTCGCTCTCCAGCAACGTCTCCGGGATCGCCACACAATTCACCGTCACCAACGGTTTGTCCGACCGGTCGCTGTACTGGTGAATCGCCGCCGCCACCAATTCCTTGCCCGTGCCGCTTTCCCCCCGGATGAACACGGTGACCTTCTTGTTCGCCACCCGTCCGATTTCCTTGAACACAGTTTGCAACGCGCGGCTATGTCCCACGATCGATTGCGACAGCGATGGCTTGCCTGGCTGCGGACTCGACACCCTCGCCCGCCGCGTCTCCAAGGCTGACGCCACCATCTCCAGCAATTCCGGCAATAAAAACGGCTTCAACAAATAATCGTAAGCTCCCTCACGAATCGCCTGAATCGCCACTTCGTCGCTCCCGTAGCCCGTGGTCAAAATCACCGGTCGCGCCGGGTCCAGTCCGTGAAAATACCGCACCAGATCAATGCCTGAACACCCCCGCAACCGATAATCCGTAATAATCAATTCCGGAGCGTGCGACTCGCACAGGGACTTCGCCTCTATCTCGGACTGCGCCGGAATCGCGGTATAACCACTCTCCGACAACGCTGTCACCACCAACTTCAAAAAGCCCGCGTCATCATCCACCACCAAGATTTTAACCGGCTCATCCATGGGCTATTTCATCTTTTCGACACGCGTTTGCTGATCTTGAGCCGAGCACACCCCAATCCGCCCCAGATACTTCAGCCCCCTTCACCACCAGTCATAGGCAAAACACATCCCCATCACAACCCTTTTGTGCGCACAACGGGACACAATGGATACCGCTTCCAACCACCCCATCCCCCCGCCCACCACTCCTTTTTGCATTTTTTCAGCATCTCTTAAAATTGCAGGTTGACTTTCCTCCCCCCCTTCTCCTTAATACCCGACTCGCATTTAGCTAAAGAAAGAAGACACATTTATGGCCAAGACATTGTTCCTCAAAGCTCACACACGCAAACAGATTGGACGCACCGAACTCAAGGCAGTCCGCAAAGCCGGTAAAGTCCCCGGCGTCCTCTACGGGAAGCAGAACTCGCAGCCCATCGAAATCAACGAAAAAGAGCTGACCACTGTCTTGCACAAGTCCAGCAGCGAAAACGTTCTTCTGGATCTCGAACTCCACGACGAAGCCGACAAGGCACAAAAACGCCTCGCCCTCGTCCAAGACGTCCAGCACCACCCGCTGGAAGATTATATCATCCACATCGACCTGCACGAAATCGCCCAGGACGAGAAGCTCCGCACCGAAGTGGCCGTCACGGCCGTCGGCGAACCCATCGGCGCCAAGAGCGGCGGTATCTTTGAGACCCTCCTGCGCACCCTCCATGTCGAGTGCTTGCCCAAGGATCTCCCCGAAAGCATCGCCGTCGACGTCAGCGCCCTCGACATCGGCCAATCCATTCACGTCGGCTCCATCGCCCTCCCGGCCGGAGTCACCGTCCTCAACCACAAGGAACTCTCCGTCTTCGCCGTCGCCAAGCCGAAGGAAGAAGAAGAGCCCAAGCCCGGTGCCGCCACCGCGGAAGCCGTCCAACCCGAAGTCATCAAGGAAAAGAAGACCGACGAAGCGGCCGCCCCGGCCGACGCCAAGGGTGGCGACAAGAAGGACGCCAAGAAATAATTGCCCTGCGGTCGTGATCCCTCGCCGGAAAACGACCGCAATTCCCGCATCATGGCGCAACGACTGGTCGTCGGTCTCGGCAATCCCGGACCGGCTTATACCAACACCCGCCACAATGTGGGATTCGACGTACTCGATGCTTGGACCCGTGACGAAGGCATCCCCTTCCGCGAAGACAAGCGTGGCCCGGTCGAAATGGCCCGTCTGGGGGAAACCACTCTCATCAAGCCTTTGACCTACATGAACGAAAGCGGGCTTGCGGTCAAAGCCTGGATGGACTGGCTCAAGCTCAGCGTCAAGGACGTGTTAGTTATCGTCGACGACGTAGCCCTGCTACTCGGAGACATACGCCTGAGAAATGGCGGATCGGCCGGAGGCCACAACGGACTCAAGTCGATCGAATCGCAGCTCGGAACCAATGCCTACGCCAGACTACGCTGCGGCATCGGCCCCCAGCCACCGATGTGGGCACTGGAAGATTTTGTCCTCGGCCGATTCGGCCCGGGCGAACAGGAAGCGCGACAGGAACTGGTGAAAACCGCACTTGAAGCGCTTCGTTGTTGCCAGCAAGAGGGAATTGAGGTAGCGATGAACCGATTCAATGGCCGCATGCGGCCCGAATCAAAATAAGGAAAGTGAAACTATGAACTACGACGGACTCTACATCCTGAACATCCAGGGTAAAGATGAAGGCCTTAAAGAGGCCATTGACACAATCGAAAAAGAAATCACCACCCTGGGCGGTAAAATCACCGGCACCCAGAAGATGGACAAACGCAAGTTTGAACGTACCGCCGGCAAGATCGACTCCGGATTCTACGTCAACATCCAGTTTTCCCTCGTCGAGGAAAAGGTCGAGGCTCTGCGCCAAAAGCTCACCCTCAACAGCGCCGTTTATCGCCAGTTCTACCTCCGCCAGGAAGCGGTCGTAGCGGCAGCCAAATAAACCGCCCTTCACTCCACGCCTTAACCGTCCCCCCAACCTCCCCGCTTTATGCCCGACCTCAATAAAGTAATGCTCATGGGTAACCTCACCCGCGACCCCGAAGTGCGTTACACCCCCAAAGGCTCGGCCGTTGGCGACCTCAGCATCGCCATCAACCGCGTCTACCGCACCGATGACGGGCAAAACCGCGAGGAAGTCTGCTACGTCGACATCGTCGTCTGGGGACGGCAGGCCGAGACCTGCAAGGAATACCTCCAAAAAGGACGCCCCATCTTCGTCGAAGGCCGGCTCCAACTCGACCAATGGGAATCCAACGGCGAGAAAAAGAGCAAGCTCCGCGTCGTCGCCGAACGCATCCAGTTCCTCGGCGGTCCCGCCGGTGGACAAGGCGGTGGTGGCGGTGGACAGCAAGGCGGCTACAGCCGTCCCGCCCGTCAATCCGGCGGTGGACAACAAGGCGGCTACGAACACCGCAGCGAAAGCTCCCACTCCGGTGGCGGTGCTCCCCAGCGGCCTCCCAGCGAGCCCCCGCACGACCAACCGCCCGCCGAAGACGACATCCCTTTCTAAGCTGGGCTGAGCCCTGCACCCAGCTATGCAGCGCATGGTGTGCGCTGTCGCAGGCAGCTCAAAGTCTTCCCACAAAAAAAGCCGAAGTGCCCTCACTTCGGCTTTTTTTGTTTTTCCACGCCAAACAGCTATAAGACGACTGCAAGCTTTCTTATTTCCAATTAGCGCTTATGTTGCCGTCACGTGAAGCGCTGGATTCTCTACCCGTTGATTGCCATCGTGATCCTGTCTGTCGGGATCTACTCAGGCTATCGTTACGGCTATAGCCTCCTGCACAGTTGGGCCGAGGGCGAAGGCTTTCGCCGCATGCTCTCGCATGAAGTCTCCAAGTCGATGAAGCTCGACGGCGAGTTCGACCCGCCCATGAAGCTCAACAAGTGGACCCTCACCACGCCCCACTATCTCGGTACCGGCTGGCCCGGCGAAGCTATCGGCTCGCTCGAAGCACAGGACGTCACCGGCATCTTTGATCCTTGGGCCGTGCTCAAAGGCGTGTGGCAGGTCAAGCGCATCGACATCGGCAAAGGCCGCTTCGTTCTGCGCCAACCCAACGACGCGGAGAAACGGCACCCCGCTAAAAAAGCGCCGCCGTGGTATGCCTTCATCATGCCCTCGCGTTTCTACTGCGAGTGGATTGAAACACCCTCGGCCGATGTCGAATTCGAGTTCGCGGGAAAGAAGGGTGGCCTGCGCAATGTCCATCTCGGCGCCACCATGATCGCGCGCGACTTCAAGTACTTCGTCGATGGCGGCACCGTCGTGCTTCCCTACATGCCCGAGATGGGCGTCGACTGGCTTGTCATGTACATCACCCGCGAGAAAGCCGACATCGAGCAAGCCTACCTGCGCGGCCTCAACGGCGATCCGGCCCGAGTGGAATTGAATGCTCGCCTCGGCATGCGCTCGGACAAAAGCATCCGCGCCGGCGTCAAAGTCTGGCAGCTTCCGCTGCAATTCTCACTCCCGCCGGAAATGAACGAACTCCTCTCCGGCCGCCTCAGTGGCCAGATCGTCTGGAACACCGACATCTCCGGTAAAAACAGCATCTCCGAGGGAAAACTTCAGCTCACCGAAACCCGCCTGAAAGCCTGGCCCTGGCTCGCGGAACTCTCCCGCCTGCACAACAATCCCGACCTCCTCGTCTACGACTTCTCCGACGCCACCTGCAATTTCCACTACGAAAACGATCGATTCGAAGTCACCAACCTCAGCCTCAACGCCCAAGGCAAACTCCGCGCCCGGGGCAGCGCCGCCTACGATTGGAAAACCAAGCGTGGCGAACTCGATGTCGACATCGACGACATTCCCATTGCCGCTTGGCTCCCGGAGGAATTCAAACCGCGCGTCGAATCCGACCTACGGGGCCATGTGAAATGGAAAGGCTCCGTCAAACAACTCGAAGACTCCGAAGCCGAAGGCAACCTCATCCTCGACGATACCGAAATCCGCAACCCCGTGAACCTGCGGAAAATTCTCGGTGCCTACTCCCTCCGCGTGCCGGACTACATCCGCTTCGAAAAAGCCCGCGTCGACTTTACCTACGAAAATCAGCTCCTCTTCGTCCACAACCTGCAGCTTCACGCCGCCGACCTCGTCGACTTCGACGGCTCCGCCACCTGGACACACCAAAATTATCTTCAGCTCAACCTCACCTACGACTTCAAACAAATCAACGCCTGGCTTCCCAAAAAACTGGAGTGCCACCTCACCGGCGATCTCTCCGGACGCATCGATTGGTCGTGCGAGAATGGCAAGATGGCCCGCGGCAATGGCAGCGGCTATCTCCAACTCAGCAACAGTCGCCTCACCGACTTCAAACTCCAACAATCCCTCTGCCGCTTCCTCAAGACCGACTCCTATCGCGAACTTCCCCTCACCCGCGCCCGCATCGACTGGGCTCAGTACGAATCGAAATTCACCCTCCGCACCATCGACGTTCTCTCACCCGGAAAAATCGGCGTGCGCGGCAACGTCACCCTCGCCGCCAACGAAAAACTCTCCGGCATCGTGAAGATCGGACTCCCCGCCACCTCACTCACCTGGCTGCCCGATGCCCAAACCACCGTCTTCACCGAAAAACGCGACGGCCTCCACTGGGCCACCGTCAGCCTCTCCGGCACACTGAAAAAGCCGAAGCACGATTTCACCTCGCAGATCATGACCGTCCTCAAGCGCCACCCCATCGCGCTACTCGAACTCGCCATGCGCGGCCTCAGCTGGTGGCTCGGCGACGTACTCGGCACCTACGAGCCACCGAGTTGAACCTGTCTTAGTGCTCGAACCGCAATACTTACCACGGACAAATTAGTTTAGCCGCGTGTAGCAAAAAATATTTAATAATTTCTCATGATTTCTCTTTACTTCGCAGCCACGAACCCGCAATGTCCGCTTTCAACGAAAGATCAATCGCTTCCCTCTGAAGCCAAGTAGGTGTCTCAGGCAATTTCCTGTTCGCTCCCAACGGTAAACCATGTGTGAAAAGTCCCACACTCTTCAAAGTTGGCGTGAGGTCCGAACCTCCAAATAAGGAAAAGTAAACAAATGAAACTGTACGTAGGAAATCTGTCCTTCCAGACCACTGAACAAGAATTGAACGACCTCTTTGCCCAACACGGCACGGTCACTGAAGCCAATCTCATCATGGATCGCGACACCCAACGCCCCCGCGGCTTTGCGTTCGTCACCATGGGTTCGGCTGAAGAAGGCCAGCGCGCCATCGAAGCCCTCAACGGCCAGTCCGTTGGTGGCCGCAACCTGACTGTCAACGAAGCCCGTCCGATGGAAGCGCGCGGTCCTCGCCGCGAATTCTCCGGTGGCGGTCGCTCCGGCGGTCGTGGCGGCAACGGCGGCGGCGGTCGCAACCGTTACTAAGCCTCGCGCTTAACCAAAAAAACCGCTCTCCTTCGGGAGAGCGGTTTTTTTGTGCCCGGATCACGCCAAAATACTGTAACCAGTATCTCCACCCCGGCGTCTGATCCACTATGAACGCCCCCTTTTCTCCCATCATCACCGCCCTCACCCTGCTCCTCGCTCTCCTCGTCAGCACACCCACCCAAGCCCGCGAACGAACCCGCAGCGGCTCCGTCTCCACCCAGCGCGGCGGCGGCGGCACCTTCAACCAAAACGTCACGCGCGAATCCGGTCAGGGCACCCGCAACTCCAATTGGCAAAATAATCAGGGCGGCCAAGGCTCCCGCACTGCCAATAACACGTGGGATAAAGAAAACGGCACCGGCACTCACCAATCCAGCACCACGACAGCCAACGGCAAAACCACCTCCAGCTCCGGCACCGTCACCAAGACCGACACCGGTTATAATTACAACGGCACCGCGACCGGCCCCCAAGACAACACCGCCACCGTCAACAAAACCGTCACACCCACCGGCGATGGCGGCTACAGCTCCAGCAGCACCGTCACCGGAGCCAATGGCCAGACCGTCAGCAAAGACAAGAACGTCACCGCTACTGGCAACGGTGGCCACACCACGACCGGAACCGTCACGGGACCGAATGGCAACACGGCTACCACCGATAAGAGCGTGAACTACACGAAGAACGACGACGGCAGCGTCACCCGCAACGCGACCGGCTCGGTCACCACTCCCGAAGGCAACACCAAAACCTACGGCACCATCGCCACGGTCAGCAGCACGACAAGCGCGACGCCATGATCGAGTTCATGCAGCTATGAGAAACAGAGTGCCCGCAGATTTCCTCTTCCTATTTCTTCATTGATGCAGGCGGCGGCACCTTGCCCACATGGAACGGCATATTTGCCGTCGCGACAAAACCCGCCGCGTCGACGACATAGACAAACAACCGGTATGCCCCCTTTTTCTCCGGAGCTCGGAATACCAGCGACTCATGGTTCGAACGAATCACATCGATCACATGCGCCGCAGGGGGCTGCTCGCTGTCATCGCCCGGACGACGTGGCGCTGTCTCATCGCGCAAATCCCACTTCACCGTCAACGTCTCATTCTCCACATGCCGCGCCTTCAATGCCACCCGGATCACCTGCCCCGGATTCACCTCGCGCGCGAATGATTTCGATTGCAGGCTGATGATTTCCGGCGCTTGCTCGGCGGGCTCCTTGCCCGTCCACATTTTCCCCACGCTTAAGGTCGACGCCAGCATCCGGCCATCCGGCATCAACAGGCCGAACCACGTTGCCGTTCCCTCCTGCTTGTCGCCCCAAATAAAGGCATACGAACCGAGGCATCGCGCGGATTGCGTGGCCACCGCCGCGTTATAACCCTTCTCGTAATACTGCGCCTTTTGCGTGCTCGTCATCTCGATTGGCGCCCCCCACTTCGTCGTCGGCACCTCCCACGACCACGGCCCTGGCGGTCCATACTCGGTCATGATATACGGTTTGTTCCAACCCGCCTTCAGCAAACGTTCCGGCAACGTCTGCAATCCCTTGTACGAATTCACTCCGAGAATATCGATCGCCGGGCACAGCCGTTTGATCATGGAAATCTTCGGTCCGCCAATCTCCGCCACCACCGTGCAGGTGGGATGATTCGGGTCCTCCTGCTGGATCATCGCCGCGATGTCATTCAGCGCCCGCCAGAAATCCTTATCCTCGCCCGTACCCTCCGCCTCGTTGCCCACTCCCCAGATCAGCAGCGCCGGATGATCCTTATACTTGCGCACCTTCGCACGAAACTCCTCCAATTGCGCCGCCACCATCTTGGGATTAGAATAATCGAACCCGTGCCGCCCGTGCGCCACCCAGAGGCCGATCATCACCGTGATTCCTTTTTGATGCGCCTCATCCAGCACCGGCCCCAGACCATCCGCCGCCCACGTGCGAATCGAATTGCCCCCGAGCCGTGTCAGCAGATCCAGATGCACCGCTCCCACCGCACCCGCGCCCCGAATAAAATACGGCTCGCCATTGCGCATCAATTGATAACCGTGCTCAGTCCGCGCCACCCGCACGATGGAAGGCTTCGGCGCATCGACCGTGGTCAGATCGAACCAGCGGGAAAAATCGGTATAAGTGGAGCTGAACCGCTGCGTACCCGCGAGCAAGAGAATCCCGCACGCGGCAATCTTGACGAGACTGCCGGCGAGATGAGGCATGCGCTTAACCTCCATGAACACCGTGTACCACCTCTTTCTCAAAGTAACCGAGCGATTTCACGCCCGCCACTTTTATTTTTATGTTCGTGATCTGGTGCCGATAGCTCCTTATTCTTGAAATCCATGTTTGCCGAGATACACGGACATCAACTCTTCTATGAAGATATCGGATCGCCCCAGGCGCCGCCTTTGGTCTTTCTTCATGGCATGAGCTTCAGCCACCGCATGTGGCGGCACCAGATTGCCGCCATATCGGAACAGTACCGCGTCCTCCTCGTCGATCTCCGTGGCCACGGCCAGAGCCAGGTTGGGGACGGTCAATACACCCAGAAAATTTTCGTCGAGGACCTCATCGGCCTCCTCGACACCCTGCGGATTCATCGCGTCACCCTCTGCGGACTCTCCCTCGGCGCCGCCGTCGCCATGCGCACCGCGCTCGACCACCCCGAACGCGTCGGCGGTCTCATCCTCAGCAACACTCGCGCCGATGGCGACGACTACGAGGACATCGTCTGGCGCGAACGCGTCATCGTCCGCATCAAGCAACTCGGCATCGGTCGCTTCGTCGAAACCTTCCTCCGCACCGTCTTCGCCCGCCCCAGCTTCGTCACCCGCAAGGAAGAGATCCAGCTCATCCGCGAGACGATGGAACAAATGGCCCCCCTCGCCATGTGCGGCGCACTCCTTGCCCAAGCCGCGCGGCCCAACCTCGTCCCCCGCCTCTTCCGCATCAAGGTTCCCACCCTCGTCCTCGCCGGGGAACTCGACACCTTCACGCCCCCCTCCCTCGCCGAGACAATTCACGACGGCATTGCCGGTTCCATGCTCCGCTACATCCCCCACTCCGCGCACATGAGTCCGCTCGAAAATCCCGACGAGTTCAACAAGTTCCTCTTGGAATTCCTCCCGCTTACCCACGATCATCAGTTGGGGAAGTAGAACCGCTCACGCGCTCCTCTCCTCCCTTCTCTGAGCCGTGGCGAACTCTGCGAGAAACATCATGGCACGTCGTCAACCGCTGCCGTAAGCAAGGTTGACAAGGTCATCATTGTTGCTACTGTAAACCGCTTACAGAAAAACTCATTATGGTTCCTATCTCCCAAGCCTGGACGGTCGCTTCTTACGTCATCGGTCAGAAACTCAAAGGCCGCAAACGTTACCCCCTCGTCCTCATGCTCGAACCCCTTTTCCGCTGCAATCTCGCTTGCGCCGGCTGCGGAAAGATCCAGTACCCCGACCACATCCTCAACAAACGCCTTACCCCCGAGCAATGCTGGGCGGCGGCGGAAGAATGCGGCGCTCCGATGGTCAGCATTCCCGGTGGTGAGCCCCTCATCCACAACGAGATCGACAAGATCGTTGAAGGTCTCGTCGAACGCAAAAAGTACGTCTACCTGTGCACCAACGCCCTCTTGCTCAAGCGCAAGATCGACCTCTTCAAACCCTCCAAGTACCTCACCTTCAGCGTCCATATGGACGGCCTCAAAGACGAGCACGACACCGCCGTCTGCCGCGATGGCACCTTTGACACCGCCCTCGAAGGCATCAAGGAAGCCGTCAAGCGTGGCTTCCGCGTCACCACCAACACCACCCTCTTCGAAGGCGCCAACCCCGAGCACGTCCGCGAGTTCTTCGACGAGATGATGGCCCTCAACGTGGAAGGCATGATGCTCTCCCCCGGCTACAGCTACGACAAGGCCCCCAATCAGGAAAGCTTCCTCGGTCGCAAACGCACCACCGAGCTTTTCCGCAAGATCCTCGAGAACCCCAAGAAAAGCTGGAAGTTCAACCTCTCCCCCCTCTTCCTCCAGTTCCTCCAGGGCAAGATCGATTTCGAATGCACGCCGTGGGGCAACCCGACGTACAACGTCTTCGGCTGGCAGAAACCGTGCTACCTCCTTCAAGAAGGCTACACCCCCACCTTCAAGCAGATGATGGAAGAAACCGAATGGGACAACTACGGCCGCGCCAGTGGCAACCCCAAGTGCGCCGACTGCATGGTGCATTGCGGCTACGAAGCCTCCGCCGTGGATGACACCTTCAGCTCCTTCCCCGGATTCATCCGCACGGTCAAGGCCACCCTGGCCAACTCCTGATCCACTCACCTCAACCGAATCTTTTGCCTCACACTTCCATGCCTAGCGATACCAAAACGGCCCCCGCCGCCCCCGGCTCCCTCGAAGGATCCGTCTTCGAATGCCGCAACGAACAAGACCTCCAGAGCGCCATCAACCAGGCGTTCGAATACCGCGGCGACATCACCCTCGAACTCACCAATGGTGAAAAAGTCGAAGGCTACCTCTTCAACCGCGACTTCACCGGCCGCCCGCCCCGCGTTCAGCTTTTCATCAAAGGCAGCAACGAACCCAAGATCGTTCCTTGCGCCGACATCCACTCCGTCGCCTTCTCCGGAGCCGACCCCGCTAACGGCAAATCCTGGCGCGACTGGGTCGCCAAAAAAGCCAGCGAACGCCAAGCCGAGGCTGAACGCCTCCGCCTCGAATCCATCCAGCGCGGCGAACTCTGATCAAAGTACCAAGTACTAGATACTCAGTTGGCGTTCCTGATAATCGAGCAAGCGGAAGCAATTCCGTCTTCAACGGGTTTTCCGCTTTTACTTCGTACTTAGAACCTAGTACTTGCTAAGCATCATGAACCGCGACATCAACTGGAAAACCAAGCGCGACGACGGCACCTCCTACGAAGTCCGCGTCCACTGGTTCTCCGGCAAATTCAAGATGCAGTTTCGCGAAAAAGGTGCCGACTCGTGGGACTACGACCGCAAACCCAGCCAGGCAGATCTTGCCGACCTGGTGGATAACATCGAGCGCCGCTACCAACGCCGCAGCGCCACACTGAAAGAACTCGAGATAGCACGTAAAATGCTAGCCGAGGCTGATCCTGCAGATGAATAATTCTTTAATCTTTGCTTGGAGTTTTCCGGAAATAGATTAGACTATTTTCGTAATGAGCAGCGATCTTGGTTCCCTTCTCATGGCAGCCGTTCTGGGTGCCCTTGCCTCCTCCGTCATCTTTGCCGCGCTCTGGGTCGCCTGGTTGCGCCGCATGCAAAAACAGCTCAAGCAAATCGAACGCTTGATGTACAACAAGCCCATTCCCCCGGCCCGCCCCACGCCGATGGAAAGCGCCGCCGCGTTCGCCAGCAACGTGATGACAAAGAAGCCCGAGCTCGTCGCCCAATTTAAAGTCAAGGACGGCCAGCAAACCGTCTCGGTCATGGAATCTGACGGCAAACGGTTTCTCCGCGTCGACGGCGACCTCTCCTGGAAGCAACGCCTCCAGATGCTCCGCTATCTGAAGTCCGAAGGCTTCATGGATTAGCAGGCACTGAGCCCTGCCCCCAGTGACGCTTCTCCACTGGTGAAGCACTTTTCCAAATCGATCAAGGCGACACATGATGTCGCCTTTTTCATATCCCGGCAGTTCACAACGGCTGGAAGAAGCTCACCTACCCCAATCCGTCATTTCGAGCTTGTCGAGAAATCAGGTGGGAAGGTACTGACTCCCTTTCTGGTTTTACGCCAGACAGCATCCAGTCTTCTCCCTGATTGCCATCAACGGCAGCAAACCGTGCCGCCGTTTACTGGGCGCAGCGTCACGCTGCCTAGTACTTATTATTGATCGTCGCGCCGGGGAAATCATCCGTGCGGAACGGACACGCGGGCAATCCGGCCTGATTATAGAGATTACAGATCGGATTGTTCGCCCAGCCATAGCGCACCGCGACCGGCTTCGGCACGTCGGGAGATGAGACCACGACCGTATCCTTCTCGATTTTCGCGTTGGCCCATTTCCAGACCTTGTCCTCGCCACAAATCGCGAATCCCTCCAGCTCGCTGTTCGGCACATTGCGCACGAGTGGCATCGTCGCGGGTAAAAGCGATTTCGGCTGGTACGTCGCTGGGATCGCCTTCGCCACCAGACCGCCCTCCGCGTACTTGAACTTGATCACGGCCTTGTCGCCCTCGATCTTCACCGAGTCATACACCGGACCGGAGAACACCGTGCCCTTCTTGCCGTAAGTCTGCGCCAGCGCGATCACCGCGAGGCGATTGCCCACATCGAGCTTGTTACGCGGATGAATGTCCGCCTCTTCACCAATATCGATCAACACCGCTTGTCCCGTGTTCGGCAGCGAGAGCGTCATCGACTGCGCCTCGCGCAATTCCGCCCAACCGCTTTCGCCCGGTTGCGGAAGCTTCGGCGTGAAATTCGCCAACTGGCAGAAGTAGAACGGGAAATTCCCCTGCCCCCACAATTCGCGCCAATCCGTGATCATCAGCGGAAACGACGTGCGGTACTGGTAGGCCCGTCCCGCATTCGTCTCGCCTTGATACCAGATCGCCCCGGCAATGCCGTAGGGCAAAATCGGATGAATCATCCCATTATACAAACAGGTCGGCCAATGCTGCTTGTCGAGCAGCTTTGCCGGTTGCTTCGGGTACTCCGCCTTGGCCGCCTCCGTGAGCGGCGGCAGTTCATACTCCACCTTCGCCAGCCACTCGCCCGCAAGCGGCACGTTGCCCACTTTGAAGGGCGCTTTCTCGTCAAGGAATCCGCCATTGCCGAGAGGAGCCAGCACGCGGATGGCCACCACATTCTCCCCAGCCTTGGTAAACTTTCCCGCCATGCCGTAGCGACGATACCCATTGCTGCCCGGTATCTTCACCGTCGTTTCGCTCAGCTTCTCACCGTTCCAATACACCTCATCGAACTGACCGATCGTGCCAAGCTCCAAATTCGTCCACTGCCCCGCCATGTCGGGCGGCAATGTCACCGTGCGCCGCAGCCAGACCGCGCCCGCATTGGGCAATCCCGCCTTCGCGAACGTCACGGGCATTGTCACCTTCTTCCACATCGACGTGTCAACCGTCAGTCCCGCGTAATCCTCCGCCTTGCCCACCGCTTTATCCTGACGTGAATACTTGCTCTCCCACGCGCGATACTGCGTTTCGTACTCCTGCATCCGCTGCGGTAGGGAAGCGATTTCCCCGAGCATGCGATCTTTCGTAGCTTTGAGGTCCGGATTTTTATCCGTCGTCGGACCACTCAACCACGCCTCCAGCGCGCTACCTCCCCAATACGTGCTAATCAAACCGACTGGAACTTTGAGCTCCTGATTCAGACGCTTGCCAAAAAAATAACCCACCGCCGTGAAAGATCCCGCGGTATTTGGTGCCGCGGCCACCCAGCTGCCCTCACAAACATCCGTCGGTGTCGTGATCGAATTCTTCTTCACGATGAATTGCCGTAACAGCGGATTTGCCGACGCCGCAATCTCTTCCTTTGCGCCGATCGTATTCGCCAGCGCCCACTCCATATTCGACTGTCCCGAGCACACCCACACTTCGCCCACGGCAATATCGGTAAAGGCGATCTTGTTCTTGCCCTCCACCGTCATCGCGAACGGTCCCGGTCCCTTCGCACTCAGATCCAGCGTCACCTTCCACTTGCCATCCGCACCGGCAGTCGTCTCCGCCTTCGCACCATCCAAAGTCACCGTCACTTTTTCTCCCGGATCCGCCTTGCCCCAGATCGGCACCTTGGCCGCCTTTTGCAATACAGCATGTTCGGAGATGATCGCAGGCAGTGTGACGTCCGCGCGCAAAGGCAACAGCAAACACGACAGGAAGCTCAGGAGACTCAGGCAATAAGAGGGTTTCATAGCGGAGGAGGTTGGTTATTAGAAACAAATCACGATCCTCCTACATCACAAAAAAATCGCCGAGCCGCAAGCGATTATTGCCATCATTGGCGTTTAACCTATGTAGCAGGTTGCCGAAGAAACCAGCACCGACTTCCTCACGCCCCCAACGGTAGCTTGAAACGGAAAATCGTCCCTTCTCGCTCGGAGGTCGTGAAATCAATTTTACCGTGAAGAAACACTTCGCCGAAAAGCTTCATCGAGTAGGTCCCCAAACCCCGGCCCATATCCTGCTTCGTGCTAAAATTCCGCTGGAAGATTCGCTTCGAAATTGCCCCCGGTATCGCCGCCTTGTTCCAGACGCAAAAGAGAAGACACCCCTCCTGCTGCTCGCTCCAGAATCGCACGTCCCCACCCGGCTCCGTCGCCTCAAAGGCATTGATCAGCATATTCCCAAGAATCCGGCTCAACAGGCAACTGTCCGTCTCCCACGTAAAATCCTCCCTCGGCCGGTCAAGCCGAAGATACTTCCCCTGCGCGACCGGATGACCGATGAAAAACTGCTCGAGCTCGTTGCAGATCTCATGGATTGACGTCCGCTGCGAGAGCAGTTGATAGCTCTTGAGGTCGCTGTTGACAAAGTACTGCTGCAGCTTGATCTCCTGCGCCAGTCGCGCCACCGATTTCTGCACCGCATCCGTCAGTTCCTTCCTCTCCTTCCCTTTCGCATCAGACAGCATATCGCTGCTGCACATCAATCCGGAAAGGAGATTGTTTGCGTCGTGAAAGAAGACCCGCTCCAGTGCCGCCCACTGCTGCTGGCGCGTGATGTCCTGCATGAATAGCAGTAACAAGCGGGCCCCATTAAAACTGATCGGGCAGGAGCGCACGCGCAGATACAAATCCGCCGGTCCCGATACCTTCTCCACCTGCAACGCGCACATCCGCTCCACCGGCTTATCCTCCCCCAGACTCGATACAATCGCGATGGCCGCGCCGCAGGTGGAACAAAATGAAGACGTGCCGCACCCACCCGGCTCATCGTGCGCGTGAATGCAATGAATCGCCTCGCCCGGCCTCAATCCGAGCACCTCCTCAGCATTGGAAATACCCAGAGTTGCCAGCAACTTTTCATTCAGCGCCAGAATCTGGCGTTTGTCATTGAGCACAGCGAGAAGACCACCCACCGTACCGAGAAGCCCATCAATGACAGGATTATCGCTCACTGAATGGATCTCGACCTTTAACTGCTCATCGTTACTTCTCTCCGCCGGAGCAAAGTACGTTTCCATAGAATGGACCTCTATTGATTCGACTCGGACGTTCGTAGACCAATAACCCAGCCCGGAAGCGATCGGATATCGCCGCGGGCGACGCATTCATTTTTACCACGCCACAACGGGCCGTCAATCCCATACCACAGTCGAAACACGATCGAAGCCCCCCAAAACAATGTCACTCTGCAAAAATATCGCACACGTAGCTCATATAGCCCACCTAACGCAAACAGCTTTGACGAAAATGTGCTTAAATACCCCCGATGAAGGTGATTCCTCAACGCTTCCCGAGGTCGGCGTTCCCGCTCCTTGATGGCAGCCGGCGAATTCGTTGGAGCATCAGCCCCTTCCAGAAAATGGTGACGTCTGGAGACGTTCGGAGCCACGCTTCCTTTTTTTTCACAACACCCGCCCACATCAGGGAGACCTCGGGAAAATCCTATTTTTCTGGGTTATTCGCACCCTATTCCTTATTGCCGGTCGTATTCTCACTTCTTATCATTTCCATCTCCTATGCATTTTCACAAGTATCCGTACCCGGCCAACTTCGAATTTCCATCCAAGCTCAACTCACAACTTCGTTTCAAAACGCGTCAAGGCACCTACCGCGTCAACGTGAAGACTGGGCTGGACGACATTTATCATCTTCAAGTCACGGGCAAAGGCTGGGAGGAAAATGACTCGCAAGCCGGGATCGTTTTCCCCACGGGCCGCAACGTCACGAAGACCAACCAAACCGTACTTTCGTTCCACGCCGACGGCAGCCTGAACCTTTCCACCCGCGACGGCAAAACGCTGCTTGCCACCTACCCGAGCCGATTCTTCGGCCAGAGCGGCCACGCCTCGGTTTTTGAATTCATCCGCGAGAAGGACGACCAATTCTACGGCATGGGCGAAAAGTGGAGCGGCCTCGAACATTCCGGCAAGACGACGAAGTTCTGGAACACCGATGTGTGGGGCGATTTCAATTCCGTCGGCTACATCGATGGCAAACCCGCTCCCGATCCCGTTTACGTCTCCGTCCCCTACCTCATCCTCAAGCGTGGCAACACCTATCTCGGCCTGTTGCTCGACAACCCGCACGCCACGTTCATCTCCACCGGCTTCAATCTCTCCATCGCGAACCAGATGAAGCTCAAGAGCAGCGCGGGCACGATTCACCTCGGTGCGGAAGTCGGCCAGCCGAATCTCTACCTCATCTACGGCCCCAGCCTCGCCGCACTCACCCGCAAGCTGCAAAAACTCGTCGGCGTCACGCCGCTGCCGCCCGCCTGGTCGCTCGGTTATCACCAATGTCGCTGGGGCTACCAGTCGGAGGCCGATCTGCTCAGTCTCGATAAAAATTTCCGCAAGCACGGCATCCCTGTCGACGGCCTCTGGCTCGACATCGACTACATGAACGGCTACCGCGTGTTCACGTTCGACAAGAAACATTTCCCCGCTCCCGCCAAGGCCATGGCCAAGTTCGCAGAGAAAGGCCGCAAGGTCATCCCCATCATCGACCCCGGCGTGAAGTTCGAAAAAGGGTACGGCGTCTACGACCGCGGTCATCGCGCCAAGGCCTTCTGCGAGAATTTGCAGGGCCACGAATACGTCGGCCTCGTGTGGCCCGGCGAAACCGTGTTCCCCGACTACTCGATTGAATCCGCCCGCAAGTGGTGGGCCAAAGAAGTCAAAGACTTCGCCAAGACCGGCATCTACGGCGCGTGGCTCGACATGAACGATCCCTCGACAGGCCCCGTGGAAAATCACGACATGCTCTTCGAGCACGGCACGAAAAAGCACGGCTCGTTTCACAATCAGTACGCGCTCGGCATGGCCATGGCCTCACGCGAAGGCTTCCTCGCCGCGCACCCGGACTCGCGTCCGTTCATGCTCTGCCGCTCCGGCTTCATCGGCACCAGCCGCTACACCGCGATCTGGACCGGCGACAACTACAGCAACTATCACCACCTCAAGAGCAGCATCGCCACCACGCTCAACCTCGCGCTCTCCGGCATTCCGTTCAACGGCCCCGACGCCGGCGGCTTCGGCGGCGATACCTACCCGGAATTGATTTGCGATTGGTACAAGGCGGGCTTCCTCTTCCCCGTCTTCCGCAACCACTCGATGATCAACACGCGCCAGCAGGAACCGTGGGCCTTCGATACGAAGACCCTCACCGTACTGCGCCGCTTCATCCAGCTCCGCTACCGCCTGCGTCCGTACCTCTACCAGCTCTTCAGCGAGCAGGAAAAAAGCGGCGAAGCGATTCTGCGCCCGCTCTTCTACGACTTCGCCGACACCGCCGCGCTCCCGCTCGGCAAGATCGACGATCAGTTCATGGTCGGCCCGCACATCATGCAGGCTCCCTTCGTGCAGGAGAAACTCGCCAAGCGATCTGTCGTCCTCCCCGGTAAACAGGCTTGGTACGATGTGACCAACGACCGCTGGATTCAAGGCAACCAAACCATCACTGTCGCCGCGCAACGGGACACCACGCCGCTCTACATCCGCGACGGCGCGATCTTGCCGCTGGCCCGGCTCAAGCCACAGGACCACGCCTTCAAGGGTGCCGAGGTCGACTTCCACATCTTCCTCTCCGGGAATGATCAGACCGCCACGACCTACACCTTCGATGACGGCAGTTCGTTTGCCTACAAGAAGGGCAAGCGCTCCGAGGTGGTCATCACCGCGCAACGCCAACGCCACACCCTCTCCATCGCCACGGAAACGATCAGCGACGGATTTGGCTCCGGCAAATTCACCTTCAGCACCACCCGAGACATCAAAAAAGTCCTGATCAACGGTAAGCCCGCCAAGCTGGTCGCCGCCCAAGGCATCAACCTCGGCGAAAAGGCACTGCCCACCTGGATGGCCTGATTTACATGGCTGCAGCCCGGAGCAAAACGCCGGGCTGCAAAAATTTGTAACTTCTTATTGCTTCAAAACGCAAAGCCTATTATTGTCCTCAGCTCCGGTTGGAAGTGACGGTTTCGTCCTTCCTTCCTGACCATCCGAAAGAGGGGTCTTAGCTCAGTTGGTAGAGCGCCTCAATGGCATTGAGGAGGTCAGGGGTTCGAATCCCCTAGGCTCCATTCGGTTCCCTCTTTCTTCCCTCGCTTCCCCAAAAGAAGACGGCTTTTCAGCCGCCCTCCTTCTCTCTGCAAGCTCAAGGGGCAACCACGCGAACCCGTACGAAACGCTTGGGCGCAGTATTCAGACTATCCGTAACAGTGACGCGCTCCACGGTCGAATCGATATCCGTCACACTCTCGGTTGCGAGAGCATTGATCACCCACGAATTGGTCGACAGATCGTCGCAGAACTCAACCACGTAATTTACGCCCGGCGAGGTTGCCGCCTTGCGCCGAACGAAAACGACTGACAGCTTACCACTCGTATCCACGTCCATCGAGGGAAGCCCGGCAGAACCGGAGTTACCAACGGCCTGATTATTAGCAATATCCAGACTGGTCGCCTGCCCCTTGCCCGAGCCAATCATATTGAACGCATACTTGAACAAGTTCGGCACCCCATCGCCCGCTGGGGCATGAATGTCCTCCGAACCATCCCCCGGAAGTCCGGCGTTCGTTCGGAACGCGAACAGGGTATTCTGGACCGTCAACCCGACCTTGGCCAAGGCCGTGCCGCCGGTATTCGTCGCGCTGACCACCATGCTAAAATTACCCGTCACGGTCGGCGTACCACTAATGACCCCGCTAGCCGTATTCACATTGAGACCAGGCGGCAGGCTACTTGCAGCATAACGACTGGGACTCCCCGTGGCTAGAATCTGCGAAATAAACGGTGAACCCTTGACCGCCGTCAGTTCTATACTCCCCATAATTACCGGGGCACCAGGAGCCACCTCCATCGTAATCACTCCAACTCCCGATCCTCCACTATTGGTCGCACGGATCACAACGCTAAACGTACCCGATATCAACGGGGTACCACTGATTAACCCAGTAGTTGTATCGACGGTAAGCCCCGTGGGTAACCCACTGGCACTATAGCTCGTGGGATTACCCGTGGCGGTGATCTGATAGCTGAAAGCACTTCCTTGAGTCGCAGTAAGCGTCGAGGCGGTTAACTTGTATACCGCGCCTTTTCCCGCGCTTCCACCCGTCGACGTGGTTCCATAAAGGTTGCCATCACTGGCCTCTAACATTTCACCAACCGGACTCGATCCATCACTTCCTTTAAAGGCATGAAGGGTGGTCACCGCCCCGGATGGAGTCATTTTGTACAGCGTGCCAGAGTTATTAGTACCGCCTATGGTTATGCCATAGAAGTTACCATCTCGCGCTTGGATCATACCGCCGTAGGGCCCAGAGCCTTCCGGGTCGACGAATGAATGCAACGTCGTCACCGTGCCGGAGGGTGTCATTTTATAGGTCGTGCCCCTCCCAGAGATACCGCCATCGGCCGTCGTCCCGTAAAAGTTTCCGTCACGACCCTGCACCAATTTGCCGTGAGGATGGTATCCCGGATTTCCCGTGAATGAGAAGAGTCCCGTAAAAGTTCCGCCCGGCGCTATCTTAAAGATCGATCCGGAATTGTAACTCCCCCCATAAAACGTGACCCCGTAGAAGTTCCCATCGCTCCCCTGAGTCAATCCCGAGACCGGCGCAATGCCATCTCCACCGCTAAAGGACCGGAGAACCGTCAGCACTCCGGCCTGTGTAATCCGATATACCGTCCCTTTATTATATGCGCCACCACCGCTGGTCGTTCCATAGAAACTTCCATCGCGCCCAAGAACCAGCGATCCATCGGGAGATGCCCCATTGGCCTGATTGAATGAAACCAGCGTCGTTAATGTTCCATTCGGCGTAACTTGGAATACCGTACCGTAATTATTAGCCCCACCAGACGAAGTCGTGCCATAGAAATTCCCGTTGGCATGCTCTACGAGATTCGTTTGCGGATTGTTTCCGTTGGTGCCGTTGAACGAACATAGCGCCGTCAGTTCACCCGTGAGCGATAATTTGAAAACGCCTCCCTTTCCATAGCTTCCACCGTAGGAGGTGGTCCCGTAGAAATTGCCATCACGCCCCTGAATCAACGACGAATACGGTATTCCAAAAATACCCGTGAAGGAATGTAACGTCGAAAATGGATAGATAATGGTCGGTGCCGAAGGCAACGACACAACTAGCGACAAAGCTCCCGTTCCCGTTCCTCCGGGATTGACGGCACTCAGGCTGATGTTAAACGTACCAGCCGCAGTGGGCGTACCGCTGATTAACCCTGTGGTCGTATCGATGCCCAGCCCGGCCGGCAATCCGCTCGCCGCATAACTCGTCGGATAATGGGTCGCCGCGATCTGGTAACTGAACGTCACGCCACTGATAGCCGTCGCACTCACTGAACTTGTTATCGTCGGGGCAGAAGGCAGCACGACAGAAATCGCAATGCTCGACGTTCCCGTGCCGCTGACATTGCTCGCACTGATGCTGACATTAAACGAGCCAGCAACCGTGGGCTCTCCACTGATTAATCCCGTGTACGTGTTGAGGCTCAGACCAGACGGCAACCCGCTGGCCATGTACCGGGTTGGATAATTGGAGGCCTCAAGTTGATAACTAAACGGCGCGCTCTGGGTGGCCGTCACGCTCAATCCATTGGCAAATTCAGGAGGAGATGGAGGCACTACCGTGATTTCCAAATCTGCCGTTCCCGTGCCACCTGTATTACTAGCGCTAAGAGAAACCAGAAATGTGCCGGTCGCAGTTGGAGTCCCACCAATTACACCCGTTTGCGTATTCACGCTCAGACCGCCTGGCAGCCCGCTGGCTCCATAACCGACGGGGCGGTTATTGGCTTCAATCTGATATTGAAATGGCGCTCCGAATGTTGCCGTCGTGATTGATCCACTGGTAATTGCCGGCGCGTCAGGTGGTATTGCAATCGTGATCACCAAGCTGGCTGATCCCTCACCCCGTGCATTCAAGGCACGCAACGTAACAGTAAAAGGCCCTGATACCGTAGGTGTTCCGCTAATCAATCCTGTTTGCGAATCAACAACCAAACCGCTCGGCAATCCATCGACCGCATAACTCGTCGGATAGCTTGTCGCGACGATTTGATAATTAAAGGGAGAACCATAGGCTGCGGTCGCATTGAGTTGACTGGTGATCACCGGCATCGGCGGCGCAGACGCTACGACAATGACAAAGGAAGCGGTTCCTGTACCGTCCACATTGGTGGCACTGATGGTCGCGTTATACGTTCCCAACGCCGTGGGCGTCCCGCTAATCAACCCCGTTTGCGCGTTGATACTCAAACCTGCCGGCAACCCTGTAGCCGCATAGCTGGCAGCAAAATTCGTCGCCACAATTTGATAACTAAAAGCCGTCTGCGCATACGCCTTCGTAAATAATGGAACGACCTTAAACACGGTTCCATTGCCGTTAAATGTGCTTCCGCTATAGGCCGTTGTTCCGTAAATGTTGCCATCCCCGCCCAACGTCAAAGTCGCATAGGGATTGGCACCATTGCTGCCAGTGAAAGAATGAATCGTCGTCAGCACCCCATTGGGAGTGACGCGGAATACCGTACCCTTATCGCTACTTCCACCCGCCCAGGTCACTCCGTAAAAATTGCCATCGTCGCCTCGTAATAGGCCCGCATAAGGCCATTTCCCATTACTGCCCGTGAAAGAACAAAGCGTCGTCAGCACCCCGGCAGGCGTTACCTTGAATACCGTTCCACAATCGTTGCTTCCACCCGCATAGGTAGTACCGTAAAAGTTTCCATCGGCACCCAGAACCACCCCGGCCTGCGGCCTCGCCCCATGTCCCGTCGTGAAAGAACAAAGCGTGGTTAGCGCACCACCCGTCGTCAGCTTGAAGACCGTACCGTTGCCACCACTTCCCCCATCAATTGTAGTGCCATAAAAATTCCCGTCTGCGGTTTGTATCAAATCGCGGGATGGACTTCCGCTCCCAGCTTGAGAGAAAACGTAAAGAGTAGACAGAGTCCCAGTCGGAGTGATTTTAAATATCGTCCCTTTATCACTAGCGCCCCCCTTCGACGTAGTCCCATAAAAATCACCGTCAATCCCCTGCCATAAAACTCCATACGGATAGGCTCCATTGCTGTTGTTGAAATTGAAAAGAATCGAAGTAACTCCTCCGGGAGTAATTTTATAAACACTGCCAAAACCCCCACCGTAGGCAGTCGTTCCATAAAAGTCCCCATTCTGACCTTGAACCAATCCTCCCCAAGCATCCCCGCTCAGCGAGCCTAGCGTCGTTAATGCCCCACTCGGGCTAATTTTGTAGACGGTGCCACGACCATTGCTCCCGCCGTACATCGTAGTCCCATAAAGGAAGCTATCGCTTCCAAGTATGACTCTACCGTAAGGACTGTATCCATCCGCGTCCTTGAATGAATATACCGTAGACACGCGATTCAAAATGGCCGGAGCCTGCGCAAGAACACTCGAAGTCAACGCTCCGTACGCTAGAAAAAGAAGTACGCAATAAAACAGTCGTACCGGGAATGATCCCTCATTCAAACGAAATTTGGCGAGATCGCCACGCTTTACCCCAAACCCAACAAACCCTATCCCCATAAAATCCCTATGTACCTTGTTTTAGAACTAATAAAATACAGGAACAAACGATCCTGAGTAATCCGCCGCTCCCACCAACTGTTAACGATAGAGACCGCCGCATGAAAATGTCAAGATTCCAGCCGGAAGCATTCCCACGGATTCTGCTGACCAAATACAATCTATTATTCGACAATTTACTCGTGTAATTTCCTTGAGCTCAGCCCGCTACGGACTACCCTGTAAGACATGGGGAACACGCGGCTGAAATCCACATTCGGCACGCTTTGGCTGACCTTTCGACCATCACTGAAATGGCCGGCCTCCAGTTCTCATTTCTTGCGACAACTACTTAAAGTCTATCAAGATTATATACATAAAATTTGATTTTGTAGGCATTCCCGAAAAATAATCACAAACCATTTACTACAAATATATAGCATAATATCTAATTCTCAAAATTCATCGCAAGCCACGTACTTTGCGCTCAAAGAAGATTGACAATTTTCGATAATAGATTATCTCTATCGCATCAATCGACAATAACCAAGGAGCTATCATGTATCCCCTGCTGCAGAAATTCAGTCGCCTTGCTTTAGCAAGCCTTTTGGCCGTTCTCTCAATCTCCACGGTTTCCGCCAAGGAAATCACGCTTCTCAACGTCTCGTACGATCCGACCCGCGAGTTGTATGGCGAATATAACAAGGCGTTCGCCAAATACTGGAAAGCCAAGACAGGCGATACCGTAAACGTCGAGCAATCGCACGGTGGTTCCGGAAAGCAGGCGCGCGCTGTCATTGATGGACTTCCCGCCGATGTCGTCACGCTCGCACTCGCCTACGATATTGACGCTATTGCTGTGCACGAATTGCTGCCGAAAGATTGGCAGCAAAAATTACCCGACCAAAGCACGCCTTACACTTCCACCATCGTTCTCCTCGTCCGCAAGGGCAACCCGAAAGGCATCAAGGACTGGGATGATCTGGTGAAGCCCGGTGTCGCTGTCATCACCCCCAATCCCAAAACCTCCGGCGGTGCCCGCTGGAATTACCTCGCCGCGTGGGCTTTTGCGAACAAGAAGTTCGGCGGTAATGAAGAGAAGAACAAAGAATTCATCAAGGCGCTCTTCAAGAATGTTCCCGTGCTCGACACCGGCGCTCGGGGCGCGACGACCACCTTCGTACAGCATGGCCTCGGCGACGTCTTTATCTCTTGGGAGAATGAAGCGTTCCTCGCGCAGAAGGAATTCCCCGGCAAGTTCGAAATCGTGACTCCGTCCCTCAGCATTCTCGCGGAACCGCCCGTCGCGGTGGTCGAAAAGAACGCGAGCAAAAAGGGCGTCACCGATGTTGCCCACGAGTACCTGAAGTATCTCTATAGCGCCGAAGGTCAGGATATCGCTGGAAAGAATTTCTATCGTCCCCGTGACCAGAAGGTGGCGGCCAAATATACCAACTTCAAGAAGCTCGATCTCGTGACGATCAACGATCCGCTCTTCGGTGGCTGGCAAAAGGCCCAGAAGAAACACTTTGCCGACAAAGGACTCTTCGACCAACTTTACGTCCCGTCGAACAACTAAAAAATTCCAGTCAACCTCTCCTCCGCAGCAACGCCCGCTGCACCGTCCGGCAGTACCACCATCATGCCGGGCGGTTGAGGAGCCGGGTTGATCTGCGCACCACCTCACGGCCCGAGCCCTATGCCTCTCGAAATCCTCGAAATCACAAGCCAATCCACCATGGCTTCTCCCGTCACACCGCGACAGCGGCGGTCCATCTCCAAACTGATCGAGCCCACGCGTCAGCTCGCCAAAAACTCAAAGAAGCTTTTCGCCCAACCGCTCGACGATTTCACATTGAATGGCGAAACCTATTCTCTACCCCGCTTCCTTTTTGTCGGACCGCCCGGCGGCGGCGATTACCTCCGCATCGGTATCTTTGCCGGTGTGCACGGCGATGAAACTGCCGGGGTTGATGCTTCCCTCCGCTTTCTCCAGGAACTGCACCGCACTCCCGATATCGCCCGCGGCTACGAAATCTTCGTCTACCCGGTTTGCAATCCGACCGGCTACGAAGACAACACCCGGTGGACCCGCAGCGGCAAGGATCTGAACCGCGAATTCTGGCATGACTCCCGGTTGCCCGAAGTGCGCCAACTCGAGAAAGAGCTGCGCGGCCTGCATTTCCAAGGCATCATCTCCCTTCACGCCGACGACACCAGCGACGGACTCTATGGCTTCGCGCGGGGCAGCGCCCTCACCCGCTACGTCCTGCAACCCGCATTACAAGCCGCCGCCGCCGTACTGCCCATCAATGCCCAACGCATCATCGACAATTTCAATGCCCAGAATGGCATCATCCATCGCTCCTGCTATCAAGGCATCCTCGGCGCACCTCCCGAAGCCCGACCGCGTCCGTTTGAGATCGTCTTCGAAACACCCCAACTCGCCGACCATGATAAACAAGTCGAAGCGCATTTACTCGCTCTCAAAGCGGTCTTGTCTCACTACCAGACCTTGATTTCGGAGGCGCAAAATATTTAAGGCTATCTAATATACATGACAGGCCGCTAATAGTCTCTCGACATACTCTCAAGAATCAATAGACTCACTCGGCTTGCTCATGTTTAACCGCTTCACACCACGCATCATGCCGGGCTTTGGGCTCAGCTTGGGGTATACGATTTTTTACCTCAGCCTGATCGTGCTGATTCCATTTAGCGCACTCTTCACCAAGACCTTTAGCGCTTCTTGGGCGCACATCTGGGAATCAATCAGCGAACCGCGCGTCCTCGCGTCCTACAAACTGAGCTTCGGCGTCTCATTCCTCGCCGCGTTGGTGAACGGATTCTTCGGGCTCATCACCGCGTGGGTCCTCGCCCGCTACGAATTTCCCGGCCGCCGCTTTGTCGATGCCCTCGTCGACCTTCCCTTTGCCTTGCCCACCGCCGTGGCGGGCATTGCGTTAACCGCCCTCTATTCGACCAACGGCCCCATCGGTTCGTTCCTGTTCGAACATTTCAACCTGCGCGTCGCCTACACACCGCTCGGCATTTTCGTCGCCCTCACTTTTATCGGCCTTCCCTTCGTCGTGCGCACGCTGCAACCGGTCATCCTCGATCTCCATGCCGACGTCGAGGAAGCCGCGGCCTGCCTCGGCGCCACCCGCTGGCAGACGTTCACCCGCATCATTCTCCCCGCCCTGCTGCCGGCGCTGGGCACCGGTATCATGCTTGCCTTTGGCCGGGCCGTGGGAGAATACGGCTCCGTGGTTTTCATCGCGGGCAATCTGCCGCTCAAGACTGAGATCACCCCGCTCCTGATCATCACCAAGCTCGAACAGTTTGATTACAGTGGAGCCGCGGCCATCGGTCTCGCCATGTTGCTCGCCTCGTTTGTCATTCTCCTGCTCGTCAATCTCATCCAGTGGTGGAACGACAAGCGCACCGCCCACGATAGGGAGGAAAACTAACATGGGCGCCTTCACCAATTCCCGTGCCCTCGCCTCCGCCCGGCACATAACCGGTCCGCTTCCCACCAGCGCCCGCACGGAACCTGCCTGGATTCGCACCACGCTCATCGTCATTACCTTCGCGTTTCTCGGAGTCTTCATTCTCTGGCCGCTTCTCACCGTTTTCCACGAAGGTTTCTCGAAAGGATTCGGTTTCTACATCGAAACCTTCAAGGACCCCATCACAATCAAGTCGATCGAGCTCACTCTGCTTACCGCTGCAATTGCGGTGCCACTCAACACCGTCTTCGGACTTGCCGCCGCCTGGGCGCTGACCCGCTTCAAATTCAAAGGCCGCCAACTGCTCATCGCCCTCATCGATTTACCGCTCTGGGTTTCGCCCGTCATCGGCGGTTTGATTTACATCCTGCTCTTTGGCCGTCAGGGCACTCTGGGTCCATGGCTGATAGATCACGACATCCAGATCGTCTTCGCCCTGCCCGGCATCGTCCTTGCCACAACCTTCGTCACCTTCCCCTTCGTCGCACGCAGCCTCATTCCCCTCATGGAAGCTCAGGGCCACGCCGAGGAAGAAGCCGCCCTTACACTCGGCGCGAATGGCTGGCAGGTCTTCTTCCGCATCACCCTGCCCAAGGTCAAATGGGGTCTTCTCTACGGCATCATTCTCTGCAATGCCCGCGCCATGGGTGAATTTGGCGCCGTCTCCGTTGTCTCCGGCCACATTCGCGGCAAGACCAACACCATGCCGCTGCACATTGAAATCCTTTACAACGAATACCAGTTTGCCGCCGCCTTTGCCGTTGCCTCCCTGCTCTCGCTACTGGCCTTGATCACCCTCTTTCTCAAGACGTATAGTGAATCCCGCACCGCCCAGCAGTTGCGCGAAGCACAAGAATTAACCACCTTATCTCACTAACCTATGGGCGTCCAAATCCGCAACATCACCAAAACCTTTAACAAGTTCGTCGCGCTCAAAAACGTCACTCTGGACGTCCAGCCCGGCGAGCTCCTCGCCCTGCTGGGCCCCAGCGGTTCCGGCAAGACGACGCTGCTGCGTATCGTGGCGGGACTTGAATTCGCCGATCCCGGCCATGGCCAGATTCTTTTTCACGGAGAAGACGTCACCTACCACAGCGCGTACAAACGCCGCGCCGGTTTCGTCTTCCAGCACTACGCGCTGTTCCAGCACATGAACATTTTCGAGAACGTCGCATTTGGCCTGCGTGTGCGTCCACGCAAGCTTCGTCCCACCGAGGATGAAATCCGCGACCGCGTCTTCACGCTCCTCAAGCGAGTGCAACTCGAACAACTCGCCAAACGCTTCCCCTCCCAGCTTTCCGGCGGCCAACGCCAGCGCATCGCCCTGGCCCGCGCCCTGGCCATTGAACCACGCGTGCTGCTGCTCGATGAACCCTTCGGCGCGCTCGATGCCAAGGTCCGCAAGGAACTGCGCCGCTGGCTGCGTCAATTTCACGAAGAAACCCACCTCACCACCCTCTTCGTCACGCACGACCAGGAGGAAGCCTTTGAACTCGCCGACCGCGTGGCCATCCTCAGCGAAGGTAACATCCAGCAGATCGGCTGCCCGAAGGAAATCGTCCAGCACCCAACCAACACCTTCGTGCACGACTTCCTCGGTCTGGATATCTAACCGCATCGCACAGACGCCGAGCGCATGGCCTTGTTCCTCGCAAGGCCACGTCTCCACACCAACCTTCAAATAATCGCCGTTACGTCGTAAACGGCTTAACCGGGATTGCAAAGCCCGACTGACTATCCGGCATCACCGGATAATCCGGCGACTCCACGCCGTGAATCAGATCCTGGATCTTGATCCACTTTCCCGTAGCGATCGACTCGTTCGCCGCGATACCGCACAAAATCGAGTACGCCCCGCTGCGCTGATCCGCCGCGCGCAAAAACTTATCCGGTTCCGGATTGCCGAAGAGATCACGTAACATCACATCGTCGCCGCCACCATGGCCACCTTGTCCCGCCCACAGCGGCACTTCATACGCAGCCTCGCGAGTAGGATAAATACGCGTGAAGGTGCCCTCTTTCTTCAACGCTCCCGGCACGGTGCCATCGCCGTTGATGTAGACCGTTTCCTCGCACTTGTGCTCGAGACGGCCCTTCGTTCCGTTGAACTGGATCGTGAACCCTTCCCACGCACAGAACGCGTTCAGGCTATACTTCAATGTCGCGCCAGTATTGTAATTCACCAACACCTGCATCGAGTCCTCGATATCAATATCCGCGCTGAAAATACACTGGTCGCGATGATACCCGTCGTAAACTTCCTGCTGGCGATACAAAGAATTCAATTCCTCGTTCGACGACAGATCCAGCTTGAACGGACACTTGCCCGCCTCGGGACAATCGCTGCAGCGCTTGCCCGGATGCTTCAAGCCCAGCCGTTGCGCCGTCTCGGGCGTGGCAAAACGGCGACGGCCCGTTGCCACCACTTCTTCCGGAACCGCCGACAACCACCAGTTCACCAAGTCAAAGTGATGGGTCGATTTGTGCACCAGCAGACCGCCCGAATTCCGCTTGTTGCGGTGCCAGCGGCGGAAATAGTCCGCGCCGTGATAAGTATCGAGCATCCATTGGAAATCCACGGACAGGACATCGCCAATCACACCCGACATCAGCAACTCCTTCACCTGTGAGCGCGGCGGCGCATAGCGATAATTGAAGGTCACGCGAACACTGCGGCCCGTCTTCTTCTGCGTTTCGAGAATCCGCTGCCCGCGCACGGCATCAATCGTCATCGGCTTTTCCGTGATCACATCGCAACCCAGCTCCATCGCTCGGCAAATGTAATGGTCGTGGAAGGAATCCTGGCAAGTCACGATGACCGTATTCGGCTTGGTCTCGCTGATCATCCGTTCGAAATCCTCTTCCGCATAAAGCTTCGGCGCAAACGCGGCCACTTCGGGAATTTGCGCGGCGAGGGAAAGCCGTCCTGCATTGCGGTCGCAGAGGCCGACGATGCGGCTGGTTGATTTGTACGTTTTGGAAAGCGCGTCGAGATACATCCGGCAACGACCGCCGAGACCTACGACAGCATAGGTGGTAACTTTGGGAGCTGACATGCCCCTACTCTAATTCCACCGCCTTCCTACCGGAATAACGCTTCGGCTCAATCGCTTGACATTTTCGCTCACCAATCAAACGATCCAATTAATACGCCGTCTCCGGCACCGATACCAACCGATCAATCAGCCAATCCCAGGCGAACCAGCTGATTGGATCCAACGTCACTCGGGTTAGAGTTGTACTTCCGTCGCCTTACCGAACGACTCCGCAATGCTGGGCACGGCGGGATCGACTGCGACGGTCTCCATATTCACCTTTGGGGCGTCACGATTCAGCTTCACCGAGACGATCTTCGACACGCCGTGTTCTTCCATCGTCACGCCGTAGAGCACATCGGCCACGCTGATGGTGCGCTTGTTGTGGGTGATAATGACGAACTGCGATTGGCCGATGAAGCGTTTGACGATCTTGATGAATCGGCTGATGTTCGATTCATCGAGCGGCGCGTCCATTTCGTCCAACACGCAGAACGGGCTGGGCTTGACCATGTAGATGGCGAACAGCAAGGCCACCGCGGTCATGGTGCGCTCACCACCGGACAGCAACGTCACGCTCTGCGGCTGCTTGCCGGGAGGACGGGCCACGATTTCGATACCGCACTCGAGGGGATCGGTTTCATCCTGCAAATTGAGCGTCGCTTTACCACCGCCGAAGAGTTCCGTGAACATCTCCTGGAAGTTGATCTTCACCTGCTCGAACGTCTCGGAGAAAAGTTTCTTCGTGGTCTGATTGATGTGCGTGATCGCCTGGAGCAATTGCTCCTTCGCGTTGACGAGATCGGTCTGCTGTGTCTCGAGGAAGGTGTGACGTTGTTCGAGTTCGTCGTACTCGGTGATGGCATCCAGATTCACCGGCCCCATCGCGTCGAGCGCGGAACGCTTGTCGTTTACTTCGATCTCGATCGACGCCCAATCGGGTTCGGCTTCGCCTTCAGCAAGCGTGATTTCCGGCAACGCCTCCAGTTCGATCTGGTAATTGCGGCGCATGCGTTCGCGCAAGCTGTCGAGGGTCATCTGATGCTTGGAAAGCTTGATCTCGTGCTGCGCGCGGATGTGCTGCATCTCGCCGAATTCCTTGCGCTTGGCGTGGAGGGCGGTGTCCATCTCGTTGATGCGGCCGAGCGCGATCATGCGGGTTTCCTGCTCCTGCAAAAGCGACGAGTCGAGTTCGGACAGGCGGACGTTGGCAGCTTGTCCTTCCTCTTCGGCCAGGGCGATCTCCTCGCGGGCTTGAATCGTGCGGCGTTCGTAATCGCTCGCTTCCTGCGTGCGTTTTTCCACCGTTTCGCGCAATTCGATCAAGCGGGCCGCGACCGGCTCGCGTTGTTGCTGCCAGCTCTCGACCTGCTGATTTTGCGTGGCGAGGACGATCTTCTGCTCGGTCAACGCATTATTCAATTCCGACTCCTGCATCGCGAGACTGGCGATGCGCGAGCTGGCTTCGTCGATGAGCTGCTTGGCCGCTTCGAGATTCTTTTCCTGCTCACCCACGGCGGCAGTCAACGCGGCATGCTTCTCGTGATCGGCTTGATCCTGCGAGGTGAGATGATTGATCTCGCGGTTCGCGGCCTCAAGCTGACGGTTGAGTTCTTCCAGCGCCTTCTCGAGCGACTTCTGCGTGTGCTTGAGCGTCGCGACAGCGATTTCCGCTTCCTGAATCTTCGTGCGGCTTTCTTCAAAGCTGCCCCGGCATTCCAGCACGCGGGCGTTGGCCTGTTCACGGGCTTCGAGGAGCGAAGCGACTTCCGCCTCAACCGGCGCGATCTGCTGATCGAGCGCGGTGATTTCGTTCTGGCGGTTCAGGACGGCAACCGTGTTGCCCTCCTGCTTGCCGAGACAGATCAAGCCCGAGCGGGTGACAATCTCGCCCGACTTCGTGGCGACAACGGCCTCGGGATGCAGCTTCTTGAAATCGTACGCGTCGGGCAGCGTGTCGATGATATGGCAATCGGCCAGCATCGACGCGACGAGCGGTTCGATAGCAGGCGTGATCTTCAGATAATTGCGCGCGTTCGTCTTCGCAGAGCTATCCGGCGGCACCGCGCGGCCCATGTCCAGAGCGCCGAGTTGGCACTGGGTCGACTTGCCGGACTTGAGATGCGTGATGATCGTCTCGACGCTCGCGCGGTCGGCGATGACCAGTGCGTTGATCGCTTCGCCCAATAAGAGAGCAATGGGCGCTTCGTAACCGGCTTCAACTTTGATGTGATCGGACAGCGTGCCTTGCAACGTGGCGGTGAGTTCGCCCTTCGAGACGGCTTTGAGAATGTCCTGCGCGGCGGGCGGCGAACCGGCATGACTCGATTCGAGTTGGAGGAGCGCGTCCTTGCGGGCGGTCAACGACTGCAGCTTGCTCACGGCGGCGCGGTGCGCGTCGTCTGCCTGCTTGCGGGCGATGGCTTGCGCTTCTTCGTTGGCGCGGGTTTCCTGCAACGACGTGCGGCGGGCAACGAGTTGTTCGTCGGCGGCAATCACCTCGGCCGCGTGATTGGAAAGTTGTTGTTCAGCCTCGGCGCGGCGGACTTCCAGCGCGGAGATTTCGGCGCGGAGACTTTCCACGCGGAAAAGGAAATTCTTCTGCTGCAGTTCAAGGGCGGCGAGTTGGTTGCGGCCGTTGTTGAGCGTGCTCTCGAGCTTGAGGACGACTTCTTCCTGCTCGGCGCGTTCGGCTTCGGCGGCGCTGATGCGGGCGTTGAGCATCTGCACTTCTTCGCGCTGATTCTCGTAGGCTTCCTCGGCGGCGCGGCGCTTGTCGGCGCTTTGCTCGAGTTGGGTGTTGAGATACTCGAGTTGCTCTTCCTGCGCCTTGATCTTCTCGTCCGTGCCGATGACTTCCAGCAGACAACGTTCGCGCAGATCGGTGAATTCACCCACGCGCGCGCTGTTGGTCTGCTTGCGCTGCTCGGCGCGTTCGACGGCGTTGCGAGCCTGATTCTGTTCGTCGCGGAGCTGGGAAAGACGGGTTTCGACCGCCTCAAGGAAGGCGCGAGCGGCGCGCAATTCGTTTTCCTCCGACTCAAGCTGCGCGGCCATCGCATCCTGACGATCCTTCGAACCGTTGACCTCGGTCAGCAATTGTTCGATGTCGGCATGGAGCAAATCAAATTGATGACGCGCCAGTTTGCTCTCGAGATCGCGCAACGCTTCTTGGCCTTCGCGGAAACGGCGGGCCTTGCCGGCTTGACGCTGCAAGGAACCAATCTGGCGCTTCACTTCGCGAATGATGTCCGCGATACGGAGCAAGTTCGCCTCGGTATTCTCGAGTTTGCGTAGCGCTTCCTTCTTCTGCGATTTGTACTTCGTGATACCGGCGGCTTCTTCGAAAATGGCGCGGCGATCTTCCGGACGCGAGGAAAGGATCATGTCGATCTTGCCCTGTTCCATGATGGAGTAGGCGCTGCGACCGATACCGGTGTCCATGAAAAGCTGATGAATGTCGCGCAGACGGCACGGCGTCTTGTTCATCTCGTACTCACCCTGACCGTCACGGAAAATACGACGGGTGATGGTCACTTCGTTGTATTCCACGCCGAGTTGGCTTTCGCAATCGGCGAAAGTGAGGGACACTTCGGCCAACCCAAGCTGTTTGCGCTTGTCGGAACCGCTAAAGATGACATCCTTCATCTCCCCGCCACGCAGGGCCTTGGCCGATTGCTCTCCGAGCACCCAGCGGATGGAGTCGAGGACGTTGCTTTTGCCGCAGCCGTTCGGGCCGACAATGGCGGTGACGCCCGGGGCAAAGTTCACGGTGGTTCGGTCCGCGAAGGATTTGAATCCCACGACTTGCAGCGACTTCAGATACATGGGCTACTAGATAGAGTGGGTTTGAAGTCCTGACAAGAAAATACCACCATTAGTAGTGTATTTTAGCCGCATGCCGCTATATATTGTTGCGTTTGACGGCGTAAAAATCCGCTTAAGTGGCCTTTTTTGAAGACCTTGGAGTGGTCCAAGCTTCCGTGTGCCCCCAAACAGCGACCTACCCCCGGTAGCGTCCCGCATTGCGCCGGATCATCTCCGCCAGACCCTTGATAGCTTGGCGAACGCTCGAATCACGCCGGATGGAACGGGCGAGCATCACCAGATCGTCGATTTCGGTCGTGCGCAGACCGCTTTCCGTGACTGCCTCGACCAATTCAGATTGCGAATCGTGCAGAGTTCGGGGTTTCGGCTCTTCGCTGACGCGGGAAGCACCGGCCTTGACCTCAATGACGATGTTCTCCGGCCGAACCGACGGACAATGATCGCGCAAGTCGGAGAGATAGGCCGCCACCAACCGTTCCCGGACAATACGGTCATCGGAAATACCCGTGATCATTTTGGAAAGCGTCTTGAAATCGAGGACAAACTGGTCGCCCCGCTTCACCCGCGAAAGGATGACCGGATCAATGTCCATCCGCTTGGCCATGGCATCCGCCGTCAGGTCCTGAAGGCGGTATTGTTCGACGAGCAATTTACCCAGATGGGTCATAACTGGATGTTTAAGCAATTCTGGATTTTAAATCAAGAGAGTATTAATAAACTTAAAGTTGACAGAAAATCAATTTCTTAATAATCCATTTTCATGAGCGTGCGTTCTCTGGCCAACTTCTACCAAACGCTCCTTTCCATCGCGCGCCTCCAGTTGAAGGATTGCCCGGATTCCTATGAACAGACAGCCGTTCGTCGGGAAATCAAACGTTTTGAACATCAGCTCGCCCGGTTGCAAGTTCGTGCGGCGACCCTGCGAGGCCAACGAACTTCCTGCAAGGACCGATAAATGAAAAATCTTGGTATGGCGACAAGCGGCGGCGGACTGGGGGGTCTGGCCGCCCTTGCGCTTGGGATCAACTCTCCGCACATTCTTCTCGTGGAGGATGACCGATGCCTTCGTCGCCTTCTGGCCCGGGTCTTACGCTTTGAAGGTTATGCCGTGGTCACAGCCGGGGATGGCGTGGAAGCGTTGAAAATCCTACAGGAACAGCGGCTGTCCCTGGTCGTAACAGACCTATGCATGCCGGGCATGGATGGAGGCGAACTGGTCCAGCAACTCGAGCATCAGTATCCCAGCGTCCCAGTGATGGTCATCAGCGGCGAGTGCGACGCTTGGGAACGCTTTGAACTGCGAGAGCGGCATAACTTGAGCCGTTTCCTGACCAAGCCCATCACCGTGGAGACCCTGCTGAAGGAAATTTCAGCCACCCTGCTGGAATGTAATTTCGACCTGTCCAAAATCGATTGAGCACGTTAGCATCGTGGTTCATCATGAGCCGTCGTTTGCGCAACGTGACTGATTTGCTGGCCGAGCTGGTCTCGATTCCCAGCGTCAACCCGCATGGCGATCCCGGCACCAAGCTGGTTGGCGAAGAACAGATGGCCCTCTATCTGGCCGAATTCCTTGGTGAACTCGGTGCGGAAGTCGAGCTCAAGGAAATCCGGCCGGGCCGCCCGAATGTGAGCGGTATTTTCCGCACCAGGAAGGTTCCCAAGCGACGCTTCGCCTTTGCTCCCCATACGGATACCGTCAGCGTCCTCGGGATGACGATCCCCCCTTTCGATCCAGTCATTAAAAATGGCCGCCTCTATGGCCGCGGCACCACGGACACGAAAGGCCCGATGGCCGCCGCCTTGTGGGCACTCTCCAAGTGGGCCCGCAGCCGCGACCGCATCGACAGCGAAACCGAGTGGACCTTTGCCGGATTGATGGGCGAGGAAGCCGGGCAGGAAGGCTCGAAGGCGTGGGGCGCGACGAATTTCAAGGCGGATCTCGTTCTCGTTTTGGAGCCGACCTCCATGAAAGTAGTCCATGCCCACAAAGGGGCGACTTGGCTCACCATCTCGACGAAGGGTCGCGCCTGTCACGCTTCGATTCCCGATGAGGGCGACAACGCCATCCTCGCGATGCGCCGCGTCCTGGAAGTATTGGAAAAGAAAGTGACTCCCTACTTGCGCCGCCAGAAGCATCGCACGCTCGGGCATGTCACGTTCAATATTGGCACCATCCGCGGCGGCAGCAAAATCAACATCGTTCCGGACGCCTGCGAGATCGAGTGCGACATCCGCACCGTTCCCGGCTTCGAAGGCGAAGAAGTGGTTCGCCTGTTGCGGCGCGAAGTGGGCAAGGCCGTGCCCGGCGTGAAGATCACTCCCGCCAAAAGCGCACCCGCACTGGAAGCAGATCGCAGCAACCGCTGGGTCAAGCTCGCAGCCAACACCCTGAATGGCCTCACCGTCGCCCCGTGGTTTTGCGATGCCGCCTTTTTGGCCAAACCGGGGCGTCCCGCCATTGCCGTAGGACCGGGCTCGATTGCACAGGCCCACACCAAGGACGAATTTATTCGCGTTGCCGATCTGGAACGCGGCAGCGAAGGATTCCTGAAATTCATTCAGGCAACCCAGTAGATCATTTCAGTGAGCCGTCATATGAATGGAGCCGAGGCAGCAACGGGGATGGGCAACGCCACACGAGAGCGGATGATGGCATTGCTACAGGCGGGATTCTGGCTCACGGCGGTGAATTTCGTGGCGTCGGTGGGACACTTTGCCTACCAACTCTACATGGGCCGCGTGCTCAGCCTGAGCGAATTCGGTTCGTTCAACACCACCCTGAGCCTTGTCAACCTCCTCGCCGTTCCCCTCGCCGCCGCGAGTCAGGCCATCACGCACGATCTCGCGTGGCATCACGCCAACGACAACCAGCGCGAGCTGCGCCGGCTGCAATTCGCCTGTCAGAAAATGCTGCGCCACTTCACCTGGGTGCTCTCCCTGATCGCCCTCGCGCTGATTCAGCCGCTCACCGTCTTCTTTCATTTTCCCCGGACCAGCCTGATGGTGGTCGCCCTCGCCTGCGTGCCGATCACCATGTGGAGCCTGCTCGGTTCGGTCTGGTGCGCGGGGCTCAGCCGCTTCAAGCTGCTCGCCGGCCTCAATTTCGGCACGATGATAGTCCGTTTCGCGGCAGGCGTGGCTTTTGTCTACTTCTTCCCCACCGCGGAAGCCGCCGTGGCCGCAACCTTCGTGGCAGGCTGGGTGCTCGCCAGCGTGGTGATCTTTCATCGTCCCTCAAAGGAAGAGATCGCCGCGGAGTCCGTCGAACCGACGGAAAGCCCGTGGAACCGGGAGTTCATTATCTACCTCGGCGCAGCCCTGCTGGTCGGTTTGGCCAATTTCAGCTACTGCTTCATCGATCAACTCATCGCACAGCGCTACCTGCATGGGGAAGGACTCGGTTTGTACGTGGCTGCCGGCTTGCTGGCGCGGGCTGTCTTCTGGGGGTCGCAACCACTGCTCGTCGTCTACTTCACCCAACGTTCCGGCCGGGAACATTCCACCCGAGGCTCGATCAGCCTGTGGCTGATCTATGTGGCGGTCGTGGTGATCGGCGTCATCCTGCTCTGGCTGCTGCGGGTACCCCTGTGCCAGATCCTTCTCGGCCCAAATAAAATGCATGAGCTGCCCGCCATGCTGGAAATTCTCAAGCTTTTCATCCGCGTGGTAATTCCCGTGGGCATCCTGCAAGGGCTCGGCTTCTATTATCTCGCCGCGGAGCGGCTGCCGGAATCCTACCTGTTCGGATTCCTCGGATTGGGCTACTGTGCCGTCCTCACGCTCTTTGGCCGCTCGATGGAGATGATGTTAAGCCTGATGCTCGGCGCCGCGATGATCAGCCTGCTGGTCCTGCTGCTGGTCGCGGTGATTCGCTGGGGGCGCAGCCAGCCGTGAGTAACCCCGGCACGCTCTATTCCGTCATCATGCCCCTCTACAACGAGGGCGCGCACATCGTGGGCAATTTACAGCGCACGGCGGATGCCCTGCGCCTGCTGGGCGAGTTTGAACTGATCGTCGTGGACGACGGCAGCGTCGACGACTCCCGCGCGGAACTGGAACGCGCCATCGGTCTTTTCCCCGAATTGCGTGTCTTTCATATCGAACACTCCGGCAAGGGCGAAGCCCTGCGACGCGGCGCAGCGGAGGTACGGGGAAAATTCGTCATCTTCTTTGACGCAGATCTTGACTTGCCGCCCGAACAGATCCTCTTTTTCATCGCGCTCCAGAGGGCGAAAAATGCAGATGCCGTCATCGGCAGCAAAATGCATGCGGACAGCACCGTGGACTATCCTCTGATCCGGCGCGTCTACAGCCTCGGCTATTATCTCCTCGTGAAAGCGCTCTTCGGCCTGCCTGTGCGCGACACGCAGACCGGCCTCAAACTCGTGCGCAGCGATTTATTGCGGCAGGCACTGGCCCAAACGCAGGTCAAAGGTTTCGCCTTCGATCTGGAACTCCTCGTCCATCTCGTGCGCCTTCAAGCCTACATGGTGGAAGCGCCGGTTGTCGTCGATTTCAAAATCAAATTCGGCGGCATCGGCGTCGCCACGGTCTGGGAGATTTTCTCCGAAACCATGAGCACCTGGTGGCGGCTCCTGCGCGACCGTTAATTTCGTTTTCCCTATGACTACCATTGCCAAGCCCGAACAGGGCAAAACCATCCCCTTGTGGGACGTCAAAACTCCCGCCACCCTCACCCCCTACTGGCCCGACAAACCGAATGCCGAGCGCTCCACCATCGTCGTCCTGCCCGGCGGCGGCTACGGCGGGCATGCCGATCATGAAGGCTCTGCTTTCGCCCTCTGGCTGAACGCACACGGCATCACCTGTTTCGTGCTGCACTACCGCCTCGGCACGCAAGGCTACAAACACCCTGCAATGCTTCACGACGCGGCCCGCGCCCTGCGCTACGTGCGCTTTCACGCGAACGACTGGAATCTCGATGTCAACAAAATCGGCATCATCGGCTCCTCCGCTGGCGGCCATCTGACCGCCACCCTGCTCACACACTTTGACGCAGGCAACGCGCAGGCCGCCGATCCGGTGGACCGCGTGAGCTGTCGTCCCGACCTCGGCATTCTCTGCTATCCCGTCATCACGCTCCAGGAATTCACGCATCAAGGTTCCAAACTGAATTTGCTCGGCGAGAATCCGCCCGAGGAATTAGTCGAACACCTCTCCAACGAACGGCAAGTCACCCCCCAGACCCCGCCCTGTTTTATCTGGCACACCTGGGAAGACGGCGCCGTACCAGTGGAAAACGCCCTGCTCTTCGCCAACGCGCTGCGCCGAAATGGCGTGCGCTTCGATCTGCATATCTACGAGAATGGCGGACATGGCCTCGGCTTGGGCCAAAATCATCCTTGGGCCTCGCAATGTCTCTTCTGGCTGCGCGAACAGAAGTTTATCTAGCCGACAGCAAAATCACCGACGGGCACTCTCCTGCGCGATGAGTGCCCGTTTGCGCAAATGACCCCAACGGTATTCCCCGATTACGCCCGTGCCACGGATCACGCGATGACAAGGGATCAGGTACGAAAGCGGATTCGCGCCGACGGCCGACCCTACAGCGCGTGAGGCCGTGGGATTCCCCACCTTCGCGGCGAGTTCACCGTAAGTCGTCAACGTACCCGCCGGAATCCGTAGCAAGGCCTGCCAGACGCGCACCTGAAACGGCGTTCCGCGCACAAAAACCTTCAACGGGTTTCCCTCCTGCGCAGAGTTCACAAAAATCCGCGCCACCCACGATTCTGCCATCCGGTCCTCCCGCAGCCAGCGGGCTTGCGGCCATTCGCGTTTCATCTCCTCAATGACCTGCCCCTCTGGTTCGGGATCGATGAACGCCAGCACACACAAACCGCGCGGACTTTCCGCCAGCACGCAACGTCCGAAGGGAGTCGGCGCTACGCCATAGACCATCGTCCAGCCGCGGCCACCACTTTTCATTTCTCCGGGAGAAGCCGCCTCCAGGCTCACGCACAGATCATGCAGCCGCCCCGGTCCGGACAGGCCCGCTTGCAGCGCCGTGTTGAGCACACTCTCGCCCCGGCGCAATAAACTCCGGGCATGCTCCAATGTGAGGCATTGCAGAAAATCCTTCGGCGTGACCCCGGCCCACTGCACAAACAACCGATGAAAATGCGACGGGCTCAACTCCACCAGCTGCGCCAGCGTGGCCAGATCCGGCTGTTCGGTATGTCTCGCCTCCAGATACTCAATCACCCGGGCCACGCGCGTATAATCGTCCATGCCATTATCTTATCAGCGCGCCCCATTCCCGCCACCCGCTTCTTGCGGTGAATTTCACACCTGCTGCGAAAAAAGTCCCAGCACCTCGCGGATTTCCCGCAGCTTCGGCGGCTTGCTCAGGACTCGGTCCACATACTCCGGCTTGTCCCCCTCCGCCTCCAGCCGCTCGCCCCAACCGGTCAACATCACCACCGGAGTCAACGGCGATGCCTCCTTGATTGCCACCGCCACCCTGCGCCCATCCACCTTCGGCATTCCCAAATCAGTAAAGACCATGGCAAAAGGCTCGTTTGTTTTTTGTCGTTGCAGAAAGAGATCGATTCCCGCCTGTCCTCCTTGCGCTGTGATGACGAAGTGCCCGTCTGACTCCAGGATATCTCCAAGCGACTTCAGCAAGAGCGGATCATCATCCACCACCAATACCCGCAACCGGCTTTGCACTACCCGGGCCGAGAGAGGTCGGGGCGCTTCTTCGAAACCATCCAGCGGCAGCGGGAAACTCAGGCGAACCGTCGTTCCCTTTCCCGGTGTACTATCGATCTCAACCTCACCACAATGGCGCTGCACAACGCCATAGACCATCGCCAATCCCAGCCCCGTGCCACGCTCTCCCTTGGTCGTATAGAAAGGCTCCAGACAGCGTTGTCGCGTCTCCTCGCTCATGCCCGCCCCCGTGTCAGACACCTCCACCGCCACAAACCGTCCCACCCAGCCCTTGTCCGAATTCGGTGCACTCTCCAGCACCCGGGTTGCAATGACCAACGTGCCACCTTCGGGCATCGCATCCACCGCATTGAACACCAGATTCGTCAACGCCTCGCGCATTTCGCTCTCCACAGCCGTCACCTTGGGCAGGTCGGTCATCAGATCCGTCCGCAAATTAATCTCCATGCCGCGCTGCTGCATCATATCCTTCCAACGCACCCGCGTCAGATCCACCACTTGCTTCACCATGCGGTTTAGATCCACCGGAGCCAGGGGCATGCGCTCCTCGTGCGGGCGATAAAACTCCCGCATCCGCGAGACCGTCTGCGCCACATCCTCCACCGCACATTGTACCGTCTCCAAGTATTCACGCGTCTCGGGACTGAATTCCGATGATGAATCGTCCAACAACGAGGAGAGATACAGCGTGGCCGGCGAAAGCGCGTTATTGATATCGTGTGCGATGCCGCTGGCCATCTGCCCGAGCGCACTCAACCGCTCCTGCTGCATCACCGTCTGCTGGCTCCGCCGCAGATCGTCATACGCCTGCTTCAAGGCGGCATGCAACTGTGCCTGATGAGAGGCCAGCGCCACATGCTCGCTCAACTGACGCAGAAATTCGCATTCCCCACTCGTGAACGCGTTCGCGCTACGCCGCGCCGCGATCACCACCCCGAAGATATTACTCTCCACCTGCAACGGCGTCACCACCAGAGAACCCAGTCCGCCACGAGCAAGCCGCTTCGGAAAGGGAAACTCGGACTGACTGATGTCCGGCTCATAGACAAGCTGCCCCCGCACGCATCGGGAAAGGCCATTCTGGTCGATCGGCACATGCGCCTCCTCTGCCATCGCCAGATCCATTGCCAGCTTGCCGCTGTGACCACCCACGGAAGTGATGATCAACTCATTCTTCTCCCGGTCATAAAGCCCCACACAACTGAAATCCACCGGCAACTGCTCCTCCACGCTCCCGATTGCCACCTGGAAGATGCTCCGCAAATCCTGCCGCTCGCCAATCGCACGCGTAATCTGGTGCAGCAAATTCAACCGTTCCAGTTGGGAACGCACCCTCTCCTCTGCCAGCTTGCGCTCGGTGATGTCCGCGCGGATCGCCACATATTGATACGGTTTCCCCTCAGCATTCAGGAATGGAACAATCGTCGTATAGAGCCAGTAATAGCTGCCATCCTTCGCCCGGTTCCGAATCTCGCCTCGCCAGACTTCTCCCTGCTTGATCGTGCTCCACAAGTTCGCAATGAATGCCTTGGGATGATATCCCGAATTGACGAGCCGATGATCCTGTCCAATCAACTCCTCACGCGAGTACTGCGAAATCAGGCAAAACCGGTCATTCACGTACTTGATCCGTCCCCGCGCATCAGTCACCGCCACGATGGCATGCTCATCGAGCGCCCGCTGTAAATCCCGCACATCCTTGAGCGATGCCCGCAAATGCCCCTCCACCTCCCGGCGGCGTTCATCCCCCTTGTTGATCATAACCGCATTCATCCACACCGCGGCGCCAAAAAAGATCACGCTGGAAACCGCAAAAAGCGAATGGGCCGCCTCATCATCATACCACCCCTGAATCTGCCCCTCCTGCGTCACCCATCCCATCACCAGAGGCACCACCAACGCGGGCACCAATAATCGCCGCGCCGAAACGCCACCGGCACCGTCGCTCGTCAACAAGGCCATCAGCCCACGATCCGGCCACAGACACAAGATTCCAACACTCAGCAGCAGGAACTCCACGGCCGTCACCTGCGCCATCCGTCCATAGAACGCGGGATGCTCCCCCCCATAAAAATGTCCGCTGAAACCCAGCCACGCCGTCAGCAGCGCCAACAGCGTTGCGGACTGAAAAAGCACAAACGCACAGCGATGCTTCATCAAAAGCAAGGCCACACTCAAAAGCAGAAAATTCGATGCTGTCGCCGCCGACATGAGAGGCGCCGCGACCGGAGGGGCGCTTTGAAAAAACCACAAGCGCTCCCAATAAACTGGCGGCCACCCCAGCAGATAAAAAGCCAACCGCACCACCACCAACACCACAACCAACCCAATACAAATATCCACCACCTTGGACCACTCACTCGCGCGATCACAGACCAGGTAGATGACCATGGCGACGCCCAGCAACACAAAGGAAAGTGCCGTCAATGGCGCCATCTTGAGCGCGCCCGGCAGCCAACCTTGCAGCCAGGACACGTTGAACATCCACCCCGTCAGAATTCCCAATCCTAAAAAAATAACCTCCAGGCTGATCGCCATGGAGGCCACGTGAGGCCATCTCGTAACCCACTCCAACGCTCCTGTTCGTGCGGTTCTCATGGTATGACGGAATATAGGTGGAGATTGAGCTCGGCCAACCGTCGTTCAGACCCCATCTGACGACGACGTATGATACTCCATTTTCCGAAATGAAACAAGAGTAAACAACTCCGGAATCCGAATAACCCTTTCCCCTGCCTGCCTTTGGACCTATTCCGCTGGGTTCTCAACCACCGGAACCACCGCCTTGATGATTCCCGCCAGATCCCCCACATGGTGGAAATTAATCAGCCGCAACCTCGAAAGTTCGGACAATTCGTGCCCCTTCGGCAAAATCAACAACCCCGAAGACGCATGCACATCCTCAGCCAGGATCATGCCTGCCTCCAGCTCCTCAATCTTAAGCTCGCGCAAATGCCAGCTCTTGAGCTTCTCGCCATGAGCCAGGAGCTGCTGCTCCAGCGCAAGCAGAACAATCGGATCGTAAACGCCCTGCCGGGACTTCAGCAGATCAATGATCGCCGCCGGCTGCCAGTTCTGCGCCGCCAGCTCCTCATAATCAATCACGGCCTTGAGAATACGCGCGCTCAAAGGCAGCTTCTTGCCCACCGGCACATCTTCTTCCGCACCCGCCCCATCGAAGCGGGCATCCTGCCATCGAATCGCATCCGCCACGGTCTCCAGACGCGGAATCCGGCTCAAAAGTTGCGCAATGGCCGCCGCATGCCGCTTCAACTCCGACTGCTCGCCCGGCGTTAACTCCTCCCTCAAAGCCACCTTCTGCTGCAACGTCGGCGTCAAAGTCACATACCCGATCTGCGAAAGCATGGCACTGCAACTCACTTCCCACAAATCCGCCCCCTCCATCTGCGATCCCGCTCCGGTGGCGAGCTTTTCAATGCGACTGGCCCGGCTGAATGCCACAGGACTCGACATGCTCAGAATTTCCGTCAGCACCTCAATGCTGCCGCGCAACGTCTTGCCCAAAAGTGTTTTCTCCGCCGTCACCAGACGGTACTGCTTCAACGCGTCATCCACATTCGCGATCAGCACGTCGGCCGGACAAGGTTTGATCAGAAAACGAAAAAAACCACCCTTGTTGATCGCGTCAATGGCCGTCTGCATCTCGGCCTGTCCCGTCAGCATGATGCGCACCGTGTCCGGCGAACTCTCCCGCGCCGCGCAGAGAAAAGAAAGACCATCCACCAGCGGCATGCGGTAATCCGATACCACCACGGCATACGGCCCCGAATCGCGAATCTTGAGAATCCCCTCCGCCCCGCCGTTGGCCGTATCCACCTTGAACCGGTAACGCAATTGCCTCACGTAACCCGACAACACATTCGGATCATCATCGACGAGAAGAATCTTCTCGGTTTCGGGTGTCATCGAGTCACTCATTGCGGATTCCATTCTTTCTCATCCAGCGGCATCACGAGCAGCCCCTTAAGCTTGTCCGGCGGAACACTGCAACAATCCAAGGCATAATTGAGCCACTCGGGCATCCGTGCTGAAAAACCACGTGAACTGATAAAAGACCAATCCATCGAAGGCGGGCTGGCCTGCTCATAAATAATATCCAGCAACGATTGTGCGATATGCACCGCCACAACCGACTCCGTGCGAAAACCGTCCAACTCCGATGGCCGATGGTGATACGCCACGATATTGACCACATTGGCCGGGATGCCCCAAAGAACGAGCAGGTACGCGCCGATTTCCGCATGGGAGGAACCGGCCATGAGATACTCTGCCTCGCAGGAAGAAAGTCGTTCCTCCTTCGAATAACGGGAAATATCCGTCGACACCTCCGGGGCGAGCGCCAGAATGAGCTTGCCTATTTCGGAAAGCAACCCGCCCGCGAAAGCCTCCTTGGCGACCTCCTCGGATGAGGTCATCTGCAACGCAATGTGATAGGCGATGTCCGCCACATGGGCACTACGGGCTTGCAACTCCCGCAGGATTTCCACCGTCACAGAGTTTTCCTTCACCAACGACTCAAAGACATGCACATGCAAGGCCAGCGCACTCACCGTCTCGAGGCCAAGATACAAAGTGGCCTCGCGCGGGCAACTCAACACCTGCCGCGGACCGAAGAATGCGGAATTGGCCAATTGCAAAATCCGCGCCGCGAGGGCCGGATCCTGCGAGACCAGCTCCGCCACGCGATCGATGGAAGGCGCGGTCGATGTGATCTCCTGTTGCAACTTCTGCATCGACATCGGCAATGCGGGCAGCCGCTCGATACCGCACAGGAATTTGGATATACTCCGGTTATGCAGCGAATCACGGAACAACAGGATACGGTCGATACTCTGCTTCAGATCATCGGAAGTACACGGCTTGGAAAGGAACCGGTGCGTCACCGGCACGGCCTTCAAAATCAATTCTTCATCGGAATGCCCCGTCAAAATAATCCGAATCGTTTCGGGATGAGTCCGAGCCACCTCCTGCAACAACGTGGCCCCATCCATCACCGGCATGCGCATGTCCGACACCACCACATCGACTGACGTCTGCGCGAGCAACGCCAGAGCCTCCTGCCCGCTCTCCGCAAAATTCATTTCATACTCATTGCGCAAGGAACGGTAATTGCGTTTGATCCCCTCGAGGATATTACGCTCGTCGTCGACAAAAAGGATACTCGGCTTGTGATCGTTGGTGGGGGTGGAGCTCATGGTTCTCCTTCTGAATTGGGAGTTCGTAATGGAAGCGTGATGATAAATTGCGTGCCCTGCCCTGCCTTGGACTCCACCTCAATGCGACCCTGGTGCTTGTTCTCGATAATGTCGTGAGAGATCGCCAGCCCCTGGCCCGTTCCCTTGCCCGGCTCCTTGGTGGTAAAGAAAGGATCGAAAATCTTGCGCATGACTTCCTCTGGCATTCCTTTTCCGCTGTCTTTGATAATGATTTGTGCCGTATCGCCTGCAACCCGGGTAGAGATCTCGATCACCCCCCGCTGTTCCCCGTTTGAGGCAATCACGTCTTTAATGGCATCGACCGAATTCGTGATCATGTTGAGCACAACCTGATTGAGCTCATCAATTAGACAGGGCACCGGCGGCAGCTTGGGATCCAGATCTAGCTTAAGATCAGCCACATACTTCCATTCGTTACGGCTGACGTTCGACGTCGCCTCGATGCTTTGGTTCAGATCGCAAAGCTGCATCTTCCCCTGCGTGGGATGCGAGAACGTCTTCATCGCCTTGACCAGCTTTACCACCCGATCAATACCCGAGATCGTCTCCTTGATGGCCACCGGCAGCTCGGTCATGATGTAATCGCCATCCACCTCCACCCACTTCGCCTCAATCGCCTTAACGGTATCCGGGAAGTACCCCGCCTCCCGGCACTGCGCCAGCAGTTGATCCCGCAAGGCGTGCAGCGGGATAAAATCATTGAACACCTTCTGCACAAACTGGGTATTGTCGCTGATAAACTGCATCGGCGTGTTAATCTCGTGCGCGATGCCCGCCGCCAGTTGTCCGATCGATTGCAGCTTGGAGGAAAGCGCAATCTGCGCCTGCAACCGCTGCTTCTCCGTCTGGTCGCGAAAGACCACCAGATGCCCCATGACCGAGTCATCGAAATGCAGGATCGGCGCACAACTCCCCTCGATCGAGAGCTTATCTCCATTGCGGGATTCCAGCACGATCCCCTGCAAGTGCGTAGTACCGCCCCCCTCCGTCTCCTTTCTGGAACAATCCGTCTGACAACCCGCCGGGACACAAAAAATCTCGGGAAGCAATTTCCCCTGCGCCTCCGCCAACGTCCACCCCGTCAGCGCTTCCGCCACCCGGTTCATCAAGACGACGCGGTTATCGAGATCGGTGGAAATGACGCCATCCGTAATACTGCGCAAGGTCACCGACAATTGCTCACGCTCGCGCTCCAACGCATCCTCCGCCCGCTTGCGTTCCGTAATCTCGCGCGACACCAGGATCATTTCCTTGCCCCACCGCTCCTCGTTGTTCACCACCTGGCGGCTCACGGTTTCGAACCACTGATACTCATCGTGCTTGTTCTTCATCCGATGCACGGTGGTGCCTTCCATCAGCGTCAAATACCCCTGTGTCGATTTCTCCCAACAAATCTTGATATCGTCCGGATGCCACAGCCGTTCCAAGCTGCCGCCATGCAGCTCCTTCGACGTATAACCCAGCAGCTTCTGGCAGGCAGGCGAAATATAAACCATCGTGCCGTTCATCGTCGCGCGCATGATCAAATCCGTCGCATTATCCGCCATCAACCGATAGTTTGCCTCGCTCGTCCGCAACGTCTCCACCGCCGTGTGACGTCTTTCCTCCGGCGTGATGGCCGAGGTGACAATCGTGACAAAACGTAGATTTTCCGGCGACGACTTGATCTCCTTTTTATAGAAGACGCACAGCACTCCCAAAACGTCCTGTCCCGAGCGAACCAATTGCGCCACGAAGGTCTTGCAGTTGGAACTGGCCAGCGTGGGCATACGATCATGCAACTCGGGATTCTCCCGGGAATTCGTGTACAACGGCACCGAGTAGATGGTGTTGATGACGGCCTCAACGAGGCTCCCCTTCAACGACTCGGCTGGCCGGCAGAACTGGCTGCTGCCATAAGAAGCCACCACACAGACCGAGTCTCCCTCGATCCGCTGATAAGCCACCCCATCCGCCTCGAGCAATTCCCCGCAAAGATCCACCAACGATTGAATATTAATCATGGAGTTGCTGCCAAAGGACAGCAGGCAACTATTCAACCGCGCCAATTGCCGTTCCGCCACCTCCCGCTCCAGCGAGATGCGCCGCGTCAAACGCAACACGCGAACAATCGGAAAGACCGGAGCAAGACTCAGTAACAACAACGCAAGCGATACCGCCGCCGTCCGGTTGCGCAAGCGGCGAAGGCGATCCTTCAAGACCTCCTGCATTCGCTTCTCAGTCTTCCAGATCGTCGTCTCCAGCGCCTTCTTTTTCTCGTCGTACAAAGGACTGTCCAGCAACCGGGCCGCCTGCGCCAAGTCATTGCGTCCATCGCGCACAAGATAGAACGCCTTCTTCTCGATTTCCAAAAGCTGGACATTGAGCACCTGCAAATCGAATCCCAAATTGGTCTGCTCCTCCTCCGCGTACAACGTGATCAGCTTCTGCACGAGGGCATCCATCTCGAATTCCTTCTCCTGGTGCAGCAACTCCCATTTCGGGTCGGGCGTGGCGGCCCCCACCCGCGCCGAACTGCGCAGGAACAAATGCGCCTCGCCCACACGGTCAATGGAACGCTGGAGAAGATCCTGACGATCGTGCAAGGCTTGAAACTCGTGATATTGCGACACGAGGAAGCCCATGAAACAGCCGATGATGATGAAGCCGATGATCACCAGCAAATAGAGCCGTCTCTGCAAAAATGCCTCGGAGGCACGCATGGACGATCCAATCTCCCCCTCGATGAACAGCCGCACTTTCCGCGGCAGCACCATGGGAAGTTCCCGGAAGTAATGTCTAATGTTTGACATCCAGGAGTTCATATTTTTCTCCACGAATCTGCGTCATAAAGACTCGCGAGCTGCCTTCATGGTTCCTTCCATCAAACGATAAATCAAAGCCCGGACCAAATGGCTGGCCACGAATCGTTTCCAATGCCCCGATAAAGCGCTCACGCGTCAATTGCCTTCCCGCCCGATCCAAACCCTCTACCAAAACACGTCCATTGATGTAACCTTCCAACCCGACGCTCGTCACCGGAAATCCCGGATTCAGAATCTGGAGATCCCGCCGGTAATCCAAAAGTACCCGGGCTTGCGCGCCGTCGAATATCGGCATGACCTGCACCACGTAACAACCCTCCCCATCCCGGCCAATGGCGTTCATGAACGCCTCTCCTCCCGCAAAGGAAATGGCTCCAAAATAGACTGGATGCCGGACACATGCGCGCAACTGCTTAACAAACTTGGCCAGCGGAGACGCCGTCCCGATCATGATCACCGCTTCGGGATCGCCCGCCGCAATGACCTTCACGGCGCTTTCTACTTCCATCGTATTGCGTGGATAACTGCCTTCCGACACCACCGTCAGATTGTGCTGCGCCAGTATGGATTTGGTATCCCGGCGCACACTCTGGCCAAAGGCATCGTACTGATACAGGATCGCCACCCGCTTCACACGCAGTCGCTTGATGTACAAATTAAGCAAGGCTTGAATCTCATTTCGGTAGGACGCCCGAACGTGAAAGTTGTATCGATTGAAGGGCTCGCGCAGCGAATGCGCCCCGGTGAAAAACCCAACCACCGGCACTTTCGCTCCCGTCCAAATCGGCTGGGCTTTGACACTCGTCGGCGTGCCCAGATAACTGGTCAAGGCAAAGACCGATTCCCTGCCAATCAGGTCGCGGGTATTGAGCACACACTTGAGCGGCTCATAACTGTCGTTCAATCCAACAAGCTTGATCTGTCGACCATGCACCCCGCCCTTGAGATTCGCCACCTCGACCGCCGTGCGCAAACCTTCCACGTAATCCAGCCCAACCGGCGCAATCGGACCTTCCAACCCCATGGTAACTCCGATCCGGACTTCGTTATCAGTGACTCCCGCGGTTTTCGTGCGAGAGAAGCCCTTGGCTATCAACATTACCACGAGAACAATAACCAGCAGGCAGATCGCGATAAGCCATCTTAACTCACGATTCCACCCATGCAAAGACGCCCCGACTGCGTGGTGAGCCGCTTCTGACATGACTCGGCACAAAAGGCCGTACCCATGTATCGGCGGCAATGAGGAACTCCTTACCACTAAATAATGAACGGGCAATTTTTGCCCACCCAAGCGATCCTATTTGATTGCCAGTGAAGCCCAGTGCAAAAACTTGGCCAACGCCCGAGCGCGGTGACTGATCTCCGCCTTGGTCTCGTTCGCCAGTTCACCGAAACTCTGGCTGTATCCGTCGGGAATGAAAAGCGGGTCGTATCCGAACCCGTTTGTGCCGCGCAACGTCAGATCGATATGACCTTCGCACGATCCCTCGAAACTCTCCACGGACTGACCATCCGCCGCCAGCACCAGCACGCAACGGAACCGGGCGCGGCGCTTGTCCACCGTCAGCGCGTTCGCCTTCTCCAGTTCCACCAGCAGCTTCTTGTTATTATTCGCATCGTTGCTCGGCAATCCGGCGTAACGCGCGGAATAGACCCCCGGTGCGCCGCCGAGGATATCCACTTCCAGCCCCGAATCATCGGCCAGCACGAAGCCCGGCACATGCCGCGAAATCTCCACCGCCTTCAACGCGGCATTGGCCTGGAACGTATCCCCATCCTCCTCCACATGCGGCAGGGCCGCGTAATCGGCAATCGATTTCACCTCCCACCCCGCGCTGAGCTGCTGGGCGAGTTCGGTCACTTTATGGCGGTTGCGCGTGGCAAGAGTAAGCGTACGGCGAGGCATAGGAAGGGATTATCCCCACTCCCCGAGGGTAAAATCAAGAGAAAGACGCCAACGCCACCTTCTCCTCTTGGCAATTGGAAATTGGCAATGAGACAATTTCTTGTTATCCCTACCCGGTGCAAGTACGTAAACAGTTTCCTTTCTCGCAGTTTGAACCGAAGTGGCAGCAATACTGGGACGCCCACGCGACCTTCCGCGCGGCGAATCCCGGCGAACCCGGCGCGGAGAAGCCGAAGTTCTACGCCCTCGACATGTTCCCCTACCCGTCCGGCGCGGGTCTTCACGTCGGCCACCCGGAAGGCTACACCGCCACCGACATCGTTTCGCGCTACAAGCGCATGAAGGGTTTCAACGTCCTCCACCCGATGGGTTGGGACGCCTTCGGCCTGCCCGCCGAACAATACGCGATCCAGACCGGCACGCACCCGAGCCTCACGACCGCGAAGAACATCGCCAACTTTACCCGCCAGATCAAAGCCCTCGGCTTTTCCTACGACTGGTCCCGCGAAGTCAACACAACCGATCCCGAGTACTACCGTTGGACGCAGTGGATTTTCCTCCAGCTCTACAAGAAGGGCCTCGCCTACGTCGCGGAAGCTCCCGTCTGGTTCTGCCCGAATCTCGGCACCGTGCTGGCCAATGAAGAAGTCCTGCAGACTCCCGAAGGTCCGCGCTCGGACCGGGGCAATCATCCCGTGGAACGCCGTCCGCTGCGCCAGTGGATGCTGAAGATCACCGCCTACGCGGAACGTCTCCTGTCCGATCTCGACGGTCTGGAATGGACCGACTCGCTGAAGGAAATGCAGCGCAACTGGATCGGCAAGAGTGAAGGCGCGGAAGTCACGTTCGACATCGCCGGTTCCCCGGAAAAGCTGACCGTCTTCACCACGCGACCGGACACCCTTTTCGGCGCGACCTACATGGTGCTCGCGCCCGAGCATCCGCTGATCGACACGATTGTCACGCCCGCGCAAAAAGAAAAAGTCGCCGAGTATCGCCGCAGCGTCCAAGCCAAGAGCGATCTCGAACGCACCGACCTCGCGAAGAACAAGACCGGCGTTTTCACTGGTGGCTTCGCAATCAACCCGGTCAACGGCGCACAGATTCCGATCTGGGCGGCGGACTACGTGCTCATGAGCTACGGCACCGGCGCGATCATGGCCGTGCCCGCACACGACGACCGCGATCACGAATTCGCCAAGACCTTCGATCTCCCCATCATCGAAGTGGTGAAAGCGCCCGCGAACGCGAAGTTCGACGGCTGTTTCCACGATGAAGGCACCGCCGTGAATTCTGGTTTCCTCGATGGACTCCCCACCGCCGAGGCGAAGAAAAAGATGACGCAGTGGTTGGTCGAAAACCAGCGCGGCTCCGCGAAAATCCAGTACAAACTCCGCGACTGGCTCTTCTCGCGTCAGCGTTATTGGGGCGAACCCTTCCCGATCACGTGGAAGGACGGCAACCATCAGCCGGTCAGCGAAAACGATCTGCCTGTCCTCCTGCCCGAGATGGACGACTTCAAGCCGAGCGCCGACGGTGCCGCGCCGCTGACGAAAGCCAAGTCGTGGCTCGAGATGCCGGACGGCTCCCTGCGCGAGACGAACACGATGCCGCAATGGGCCGGTTCGTGCTGGTACTACCTCCGCTATTGCGATCCGAAAAACACGACCGCGCCGATTGGCAAGGACGTGGAAAAATATTGGATGGGCGACCACGGCGTCGACCTCTACGTCGGCGGCGCGGAGCACGCGGTCTTGCACCTGCTCTACGCGCGCTTCTGGCACAAGGTCTTGTTCGACATCGGCGTGGTCTCCACCTCCGAACCGTTCCACAAGCTCGTCAATCAGGGCCTCATCCTCGGCGAAGACAACCAGAAAATGTCCAAGTCGATCGGCAACGTGATCAATCCCGACGATGTGATCGCCGAGTACGGCGCTGACTCATTGCGCCTGTTCGAAATGTTCATGGGCCCGCTGGAACAGGTCAAGCCGTGGTCGACGAAGGGCGTCGAAGGCGTCTACCGTTTCCTCGGCCGCGTCTGGCGTTTGATGATGGAAGAGAACCAAGCCGGCGACTGGGTCTTCAGCTCGCGCGTCACCGACGCCGCGCCGAGCGAAGCGATTCTCCGCTCGCTCCACGCCACGATCAAGAAAGTCGGCAGCGACATCGAAGGTCTGCAGTTCAACACCGCGATCTCGCAGCTCATGATCCTCGTCAACGATCTGACCAAAGAAGAAACCCGCTCGCGCACCGTGCTCGACACGCTCGTGCTGTTGCTCGCTCCGTTCGCGCCACATATGGCGGAAGAACTCTGGTCGCAGCTCGGTCACACGACTTCGCTCTCGGCCGAACCGTGGCCGAAGTTCGACGACAAATATCTCCAGCAGGACACCGTCGAAATGGTCGTCCAGGTCAATGGCAAGGTCCGCGGACGTCTCGTCATCGACGTGAAAGCCACCAATGCCGACATCGAAACCGCTGCCAAAGGCATCGACACCGTGCAGGAATGGCTCAAGGACAAAACGATTGTGAAAACCATCGTCGTCCCGAAGAAGCTCGTCAATTTTGTCGTGAAGTAAGACGACAAAACTGAAGTTCTAGGTTCGAGGTAAAAGACTCGGAGGTCTCCTGGGGCCTCCGAGTCTTTTGTACAACGCAACGTTTACTCCGAGTGCGGGCCAAATAGATTTTTTCAGCTCGAATGAATGCCGATGAATCTTCCTCGCCCTCCCCATTCCCTCGCTCCACCCACCGTCATTTCGAGCTTGTCGAGAAATCAGCTGGCGAGCTAAGTAGAGGCACTCCCCACGCAAACGCGCGACCTACGCAAATCACCTCCCCTACTTAGAACCTCGTACATAGTACTTAGTACTTCCTCTTATACTTGACATGTTCCGATTCCTGACACGCAAAGAGCAACTCGTTCTCGTATTTCTGCTTGCGCTTCTCGTGCTTGGTGGCATCGTTCATTCGGTGCGTATGACGCGCACAAAGTGCTTTAAAAAACCACCGGAAATTACGATTCAATAAGTATGTCGAAGTTGAACTTTGCGGATGTAGTCACGGAAATCTGCCAGAAAGACTCTAGCTACGACTCCGAAGTGTACTCATTTGTCCGCGAAGGACTCGACTTCACCCTCAAATCCCTCAAGCGCCACGGCCAGCAGGGCAACCGCCACGTCAGCGGTCAGGAACTTCTCCACGGCCTGCGCGACTACGCGTTGAAGGAATACGGCCCGATGAGCAAGATGGTGCTCAACATGTGGGGCGTGAACACCTGCGAAGATTTCGGCAAGATCGTTTTCAATCTCGTCAACAGCGGCGTCCTCGGCAAGACCGATGCCGATTCCCCCAGCGACTTCAAGAACGGCTTCAATTTCGACGAAGCCTTCGTCAAACCTTTCGAGCCACGCCGGGAGAACGCTCCCGCGACCAAGGGCCGCCGCCGCACCCCGGCCAAAAAGCGTCCCAGCGGCAAAACCACCTCCACCGGTTCGACCCTCTAAATCTTGTGGGTATTCCGCTCGAAGGTCTGACTCACTCCACCGGCCCCAACGCCCTCTGCCTGCCCGCCTCGAAGGTGCGCACGCATGAGCTCCCCAACGGCCTGCACATCCTCGTCCAGAGCGATTTCACCGCTCCCGTCGTTTCGATCCAGTACTGGGTCGCCACCGGCAGCATTCACGAAAACCAGTTTCTCGGCAGCGGCATCTCCCATTTTCTCGAACACATGATGTTCAAGGGCACGCCCACCCGTGGCAACTCCGCCATGGCGCAGCAGATCCACGATCTCGGCGGCCACCTCAACGCCTACACCTCCTTCGACCGCACGGTCTACCACGTCGACCTTCCCGCCGAGGGCTGGCGCAGCGCGCTGGAAATCCTCAGCGATGCGATGCTCCACTCCACCCTGCCCGCCGAGGAGTTCGACAAGGAACAGGAAGTCATTCGCCGCGAATTCGCCATGGGTCAGGACAACCCCGACCGCGAACTCGGCCGACTCCTCTTCCGCACGGCGTACACGACGCATCCCTATCGTTTTCCCGTCATCGGCCTGCTCGATCTCTACAACCAGATCAGCCGCGAGGATCTCGTTTCGTACTACCGCCAACGCTACTCGATCCAGAATCTCACCCTCATCGTCGTCGGAGCCGTCGATGCAGATCAAGTCTTTGCCGAAGCGGAAAAACTCTGCGGTGCGGCCACCCGCCACCGCATGGAAGATGTCTACATCCCTGAGGAACCGGTGCAACAAGCCGCCCGCTCGGCCACGCTCACTTTCCCCACGGAACAATCCCGCCTCGCCCTCACCTACCCGATTCCCGGCCTGCACCACGACGACATTCCCGCGCTCGACGTGCTCGCCATATTCCTAGGCAGCGGACGCAGCGCCCGTTTAAACCAGGTTTGCGTGGAAAAATCCGGTCTTGCCGAAGAGATCGAAGCGTTCGCCTTCGCCCCGGCCCAGAGCGGTCTCTGGGGCATCGAAGCCCGCTACGCTCCCGACAAGCGCGACGCGCTGCTCGCGGAGATCCGCCATCAGCTCGCCCAAGTGAAGCAACAGCCGCCCGCGCTCGAGGAAATCGACCGCGCCCGCCGCATGAGTCTCCTGCAACAGCTGCACTCGATGAAGACCATGTCCGGCAAAGCCGCCAGCCTCGGCCGCGGCTGGCTCATCAACCGCGACATCGATTTCAGCCGTCACTATCTCGACCGCCTGCAAAGCGTCACCCCCGACGATGTCTCCCGCGTCGCCCGCCGCTACCTCCTCGACCACACGGAAACCCTCGTCGAAGTGGTCCCCCCCACGGAAAAAGCCGTCGCCACTTCCAGCGCCGCCGCAGCCGCCCTAGTCCCGCAAGTCGCCCCGCTTTCCCTCACCAACCACATCCGCGGCCTGCACCTCCGCACCACGGAACTGCCACTGGTTTCCTTCCGCGCCACCTTTGGCTACGGCGGACTCCTCAGCGAACCGAAGGAACTCGCCGGCATCAACCGTCTCGCCGCCCAGTTGCTCACCAAGGGCACCAAGCACCGCACCTCGGAGCAACTCGCCCGCGATGTGGAAGCCCTCGGTGGCGCGCTCGCCTCGGACTCTGGCAACAACAGCGCCCTCGTCGGCATCGAACTCCTCGCGCAAGACTGGAAATGCGGCGCGGAGATCCTCCTCGAAATCCTGACCGAACCCGCTTTCTCCGAAGCCGAATTGCTCACCGAAAAGCGCAAGCAACTCGCCGCCATCAAGACGGAAAACGACCACCCCATGGCGCTGGCCCGCAATCTCGTCCGCGCCGCGCTCTACCCGAATCACCCCTACGCCACCGCAGCACTCGGCACGCCCGAGACCGTCGAAGCAATCACCACCGCCGACATCGAGCGCTACGTCCGCGACAACTTCCTCACGCAAAACCTCATCTTTGGCGTAGCTGGTCCGGTCGATCCCGCCGAACTTCAGAAAGTCACCGCCACCTCGCTCGACCGTCTCCCTCCCGGCAAAGCAGCTGCCGCCGACGCGGCCCCCGCCTTCCACACCCTGACCGAGCCGGTCCGCGTGGAAAAGTTCGTCCCGAAGGAGCAAGCCGTCCTCCACATCGCCTACCCTTCAGCCCCGCTGCGCAGCCCCGATCTACTCCCACTCAGCCTCATCGAGGAAGCCCTGTCCGATCTCGGCTCACGCCTCTTCATCAAGATTCGCGAAGAACTCGGCCTCGCCTACTTCGTTGGCGCCTCGCAATTCCTCGCCATCTCCGGCGGCTACTTCTTCTTCTACGTCGGCACCGATCCCAAAAAGCGCACCCAGATCGAGGAAGCGCTCCGCCGCGAAATCGCCATCCTCGCCGAATTCGGCCTCACCACCACCGAGCTCAACCGCGCCAAATCAAAGATGCTCAGCCAGGAAAAGATCGACGCGCAGAACGCCTCGCATGTCCTCTACGGCTCCTCGCTCGACGAACTCTACGGCCTCGGTTACGACTTCAACACCAAGCGCCGCCAGCGCCTCACCGACCTCTCCCTCGACGAGGTCAACGCCATCGCGAAAAAGTATTTCACCACTCAGGGTTGCATCATCGCCACCGTCAGCCCACAATAGTCCGCACGCGGCAGAGTGGGCGACAGGAGGGTCGCTCCCCGCAAACCAGTCCCCTGTAAATTTCGTTTTCAAATTCCATTAATTTCGTCAAAATTCAGAGAGAAAAAGAGGTATCCTTATGGCCGAAATACAAAAACAAGATCCCGCCACGGCTGGCGAAATGACCCAGCGGTTCGTCCAATTCATCATCATGCAGGCCCAGCAAATCCTGTTCGTGCTGGGCAACCCCACCCCCGAAGGCGACTCCATGCCGCCCAATCTCGAAGGGGGCCGCATGCTCATCGATCAGCTCGAAATGATCCAGGAAAAGACCAAGGGCAACCTGAACTCTCAGGAAGCCAAGATCATGGAAGAAGCCCTCTCCCGCGTCCGCCTCGCCTTTGTACAAGCCAGCGGCGGCACCCCCGTCGGCATGATGCCCCGCCGCTCCCAACCCGCCTATCCCCAGGATCTGCCCGAGGACGAACCCGTCCCGCAGCCGGAACCGCCCCGCGCCGCCGCTCAACCGACCGCTCCGGCACCAGCCCCAACGGCTCCCGCCCCAGCATCCACTCCCGCTCCTGCCGAGCCCGAGAACAAAAAGAAGTTCACCAAGACTTACGGTTAAGCTTGGTAGAGCCTGTCTCGTGCTGCGATTGTGCGAGCGGAATGCCTGTGCCTTGTTGTAGGACGGGACTGTGTCCCGTCGCGGCGGTTCATCGAACCGCCATACTTAGTACTTTTGCCACACCCTGCGGCAAAATCTCGCACACCTAGCCAACGTAGCCAACCTAACGCAAACGCTCCCACGCCCCTTCTGCTATAAAGGGTCCCATGCCGGACCTCTTTCCCTTTGCACTCTCAAATCTCCGATTTGAAATGAGTCGACACTCCCTGCGACACCCAACAGAGGCGGTCGATTCTTGTAGCCGTTTGTCGACCGTATTTTTTTTCGCATCCCCCCGCGAGCCCGCTTGCGACTGCCCCCTTGGCAAATTCCGGGAAACGTCCTAGGGTCACAACTTCCATCATGCGCCGCATTCTACCTTGCTTTTTTCTCCTCCTGAGCCTCGCACTCGGACTCTTCCTCCGCGACTATTATCCCGGCAACTGGCTCGATCAGGAAACCGATGCTCAAGGTCAACCCCACGCCGTCATCTACCAAGTCGAAGCCGACGCCTACGCCCGCCTCGCCCGCGTACAACGCATCCTCGATGGCCACAGCCTCATCCAACGCTTTCACCCGCAGGAAAATTATCCCGAGGGCATGGCCCCCACCACGACCCTGCCCTTCGATCTCCTCATTCTCGCCGTCTACTTCCCGGCCAAGCTGCTCACCCCCAATGCCCTCGATTGGGCCGGCGCCCTGGTCTCGCCGCTCCTTTATCTCCTACTCGTGGGATTCCTCTTCTGGTGGTCGCGCGATTGGCCCCTTCGCGCCCGCGCACTGCTCTTCTTTGGACTCGCCACCGTCCCGAGTCAAATCTGGGCCACTCCCTTTGCCCGGCCCGATCACCAAAGCCTCAACCTCGTCCTGATCGCCGCCGCGCTTTGCCTCGAATGGAATCGCTGGAAACCGAGCCGCCCCGCTTCGATCGCCGCCGGCCTGTGTTGGGGTCTCGCGATGTGGAGCTCGCTCTACGAACCGCTCCTCCTATTTGTCGCCGTGGTCGCGTTCAACCTCATCAGCCGTCGCCGGGAACAGCTCCCGTTCCTGCTCGCCACAGGCGCGGCACTCGCCCTCGCGTTCCTCGTAGAGGGGATTCACCTGCACCGGACGCCCCCGGAACTCGACGCCTATCTCGCACGCTGGCTTTCGACCGTGAACGAGGTCAAAGCGATGACCCCCTACGCGGCCACCCTCTACTTCACCCCCGCCGTCTGGCTGCTGCCACTCTTCATCGTCCGCTACCTGCAATGCGGCGAACGCAAGCCGGTCGACTGGTTGCTGGTCATCCTGTCGGTGGCACTCCTCGTGGTCGCCTTTCTGCAAACCCGCTGGCTCTACTTCACCTCATTCCTGCTGCTGCTCTTGATCGCGGGCTGGTACGGTCGCGAAACCATCAAGTGGCTGCGCCGAATCGTCTTGGGCGTGATCATCTTCAGCGTCATGTGGAGCCTCGACCGCGACATCGACGGCATCGATAACCGCGAAACACCCCCCACCGCGCAACTGCGTCGTCTGGCCCAATCCATCAACGGCCCCGGCGGCATCCTCGCCCCATGGTGGCTCTCCCCCCCCCTGCTCTACTACTCCGGTCAGCCCATCGTGGCCGGGAGCAGTCACATGAGCATCAGCGGCATCGTCGATTCCGCCCGGTTCTTCACCGCCACCGCCTGGCCGCACGGGGATGAAATCGTGGAAAAACGGCACGTGCGCTGGATCGTAGTCTACATGCCCGAACGGTTGCTCCTGAACTCCCGCCAGATCCTTGACTACAAAGCGCCCATCGCCGCACCGAATCCCGCCGCCCCGGAAGCGATCGTCCTCCCCCGCGCCGCCACTCTGGCCGAATGGCTCGACAGCACCCGCGCCACCCCCACCCGCTACCGCCTCCGCGCCGTGGAACGGGACTGCAAACTTTACGAGTACGTCCCCTGAGATTGACAACGCCTCCGGGCACAAAAAAACGCCACAGGCGATTTCCCGTGGCGCGAGCCTCATCGCCCCGGCCGCGATTGCGGTCGGAGCGGTTCCATTTAACCCGGATTAGTGGCGCGTCTTCAACCACTGCACGAAGGTTTTCATGTGAAAATCTTCATCTTTCGCAAAGCGAAAATCCCTCGCCTTGTGACGGATCGAAGCACTATGACGTTCCAAATCCTGCTCCAGCAATTCGCCCAGATAATCCAGACGGCTGCGTCCATGCTTCTCCGCATGCTGTTCGATCCTCTTCTGCTCTGCTTCCGGCAGCTCCGAGAATAACTCTTCCAGATGTTTCATAACCAATGCCTCCCCGAGTTTAGTTTATGTCTACAAACCACATCATCGGCGCAAGCGGGAAACGAATTAGGAACATCTGCAGAGATGTCCTGATTTTTTTTATGATCGACTCCGAGCACCCACATTTTCCCACTCCCGGTCTTTTTTTTGCGCCAAGCTGATTACTTACTTCCCGAATATCTGCGTGAAGTAATACTTTCCGTCCGCAGCGCGAATCACAGCGACACCCGTCAGCGTATTCTCGCGCAGAATGTTGGCCCGGTGGACCGGACTGTTCATCCAGTTCTTCACCGTATCGGCCACCACGTCTTCCTTCGGAAAATTCATGGCGACATTTTCACCGAGCGCTCTCAGGCCCGGAATTTTTTCTCGCACAGCGGCAAAGCGGTCGGAGAAACCGTCATGACTGAGTTTGCCGGAAGCGACCATCGACTGGGTATGCGTTTTGGCCAGAACGGCCAGTTCCTCGTTATACACGAGGGGCGGCAATTGCCGCGACTGGCGAACTTCATTGACCTGTTTGTAAACGGCCATGGCCAGATCCCCTTCCGATGATGTCTGAGCCCACAACCTTTGCGTCGCACACATCAGCGAACCCCAGAGCAGCAGGCACCACAACCATCGCATTGATTGGTTTTTATCACGAAAGTTGCGCTCTGGCAATGAAAGCCTCACAATGTCCCCCACTTTTTTTACAATAACCAGCGCGATGCCCAAACCGACTCATCTGAATCATCCTCCCGCGAGCCCCGACGCACGGGAAAGCGTCTCCGGCGTCGTCGAGCGCGTGACGTTTCATAACGAGGAAACCGGCTTCGCGGTGATCAAGATCCAGGCCAAAGGTCATCGCGATCTCGTCACGGTCGTGGGCTCCCTTCCCGCAGTGAACCCCGGCGAATGGCTCGTGGCCGAGGGCAATTGGGTACGCGACCGCGATCATGGACTTCAACTCAAAGCCGATCTGCTGAAGTGCACACCGCCGACTTCCCTTGAGGGAATCGAAAAATATCTCGGCAGCGGCTCAATCAAGGGTATCGGCCCGAAGTATGCCAAGAAATTGATCGCGAAATTCGGCGATACTATTTTCGAGATCATCGAGAACAGTTCCATCCGCCTGCAGGAAGTCGAAGGCATCGGCGCGAACCGCCGCAAACTGATCAAGGCCGCGTGGGCCGAGCAAAAAATCGTGCGCGAGATCATGGTCTTTCTCCACACGCAAGGCGTCACAACCGGGCTCGCGCTGCGCATCTACAAACTGTACGGCGAAAAAGCGATCGACCTCGTCCGCTCGAATCCCTACCGCCTCGCGATGGACATTCCGAATGTGGGCTTCCAAACCGCGGACGAAATCGCCCAGCGCGTCGGCATTCCGACCGACTCCCTCTTGCGTGCGGGCGCAGGTCTCGCCCACACACTCTCGCAAGCGACCGGTATGGGCCACTGCGCCCTCCCCCGGGAAATGCTGGTCGATACAGCCACGCAATTGCTACGCATTGATCAGTCGTTGGTAGAACAAGCCCTCACGCGCATGATCGAGCGGCAGGAACTTCAGCCCGATCCACTCAACGGCGAAGATCTCATCTTTCTGCCGCACTTGCACAAGGCCGAGATCAACGTCACCGACCGCATCCTCCGCCTCGCTTCCACCCCGGCCACCTACCCGCCCATCGATCTCGCGAAGGCCATCGAATGGTGTCAGACCCGCACCGGCAAGACTCTTGCCCCGCAACAACGCGAAGCACTCGCCCAAGCCATCGCCAGCCGTGTGATGGTCATTACGGGCGGTCCCGGCGTGGGCAAAACCACGCTCGTCAATTCCCTGCTCCTCATCCTGCGCGCCAAGAGCGTGCGCTGCGTCCTGTGCGCCCCCACCGGCCGCGCCGCCAAGCGGTTAACCGAAACCACCGGTCTGACCGCAAGCACGATTCACCGCTTGCTTGAGTACGCTCCGAATGGGGGGTGCAAGTTTCACCCCGGCAATCCGCTCGAAGGCGATCTCTTCATCGTCGACGAAATGTCCATGGTCGATCTGCCGCTGATGTCGCATCTGCTCAGCGCCCTCCCCGCCAACGCGTCTCTCGTACTCGTCGGAGATGTCGATCAGCTGCCATCGGTCGGCCCTGGCCTCGTCCTCAGCGATCTCATTGCCTCGAGCAAAGTTCCCGTGGTCCGGCTCACTGAGATCTTTCGCCAAGCCGCCAATAGCCAGATTATTACCAGCGCCCACGCCATCAATCGCGGCGAATTGCCCGATCTGGAAACGATCACCTCAGAGAGCGACTTCTTCTTCATTGAACGTGAAGAACCTGAAAAGATTATCAGCACAATCATTGAGATGGTGAAGAATCGCATCCCCGCCCGCCTCGGCTGCAACGCGGTGGCCGACATCGCCGTCCTCTGCCCAATGAATCGTAATTCGCTCGGCACGCGCGAACTCAACCTTCTCCTCCAGCAAGCGATCAATCCCTCGCGCCCCGGTGAACTCCGGCTGGAAAAATTCGGCTGGCGATTCCAACTGCGCGATAAGGTCATGCAGACCCGCAACAATTACGACAAGGAAGTCTTCAACGGAGACATCGGTCAGGTGACCCACATCCACGCGGAGGATCAGATGCTCACCGTCACCTTCGACAGCAAGAAAGTGGATTACGAATTCGGCGAACTCGATGAACTCTCCCCCGCCTACGCGATGACAATCCACAAATCGCAAGGCTCGGAATTCCCCGCCGTGATCGTGCCGATCGCGATGCAGCAATTCCTCCTGCTCCAACGCAACCTGCTCTACACCGCCATCACGCGCGGTAAAAAAATGGTGGTCATCGTCGGCCAGAAAAAAGCGTTCGCGACCGCCATTCAAAATCAGCAAATCAAACGCCGCTTCACCGGCTTGCTTACCCGCTTGGTCGCAGGCCTTGCCACGCAAGGCTGAGATTTTATTTGGCGAGAAGCTTTTGATGGATGCCGCCGAAACCGCCGTTACTGAAAACCGCAACTACGTCTCCCGATTTCAAGAGCGGCTTGAGCTTCGCCACAATCGCGTCCGCATCTTTCTCGTAAAAAGCCGGAATGCCCGTCTTCGCGATGTCGGCCACCACCTGCTCCGGGTTGAGTCGGTCCGCGGCAGGAATCTGCTCTAACTTGGCCACTTGGGCCACAAAAACCCCGTCGGCCACTGCGAGAGCTGCGGGCAATTCATGTTGAAAAACCGCGCGGCGGGTCGTATTGCTGCGCGGTTCGAATAGTGCCCAGATCCGGCGCTTGGGATAGGTCTGACGGATGCCTTGCAACGTCTCGCGCAGAGCCGTGGGATGATGCCCGAAATCATCGATCACCGTCACGCCGTTGACCTCGCCCCGCACTTCCTGGCGACGTTTGATACCCTTGAATGCCTTGAGTGCTGCCGCGATCTTCGGGAACGGGATTTGGTAGAAATGCGCGGCCGCAATGGCCATCGCAGCATTACGCACATTAAAAACGCCATGAAGCGGAATCTCGAACTCCGTATTAAACACCCGAAACGTCTGATGCGTCGGCGTCGCGTGGATGTCCGTAATCCTCACCCCCGCATCGGCCGACAACCCCACTTCGAGAATCGGCGCGGGACTGTTCGACACCACATCGCGCGCATTCGCGTCATCAGCATTGACGAGAATCATACCGTTGCGCGGCACGATGCGAACAAGCTGCCGAAACGATTTCTTGATCTCATCGAGATTCGCATAGATATCCGCATGATCAAACTCGATGTTATTGATGATGACCAACTCCGGCAGATAATGAATGAATTTACTGCGCTTGTCGAAGAACGCGGTGTCGTACTCGTCTCCCTCAATGATCCAATGATTTCCGCTTTGCTTCTTACAACCCTGACCGAGATTGTGCGGAATCCCTCCGATCATGTAAGACGGCTTCAATCCGGAGTGTTCAAAGATCCACGCCAGCAACGACGTCGTGGTTGTCTTGCCGTGAGTGCCCGTGACCACCAAATTGTGTGTCGGCTGCAGGAAATAGGTCTTCAACGTTTCCGGCAGCGAAAGATAGGCGCGTTTCGCGTCCATCGCAGCTTCGAGTTCCGGGTTGCCGCGCTTCACCGTATTGCCAACCACGAGAATGCAATTGGCCGGGAGGTTTTCGGGGCGGTATCCCTCCTTGATCGCTATGCCGCGTTCGGCGAGAAAAGTGGACATCGGCGGATAAACGTTCTCGTCGGAGCCACTCACCTCGTGGCCGAGTTCCTTCAGCATCGCCGCCACAGAGCCCATGGCGGTTCCGCAGATTCCAAGGAAATGAAAATGGAGTTTAGAGGTGGTCATAAGGCAATAGAGGTTGGCATGCGTCGCTACTGTTTCGTGGTGGCGCAGGAAGAGTGAATAGTCGCTCAGGATTTAGTGGGAGAAGAAGGCCGGATGAGCCGGCGACTTCTTGAGGAAAGCATCGACCTCGCGAACGTTGAGATCAGGAAGCGGGAAACTCTTTTCCCAATGATTGACCATCTTGCAAAGACCGCTGGTCAGGAGATTGAAACGCCAGCGAATGGATTGAACCAGATACGGATTGAAACTGTAGAAACCAACGAACCGTTTGTCCTCGAATTGAACCGCCCGATTAATCTGTTTGCACATCAACACCGCGCGGCAATGGGGGCTGTCGAAAAGAACCATCCAGTAGCGGGCGATCTTTGGATGGCAGGCCGAGACGAAATCGATTTCCTTGCAACCCTTCGGTTTCTCCCCTTCCCCCCAAACCCGGACGGTATCGATGGATTTGGAAATCGTGCAGTACCGCTTTTTGTGAATCTCGAAATTGTCCAGATGCTGGAACGATGCAATCAACTCCCCTTCTCCCGTTTCCATCGCGATATCCTCAATCGTATGACTCAACGCCAGAATGAGGGGCGCGGATAGCAAGTGATGCACGTCACTCTCCGGAATGGAAACCTCTTTTCCGAGCGTGCTTTTCTTTTGCTTTGACGCCCCACAGAGACGCACCGCCAGTGGCAAACCTTTCAGCGGTTTGGCATGTTCTTTAATATAATGACGAAACTTTTTAAGAGCTCGGCGTTCGCAAGGCGTAACGGCAATCATACGTGATAAAATACGGGGGTTGGATTAAGTAACTCTAATTCATGCCGTTCGCAAATAGAATTTTGCTTCTGATCCCCACTATTTATCAGTAGGGTGCCCGTACCAACGCTTCCACACTTCACTTCCTTCCATGATAGAAAATCAGTTTTACAATGACTTCGATCAGGAATGCTACTGTGACGCGCAAAACGCGCCACGGACCCGCGATCATCGAACCATTTTCTCCCAAGACCGTGATCGCATTCTTTTTACGAATTCGTTTCGTCGACTGCAGGCCAAAACACAGGTCTTTCAGGCTGGGGAATATGACTTCTACCGCACCCGGCTGACCCATTCCCTGGAGGTTTCCACCATCGCCAAATCGATCTGCGCCCAGCTTCTGGCGCATTCTCCGCTCCTGAGCGCCAGCTTCCACATCGATCCGGATCTCGTCGAAGCCATCTGCCTCGCCCACGATATCGGCCATCCTCCCTTTGGCCATGCCGGTGAACGCATTTTGAACGAGTTGATGACGCCGTATGGCGGCTTCGAAGGCAACGCGCAAAGCCTGCGCATCCTCACCCGCACCATATACAGCTCCACGCGCGGAATGGGTCCCTCCCGATCCCTACTGGACGGTATATTGAAATATAAACGGCTCTATCGTGATCGCCATGGCGACCACAACCATTTCGTTTACGACGATCAGGAATCGTTCTTTGACTTTTGCTTTGGGGCGAATCGGCCCAATGCGGAATTCCACATCGATTTCAAATCGCTCGAATGCCAGATCATGGACACCGCCGACGACATCGCCTATTCGTGCTGCGATATCGTCGACGGCGTAAAAGCGCGATTCATCACGCTGGAAAAAATATTTCAATGGCAGGAAGGCGAAGGCGCGAAACTGAACGAATTCCAAAAACAAAAATTGGAAAAGCTCATCGATCGCATCAAGCGCGGACATCTCGATGCTTCCATGAGCAAAGTCATCGGAGAGCTTGTCGCCGCCTGCTCTCTGGAAGAGACCTCCAACTTCATGACCTCGCGCAGCAATCGCTACCGTTTCAAACTCGTGATGGCTCCGGATCAGCTTAACGAAATCAAGCTCTACAAAAAGCTGAGCAGCACCTTCGTCTTTGGTTCACCCGCGCTGCAGCAAATTGAATACAAAGGTGGCCGCTTGCTGCGTTCGCTAACGGAAGCGTTTAAAGAAAATTATATCACGGCGATTAACAAGAAGACGAAACTCGTGCCGCAGGGGCTGCATGAACGGGTGGTCGCCACCCCGGATGCCACGGTTCGCGCGCGCCTGATCTGCGATTATCTCTCGGGGATGACAGATGCGTATGCCGTGCGCACCTACAAGCGGCTCTTCGATCCCGATTACGGCTCCATCTCTGAGCTGATGTAAGCAGCGCCCTCCGCTCCGGTTAAACCCCGCGTTGCGTGGGGGACCAGATAAATTTATGCATCTGGAGCTGGAGCCGGACGGGAAGATGATCGCGCATGATCCACTCTGCCAGATGCACCAGCTCGATCTTGCCGAAAACCGGTGAGAACAGGATCGCCTTGACCTTGTCCTTCCACTCGCCCTGCTCAATTTGCTGTTTGGCCCAGAGATAATCCTCTTCCGAGCCGATCACAAATTTGATTTCGTCCCGCTCCTTCAGCCATTCCAGATTGCCGGGAAGATTGCGTTTGACCTCGCCACTGCTGGGGCATTTCAGGTCCATGATGCGGTGCACGCGCGGATCAATCGGCCGGATATCGTGCGCACCACTGGTTTCCAACAGCACCGTGTACCCCTCATTGCACAGCTCCGTCATAAAGGGCAGTACGCTCTTTTGCAGGAGAGGTTCACCACCAGTCACTTCAACGAGTTTGCAATCGAACTTGGCCACCTCACGAAAAATATCCTCAAACGTGTGCTTTTTGCCCTCATAGAAAGCATATTCCGTATCGCAATACGTGCAGCGCAAATCGCAGGCGGTGAGACGCACAAAGACGCACGGTTTCCCGGCAAAGGTGCTCTCCCCCTGGATGCTGTAGAAAATCTCGTTGATCTTCAGAATCTGGTCCGACATAACGGCCGATCATACGGTGTAGCGGGAGCCGTGCAACAAAGGACTTCTCCCTTTCCGATTTGTAATGAGAGCTCTCTTGACAGCGCCTAATCCCTCGCGGCGAGACAGCGGATAAAGCGCCACGCATCGCGTGGCCAGAAAATCTTGCTCTTTTCAGTTCCGTAAACCGCCTGCAATGGCACGGAGACAATCAATACCCTGCACCGTAATGCATGTAGATAGAGTTCCGTTTCAAATTCAAAATATTGCCCGCGAGGCTGCCAATCCTTAAGCAAGCGCCGCCGTGCCAGTCGAAAACCGCATTGCGTATCGGGCGCTTGTCCGCCGCTGAGACGGTTGAGAAGCCACGACATCACCCGATTTGTCATCCGCCTCACAAGCGGCATCTGCTCCACTTCCGCCCAGCGATTGCCAAGCACCAGATCCGCCTCGGTCCGACGCGACCAGAATTTCTCCAGATCGACCGGTCGATGCTGACCATCGCCGTCCATGAAGATCAACCATTCGATTTCGTCCGGAACCTGAGTCAATGCCCACCGCAGAATGGCCGTCTTGCCGAGGGGCTGCTCGCGACGTAAAACCTTTGCGCCGTGCATGACCGCTTCCATTGCCGTGGGATCATGACTGCCATCATCCAACACCCAAACCGTAAAACCCTGGGCGCGACAACCTGAGACAATGGCCCCGATGTGGGCGGACTCGTTGCGCGCCGGAATCAACACCAGCGCACGCGTTTGGTCAATGTCACTGCTTGAGTTCAAACCGCCCAGAGGGAGTAGACGCGGTGCAATACCTTGCGCGCATCCACCGCCTGTTTGGAGTCCGCCGCCCGTTCACCGGGATTCTTTGCCAGCAACTGCAAGACCCGTGAACAGCGCGAAGCCAGGGCCGAGGAAAAATGCAGGGCGAGACGCGCCGCCAGCGGATCTTGCCGATCCAGCAATCGAAAAAAATCGGCGCGCTTGATTTCCAGCGCCTTCACGTCGCTGACCGCCGTCGCCGTGGCACTGCGTGGTTGACCCGATAGCATCGCCATCTCTCCAAAGAAATCGCCCTTTTTCATCACCGCCAGATTGGTCACCGTGCGGATTTTCATCCGCTTGCTAATCTGCACGCGGCCAGACAACAGCAGGAAGCACGAGTCCGCGCGGGTCCCTTCCTTGAGGATGACAGTGCCTGCCGAATATTCACACCGCGTCGATTGCGGCAACATGCGGAGAATTTCCCCCACAGTCACTTTAGGCAGGAATTGTCGGGTTTGGGCCATGTCGGACTTTAGAAGTTATCCGACCCGAGAGCAAGAGCGCGTTATCCACGGCAATTAATTTTCAATGCATTCCGAATTCTGGATCGGCGGAACCTCGGAGCGGATGTATCCCTCCGCCTCGGCCACCAACTCGGGATCCAATTGACGAGCCTCCTCGAGGGAATAGCGTCCGGCAAAATCATTGCCCATTTGAAATTCGCAGTAGGCGATTTGCAAGTGCGTCATCGCCTTGTGCCGCATCGAGGCAGGCCCCTCCAGCAACAATTCCACCGCCTCGCAGCAACGACCCAACTCGATCAAGCAAGTCGCTCCCGAGACGTAAGCAAGCTCACACTCCGGATAGCGTGCCTTGAGCATCCGCGAGGCAATCAACGCCTCCAGCCACTCGCGTTTGGTAACGAGAGCCGCCAGTCGCAGCACCATGTAACGTTCACTGCGGCAGGTCAGGAAATCCACCTCCTTAAGTTCCTCCAGGCATTCATCAGCCATGCCCAGGAATAAGTAACCGGAAGCGGATTCCAACTGTAATTGCGGATTCATAATGTGTGTTTGTATTTTGGTATTAAGCAACGTGGTGGTGGCCAATGGCCCCTTCAATGGCAGCGAGAAAATCTTTTTCTTCAAAGGGCTTCTCCAGAACTTGATCCGCCCCGGCATGCAACATCAGATCCAGATACAACTTTCCTCCAGAACGCATGGTCGGATCGCCCCCACTGATTCCCAGAATGGGTAGTTGGGGAAAGCGATCACGAAGACAGCCGACCAGTTCAATCCCATCCATGTCAGGCATCACCACATCGACGATGGCCAGATCAAAGGATTCATTCCGGATGGCGGCCAGACCTTCCAGCCCAGTCGAGCGTTCCACTACCTGGTGACCGCGGATGGTTAAAACGTGAACTAGATAAGCGCAGATAAACACATCATCATCAACCAGGAGAATTTTCATAGAACCTCGATTTTCGTTTTTTCAGATAATTTCCAAGACCGTCTGGATCAAGACATCCAATGCAATTGGCTTGAGCAGAAACTTGCGCACATTCGGATGGCTCGGTCCGCTAAACTGGGCGGAATGGGAACGGGTGCCGCTCATGACCACCACCGGCAAATTGGGGTAGAGTTCTTCCAGGTGCGAGGCCAGAGCAAAGCCGTCCATCTGGGGCATCAGAACATCGGTAATCACCAAGTCCGCGGGCTTCTCCCGCAGGCATTGCAACGCCATCATTCCGTCCGTCGCGCTGCGGACGTCATATCCACCCAACTCGAAGATACGAACCATGTGCTCGCGCAACTCCTGATCATCTTCCACAACCACCACGCTTTTGGTGATTTTCTTTATCTTCTTCGCCGCCGTGTCCTTATTCTTTTTCACTTTGATCGATTCCTTTTCTTCCCCAATGACTTCATTTGACTGCGTCTACGCCATCCTCTACTTCACGTACCATGCCAAGTTTTTTTAATTTTCATTACTAGTTAATTATCAATAATTAACGAAAATAGATGAGCTCATCCAAGCCATCAGCAACGACGGATCGTTTAACAGTTTTCCGATAAAAAAACCGGAGACTGTAAAAGACTTTTCCAAGCACAAACGGGAGTAGGCACAACCTGCCTACTCAAGGGAGTCTTCGTTCGCGTCGATGACTTCTTATGCACAGATATGCCGAGAAACACTCTCAAGACATGAATTCCGGTCTAATGCGAAAGAGTGATCGAGCGATATTAGACACAGGCAAGTGGAAGGGTTGATGAAAGGCCGCATACTTATCCTCGAGGACAGCGAGCACACCGGGGCGCTCTATCAAAGTGCACTCGAACAGGCTCAATTTCCCACCCTCTGGTGCGACTCGCTCCAGAAGGCGCTCGCGGCCGCCAAGGAGGAAAAATTCCGCCTCGTCCTCACCGATCTCATGCTCCCGGACGGGAGTGGATTCGAATTGATTTCCAAACTCCGCGCTGACTTCCCCGATGTACCGATCATCATGATCACCGGCCACGGAGGCGTGGAGGAGGCCATAGAAGCGACCAAGCGCGGAGCCTACGATTACCTCGAAAAGCCGGTCGATATGACCGAGCTGCTGCACCTCATCCGCCAGGCACTCGACCGAGCCGGAGCCCAGATCCTGCCCATTCCTTCCGACGTGGACGAGAATGGTATCGCCATCGCCCGCGACATCACGCTGATCGGCCACAGTCGCGCCATGCAGAGCATCTATAAAGATATTGGACGCGCGGCCGTGCAACCCGTAACGGTGCTCATTCGGGGAGAAACCGGTACTGGCAAAGAATTAATCGCCCGCGCCGTTCACAGTCACTCCCCGCGCAACCAAAAACAATTTATCGCCGTCAATTGTGCCGCGCTGCCAGAGAATCTGCTGGAAAGCGAGCTCTTCGGCCATGAACGGGGCGCCTTCACCGGCGCACACAATACCCGCATCGGTTGGTTCGAACAGGCCCAGGGCGGCACGCTGTTTCTAGACGAGATTGGAGACATGAGCCTGGCCACGCAGGCCCGGGTACTGCGCGTCTTGCAGGAGAAAGTCATTCAACGGGTGGGTGGCAGCAAAGATATCAACGTGGATGTCCGCATCATCGCCGCTACGCACCGTGACCTGGAAAAGATGACTGCCGATAAAACATTCCGGGAGGATCTGTACCATCGAATTGCCATGGCGCTCATTGAAATGCCCGCCTTGCGTGAACGGGCAAGCGACATCCCCCTCCTCGCCATGCATTTCCTCAAAAAGTATTCCGAAGCCTTCTCGGTACGCAATCCCGGTATCGAAGCCGAGGCCCTCGATGTCCTTGCCACGCTGGCCTGGCCGGGAAATGTTCGGGAATTGGAAAACGTCATGCGCCGCCTTCTCCTTTCCGCGCGCGGATTGCCAATCACCCTGCGTTGTGTCCGCGATGTCTGCGCCGATCTTCCCAAGCCCAGTGAGGACGAGGCTCCGATGCCCCGCTCCTTTTCCATGCAGGACTGGATTGACCAGGCATTGGACCATGCCCAGGACGTCAACTCCGAGGGCATCCGCAATCGCCTCATCAGTGAGCTCGATCGCGCCCTGCTGGCGAAAACGCTGGCCCGCAATCACGGCAACCGCACCCGCACAGCCCGCATGCTTGGGCTGACGCGCCCCACCCTTTTGAGCAAGATGCGCGAATACGGCATCGATCAGGATACGAAAACCACGCTCGCTCCACCCCCTGAAGAAAACTCATGAGCACTCCCTTTATCCCCAATATCCTGCTGGTAGACGACGAGGAAGAAAACATCTGGGTGATCGAGAATTTCCTCAAGGACATTCCGTGCAAAATCTACAAGGCCTACGATGGACGTCAGGCCCTGAAGCTCGCACCCGTCATCAATCCGGATCTGATTCTGCTCGATATCAACATGCCCGAAATCAACGGCATTGAAGTCTGCCGTGCCCTCAAGAAAGAGCCCAAGTTCGAAATCACCCCGATTATCTTCGTCACGGCCTGGGGTGACCTCAATACCCACGTTGAAGCCATTGAGGCGGGCGGCTACAGCTTTGTCACCAAGCCGGTAGCCCGCGAGCAACTCATCGCCTACGTCAGCCAAGCCCTCCACGTCAAACAAACGGGCGATCAGGCGACGAAAATGCTTGAAAGCACCCGCTCCGCCGTTGGCATGCTCGTTCACGATTTACGCAACCTGATCCAGGTCAATCACGGCTATCTCCAACTCGTCCTCGGCACACGGGCGCTCTCCGAGGAGGCCAGCGAATTTGTCCATGTCGCCAAACAATCGGCCATGGAAATGCAGATCCTCGTCAACGCCATCCTGGATATCGAAAAGAAGGAATCCGTCGGTCTGCAGGTCGCCTCCAGCCAGGTTTCCCTGACAGAGCTCGTACAGCAACGCGTCACCTACGCATCCGTCATCGGCCAGGGCAAGCAACTGGACGTCTTCCTTCCTACCAAGGAAGAGCCCGCTGAGGTCTTCACCGATGAAATTATTCTCTCCCGCGTCCTCGACAATCTCCTTCTCAATGCCTTGAAATTCGCACCAGCCAAAAGCCTGATTGAAGTCCGCCTCGAAGCGGCCTCTCCCGGCTGGCGCATCTCCGTCAGCAATGATGGCAAGCCAATCGCGGCCGAATATCACCACAAAGTCTTTGAGAAATTCAGCCAGATCGAACTCAAGCAAAAGGCCGGACTGCGCGGCGTTGGCCTGGGGCTGGCTTTCTGCAAGATGGCGATGGATTCCCTCGGAGGCCGTATTGATCTGGAGTCCCCGCGCCCCGGACACAAGACGGGCACGGTCTTTCATCTCCACATTCCCCTCCGTAGCGAATCGGAACAGAAATAATCTCCTCCTCCCCGCATACCGATCCGCGATGAAACCGCACGCCACTGTGAACGTCCTCGCCCAGCGGCTCGCAACGCTGATCAAGCTGGCTCGCTGGAATCTCCGGCGCCACTCCCTTTTTCCCCAACGCGAACACCTCTCTGTCACTCTGAGATATTTCGCACTGATTTTCGGACTGTTTTCCGTGATCGTTTTCATTGGCAATCACTTCGTGCTGAAGCAGCGACAGCACCAGGAAATCAAGGACCTCGAGCGCCAGCAAATTGATTCCCTCAATACGGCCCAACGACTCCTCACCGACCGTCTGATCAATGGACTGCAGGACATTCTTTTTCTTCAGGAATTGCCGGAATTAGAAGAATACGCCCAGACTGGCAACATGGAGAATATCCATCTCCTTGGACTTGATGTCATGAGTCTGCTCAGGCTGCGCGAGGATTACGACAAGATCCGATTGATCAGCCCAAAGGGAAAAGAATTATTGCGGGTCGAATACCACAACGGCACCCCCCGTCCGGTACCGGATAAGGAACTTCGGGACAAGAGTTCCAGCAGCTACGTCAAGACGGGTCTCCTACTCAAACCCGGCGAAGTCTACATTTCCCCCTTCGAACTCAACAAACTCGACGGCAAGCTGGAAATCCCGCACAAACCCACCTTCCGATTGGTAGCAGGTGCTTTTAATCAGAAAAAAGAATTGATCTGCCTGATCATCATTAACTATCTCGGGAAAAATCTCCTCAATGAATTGGAAAATACCAATACCGATTGGCTCAGCCTTTGGATGATGTCCGCTGACGGATGCTGGATCAAGGAGCCCGGGCGGGAATTTGCACACGATCCCACGCACCAGTCTCCCCTTCTAAACCGCTTGGGCGAGATGGCATCGATCGTCACCCAGGAACAATCCGGACAGCGACTGACCGATTCCGGATTATATAGCTTCAGACGCTTCGACCCCCTGGAGACCACCCTCAAAAATCATTCCAAACTCAAGAGCCGCCTCACTCAGGCCAAGACCCCGCAAAGTGACGACTGGATTATTCTCTCTGAAATCAGCACCGAGAAGCTTCAGGAGATCAGCCTGCTTACGGGCACCACGAATTCGCTTATTCTCTTCCTCATTCTCGCCCCTGGAGCGATCGGCAGCTGGCTTCTTGCCAAAGCCATCGTACTGAAGCAGGACTCCGATCGCAAATCCCGTGAGGCACGAGACACTCTGCAGCGTGTGACCGACAGCATTCCGGGAGCGGTTTATAAGTTGAATTTTGACGCCGCAGGTCATGGACAATTTCTCTTTCTCAGCCGCGGCACTCGGGAGGTTCTCGGATTGGAAGGCAACTCCACGCCCATCACCTATGATTACTTTCTATCCACCATCATTCCCTCGGACCGCTCCGAATATGACCACTCCCTGCGCACCTCCCTGGGAACCGGAGCTCCTTGGTCATGCGATTTTCGCATTTACGACGGCAACTCGTGTCTGAAATGGATTCGCAGTTCCGCCTCGGTCACGCGCGCAGAAATGCAATTCATAGTCTTGAGCGGCATTTTTACCGACATTACTTCACTCAAAATTGCCGAAATCAAACGGCGCACGAGCGAAGAGCGGCTGGACCTCGCCTTGCAAGCGGCCAATGATGGACTCTGGGATTGGAATGTGACGGCGGGCTCCATTTATTTTAGCGCCCGCTGGCTGCAAATGTTGGGCTATGAAAGCCACGAACTCCCCCACCATTTCAACACTTGGAAAACGCTGATCCACCCCGATGATCTCAAGCCCACCTTAAAACGGTTGTCGGGCCACATCGAAAACAAAAGCGGCCATTACGAAATGGAATTTCGCATGCGCACCAAGGACGGCGGCTGGAAATGGATTCTCTCCCGTGGAGCGGTCGTCCAGCGTGATCCCTTGGGACGGCCCGAACGCATGATCGGTACCCATACCGATATCTCCGACCGCAAGGAACTCGAGAAGAGCCTGAAAACGGCCAAGGAAGCCGCCGAACTCAACAGCAAAACCAAGAGTACTTTTCTCGCGATCATGAGCCACGAGTTGCGCACACCGATGAATTCCGTATGCGGTTTCGCCGATTCTCTCAAACACACCCAACTCAATGCCGAACAGGCCGATTACGTCAACAAGATCGAAAGCTCGGCGGGAAAACTTCTGTTCATCATCAACGACATCCTCGATTATTCCAAAATCGAGGCAGGCCGCCTCCGTCTGGAATCGATTCCTTTCGACCTCCTTCGTTCTGTCGAAGAAACCGCCGAAATGTTGCGCCCGCAATTTGAAGAGAAGCATATCGATTTTGATTTGCAGGTGGAAGGTCCCCGCTCCCTCCCCCTCAAGGGCGATCCCATCCGCCTCCACCAAATCGTGGTCAACTTGCTGGCCAATGCGATCAAGTTCACCGATCATGGGAAAATTTCACTACGGGTCCACTCCCGCCCGATCGAGAATAAGTTCTGCGAAGTCGAGATCAGCGTCCAAGACAGCGGGATCGGCATGTCCGTCGATCAACAATCCGTGCTCTTCCAGCCGTTCAGCCAGGTCGACAGCTCCACCACCCGCAAATACGGCGGCACGGGGCTCGGTTTGGCAATCTGCAAAAAACTTTGCGAAATGATGGATGGTCACATCTGGGTCGTGAGCCAGCCGGGAAAGGGTTCAACTTTCACCTTCTCGGTACGATTGGAGCAGACCCAGTTGAACGGCGCGGTCGCGTCCCAGGAATTCCGCAAATCCTCGGCCGACACCAACCGTTCCCGCGCACCGCTGGAGCGCTTCCAGTGGAAAGTTCTCCTCGCTGATCACGATCCTGTTTCCCGACTCGTTGCAACCGAATTGCTGACGGAAATCGGCTGCAAGGTTGAGGTCATCGAAGATGATGGCGAAAGTCTGACTTCCGAAAAAATCACCGGCTGCACCGCACTGCTGCTCGATGAGGCGGCCATCAAATCAGGCCTGTTCCAAGCCGCTCGCAAACGTGTGGATGAATTGGGCATCCGTCCATTTTACTGTTTCGGCTTGGCGGAAAATCCCGTCAACGCCGCAACCCTTCCGGACCTCGTCGATGGCTGGATCAATCAGCCCGTCGATATCCGCACCATCAGCCGCGCCTTCTCCAAAGCCGTCAAGTCTCGCCCTGAAGGCGATGCGTCGCTGGCGATTCTCCAATAGTTCAGTCTTGGCTGTAAAAAAATTTTACAGCGATATCGTTCCCAATCCGACTCCCTTTTTGGAGTCAATATCTTGTCTCAACAGTCCGATGACAGAGGGGAACCCGCGATGCAGGGGCCCGTCCCTCGCCATGACCAGGATAAAACAATGAAACAGTGGACCTTCGGGAAGCGTATGGCCGTGGGCTTCGGCGCCGTGATTCTCATCGTCTTGATCCTCGGAACGCTCTCGGCGATTCTGATGAATCAGGGAAGCCGCTCCGCCACCATCCTAAGTCGCGATTACGCGCGCGCCCTCGATCTCGTGGCCGACTTCAACCAGCATGTCAATGACATGCGTATCAACGTGACGCCATACGTCATGGACGGATCCCCGGAACGGTTGCAAGCGTTGCGCGAGGCGATCACCCAGCTAGATGACAGCGGTCGAAAGCTTTCTAACCATTTAAAAAGCTCCCCAAATCTGTCCGGCCCCGATCAGCTCCTAACCCCAGCTCTGGCCAAAGTAAGACAATACGAACAGAACGTACAATCCACCATCCAGGCAATGGAAGTGTACAAGGACACCCGGGAGAAAGCCGCCCTGCTCGGTCCAAAATGGCATGCCGCCACCGAAAATCTTTATGCTCGCCAGTATCAGCGCTCGCAGGAGATCCTCAAAAATAAGCCCACCCCGGAGCAGAGCCAGCAGGCCCTCCATCTCCTCGCCCTGACGGCGGAAGTGCGTGTCGATTCGCTCGGCATTCGTTTGTCCAACGCGCGCGGCCAGGCGTATCGCGACATCAAGATGTTCCAGGCCGCTGACTCGAGCTTCAAGAAACTGGAAGCTACCCTGGTGGAACTCGAAACCCAGCTCAAACAACCGGAGGATATTCAAGCTCTGGCCGATGTGCGCAACTGCCTGGCGGACTACCAGAAAGGATTCACCCTCATCAGCTCCTCCTTCAGCACCGTGGATGAAACCACGAAAAACCGTAATATCTTGGCCAAGGAATTGAAAGCCGCCTCGGGTAAACTGTACGAGAACATCCTCGATCTGACCATCGACTCCACGAATCACACCGCAGAACAGCTGAACTTCGGGCAGATCTTTGTCATCACCGGAATTGCCATCGCGTTTGTCGTCGCCAGCCTGCTTGCGCTCACCATGACGCGCAGTATTTCCGGCCTGTTGAAACGGATCATCGACCGGCTCTCAAATGGAGCCGCGGAAACTGCAGCCGCCGCCGAGCAACTCTCCACCGACTCTCAAACCCTCGCGCAGGGAGCCAGCGAGCAAGCCGCATCGCTCGAACAAACCAGTTCCTCGTTGGAAGAGATGACAAGCATGACCAAACGCAATGCCGAGAATGCGCTGAATGCCAAAAACCTCGCCCAGCATGCCCGCGAATCTGCCGAGAAAGCAGCCCATGACATCGCCAGCATGTCTGACGGCATGCGCGCCGTCGCCGCTTCTTCCGAAGAACTCAGCCGGGCGATGAACCAAATCAAAGCCTCCAGCTCCGCGATTACCCAGATCTTGAAGACCATTGACGAAATCGCCTTTCAGACAAATATCCTGTCCATCAATGCAGCGGTGGAAGCCGCCCGAGCCGGGGAATCCGGCAGTGGATTCGCCGTCGTGGCCGACGAGGTTCGAGCGCTCGCCCACCGGAGCGCCGATGCAGCCAAGGAGACCGCCAAGTTGATTGAAGCGTCCAGCGACAGTAGTGAGCGCGGCATGAGTGTGACAGAAAAAGTCGCAGGCGATCTGGAACGAATGAATCAAAAGGCCAGTCAGGTCAATGCAAGCCTGCAAACTATCGTGGAACAAGTCCGCCAAGTCGATAACGTCGTTGCTGAAATCTCCACCGCCTGCCAGGAACAAAATCAGGGAATCGGCCAGATTAATATCGCCCTGACGCAGATGGATAAAATCACCCAGTCCACTGCCGCTTCCGCTGAAGAAAGCGCCAGCGCAGCGGAACAAGTAAGCGCCCAGGCCGAGGAAGCAAAGCTCGCGGTGCATCAATTGCAAGCCCTCGTCGGTCAACCTCAATACACAAGCCCGCCCTCTCACCAGCCGTCATTACCTCCGTCGTCCACATCGACTCGCCCCCTGCCGCGCAAGCCACTGATACACAATACCCGGCATCCCCATCCCTTGCCTTCACGAACGGCTACCCAAAAAAAGCATGAAGTCCGGAGATCTTCCGCCGATGGCATACACCAAGCCATGAACGCCCATTTCAAGGATCTATAAACTTAAAACCAGTCTCGCGCCAATTCCAACACTCTATGAGTCACCATATCCTGATCGTTGATGACGACGCGAATATCCGCAGCCTCATGCGCCAACATCTGGAGCAGGACCGCTATCAGGTGTCGGAAGCCGAGAATGGCATTGCCGCATTACACTGGCTCAATGAAAACCGGGCCGACCTGGCGATCCTGGATGTCGTCATGCCGGAAATGGATGGCATTGAATTTGCCTACGAACTCAAGCGACGCTTCCCCGACATGCCTATTCTGGCCGTTAGCGCTGGGGAGCATATCATGTCCAAGGAACTTTGCCTGGGCATGATGGAATGTCTCGGAGCAAACGAGGTATTGCCTAAACCGTTCGACATTCACAAGCTGATGAATGCCGTGAAGGAGTTGTTAAATAAAAAAACCAAGTCGGGGTAAAGACCGACTCAGCGCCCCCTCAACCGACGGCGCAGCCGCCACAGCGCGAAACCAACGAGAAGCAATCCCCCCGCTACGGTACCGGGTTCGGGAACAATCGGCACCATTTCATTGCCAATCATCATTGCTCCTGTGGTTCCCAACCCGGCCCAGTAAACATTCGCCAGGAATGTGGCGCTGGGCGCCGTGTTAAAAAGAATCTGATCCGTTCCACCACCACTGGCGCTGCCATTCCAGTTGGTGACGGTCAAAGTCCCCCCGCTGTACGTCGCACTATCAAAAGTGAGAATGCTATTGCCAGATCCCATGTCGATGGTGGAGCTGGCGGACAACGTCAACTTGCCCACCGTGTCGCTGTAACCGCCCGTGGCCAACGTACCGCCGCTCAGTTTGATCTGCACCGTGTTGGCGATGATGTTGGAGGCCCCCAACAGGAGTGTCCCCTGATTAATCTCGACCGGTCCACCGCTCGTAACCGTCTGGTTGACCTTCATCACACCTTCTCCTGTTTTGGTGAAGCCATTGGTGGCGTCGATCGTGGCGTTGACGTTCAAGTCGATCGCCGCGCTGCCATTGGCCACCTGCACAATCGGGTTTGGTCCGGAAAAAGAGAGATGCCCGGTGATGGTGGAAGAATTGCTCGAAGCGTAAGTGACTACATTCGTGCCGCCCGTGTTCGAAATGTTCAACGTCCCCGTGCCGGTCGTGACCGTGCCACCGGTCATCTTGATCATGTCGATGCTCTCGTTGTGATTGTTCAGGTCGAACAAGCCGCCTTCCTTGACCCAGACCGCCACGTTATTGGACTGCTGGATCTGTTGATCGGCTTCTAAGCGCACCGTGGCATTCTCGATAGTGATATTGGACTGAACCGCGTCCGTGGTGCTCTTGTTCAAAATGAGCGTGCCACCACTGACGTTCAACCCATTGGTCACATTGATCGTACCCCCACCCACCAGCGTGGTGGTGCCCGAGCTGCTCATGGTGAATGTCCCCGAGGAAATTTGTCCCGAAAAGGTCTGATTTCCCGTTGCATTGATGACCAAGTCGTTCCCACCCAAGCCAACCGAAGCACCGAAGGTATGATTCCCCGCGCCGAGAATCGTTAAATCCCCGCCGTCCCAGATATTGGGAGTAATCACAATATTGCCGTTGCCCGCCAAGGTCAGGTTATAGGAGTTGGCCGCAAACTGATTCGTCAACGTGAGGGTTCCGCCATCCGATTGAATGAGGGTATTCGCACCAAGCGAAACCTGGGCGCTCAGCGTATTATTGCCGCTCAGATTGCGTAAAGCGCCGGTGCCGCTCGCCCCGTTGCCGCTGATCGTGATGCCGCCCTCGTTCACGTTGATGCCACCGGCCAGTTCCAAGCTCGCACCACTGGCCACCACATTCCCATGGTTACTCGCCCCCAATCCGTTGGAGTTGGTCACACGAACCGTACCGCCCGTGATCACCAACGGACCTTGCATCGTATTGTTGCCGGACAAAATCAACAACCCCGTTCCGGATTTGGTCAGGGTCATGTAATAGGGATTGGAAATCACCCCCTGCATCTCAACCGTGCCGCTATTGATGGCCCACGTTTGGTCGGCGGTATAACGGACATTATTGGTAAATGTCACCGTCCCCGAGCCATTCTGGGTCAAACCTCCCGTTAAATTCAGCTGGTTACCAGTAATCGTGTAGGTATCCGGAGCATTAAAGAGAGCCGAACTCAATGTCCGCTGGCCATTGATATTGACCGTCTGGTTGGAGACGCTGCCAAAGCTGGCCGAATCGGTATCGCCCGGAGCAATACCGCCTACCCAGTTGCCTGCTGCTGTGAAATTTGAATTACTTGCGCCGAACCAACTGATGGTCGCGGCAATAGTAGGCTCAATCTGGCTCCACAAAATCACCAGACTGAACAAATACCAATATCTCATTCCATTCTTACATGCTTTCCCGACGCTAAATCTTGATTTCTCTTAAGTATATAACGTTCATTTTCACAGCAAGTTGCATTCTTTCTTTGCTTCATATGACTATATAAAATAACAAAACAACACAATATGCTTTCAATTCACGCCTTACGCTTTAATACAAGATAGCATAAAATGGACCTATTCACAAATATATCATTAATTCATCTAATGATATAAACTCCATTTCTCGGGTTCTTACGGAAAAATCCCAGATTGCGCCTATTTGGGCTACTACTCTCCGTTAGCAGAAATGTTCGGAGGAAACGGCTCGAGCTTAACGAGCCTGAGCGCGACTGAGGCGTTCGTTAATCGCAACGCCAAGACCGCAGTGCGGAGGTCGAACGGCAATGAGTTGTTGCGCAGCGCTGTCATCCAGCGCGCGCAACATGGCAAAAAAGTGAGCCGCCGCTTCAATCAAATCGCCGTCCGGTGACAATACCTCGACTGCGGCAAAGTCGTATTGCGGGACACAATCAAAAGCGAGGAGTCCCGTGGTCCGATAATCATCCGGAGGCAAGGCATCCAACGAGTCGACCAGTCGGAGTGGTTTGCGCGGGGCGTAGTGATGCTCCAGATGCCCCGGAGCCAATGGCTTTTCGGAGACAGGCGTAGCTTGGTCGACCGGTCCGACAACGGACTCAATTTCCTCGATCGATAAGCCACCCGCGCGCAGAATCAGCGGCTTCGCGCCATTGCAATCGACGATAGTCGATTCCAGACCTACGCGGCACGGACCGCCATCCAGAATCAACGGCACCGCATCGCCCAACTCCTGCCGCACCGCTTCCGCCGTAGTGGGACTAATCCGACCAAAGCGGTTCGCGCTCGGGGCCGCCAAGGGACCGCCAAAGGCTTCGAGCAATGTCCGTGACAAAGGGTGAGCGGGCACACGCACCGCCACCGAAGGCAAGCCACTCGTGGCGAGATCGGGCACTTCGGGCCGCTTCGGCAGAATGAGCGTCAACGGCCCGGGCCAGAAACGTTCCGCCAGGGCGCGTGCCTGGGGCGGAATCGAAGTCGCGAGGAGACGCTCGGCATCGGTCAGACTGAGTACGTGCAGAATCAACGGGTCAAAGAGTGGCCGTTGCTTCACGGCAAAAATCCGCGCCAGTGCCTGCGGATTGAATCCGTCCCCCGCGAGACCGTAAACGGTCTCCGTCGGCAACGCCACCACCTCGCCACGACGCAGCAGATCCACCGCGCGCGCGATTGTTGATGACTGGCTTTCAGGGGACATATGAGATTGGTCAGCATAGAAGCTCCGGCGGACTTGATCAAGGACACGCTGCAAAGTTGCCTTTGGGCGATTAGTGTTGCCCTTGGGGCGCTATTCTTTTTAGGCTGTCGGAATGTCGAAGACTTCCGTTCCTGAGGTAACAGTCGGGCAGTTCTATGCGCACCATGCCAATGTACTTCACCTGAAACTCCTCGCCGGTGCGGGCGGTCTCAAACGTCGCATCGTGGAAGGAGCGACCAATCGCCCCGGCCTGGCCCTCGCCGGCTTCTACAAATCTTTTGCCTTTCAGCGCATCCAGATCATCGGCAGCGGCGAAACGTCCTATCTGAAGTCCCTCCCCGAGGAAATCGGCCGCCAGCGGCTCCGGGAACTGTTCACCCACCGCATCCCCTGCCTGATCTTCGCCCGCAATATCAATCCCCCCAAGGTCGTCCTCGAGGAAGCCGAACGCGAGGAAATTGCCGTTTTCAAGTCCCCGCTGACAACGATGCGCCTGCTCAACACCGCCACAATTTGTTTGGAGCTCGATTTTGCGCCTTTTGTTCAGGAACACGGCAGCATGGTCGATATCCAAGGAATAGGAGTGTTGGTGCGCGGGGCCAGCGGCATTGGTAAGAGCGAAGCAGTCCTGTCGATGGTGGAACGCGGGGCAAGCCTCGTCTCGGATGATATTACGCGCATCCGCTCCCTCGAAGGACGGGAATTGATCGGGACGGCCTCGGAGTTGTCCCGGTTTCATATGGAGGTGCGCGGTTTAGGAATCATTAACATCGCAAGTATTTATGGCGTCCGAAGCATCCGGTTTGAAAAACGGCTCGATTTGGTGGTCACCTTGAAGGATTGGCACGAGGTCGCAGAAATCGACCGAATTGGCCTTGATCAAGACTATTACGAAATCTTGCAAATCAAAATTCCGCATGTTACGGTTCCTGTAAGACAAGGCAGAAACATCGCAAATCTGATTGAAGTAGCTGCTCTGGACCAGAAATTAAAGAGTATGGGACAGAACTCCGCAGCGGAATTTAATGAGAGATTGCTTCAAGCCATCCGAAATCAAGAGAAATAAAGCATGGGAATCGTCGCAAAAAAGAACGAAGCGCATGGGCCTAAGCACGTGCGCGAACTGGTGGTCAGCAACAAGTTGGGCCTGCATGCCCGACCGGCGGCGATGTTTGTCCGCGTGGCCAACCGCTTTACCTCCGACATTCTCGTGGAAAAAGATGGCGAAGAAATCAACGGCAAGAGCATCATGGGCTTGATGCTCCTGGCGGCGGGCTGCGGCTCCCGCCTGAAGGTGACCGCAACGGGCAGTGATGGTCTTCAAGCTTTAAAAGAACTCGAAGAATTAATTGCTCGCAAATTTGACGAAGAATAGTCATTTTTGCGTTGATGTCAGAGCCGTCCACACCGCAGTCAACCGCTTCGGGCGAAGTTAGATACAAAGGCACCCCCGCTTCCCCCGGTGTCGCCATCGCCCCGGTAGTCATTTATCGCCGCGACGAAGTCACTGTCTCGCGTCGTAAAATCAAGGCGGAAGATGTCCCCAACGAAATCGCGCGTCTCGAACAAGCGCTGATTCATACGCGGCAACAGTTGCAGCAGATCCGCGCGCAACTTTCCGATTCCCTGGGCGAAAAAGACGCCAGCATTTTCGACGCCCACCTCCTCGTGGTGGAAGACGTCGCCCTCCTGGAAAGCGTGAAGGCCCAGTTGGCCACGCGCCTGCTCAACGTCGATTACATCTATCATCAGCTCGCGAAATCCTTCGCCCAGAAAATGAAGGAGCTCGATGATCCCTACCTGCAGGAACGCGCCTCCGACATCATCGATGTATCCCGCCGCGTCGTGCAAAATTTGAAGGGCGTCAAAGGCGAAGACTGGAAGTTCCTCGACGAGCCGAGCATTATTTTCGCCCACGATCTCTCCCCCTCAGACACCGCCACGCTCGACCGCACCCTCGTGCGCGGCTTCGTGACGGAAGTGGGCAGCAAGACCTCCCACACCGCCATCATGGCGCGTTCGCTCAACCTGCCCGCCGTCGTCGGCTTGCGTGGCTTTGGCGATTTCGCCGATTTCGGCTCCGAAGTCTTGCTCGATGGCCATGAGGGTCTGCTGATCCTCAACCCCTCGGACCAGACCAAGTTTGAATACGGCCAGATCGAATCGCGCCGTCACGCCGTCGAGGAAAAACTCGACGAGTTGCGCGAGACCATCTCCATCACGACCGACCAGCGGCGCATCACCGTCTCGGCCAATGTCGAATTGCCAGAAGATCTCTCCCCCCTGCGCGAAAACGGCGCGGAAGGCGTGGGCTTGTTCCGCACGGAATTCCTTTTCCTCAATGGCGACGCGTTCCCCTCGGAAGATGAACAGATCCGGCTCTATCTCAAAGTCGCCGAAGCCGCCCTTCCCCACAGCATCATCGTCCGCACGCTCGACATCGGCGGCGACAAGAAGGCCGATCACGCCGCCATCGAAGCGGAGCTCAATCCGTTCCTCGGCTGGCGCGGCATTCGCTATTGCCTCGGCCGGCCGGAAGTTTTCCGCACCCAACTGCGCGCCATCTGCCGCGCGAGCAGCTGCGGCAACGTCCGCATCATGTTCCCAATGATCACCGAGATTGGCGAATTGCGCCGGGCCCGGCAGATCCTGAATCAGGTGCGCGACGAATTACGCGAGGAAGGCATTCCACAAGCGGAAAAAATCGACGTGGGCATCATGATCGAAGTTCCCGGTGCCGCCCTGATCGCCGATCAGCTCGCAAAGGAAGTCGATTTCTTCAGCATCGGCACGAACGATTTGATCCAATACACACTCGCGGTCGATCGCGGCAATGAGCGCGTCTCGGATCTTTATCAGCCCACCCATCCCGCCGTCCTACGACTGATCGGCTCCGTCTGCGATGCAGCGCATCGGAATAATATCTGGGTCGGCGTTTGCGGTGAAATGGCCAGCGACATTCTACTGACCCCCGCCCTCGTCGGCCTCGGCGTGGATGAATTGAGCCTTGGCTCGGTCTTCATCCCACGCATCAAGCGGGCCATCCAGACGCTCAACTATGCTGAAATGCAAAACCTCGTGCGCGAGATGCAGGGCCGTCCTACCGCAGAGGAAAATCTCCGCCTGCTCGAAGACGTCGCCAAGCGTTGCTTCCCGGATATTTTATAGTCGCAAAACTAAATCAGGCCACGGTGAAATAACGGAACCCGCCGTTTACTCCTTTCCGGATTTCTCAGGTTCCTGCTATACTTCTTAAACCTTATGCAAGTCCTCATCCTCGCAGCAGGCTACGCCACCCGCCTCTATCCCCTCACGCTCAACCAGCCCAAGCCACTGCTTCCCGTGGCGGGAAAGCCGATGCTCGAACATGTTCTCGACAATCTGTCGACTATTCCCGATTTGCACGACATCTTCATCGTCACGAACAACAAGTTCGCCGGACACTTCGAGACCTGGGCCAAGGAATACGGCACCCACCATTCCTCCTATCGCATCAAGGTGATCAATGACGGCTCCACCAGCGACACCGACAAACTCGGCGCGATCGGCGACATCCATTTCGTCATCCAGCGGGAAAAACTGAATGACGATCTCCTCGTCATCGCCGGAGACAACCTCTTCAATCGCTCACTCGAAGGCTTTGCCGCCTACGGTCTGCAAAAGAAAGCCTCTGTCCTCGCGCTCTACGATGTGGGCGATCTCGAATCGATCAAGAAGTACAACAGCGTCACCACCGACGCCGAGGGCCGCATCACCTTCTTCGAAGAAAAACCGAAGAACCCCACCAGCACCCGCACCGGCATCGCTCTCTATTATTATCCCGCCGAGATCGTGAAACTCGTCGAGACCTACATCAAGGAAGGCAACAACCCTGATCAGCCCGGTCGCTTCGTGCAATGGCTTTATCCCCGCGTTCCGGTCTACACATGGGACGTTCCCGGCACCTGGTTCGACATCGGCAGCAAGGAAACGCTCGACGAAGCCAACCGAATCTTCTCCAAAGCCGCCTCAAAGTAAGGCCACCGAAAATGTCCACTCTCCACGTGACGAACGAAACCCGCGGTTCCGTCCTCGTCACGGCTGGACATCTTGCGGACAATCCGATCCGCCGCATCGTTGGTTTACTGCGTCACAGCCATCTGGATGCCGGAGACGGCCTCCTCATCCAGCCATGCAATTCGATTCACAGCTTCTTCATGAAGTTCCGCTTCGATGCGGTCTTCCTCAGCCGCGACGGTGAAGTACTCCATCTCATCGAAGACATGGCCCCGTGGCGTATCTCCAAAATGGTTTTCCGCGGCCACAGCGTGCTCGAACTTCCCTCCGGCGTCATTACCCAGACGGCGACCCGCCTTGGCGACAAGCTCCGCATCGAAGTTCGTTAAGGCCTGTTTTTTATCACGGAGAGTTTGGATCTCCTCTCTGGCCTTTTCCGCTTGAACGCGCAATAATTACGTTCACTTTTTAATACGTACTGCGAGATCACGATGAAATTGAGCCTTGGGTTTTTATTGGTATTTGCCACCGGACTTCACCTCACTTCCGCCGAACTTTCGAATGACGGAAAAAATCTGGTCAAAGAAAACACCGCCTTCGCCGTCGATCTTTATCAAAAATTGAGTCCGCAGGAGGGCAACCTCTTCTTCTCACCCTACAGTCTCTCCGTCGCTCTCGCGATGACCTACGGCGGCGCACGCGGCGAGACCGAGGCGCAGATGGCACGCACGCTTCACCTCTCCCTCCTCTCGCAGATCAGCACGCCCGCCTTCGCCGAGATCGACGCCTCGCTGGCCGAATTGCAGAAGGATGGCAAGGTCACTCTCGGTCTCGCGAATTCCATCTGGCCGAGCAACGACTTCAAAATGCTCGACACCTATTCCGCCTTGTTGAAAACCGGCTACGGCGCCACGGTCACACCGGTGGATTACAAAAAAACCGAGGAGACCCGTACCCTCATCAATCGCTGGGTGGAATCCAAGACCCAGAATAAAATCAAGAACCTGATCCGGCCCAACGATCTCTCGCTCTACACGCGATTGGTTTTGGTGAATGCAATCTACTTCAAGGGAAACTGGGTCCAAGCCTTCGACCCCGCGAAAACGCATCCCGAAGATTTTCACGTCTCTCCCAACGTGACGGTCATCGCCCCGATGATGGAATTGAAGAGCGAATTCGCCTATGCGGAGACGGACACCCTGCAAGCTCTCGAACTCCCCTATCAGGGCGATGCGCTTTCGATGCTGGTGCTGCTCCCCAAACCTTCCGTTCCGATCAGCGCGGTGGAAGCACAAATTTCGGTAGAGAAATTGGCGGAGTGGAAAGCTGCCCTCGCCCGCAAGCAAGTGAATGTCCTGCTGCCGAAATTCTCCATGACCTGGGGCACAATCAAACTCAACGACACGCTAAAAACGATGGGAATGATCGACGCCTTTGAACTCTCGAAAGCCAACTTCTCCGGCATGAGCGGCAACAGTCGCGGAATGGCCGTCGGTGCCGTGCTGCACAAGGCATTCGTCGAAGTGACCGAAGAAGGCACCGAGGCCGCCGCCGCGACAGCCGTCACGATGGTTCGAGCCGCCGCCATGGAAGCGCCTGTCGTCTTCAAGGCCGATCGCCCCTTCCTCTTCCTGATTCAGGATAAACGCACCGGCACCCTGCTCTTCATCGGCCGCGTAACGAATCCGGTGCCGTGAGGCCCAAGGGAATCGGGAGCAATGTGGAGCCCGCAATTGCGTGGACTCTTATGAAGAATGACACACCCCGGCGCTCCGCGCCGGGGTGTGTGGTCTTTGAGCATCTAATTGTGCTCTATATCTCCAGATCGGGCGTCAGCGTTACTGGTTGCAGCGTCACGCTGCCAACTTTTAGTGGCGCAGCCGTTCCGCCTGTGTTTTGCTAGTCAGGAAGATGGCGTTGATCGATCCCGAGTCTGAAATTGCAAGCGTGCCCGGCGTGGGCGTGCAACGCGGTGCTCTGCTCGCTAAATTAGAACTCCGCACGGTCCTCGATCTACTCTACCATCTCCCCCGCCGCTACGAGGACCGCCGCCAGTTCCGCGAACTCTCCCAAGCCGAAGCGGGCGAAACGATTTGCTGGCGCGGCAAGATTCAAAATGCGAAGGCCACCCGTTGGCGCGGCGGCCGGCTCGTATTCGAGATCACGCTCACACCACCCACCGTCACGTCCGCGAAGGACATTCTCTGCTGCCGCTGGTTCAACGTCTATTACCTGCCGAAGATGCTCACCGTCGGCAAGGAACTCGTCGTCTATGGCAAACTCGTCGCGGGCAAAAAGGGCTGGACCATGGTTCATCCCGAGTTCGAAGTATTGGAAGAGGACGACGAAACGCTCATTCACCTGAACCGGATCACGCCGATCTATCCCCTCACCGAGGGACTCTCCCAGCGCGTACTGCGGCGGATCATGTACGAGTTCATCGGCTCCGGCCAATTTGAATTTCCGGAGTACTACCCCGCGCCAAAAGATCTCGTCACGCTGAGCGAAGCGTTTCCCGCAGCGCACTTCCCCATCTCATGGGAAGCGCAACACAAAGCTCGCGAGCGACTCGCCTACGACGAATTCTTCCTGCTGCAATGCGTCCTCGCGCAACGTCGCCAGAGCCAGAAGCAGGCGGTGAAAAAACGCGAGACCGAGCACGACCGCCTCGCCCTTGCTTTTCTGAAGCAACTCTCTTTCTCGCCCACAGGTGCGCAACGACGCGTGATGGACGAGATTCGCCGCGACCTCGAGATTCCCGTTCCGATGAATCGCCTGTTGCAGGGCGACGTGGGCGCGGGAAAAACCATTGTGGCGGTCTATGCGATACTGTTGGCTGTCGGTCAGGGCAAGCAAGCCGCGCTCATGGCCCCGACGGAAATTCTCGCGGAGCAACATTGCCTCAACTTGCGCCGCTGGCTCGCGCCGCTCGGCATTCGCGTGGCGCTGCTGACCGGCAGCAAACAATCCGGCTTTGACGACGGGGACGGCACGGCAGAACTTGCTCTCGGCAGTTTGCCGATGGAAGCGGGTGCGCCGCCGATTGGCTCCATCGTCGTCGGTACGCACGCGCTCATTTACGACTCCTACGCAGCGGATCAACTCGGTCTGGTCGTGATCGACGAGCAGCATAAGTTCGGCGTGCTCCAGCGGCTCGCGCTCGCCCGGAAGGGGTCGCATCCGGACATCCTTGTGATGACCGCCACCCCGATTCCGCGCACGCTCGGGATGACCGTTTACGGCGATCTCGATGTCTCGGTGCTGGACGAACTCCCGCCCGGCCGACAGAAGATCATCACCGCCTGCCGCTCAACGAAGGAGTTGGACAAGGTGTGGAAATTCATCGGTGAACAAGTCGCGCTCGGACGTCAGGCCTACGTGGTCTATTCACTTGTGGAGGAATCGGAAAAAGTCGAAGCCAAGGCGGTGCAGACCGAGTACGAGGCTATCAAGACACTCTTTCCGCACATTAGCGTCGGCCTGCTCCATGGCCGGATGAAACCCGAGGCGAAGGATGCCGTGATGACGGACTTCCGCACGGGCAAGGTGAGCATTCTCGTCAGCACCTCCGTCATCGAGGTGGGCGTCGACGTCCCGAACGCCACGATCATGGTCATCGAAAATGCCGAACGCTTCGGCCTCGCCCAGTTGCACCAGCTCCGGGGCCGCATCGGTCGCGGCAGCGAGAAATCGTACTGCGTGCTGGTCGGCGAACCGAAGAGCAAGGAAAGCTGGCAGCGCTTGCAGATCATGGAAGCGACCAGCGACGGTTTCAAAATCGCGGAAGAAGATCTCCGCATTCGCGGCCCGGGCAATCTCCTCGGCATCGAACAGAGCGGTCTGCCGCCGCTGCGACTCGGCAATCTGGTGGAAGACTTCGATCTGCTCCAACGCGCGCGCGGCGATGCGGATCTGTTCCTGAAGCAGCCGAAGGCGCTGGAAAAATTCCCCCGCCTCGCCACGCAGCTCAAGCAATTCGCCAAGTTCAATTCCCTCGCCACCGTCGGTTAGCCAGCGTGATGGCGGACCGAGCGGAGCAGGATCCCGATCGCTCGGCTCCCAGCGCACTGGGGCAACTCTTGAACACCCCTTCATTGACACTCCCGCCCATTGGCAGTAACACTGAAGGGATGGAGGCAACCCTCTTGGCCAAGCGTTTACGGCCAAAGACTTATTCGATCGCGCTGTATCTGGCAGGCCTTGTACTGCTGGTGCAGGTGGCTGCTATTTTTCTGGTTTTTTACTTTCGACGGGTCGTCACGATCGATACCAGCGCGCCGCCATTGCCCAACCAAGCCCAAGTCGCGCAGACTCCCACCCGTCCGGCACCTGCGCCGGTGGTCGCTCCCACACCATCCGCTTCCGCACCCGTACAGACCGTGACTCCGCCAGCACCCGTTCCGACGGCCCCCGCTCGCATTACCCCCGTACCGACGCCGGGACGTCTGGCCGTGGCGGCGTCGGAAGATCCGGCCCAGAGGGTGAAAGCCTTGAACGAGGAGGCCGAGCGGTTCCAGACGCAGGGTGATTTGCGCCTGGCGGCTTTGGCCTTGTTCAAGGCCGAGGCGCTCGACTCGCGCGATTCGACGACGCTGGTGAATCTGGCCAGATTGATGACTTTGGAAAAAGAACCGGACAAGGCGCGTACCTATTGGCAGCGCGTGGTCGATCTGGGTTCCGCGGCGGGCAGCAACTACAATCTGGCTCGCGAACAACTGGTGCTGATCGATTCCCGTTCGACCAACACCAGCGCCAATAATGCGCCACCGGCTGCGACGGTATCGGCTCCGACGACCCCGGCGGCACCCGTGACGGCCACCCGGGCGCTTTTTGTGGACCGCATCGAAAAGACCAATACGGCGAGCAATGGCTCGAACAACGAGTTCACCATGCGCGTGGTGTTGGGAGCGGGAATCATCCCCGGTGGAATTCAGCCGGGCAAGGTGGACATCAAACTGTACTTCTACGACCTGCAGGCAAGCGGAGCCATCGTGCCAAGCCGCGCACAGTTGAAGGTCAATTTCCTCGGTTCGCGCCAGACCTGGGCCAACGGCCAGCGTGAGACACTCATGGCAACGTATCTGCTTTCGCCGGACCAGGCACGGATCTACAATCAGAAGTACTACGGCTATATGTTGCGGATTTACTATGATGGAAAATTGCAGGATGAACGGGCCGAGCCAGACAACCTGTTGAAGTTCTTTCCTGCGGCAAACTAACTTTTTACGATAACCAGAGCATGGCTAAGACTGTTTTATTGGTGCAGCCCAATCCGGAGCTGTTTGCAACGCTGAGTGGAATCTTGGCCGACGTCGCCGCGGATATGCAGGTGATCGCGGTGTCGAGCGGTCCCGATGCCGAGATGGCTCATGCAAACACCGACTCGGTCGATCTGCTGATCACCGAGGTTTACCTCGAGGGAGTGGACGGCCTGACAATGCTCTATAATTTCCGCCAACGCCTCCCACACTGCCCGGTCATTGTGGTGACCAGTTACGATCTCAGGGAGTATCAGCCCTACCTGGAGGGCGTGGCGCAGTTCACACCGCCCCTCGACATGCAGACGCTTTCGGCCATGGTAGTCGATGCGCTCGGCGCGGTTGAGGGTCAGGTCTGGCCACCCTACAAGGTAGGCAAGTACGTCGGCCGCGACCGTTGGGGCGATTGCTACGAAGCCTTCGATCAGGGCGTCAAACGCAAGGTCTTCGTCAGCGTCTTGCGTGCGGGCGCAAGCGCGGAGGAAATTACGGCGTTTCAGGAACTGGCGGCCTCCATGGCCCGCGCGGGCCACCCGAATGTCACCGCCGTGTTCGTGGCGGGCGAGCACAAGGGCCGCTATTTCTTTGCCCGCGAATTCTGGCAGGCGCGCACCTTGCAAAGTTATCTCGACGTGGGCCAGCATGTGGACCCCCGACTGGCAGCGCGGCTCATCCATACAGTCACAACGGTGCTGGCATTCTGGGAGTCCCACCAGTACCACCACAGCGAGGTGACCGCGGAGGACATCACCATCGCAGACAACGGCGTGATCAAACTCCTCAATTGCGTCGATCCCCGGCTATCGGAACTGCCCAGCCCGACGGCCACACTCAATCATTTGGCGGAAAGCCTGGAGCGAATCCTGCCTCCATCTGGTGGCTTGCCGCAACGGCTTATCGATCTTTTGGCGTTGATGAAGCAGCCTGATGTGGTCCTTTCCGACGTCGGACGACAGGCGCAAATTCTGGATACGGAACTCGCACCGAAACGTGAAGTAGTCGTCAGCAAGGAGACCAAGATCGCCAAGCAGGCCATCGAGGTAGAAAAAAAACGCAAGCGCACGGCAATGTTCCTCAGTATAGGCGGCTTCATCCTGCTGGTGCTGGCGTTCTTTGCGTGGATGGCATTTTCCTTCCTGTACGAAGCGCCGTCGAAAGATTTCAAGAAGATGCTCCACATTCCGGCAGGCTCCTTTGTCTACCAAGAGGGAGAAGGCAAGACCGGCAGCTACTATATCGACGAGTATGAGGTGACCATCGGCCAATACCTCCGCTTCCTCCGCGCCATTGAAAAAGCCGGAAGCTCCGAAGCATTTGACCATCGCTCGCAAAAGAGCAAGAACAAGGATCATACGCCCAAGGATTGGGAGACAATCATCGAAAGCATTCGTCAAGGCGTGGCCTATAACGGGCAGAAGATCACGCTCGATTCCCCTGTCTTCAACGTCGACTGGTACGATGCCCAGGCTTATGCGAAATGGGCGGGCAAGCGGTTGCCCACCGAACAGGAATGGGAAAAGGCGGGACGCGGTTCCAAGGGCAACATCTACCCCTGGGGAAACGGTTTCGATCCAAAGAAAGCCAACACAGGCTCCGACATGGTGCCGAAGCGTCCCGCGGATAGCGGAAAAAATGACGGCTACTATGGGGTATCGCCCGTGGATGCCCTTACCGGCGACCTGAGTCCGTATGGAGTTCGCGACATGGCGGGCAACGTCAGTGAATGGACTGACACCATCGAGCCGAAGGCGCTTTACGGAGTGGAAGACGCGGCCATTGTGCGTGGTGGTAATTACCTGATCAGCAAACCCGAAGATCTCGAGCTGAGCCGACGCATCAAGAATCAGTTACCGGAATCGCGCTCACCCTGGATCGGCTTTCGTTGCGTCAGCGACAAACCTCCACTGGAAAAATAAAAGCGATGAGGGCGAAAGGGACTCGATGAGCCGGGATGAGAGCGACGAAGCGAAACGGATGGACGGCTTTTATCGTGGCATCCTGGATGCTATCCCCTCTCCTGTTTTTGTCGTGGAAGAGGATGTGCGGATTGTGGATTACAATGCCGCCGCTGCGAAAATGCTTTCCCGCGACCGCGCCATGGTCATCAGCCATCGCGCGGGCGAAGTGTTGCATTGCCTGCATGCGAAGGATGTCGAGGAAGGCTGTGGACGCGGCCCGGCCTGCTCCGGCTGCGTAATCCGCAAGTCAGTGAACGAATCGCTATCCGGGCAGAAGCAAACACGACAAAAATTGAAGATGGAGCTCAAGGTCGGCGATAACGTGGCCGAGGCTCTTTTTCTGGTCACCACCTCGCCCCTGAATTATCTCGGACGCCAGCTCGTAGTCGTCATCCTCGAGGATATCCAAGAACTCAGTCGCCTGCGGGAATTGCTGCCGATGTGCGCAAACTGCAAAAAGATTCGGGATGACAAGGAGTATTGGCAGAACGTGGAGGACTATTTCGAGACGCACCTTGATATCGATTTCACCCACGGCATTTGCCCGGATTGCGCAAAGAAACTCTATCCGACGATCTGGTCGAAGCTGACGTAGGGACAATCGCTGGCCAGCTGAAGTCACGAGATGGATTCAGGCGTCCTGAAAATAAAAAGGCCCGGCAAGCGCCGGGCCTTTTTGTGGTAAGACAATGTCGTCAGGAATCAATCGCCGAACGAAATACCGATCGTCCGTGCCGCTTCCAGCATCTGGCTGGTCGGCTCCACACGCTTGAGCTGCCCCACCGCATCCGGAATCGGTACGGAACCGATTTCGTAATTCTGGTAGCTGACCATGTGACCGAATTTCTTTTCCTGGATGAGCTTGATCGCGCCCACACCGAAACGCATCCCGAGGATACGATCGAGCGTCGTGGGAGGCCCACCGCGCTGCAAATGGCCCAACACCACACAACGGGTTTCATGCTGCGTATGCTTGCCAATGTAGTCGGCCACCTGGTTGCCAATGCCACCCATCTTCACTTCGCCCGGATGCCCCGAGGCCTTGGAGACGATGCCACCATCCTTGGGGAAAGCGCCTTCGGCCACCACGACGATCGCCGCACGAGCGCCGTTGTCGAAATGCTTGTTGATGAAATCAACGACCTTGTCGTAGCTGAACGGAACTTCCGGCAGAAGAATCATGTTCGCACCGCCCGCCAGACCGCCGTGAAGAGCGATCCAACCCGCGTGCCGTCCCATGACCTCAACCACCATCACGCGACGATGGCTCACCGCCGTCGTGTGCAACCGGTCCAGCGCGTCCGAAACGCACGCCACCGCCGAGTTGAATCCGAAAGTGACCGCCGTGGCGGAAAGATCGTTATCAATCGTCTTGGGCACACCGACGACCGGAATTCCGGCCTCGAACAATTGTTGCGCCGTGGAAAGTGACCCGTCGCCGCCGATACAAATCAACGCGCTGACGCCCAACCCTTCCAGGGTCTCCTTGGTTTCACTGATAATATCGTCCGGAATGCGCGCCACATCACCCGCCCCCACCTTCGCCACAAACCGCCCCTTGTTGGTGGTGCCAATGATCGTTCCCCCGAGCGCCATGATTCCGTTCGTGTTCTGCTGATCGAGCAACCGGTAACGAACCGGGCAGAGCAGCCCTTCATAACCATCACAAAAACCGAGCATCTCCCAACCGAGGGTCGTCGCGGACGTCGCCGCAGCCCAAAGCACCGCGTTCAATCCGGGACAGTCGCCCCCGCTCGTTAGAATGCCGACACGATAATGACTCATAATACAGTGGTAACGGTCAGCAAGTCGCCTGCCAATACATTTGTTACTCTTAAAATGTTTTTTTTTCAAAGTAGCCAATCTAATTCCACATTGATGCGTAAAAAGCCCGGCTACAGCCCCGGAAAGCGACCACGAGTTGACGCCCAATTCCACTCAATAACCCATCGCCTTTACCCTCGATTTCCGATCGAATAGCGGTTCGGCAACAAAAATCCGGTTTTTTACCGTGACGTTCCCTAAAACTTCGGCATTCTCAACGGCCATGCAACGCGAGTTTTCGGAAGATGTACCGGAGATCATGGACCTCCCCTCTCTCGACCAGTCGGAGCTTAGGGAAGATCTTGAAAATCTTGAACTTCTGAATCGCCATTTCGGCGGCACCAAAATGGTCCTCCGCCTTCTGGATCGCGTAGCCAAGGACCTAAACTCTTTTCGTTTGGTCGACTTTTGCACCGGCTATGGGGATCACCCCCGCAACATGGCCAAATGGGCACAGAAAAACGGCAAAGCCTGCACCATCATCGCCGTCGATTTCCAGCGCCAGACCCTCGATATCGCCAAGGCCGCCACACCCGCCGATCAACGCATCTTTTACGTTCAGGCAGATGTGCGCCATTCGCCATTTAAAAATCAAAGCGTCGACCTCGTCTTTTGTTCGCTCGCGCTGCACCACTTCAGCGACGAGGACGCCGCGCAAATCCTGCGCGAAGGCCGCCGCCTCGCCAGCCGCAGCGTAGCCTGCATCGATTTGATGCGCGGACGCATCGCTTATGCCGCCGTCTGGCTGCTGACCCAGTTTATTCTCCGCTCTCCGATGACCCGTCACGACGCCCGCCTTTCCGTCCGACGTTCTTTTACTGGTAAAGAACTGAAAAATCTGGCATTACTGGCAGATTGGCGCAGTTTTTGGCACGATAACCTCCCTTGGTTTCGGCAGGTCATTGTCTGCGAACAGACCGTATGATTAAAAGTAACACCATTATTATCCACGCCCCGCTGGCTGACATCTTCACTGTGGCGTCGGATCTGCCCCGTTGGCCCGAATATCTCAGCCACTACCGCTACAATACCTTTCTCTCGCAAATGCCTTGGGGCGGCGTCGTCAAGATGTGCGCCGTGCGCAGCGGCATCAAGACCAGCTGGGTCTCCGTCTACCGCATCGATGCCGAAAACCAGCAACTTCTCTTTGATCATCAAAAATCCTTCTTGAATGCCACCCGCGGAATGAAAGTGGTGTGGACATTCCAGGAACTCCCCGAGGGTGGAGTCAAAGTCGAAATCATTCACGATCATGAACTCAACTGGCCCATCATCGGCTCGTTCGTAAACAAATGGTTCGTGAACGGTTTCTTTATTCATCATATTGCCTCGCTCACTCTCGCAGGCCTAAAGCGTAAAATGGAAAGTCAATCAGCGTGAAAAATCGAGTAGTCATTACTGGTATCGGAGCACTCACCCCCGTCGGCTTTGGTGTCGACGGACTTTGGGAAGGCATCAAAAAAGAACAATCTGGTCTCGGCTTTATCACCCGTTTCAACCCGGATCATTACAACGCGAAATGCGCGGGCGAAATCAATGAGTTCCACCCCTCGGATTACTTTCCGCCACACCGCCTCAAGCGCCTCGACCGCTACGGCCAATTTGCCCTCGTCCTCACCGAACAAGCCCTCGCCGACGCCAAACTGAAGGTCGATCCCGCCACGCCGAACATCCGCCATGGCATCTGCTTTGGCACCGCCCTCGGCGGCATCACCGCTGCAGAAATCCAGCACGAACGCTTCATCCGCGAAGGTTCCCGCGCCATCCCACCCGCCCTCGCCCTCCAGGTTTTCGGCGGCTCCGCCCACGCCAATATCGCGATTGCCTACGGCTTCCGCGGTTACGGCACCACCAATTCCAATAGCTGCGCCTCCGGCACCGTCGCCGTGGGTGAAGCCTTCCGCGCCCTGCGCGACGGCATTGCCGACGTCATCCTCGCCGGCGCTGCCGAAGCCCCCCTCGCCCCGCTGACCTATGGTGCCTTCGACACCATCAAGGCCATGGCCAAGGAAACCACCGACCCCCGCAACTCCTGCCGCCCCTTCGACAAAAACCGCACCGGCTTCGTCATGTCCGAAGGCGGTGGCGCGGTCCTCATGGAAACGCTCGAACACGCCCGCAATCGCGGCGCCCGCATTTACGCGGAAGTCATCGGCTACTCCCTGAATAATGACGCCTACCACATGACCTCCTCCCTTCCCGACGGCACGGCCGCCATCGCCGCCATGCAGGCCGCCCTGGATGAGGCCGGCATCAAGCCCGAGCAGGTCGACTACATCAACGCGCATGCCAGCAGCACCCCGATGAACGACAACCACGAGACTGTCGCCATCACCAAGCTCTTCGGCAAAAAGACCCCCGCTGTCAGCGGCACCAAGGCTTACTACGGTCACCCGCTCGGTGCCTCCGGCGCGATCGAAGCCGGTCTCTGCGCCCTCGCCCTCACCCACAACTACATTCCTCCGACCCTCAACTGCCCCGATCCCGAAGTACCGGAAGGTTTCGATCTCGTGGCACTCCACGGTCGCAAGCAGGAGCTTCAGTACGCGCTGAGCAACTCCTTCGGCTTTGGCGGCATCAACGCCTCCATCGTCCTGGGCAAAGCCCCGACGCTTTGATTTAACTCTCAGGTCCGTAATACCAGGGCTGTCTACTCACACCCTGGTATTTTGATTAGAGATCCGTGATGAAGGAATTTGACGCGATCATCGTTGGATCCGGTCCCGCCGGCTCCTTGGCAGCGTTGGTACTCGCCCGCGCCGGGAAACGTGTGGCCTTGATCGACAAGGCACGGTTTCCCCGCCCCAAAGTTTGCGGCGACTGCGTCAACCCGAGTTGCTGGCCCATCTGGGAACGCCACGGCCTCGCCGAACGTTTTGCCGAACTCCCGCACGAATCTCTCCGCGGTATCAGCCTTGAGCTGAACCACAAAGTGATCTTCAAACATAATTTCGTTCTCTCCGAACGCGGCGAACGCGCGGTGGAGCGGGAAGTCCTCGACAACTGGCTCTGCCACGAAGCTCAGGAAGCTGGAGCTCACCTTTTCCACGGTGTGCGCGTCGACGGCGTCGACACCAAGGGAGAAGTCAAGACCACCCAAGGCCTGTTCAAAGGCCGCTTCATTATCGGAGCGGACGGACGTAATTCGATCATCTCCCGCCTCAGCGGACTGGCGACCTACCGCCAGACCTGTACCCGCGTCGCCTGGCAGGCCAACATCGAGCCCGACAACCTCGACCACTACGTCCACATGCACATCTTCAACGAGGGCTACTACGGCATGACCCGCACCTCCGAGAAGACCGCCAATCTCTGCCTCGTCCTCGGCTCCAAGGCCAATGCCACCCCGCAGAAAATCGCGAACCGCTATTTCCCCAGCCTGCCCTCCCAAGTCTGGCGCAGCATCTATCCCATCTCCCGACGCGCCGCCGATCTTGGTCGCGGACGCATCCTTCTCGCCGGGGACGCCGCGCGCGTGGTGGAACCGTTCACCGGTGAAGGCATCTACTTCGCCCTCTCCTCCGGAGAAGCCGCCGCCCACGCTATCCTCAAAGGTCTGGATGCCAATGACGAGGCGCTCGCACAAACCCTCTACAGCGACTCCCACCGCGCCCTCTACAAAAAACGCGCCCGCGTCAACACCTTCACCAACTGGTGCGCCCGCCGCCCCGCCCGCGCCGTCCGCGTCCTCGGACTGCTCCAATACTGGCCCTCCAGCATCGCCACGATGCTCAATCAAGTCCACCAATCCCGACCCGCCCCTATCCCGCACGCCGTCGCCAGCGCGTAATTACTTTATCCATGAGAAGCAGCGTGGGCGCGCAAGCTTATTTATTAGTTATGAGAATACATTGCAAAACGCACTAATTCTCGCTTCTCAAGTGATTTACCTTTCGATAGCTTTTGCACCAATGAAAAAAATCCTCCTCGTTCTCACAGCATGCCTCACCCTCGTCGGAGTCTCTGCCTTGAATGCCGGAGATAGCGCCGCCTGTGCCCCCTCCTCCTGCAGCAAGTCAGAATCGCCGTGCAGCAATAAAGATCGGGTCACCAGCATCCGCTGGATCGAGTCGGTTCAGCATGATCTCGACGCCGATGACTGTTACGTCGTCCTCGTCGGCAAAATCACCAAGAAGTACAAGGATGAAACCTACTTCTTCACCGATGGCACTGGCACCATCCAGCTTGATAGCGAAAAGGAACTCCCCGTCGGCAAGAACATCGTCGTGCGCGGCCGCATCGATCAGGCCTTCCTGAGCATCGGCAAGCTCGAAGTCGAAGTCTGCAGCTGGCGCTACGTCAAATAAACCATTTCACTTCCTACAAAAAAGGCACACCGCACGGTGTGCCTTTTTTGTGTCGCTCACGCTTAACGCGCAGCGGAAGCGCCCTGCGGTCGGGGGCGATGCTCCATCGGCTTGGCTTCATTCACCGTCAGCTTGCGACCACCGAAATCGGAGCCGTGGAATTGACGAATCGCCTCCTCGCCCTCTTCCTTGTTTTCCATCACAACAAAACCAAAACCGCGCGGACGCTTGGTCATCTTGTCCAGGATGAATTGCACCTGGTTCACCTGGCCGACCCGGCCGAAGTGCTCGGTCAATTCCTGCTCGGTCGTTTGATATGGAAGATTCCCAACGTAGAGTTTAATGCTCATGCGATCACAAGTCCTTTGCTGCGGTTAATGCCGTCACCCTAGCAAAAGACCCGCCATTTGTGGCGTTACGATTGGGTTACATCGGGCAAGGCTCAACCCTGCACATCACACGAGCATCAGCACCGCCCACATGCGGCCTGTCTGCCCCTTTTCCGCGCGGTACGAATAGTAATGCGGCAAGGTCGCCGCCGTGCAGCGGCCGCAATCATGCACCTGCGTCACGCCCGCATCGCGAGCCTGTTGCAGGATCATCGCCGCGAACGGCACCTCATAATGCGGCAGACGAATGCACGGTCCGAGTTGTACAATCAGATCTCCCGGATTCGTGCCAAAGTTCTCGCGCAGAGTGCGAATCACTTCACCCGTGATGTTCAGCTCCGTTCCCTTGCGACCGGAATGAGCCAGCCCGATCACCTGCTTTACCGGATCATAAAAGTAAACCGGTCCGCAATCGGCTACCCGCACCACGAGGGGAGTTTGCCGCAGCGCGGTCACCAGCGCATCCACTCCCGCATAACGCGTCGGGGGCATCGTCTTTACAACGGCCACCTCTTTGCCGTGCGGCTGCTCGCCGTAGATCGTCCGCTCGCTTGGGAAACCGCCGCGATCGAGAAACTCCGGAACGCGCGACTCCAGTTCCTCGCGGGGAATCGCGGAACGCCAGGAAAAGCCATGCTTGAGCCCCGGCAATGCAAGTGCGGGAAAAGTCTCCCAGACGGATCCATCAAAAATCGGTGCAGCCATCGGGCAAAAAGATAACCGACAGGGAACAAAAGTCACCTGTCGGCTTATCAAAAACTTTAGACTGACTTCGCGCCCGGAGAAAAACCTCACGGACGCTACGGACTCATTAACGTTAAGGCCAAGCCTTAGCGTGCGTTGGCAGCCGTGCCGTTATGATGGGCCGAGCAACGACGAATGATCGTGCGATAAATGCGGACCCAAGCTTCCTGATCTTCGTGGCTGAGCTCCTTGAACATCTCCAAGATGTTCCGGACAATGCCCCGCTTCATGCCTTCGACCAATTCGCGGCCTTTATCGGTAATACGAACCAATACCTGACGGCGATCTTTAGGATGACTGAATCGTTCAACCAATCCGGCTTCCACCAAACGGTCAACCAATCCTGTGGTCGCTGGTGTCGTATGGCGCATCAGTTCGGCCAACTGCGACATGTTCAATCCTGTGCTCTGATTGAGAAATCCCAACAGTGTATACTGGGGAATAGAGATGTTTCCCCGGTTCACTTCGGTGGATAACTCAACCAAAAACGACCGCTGGAGTTGTGTCGCGATTTCGGCCAGTTCTTCGGCGATGTGGACATTGCTTTCAAATGATTCCATGCCCAGAAGCTTAAACTAAATAAATGTTTCAAGCAATAATATTCTAAAAGATGAGACTGTCTCAAGGGCTGGACCATTTGTCCAAAGAGACCTTTACCGTCGCATTCCCTTTAAAGGAAACGCCGTATTAAGGAAGTATTTATCTAGCCCACTGATTGGAATCGGTAGAAAAGATAAAAAGCCGCGTGTGCTGAATATTAGACTGAACGAATCACAAATTTGTCACGGATTAATAGCCTGAATGACAATTTCGACACGCCGATTACGTTGCTGTTCCTCGATTGAGCCTTGAGGGTTCACCAATGGGCGTGTTTTGCCATATCCGCGGGATTCAAAGGTGTAGTTGGCTCCATTCAAATGTTGCTTAAGCCAGTTGACCGCCTCGCGCGCGCGATCTTCGGACAGCTTTTGATTGTAGGCATCCGTTCCGAATGTATCCGTGTGCCCTTCCACCTGAATGCGCGCCACGGGATATTTCTTGATCCACTCCACCGCTTGCAGCAACAAGGGCTCCGCCGCAGGCTTCACTTTCGCCGAATCAAAGTCGTAGACAACATCGCTCGGCAGGCGCAAGAGGACCGGCTCCGGCATCTTCGGATTGATTCCCGCCGATGGCGACCGGAATCCGGCGCTGATCTGCTCGAAGCTCGGCAACGCATCGCCCCCCGCCGTGGCGGGACCGGACAGAGCCGCAATCCCCCCCGTCCCAGAAGTATCGCCACTGCCTCCGCTGGTCGTGGGAATGGGAACGCCGCCCGCCGGTTGATCGGGACCATTCAAATTGAGTGCGCCCACATTAATACGGGCAATCTCGGATTCGATCTTCGACTTGTCCGAAGGCGAATAGGGGCTCGTCGCCGGGTTTGCGGTGATGGCGGAGCTGACTGGATCGGGCGTGGTCGGAACCGCCATTTGCGGCGGATTCGTCAGCAACGCGCGGGCAATGGCGCGGCCGTCACTCGATTGTGTGGGTGCGGGATTCGGATCGCGGGCCACGGGAATGACGGAGACGCCCTTATCCTGAGCACCGCTCAGCGTGGCGGGGTTCATATCCACGCGCTTGAGTTGAAACGGCTTCTTGTACTTCTGTTCCTGGTAGGGAATCGCGTAATCAGCGAGCCGTATCCATCCGAACCACCACGCCACGGCCACATGCAACGCGAGCGATAGCAGGAGGGCAATAATAGCCCAGCGCAACACCGGCGGCTCTTCTTCGACGTAGGGATTCGTAAAGTGTTTCATGGGGTCGCACCCGTCTTCTTTAACTTTGCACGCCATTCCTGCGCTTGGTCAAGCTGTCCGGCTTTTTCGTACGACTCCGCCGCCCGCTTCATGGCCAGCGGTGTGAGGTACGGATCATTATAGAGCAACGCAAGCGCCGCGTAGGCCTTCGCCGCTTCCGGATAATTTCCCCGCACAAAATAGATATCGCCGAGAATCTTGCGCGCCGCCGCGTTCCCCTTGCCCTCCGGCTCCTGCAACATCGCCTGCTCGACGAGCGCCTGCGCCGCGTCATAACTTCCGGCTCCGAGTTGTGCCTGCGCGAGGGCGAGGAGAACCTCCGTGCTGTTCGCCGCGGCGGGATTACGTTGGCGATAGGTCAGGTAACTCGCCACGGCATTTTTGAATTGCCCGCCGGAGCGTTGATTTTCCGCCAGCAACCACCACGCGGGCGTGACGAAATCCCCGCCCTGCGGATGTCCCGTCACCATCGTAAACCAGATGATCGCGCGGTCATATTGACTCGCCGCCTGCGCTTGTTGTCCCAACCAGAAATAGAGCGCGGCGGGGAGCTTGGACGCATTCGGAACCGAGGCGGATTCCTTCTCGTAATCGGACACGTACGCGGGCGCTTTTTTGAAATCCTGCTGGGCAAAAGCCAACAACGCGAGTCGCTCGCTGGCGGAAAGTCCATACGTCGCATCGTCCAGCTTGCGCGCTTCGAGCAAGGCCGGTTCTGCGTCCTTGTAATTCTTCTTTTGAAAAGCGTCGGAGCCAATCGTGTAAAGCGCGAGAGCCCGTACTTTCGTCTGGGGGAACGACTTCAACAATTCGCTAAATGTCGCCACGGCGTCCGGGGTCCGGCCCGCCTGCGTATAAAGCAAGCCGAGTTGCTCCAGCGCCATCTGCCGCTCGGGCGAATTATCCGCCGCGGCGCGACGCACTTTTTCCCACGCACCTATCGCGAGATCGGGCTGCGCCGCGTTCTGCAAACTGATCGCCTGCCGAATACGAGCCGGAAGCGCCGAAGCGTTCTGCGGAAATTCGTTGGCGAAACGGTCGTACATCTCCGCCGCCTGCACCCATTTCTTTTCCTGATAATAAGCCCGGGCCAGTTCGAATAAAATCTGGTCGTGCGGCAACTCCTTATTCCCGCTCTGCAACAGCGTCTGCCACATCGGAATCGCCTGCGCGAACTTCTGCCGACGCGAAAAATCCTGTGCGCGCAAAAGCTGTACGCGAATCGCCTGCGGCGCGTTCGGATACTTCGCGAGGAAAGCCGATGTGTCCCCTTCCAGCGTCGAACCGTCGCCCTGCGCGCGCGCGAGCAAACGCTGGAACGCCGCCTCGGGCGCTTCGGACCGGTCGCCGTAATCTTTCAGATAAATATCGAAAGCGTCCGAGGCTTCCGGATACTTCTTCAGCTCAAACCACGACCGCGCCACCGCGAGGAAAATCTCCGCCTTCGCGCTCTCCAGAAATCCCGCCGGTTCCGCGCTCCGCAGATCGAGCAAATCCTGAAACCGCTTCTGCTGATAATAAAGCCGCACAAGTCCCGTGTTCGCCACGCGCCGCCAATCGCTGCCCGTATCCAGACGTCGGCACGTTTCGAAAAGCGCTTCCGCTTCCTTCACATTCCCCGCCTGCAACGCCGCCCAGCCGCCTCGCGCTGCGGCCATCGATTGCGTCGGTTTGCTCTCCGCAATGTTCAGCACCCGCTGCCAATACTTCAGCGCCTGATCGAACTTTCCTTCCTTCTCGTAACTCAGCGCCAGCGCTTGCGCGGACGGTGCCGCATACGAAGCCGCATCCTTATCCTTGCTCGCGAGCAGCTGCTCGAGCAGCGGACGGCCCGATTTCAAATCTCCCGTCTGCAACTGCGCTGCGCCCAACAAATAGGTCGCCGCGATTTTCGTCGCCGCATTCCCCTTGGCCAACGCGCCCTGCAATGGCGCGATCGCCGCCGCAAAGTCACCCGCCTGAAACGCGAGATCGCCCAGTCGCAATTGCGCCGCCGTCAGAAAAATACTCTCCGGGTACGTCTTGATCAGATACGCGTAGGCCGCGCGCGCATCTGCCGGTTTTCCCAGCGCGCGATAACATTCCGCCACGCGATAGAGCGACTCATCGCGGCGGCTGTCGTTCGGATAATTTTTTACCAGATCCGAAAATTCTTTGAGCGCTCCGGCGTAATCATTTTGCGAAAGCAACATCGACGCCCGTTCGAACTGCGCGATGGCGGGCGAGATGACTTGAATCTGCGGCGTGGAGGCCGTGATGGTTGACGACGACGTCGTAGCTGGTTTCGGTGTGTTCGTCTGCGCGGAGAGAGAAGCGAGGCCGCATAAAAAAGCGGCGGCACGAGTTCCAATGCTCGAAAGGCTTCCCATAGTAGGCCGGTAGTGAATGGCTGGAGTGATTACTGTCCGCCCTTATCGGGAGGCGACGTGGCGAATGCGATGTTCCACAAATCAGCGGCGCGCGCCGCGTCGAGCACCTTCACGATGTTCTTGTAGTTCGCCTTTTCATCCGCGCGCAACACCAACACCTGATCCGGATACGCCTTCACGATGCCGCGCAAGACTTCCTCCAACTCCGCATAGGTCACCGTCCGGCCCTGCAGCGCAATCGTGCCGTCCTGGCGGACATTCACAATCGCCTCACCAGGCAGGCGCTGCGGTTCCTTGCCGTGGCTGGCGGCGGGAATTTTCACCTGCAGATCGGTTTCATAACGCGACAGATTCCATGTCAGCAAAAAGAAGCAGAGCAGGAACATGACCACGTCGATGAACGGCGCGAGCTGAAACGAGATGGGCTCTTGGGCGAGGCGGCGGCGAAAGTTCATGGGCCGGTGTGGTTGGTTAATTATTTATCGCGGCGTTTGCGCAGCAAAATCAACTGCTGCACCAGCGGCGTGGTCGATCCTTCGAGCAGCGAAATGAGATGTTGCACCCGACCGCGGAAATACGCGTAGCAACCCATCGCCGTGATACCGACCACGAGGCCCACCGCCGTCGCCACGAGTGCCTGCGAAACGCCACCGGCCAGCAACATCGTGCGCATCGGACTCGCCTCCTGCGCGATCGAACCGAACGAGCGCAGGATGCCTACCACCGTGCCGAACAAACCGAGCATCGGCGCGAGCACGCCGCAATCCATGACATAGAGCACGCGTTGATTAAGCTGCGTCGCGATGCGCGTGCCTTCGGATTCTGCCACGGCCTTGATCGATTCCGCATCCGCGTCAGGATTGCGGCGGATGAACTTTAGCGTGTGCTCCAGCACCCGCGCCGTCGCCTGCGGTCGATCCGCCAGAAAACGCGCCATGCCTTCGAGATCATCGTTTTCGAAAAACGGCTCGATACGATGCACAATCTCTTCGTCCACAATCGCGCTGTCCTTCAAAGTCAGCACATAAAAGAACACCAGCGACAGCACCAGCACGGAAATGAACAGCAGCGGGATCATCACCCAACCCGCCGACATGATCAGCTCCCACAACGTCAACGGACCATGCGCCGACGCCGGGGCCGCGCTCGCGGGAGCCGTCTGCGCCATAACGGCGGAAGTCATCAGTGAAAACACCAGCGTGGACCCAAGGAAAGAACGTTTCATAGATTGGTTTGGAATGAGATGCAGCAACGCTATCGGATCATTGCCCGGAGTGCAAGGCAGTGTCACAGCCGTATCTATTCAAAACATCATGTACGAGATTGAGAATTCTGAGAGGCAAAGGCGAGGCGCAAGGAGGGAGTTTATTGAGACACCAATAAGTGACCGACGCGCAACGATGCTTTTGCCTTTCACAAACTCAAGATCGGACGTGAGGTTTTGAATAGATACGGCTCAGGCCAATCCGGCTTGCAAATCCCGTTGGCTCCCGCATAGTTACCGAACCCCGCGATCATGAAATACAAAGCCATCCTTCTCTTCGGCGCTCCCGGTTCCGGCAAGGGTACCCAGGGCAAAATCCTCGGCAGCATCCCCGGCTTTCAACACTTCGCCTGTGGCGACGTCTTCCGCTCGCTCGACCTCACCAGCCCCATCGGCATGGCTTTCCTCGAATACTCCAGCAAAGGCGCGCTCGTCCCGGACGACATCACCATTGACCTCTGGTCGCAGCAGATCGAAAAGATGGTCACCACCGGCCGCTTCAAACCCGAAAAAGATCTCCTCGTCCTCGACGGCATCCCCCGCAACCGCAATCAGGCGCGCATGCTCTCCGACCGGCTCGACATCCTCAAGGTGATCCACCTCACCTGCTCCGACAAGCAGCAGCTCTACGACCGCATCAAACGCCGCGCGCTCAAGGAAAACCGCATCGACGACGCCAACGACGAGACCATTCGCCAACGTCAGGTTACCTACGAAAACGAAACCAAGCCCGTGCTCGATTTCTATGGCCCGGAATTGATCGTCCACATCGAATCCAGCCAGCCCCCGCACCACGTCGTGCGCGATATCCTCAGCCATATCTAATCCAGCTCAGGCTGGCTGAAAAAGTCCGGTAGCGGCAACGTCAAGAGCGAACCCCACCGAGGATAATGTGGAGTACGGGAACTTGCGCCCGCCATGCTACAAGGCAGCTGGCTGCCGTCGTGATCCTTTACTTCTTATTTCCGAATTTATAATTGATGTATGAAATAAGAAAATAGGGGATGCTTAATACCGTCACAAATAAAAGAATTTTTATCGAAAAATCGGCAGTTATATATCCCATCAACTTCCTATATAATGTCGAACTCCACAAACATACCAATAAAGCTGCGATTGAAGTAGCGACTTTTTCATTTTTCATTTCTAAAATGGATCATTAAATTCAAAAGCGAACGTAGAAAGTCACCCGCGACATTCTTTCTCGCATCGATTAATCATTATCGCAACGGAAACTTTCTTCTGTTGCCGCATGCCGCTTTCCGGTTGCTTCTCGCCGGAAAGTTCTCCACCATTTCGGCAATGCGAGTGACTTTCCTTGGGACAGCCGACGGCAATACCAGCGCAACGCGCGAACATTCCGGCATTCTCATCCAAACGCCCGTTACCTCCCTCCTCCTCGACTGCGGCGCCACCGTTCCCCGATTCCTCCTCGCGAAGAAGATCAATCCCGAAGTTCCCGAAGCGATCTGGATCAGCCACATGCACAGCGACCACATCGGTCAATTCAGCATGCTCATCCAATCCCTCTGGCTGCGCGCCCGCCGCGCGCCCCTCCACGTTTACGCCCCGGCCGCCGTCATTCCCACCCTGCAAGAGTGGCTCATCCAGTGCATCCTCTTCCCCGAACTCCTCGGCTTCCGCATCGAGTGGCACCCGATCAAAAGCGGCAGCAAGTTCACCCTCGGCGCGTTTGAACTCCGCGCCTTCTCCACCAAGCACCTCGCCAACCTCGCCTCCTTCTTCCAACGCGACTACCCCCAGACCTGCTTCGACTGCTACGGCGTCGCCATCACCTACCTGAAGCAACGCTACGTCTACTCCGCCGACATCGAACATCCCCGCGACCTCCGGCCCGCCCTCAAGACACCCGTCCGCGCCCTGCTCTGCGAGCTCACCCACTTTCCCGAGCGCGAACTCTTCAAGGAACTCGCCGCCCACGACGTCAAAGGTCTCTGGATCACCCATTACCCCGACCACCTCGAAAACAAGGAACTCCAGCTCAAGAAAATCGCCCGCGAGGAAAAGTACCGGGGTAAAGTCACCCTCATGCGCGACAAACGCTCCGAATCGATTTGAAGCCACCGCAAAAAAAGCCTCGATAATACATTTCCCTCAAGAAACCGGTAAAAAGTGCCGAATTGCCATTGACGCCACCTAAGCATTCAACCTAAAAGGAAACTATGTCTGACGCCATGCCTCAACTCCCGGCCGTGAGCTGGGTGACCAATCTCAAGCCTGACGACCGCGACCTGCTCAGCTCCTACGGGGAATTCATCCCCGCCCATCCCGGCACTCCGCTCATCAGCCAAGGCGATACCCAGGACAATCTCTACGTCGTCGTCTCCGGCAGCCTCGAAGTCTCCCGCGACGGACAAGCCATTGCCACCGTTACCGAAGGCGAAGCCCTCGGCGAAGTCTGCCTCTTCGATCCCGGCACCGCCTCGGCCACGGTAACGCCCACTATCTTCAGCCAGCTCTGGCGCATCAACCGCGACGAATTGCTCAGTTTCATCAATGACAATCCCGGCGCGGGCAATCAATTGCTCTTCGCCCTCGCGACCACCCTCGCCACCCGCCTGCGCAACGTCGGCGAGTAGACGCCGCGCGTCGTCGGTGACGCCAATAAAAAAGCCACGAGACCTCTCGTGGCTTTTTTGTGAGTAGAATTCGCGACGCGTCTTCTGCTCAATACCCCTTCAACGCGACATAATAATAGGCGTGGCGTTTATCCACATCGAAGTAGAGCGTGCGATGACCTTCCAGTCGCGTCATGACAAACGCAGGGTCCACATCCTTGAACGGCTTGCCGAGTTCCGCCGCCATCACTTTCGCCGCATCGAGATCGCCCGTTTCCAGCATGTGCGACACCGGCAGGGTCAGGGAATCCAGCGGGTTTTCCACCCACTCGGCATCCCCCTGATTGGACGAATCGAGCGCGTAATCGCGCAGCACGCTCAATAGCCAGACACGTTCCTGACGGAAAAACCAACGTGGCGTCTCAATGAGTGAACCGAACTTGCGGCGCTTGTCCATCAGCGTGGCAATTTTCTTTTCGGCAAAACCTTTCCCCATGAAGGAAAACGTCCACTTACCGGACTGCACATCTTCGATCTCTTTTTCGAGCGCGACAAACTCCCGCAACTTCTCCACTTCCTTTAATAATCGTGCATAGGAGGTGATCGCAATCCCGGCCTTGATTTTCTCCACATCGCGGGGAAGGCTTAACTTTTCCGCAAGACGCTCGGGATGATCCTCCAAAGCTAGCAATTCGTTGATCTTTTCATACGCCCGATCCCGGTCGAAGGTGGCACGAAGCAGATGCATCGATTGAAACCATAGCCAGTTGCGTGCCGTAATGTAAAGTTTCTCCTGCCAGACCATCTACTTTCGCATTCAGCGACATCCTATTCCACCTAACAGGGCTTGTCATGACCGAATCTTAATAATTACTCATTTATTTATATTACTTATTTTTATTGCATCTGGATTCGTGTTAAGGCTAAGCTGAGCCCGCGTCCACGCTCTGCCCATGCGCTACCCCTTCTTCTCTCTCATCGCCCACTCTCACTCGCAAATCGTTAACACTTTATTTGCTATCTTTATATTAATCATTCTTTCATCGGAAGGTCAGGCCCAGTCGTCCTTGGACGCCGTGATTCGTGTCACCGCCACGACTAGCCCCACGGAGCCTTACATCACCCTGAACTGGCCCAAGCTCACCAACGCGACAAGCACGATCAGCATCTATCGCCGGGTAAAGGGCTCCACCAGTTGGGGAACCGCCAACTCGGTGGCGAATACGGCGACCTCCTACGCCGATGCGACGGCCTCGCCCGGCGTGGTCTATGAGTACTCCCTCAAATGCTCGTCGAGTCTGGTCGGCACGGCCTACGGGGCCATCGTCGCGGGCTATAATATCCCGCTCGTGGAAAAACGGGGGAACGTGATTTTGCTGATCGACAGCACGATGACCACCTCGCTGTCACCGGAGATCTCCCAGTTACAAGACAACCTGATTGCGGACGGTTGGAAGATCTTCCGCCACGACGTGGCCCGGCAGTCCATCCCCGCGACTTCCACCAATTCGACCGACTACGCGCCCCGGCTTGCGGAGGTCCAGGCCGTGCGCAGTCTCATTCAATCCGACTATAATAACAACGGCGGTGCCAGCAACAGGTGGGCACTTCTCATCCTCGGACATGTGCCGGTCCCCTACTCCGGTTACACCGCGCCGGATGGACATCCCGAGCATATCGGCGCGTGGGGCACAGATACCTATTACGCCGACATCAATGGAGCGTGGACCGATACCAGTGCGAGTGTCACGAACTACTCCGGCCTCAGCGATAAACGCAATGCCAACACCGCGGGCGACGGCAAGTTCGACCAGAGCTACCTGCCGTCCGATGTGGAACTTCAGTGCGGCCGCATCGATCTCGTCAACATGGGCAATGAACCGACCGGCCTGACGGAAGTGGAATTGCTCCGGCAATACCTGGTGCGCAATCACAATTTCCGGCGCAACCTGGCGCCTTACTCCACCGTGCCACGGCGCGGATTAGTCGATGACAACTTCGGTTATTTTGGCAGCGAAGCTTTCTCCTCTTCCGGTTGGCGCGCCGGGTTCGGATTCTTTGGCGTCAACGCGGGTCAGATGGATTCCCTCGACTGGTTCGGCACGCTCCACACCACCCCGATGCTGTTCGCGTATGGTTGCGGCGGCGGCTCCTTCACGTCGTGCTCCGGAGTGGGTTATTCCACGATCGACTTCAACAAGAAAAATTCCAAAGCCGTGTTCACCCTGCTGTTCGGCAGTTGGTTTGGCGACTTCGATGGAACCGATGACTTTCTGCGTTGTCCGCTGGCAGGCACGGCCAATTCACTCGGGCTCACCTCCGCCTGGTCGGGACGCGGCTATGTGCATCTCTATCACATGGCCCTCGGCGAAGTCATCGGCTACAGCATTCGCTATTCCCAAAATAACGCCGAAAGCCCCTCTTCGGGAGGATGGTATTCGAACAACTATAACCGCAGCATCACCTGCAATCTCATGGGCGATCCCACGCTGAGACTCCACAGCCTCACGCCACCTCAAAAGGTCACCGCCACTTCCGCCGCTGGAGGCATCACCCTGAACTGGTTCGCCTCGCCCGACAGTACACTGAGCGGATACCATGTCTACCGCGCCACTGCGCCGACCGGACCATTCACCCGGATCACCGGCACCACCACCAGCGACACGAATCCCACCGGCTCGTGCTTGAGCCCCAGCACCCTGACCTACACCGACACCGATTCCGCGCTCCTCTCGGGTACCGCGTACACCTACCTCGTCAAGGCCGTGCGCATGGAAGTTTCCGCCTCCGGAACCTACGCGAATCAAAGTGTTGGCGAAGCCGTCACCCTCACCCATCTCGCCGCTGCCCCCGCTCCGCTTGCTCCCACTCGCCTTGCCGTTTCCCGCACGGCGGGCGGCACCTGCATGCTCACGTGGGACGATAATGCGACGACCGAAACCGGATATCTCGTCGAGCGCCGCAATCCCGCCACCGGAGCATGGAGTCAAATCGCTTCGCTGCCTGCGGACACTGTCACCACCACGGACACAGGAGCCACGGTTGGCGCGGTCGTTCACTATCGCGTTCGGGCCGCAGGCAGCACCAATTCCGATTACTCCAACATCGCGGCGGATTACAACCGCCCCGGCCTCGTCTACAACGTCAACTATTCCTACACCGTGACCAAATCCGCCGGAATCATCAGCCCGCCCGTGACACGCTTCAACGGCACCGCGGGCAGCGTGAGCGTCAACTACGCCACCGCCAATGTCATCGCCACAGCAGGCACGGACTACACCGCCGCCTCCGGCACCCTCACGTGGGCACATAACGACACCGCCAACAAATCGCCCAGCATCGCCATCGCCAATCTTTCCGGCACGCAACCAACCAAGATATTCAAAGTCTCGTACAGCTCGCCCACCAACGGACTCGCCCTCAGCACCCCGGCCACCACCTACGTTTTCGTCAACGATCCGGCCGCCCTCACCCTCCCCAATCCGTGGGCTACCACGACCATTGGCGCGATCATCAGCACCGACACCGGCTACAGCGACTACGCCAATGGCCTCTTTGGCATCGCCACTCGCAACGGCGCGTATTGCGTCGACACAGCTGGCACTTCGGCCGATTGCCTGCGCTTCACCTACCAGATCGTCACTGGCGACTTCCAATTCACCGCCCGGCTTTCCAACTTCTCCGCCACGGGCAATACCGTCCGGGCCGGACTCATGGCCCGCAGCGCGCTCGCCGGATCACCCATCATGGATTCCATCTGGATGTCCACCTCCGGCGCGAGTCGACGCTTCTCGCGCGCGGCGAATGCCGGGGCGACGGTCAACTACACCAGCACCGGCATCGCAGGCGCTCCCGTCTGGTTGCGCATGACACGCTCGGGTTCGAACTTCACAGACGAAAGATCCACCGATGGCGTCACATGGGTTTCCACCAGCACGGAACCGGCCCTGGCCACACTCGCCACCATGCCCGCGACGCTCTACGTCGGCCTCGGCGCAGCCACCGATAATGTCACCGGCAACATCGGCTCGCTCGGCTACGCCCGCTTCGACAACGTCACGCTCTACACCGTCCCCGCCGTCGTGACCGGACTCACCGCCACCTCGAGCGGAGCCGCACAATCCGGCCAGATCATATTGAACTGGACCGCCTCCAGCGGGGCGACCAGTTACACCCTCGAACGCTCCACCACCTCCGGCAGCGGCTTTACCCAAATCGCCACCACCGCCGCCACGTCCTACACCGATTCCAACCTGACCGCAGGCCAGGCCTATTACTACCGCGTCAAAGCCACCAACCCCGCCTTCGCCGCCACGGCCTACAGCGCCGAAGTCTTCGTCACCCCGTACATCGCCCCCACCGCCAACGGCTGGCGCTACACCTACTTCGGATCCGAAAGCGCCACCGGCAACGCCGCTCCCCTCGCCAACCCCGCTGGCGACGGCATCCCCAACCTCATGAAGTACGCCCTCGGGCTGAACCCGCTCATCGCTTACGACCGCACCCGCCTCCCACAAAGCCAGCGCCAGACCATCGACCTGCAACCCACCCTCACCTATACCTTCACCCGCAACACCGCCGCCACCGACCTCACCTATCGAATCGAAGTCACCAGCGACCCCACCACCACTTGGACCGCGCTCGATCCGCTCGCGACCACCAATCAGGTCAGCGTCACCACCCACTCCCTCTCCGCCACACTCCAGGTCATCACCGTCAAAGACACCCAGCCCGTCTCCGCCTCCCCCAAGCGTTTCATGCGCCTCAAAGTCACCGGACCGTGATTCGGGTGCCGATTCCCGCAAAAAATATCGCGCACCTAGCCAACGTAGCTCACCTAAGCCTAACGTTTCCGCGAAAATCCTGCTTCAATAGCAGGCATGGACTTCCCTTCTCTCGCACTGGATCAGGGCCGCACTGCGAACGAATCGTGCGCCACGCGGCGTCGGCGTTTTCCGATCGTCCCGGGGAAATCCAGAAAATGGAGCTGTTGGGAGCGGTTCGGAGCCGACGTGATTTTTTCTTCCGGCACCGGCCATCACGCCCTTTTTACGTCCGGCATCCAGACACAAATCACCCGCAAGAAGATAGCCGGGAAATGGATTCGCTCTTTTGGCCCCCATACCGGGTCCAGCCTCGCGCTGGTGGGTCGTGTAGGACTCGAACCTACAACCAAGTGCTTAAAAGGCGCCTGCTCTACCATTGAGCTAACGACCCGTCTCGAGCGAGAAAACACTATGCCTAAATCCTCTTTTTATGGCAAGCGGACTTTGCAATTTTGTGACGCCACCAGTAGGCTCATCCTTTGGAAACTCCATGACGAACCGTAGCGTAATCCACGGCAAAAGCCGTAGCACCGCCCCCATCCTCGACATCCGCGATCTCGAAATCAGCCGGGGCGACACCACCATCCTGTCGGGCGTCTCATGGCGGGTGCAAGCGAACCAGCACTGGACCCTGCTCGGCCCGAACGGCTGCGGCAAGACGTCCCTGCTCTCCGCACTCACGGGTTACCTCACGCCGACCGACGGCACCGTCTCCGTCCTCGGCGAAACGTTCGGCGAGTCGGACTGGCGCGAATTGCGCAAGCACGTGGGCATCGTGAGCTCCTCGATCCGCCAGATGATGAACGACAGCGAGCCGGCCCTGCAAAGCGTGGTCAGCGGCAAATACGCGATGATCGATTACTGGGGCCGCGTGACCACCGCCGACAAACGCCGCGCGCTCGCGGTCCTGCGCGATGTGGAAGCCGCGCATCTCGCGGATCGCCCGTGGCTATTCCTCTCGCAGGGCGAACGGCAACGCGTTCTGATCGGTCGTGCGCTGATGGCTCCGGTACGACTTCTCATCCTCGATGAACCGTGCACCGGTCTCGATCCGCTCGCGCGCGAACACTTTCTGAAATTTCTGCAACGGCTCGCGCTGCGTCCGAAGGGCCCGCGTCTCGTGCTGGTCACGCATCATGTGGAAGAAATCATCCCCGCCATGTCGCACGTGCTCTTGCTGAAAAAAGGCCGCGTGGAAGCCGCCGGACCGAAAGCGAAAGTGCTCACGTCCGCGGCGCTTTCCAAAGTCTTCGGCACCACAATCTCCCTCAGCAAACAGCGCGGCCGCTATCACCTCAGCGTCCGCGCCCTCAAAAGCCGCAAAGCCGCTTAATGGTGGCGCTGCCCCATCACTTCACCGTACGCATCCAATGAAAAAGATATTGCTGGGCGTAACCGCCGTAGGGGCCGAAATGTTTTGCCACGAAAACGCGCGCCTGTTTTTCGGTGAACGTGCGACGCTTCGGAAAATAGAGTTGATGAATCGCCCGTCGCACCCAGACATCGACGGGGAAAACCTCCTGCCGACCGTAAGCGAAGAGCAGGATGCAACTCGCCACCTTCTCTCCCACACCGCGAAGCTTCATCAGTTCCTTGCGCGCTTCGGACGTCGGCAGCGCACCCACCGCGTCGAGCGACACTTCGCCCGCCGTCAATTGCCACGCCGCATGAAACAAATGCTTCGCCCGAAAACCGAGCTTGCACTCGCGCAAGTCCGCCTCGGACGCCGCGGCCAGCGTACGCCAGTCGGGGAAACTCCATTGACCCGGTTCCACTTCCTTGCCGAAGCGCTGACGCAGCGCCCGGTTGATTTGCTTGATCTGTACAATCTGCTTCATTGCCGAGCAGATGAAATTCGCCGTCGTTTCCCACGGATCCTGCCGCAGCAACCGCAGCCCCGGGCAATACGCCAGTGCCTGCCGCATCGGCTCGTCTTGGGGAAAAGTTTTGATCAGCGCCGCGAGATCCGTATCCCATTGAAAATAACGGGCCGCCGCCTCGCGCGTCAGCTTGCGACCTGTCAGGCGGAAACAATCGCTCCCACGCACCACGCTGACGGGATTTCCCGCGATCCAGCCGCGCCATTCGTTGGGACCCGTCAGGTCCCAGCAAAAAGCTTGGCCACTGCTCAAAGTGGCGGCAAGATCGTAGTCCGTGATCTTCTGCGTAAGTTGCGTGTATTCAGAAACCATTGACGCGTGGGGATCGCTCCCTTAAACAATTTTGCCGTAATGTTACACCGAAGCAAGCCGCCTTGTCGGCTCCCAAACACTTTCTTTACGATTCTGGCCATCGCCTCGTGTGCAGGCGTCACCCTCGCGTTCGCACAGGCTCCCGTTGCCCCCACCAATTCCATCCCACTCCCCCCCGTCGCCACACCATCGGCCACAGTTTCCAGCACCACGGCAGTTCCCACAACCCTCCCCGCCACACCAGACCCGAACGCGCACGCCATCGTCGCGCCCGCGCCGGAACCGATCAACCCCGGCTATAGCGGCGCACCGAACGATCCCGCCAAGCCCGCCGTCGTCCGCATCATCAGCCCCAAACCGGAGGAAATTCTCGCTTCCAGCACGGCCGATATTTTCTTCACAGTAGATAATTACACCCTCGCCGAAGGTGGCAACCGCCTGCACGTCATCGTCAATAATAACGAGCCTATTCCCGTGCACGACCTGCGCCAGCCGCTCACCCTGAAGGAACTTCCCGAAGGCGGCCACACCGTGCGCGTCCTCCTCGTGCAACCCGACGGTCATTCCCTGCCCAATGCCGAGGCCTACGCCATGGCTCACTTTTTCATTCGCAAAAAGAACTTCCAGAACTACGCCGCCGCGAACGCCCCCTACCTCACCGTCAATCTCCCCGTCTCCGGCATCGTTGATGTGGAAGAAAACGGCCGCGTCTGGTTCGACTTCCGCACACACAACGCGCCGCTCGCGCCAAACGGCTATCGCGTCCACTACAAGATCAATAACGTGGACGGCACCATCACCGAAAAGAAACCGGTGTTCTGGGATGGGATGAAGCCGGGCCGCTACGAGTTGCTCGTCGAATTACTCGACGCAGCGGGCAGTCCCGTACTCGGTGTTTTCAATCAAGTGAAACGCTCGTTTGACGTCCGCGCCGCCGTGAAAGCCTTGCCGGTCGAAGCGGAAGTTCCCGCCACGACCACAGCCACACCGGTTCGTCACGGGAACAATACCAACCGAGCCACCCCGGCTACGCCCGCTGCCGCCGCTCCCGAACACGGGGATTAATCAGCGGTTATTTCGCCGTCTTCGCGGAATCGACAAACTGGCGGAAGTTCGCCAGTTGCGCCTTCACCAGCGGCTCCGGTCCGATCAAGCGAACAAAGAGATTGCCTTGCGGCCCCTCAATGATCACTCCGGCCAAACCGTAATCCGGTTTCGGCACGGGCGGCACTCCCGCCATCGGCATCCCGCTCGCATAGGTGCCATAAGCGACGACCTCCGTGACCTTCATACCGTCCACCGTCCGCTCCTTCATCTCCCCTTCGGCCCGGCCACCGGTTGGTGCGGCCATTGTCTTGAGCCAACGCTGCACGTTCGATTGCGCATCGCCACCCTGGCCCGCCCCAAAGTAAAAGAGCACCACTTCGCCGGCATCAGTCCCGCTCTTGCGCGCCGGAATTGTCCATTGCGCCACGCGCATCGGCGAATTGGGCGTCACCGTCTGCCATGAACCAGGAGCCTTGAAAGTCACTCCCGCCACGGAAGTCTCCGCCCGCAGGGAAAAAGCTGCCACCAGAAAAAGAACCGGAATCACGAGTGTCTTCAACATAGCCGTTAGTTTACCCGCTTCTGCCAAAACGCAACTCCGAACATCCCGACCCATGCCGGGGGGGATTAAGCTGCCGCAAGAGTTTTGACCGGAATCCAATCGACCGCGCCCGGCTCCCAACACATTGCATCCGGCGCAATCCGACCAGCCTGCAACATCGACAAAACTTCTGCGCGAGTGAAGGGCCCAAACTGCTCGCCATTGCTAATCACCAAAATGCGATGATCCGGCGTCAATTCCGCAAGAGGTGGCGTCTCCAGCGGAGCCGCTTTTGGGGTCGCCGCTTGACGCATCCGCCACAAAATGACCCGGCGCGCAAAGAGAACCAATCCCACCACGGCCAGAATCAAACTCACCCAGGCTACGAATTTCGATTGCATCATCACCTCAATTAATAATCTAAAACGCCGATACCCTCTATGGCAAGCGCATCACAAAAAAACCAAACCGTAGCACCTTACGCATCGACAATTCCGCCTTCGCGTTCTACCCTTTTACTATGCAAATCCACATCAGTCCGAGAGATGTCAAGCTCACGGCAGCCATCCACACGTACGTGGCCTCCAAGGTCAGCCATCTGGAACATTACGCCGATGATATCATCGGTGCCCATGTCGCCATTCACCATGATACCACCCGCGCCGGAAAGCACGCGTTTGTCATCAAGGTGCATTTGGCCCTTCCCGGTCCCGACCTCCACGGCGAAGATCGCGGCCATGATCTTTACCAGGCCATCGACCTCGTGGTGGAACGGTTGGCGGAACAACTGCGCCATCGCAAAAGCAAGCTGACCAAGGGCCGTCGCGACGCGTCGCGCAAAGCCAAGGCCAAAGCTCGCAAGAGCGAATTGGTAGCCTAGTCCGCTCCTCTTTGAGCCGGGTTTCTGCGATGCCTTGACGTTGCTAAACCCGGCTCGAAAGGGAACCCAGGGCCGCGCGGTGACCGGTGCTCAGGCACCCTTGTAATAAATAACCACCTGTCGGTCCCTCCCAGTCGATCATCTCCCCGGCGCAATAGAGGCCGGGACTTTTTTTGAGCTGCAACTGCTCATCCAATTCTTTCCACGCCACGCCGCCCGCCGTCGAAATCGCCTCGACCAACGGTCGTGGCCCGCGCAAACGCAGGGAAAGTTTTTTAATTCGCGCACACAACTCCACCGTACTGCATTCGCCCACGTAATGGGTCAGCAAGGCCGCTGCCGCCGGACCCAACTTCCAATGCCGCGCCGCCCGTTCCCGTCGCGCGGATTCGCTGCCCGGCCCAAGCTTTTGCGAGAGCTCTTCCGCGCTGAATGTGGGCTTGAGATCGAAAGTAAGCGTCGGTTCTGCCTGCGCGCGCAACACCCGACCGAGTTGATAAATCGCTCCGCCTTCAATTCCATAGCGAGTGATGAGACATTCGCCCGCCACGGCGCGATCACCCGCGCTAACCGTGATATTCTTGAGCGGCAGACCGTCCGCCAACGCGAGAAACTCCGGTTTCCAGTCGACCTCATAACCACAATTCGCCGGGACAAAAGGCGTAATCTCAATCCCGTGATCCGCCAATATCGTGCGCCATGAGCCGTCCGATCCGGTCTGCGGCCACGAGCCACCCCCGAGCGCGAGAATCACCGTTTTCGTCCGCACCGATTCCTCCGCGCCGTCCGTCGAGCGAAAACGCAACGTCCACGAACCCTCCGGTTCGCGGCTCAAAGCGGTCCATTTGCGGCGCAAATGAAAAACCACGCCCTGCGCCTTTAGACGCCCCACCCAACGACGCAATAATGGCGCGGCTTTCTTCTCCACTGGAAACACACGACCACTCGTGCCAATAAAAGTTTCGATTCCCAAACCCAGCGCCCACGCGCGAGTTTGTTCCGGGCCGAATTCCGCCAGCATCGCCTGCCAGCGCGCCGGCTCGTCGTGATAGCGCAGCGGAAAATTCTCCACCGGCTCGGAATGCGTGAGGTTCAATCCACCATGCCCTGCCACCAGGAACTTCCGCCCCACCGACGGCATCGCATCGTACAACGCCACCGTCACACCCTGCGCCGAAAGCACCTCCGCCGCGCGCAATCCTGCCGGCCCTCCGCCAACAACCACGACGAAGTTTTCAGTTTTCAGTTCGAGGTTTTCAGTTAAGTCTGGTGACATGAAAGTATTCAGTTCGCGTACCATCTGACGGCATGGCTAGCACAGACTGCACCTTTCGCCCCTGAACTGAAAACCGAAAACTTCGAACTGAACACTTTCATCTCCCCTCATGCTCGCTTCACTGCTCACCACACTCTTCTTCTCCCTTTCCGTCGTCTTCGCCAATCGTTCCATCACGCACCTCGGCAGTGCGCGGGCCAATCTGAGCCGACTCACCCTCGCCGCCCTCCTGCTAGCACTTTATAGCCACAGCTTCGGCATTGGACTCGGCGGTAGCGGCGTTTATTACTTCCTCTTCAGCGGACTCATCGGGTTTGGTCTCGGCGACCTCGCACTGTTTCAAGCCATCCCGCGACTCGGCTCGCGCCTGACGATCCTGATGACACAATGCCTCGCGGCTCCCCTCGCCGCACTGATTGAATGGCTCTGGCTCGGCACCACCCTCACCGGCCTGCAAATCGCCAGCGGCTTGACGATTCTGTGCGGTGTCGCGCTCGCGATCGCCCCGAAGGAACACCAGCATCGGCCCACTTCCGTTCTGCGCTGGGGCCTCTTCTACGGATTCTTCTCCGCGCTCGGCCAAGGCTGGGGAGCAGTGATCAGCCGCAAGGCCTTCGAGGTAGATCAACTCGCTGGAATTTCCATCAACGGCGTGAATGCCGCCTATCAACGCATCCTCGGTGGCTTGCTCATCGCCGCGATTGCCTACGTCGTGCTCGGCGGTCGCTTTGATCTTGCCTCACCCACCGACGATGCTGCGAATCCCAAGGAGAAAAATCGCTGGAAAAAAGCATTGCCGTGGATAGTACTGAATAGCCTCTGTGGTCCCGTACTCGGCGTCAGCTGCTACCAATGGGCGCTCGGTGAATTGCCCACGGGTATTGTGCTTTCCATCGTCGCCACCACACCGCTCGCCATCATGCCCTTCACCTTCGCCATGGAAGGCGATAAACCGACGTGGCGCTCGTTCGTAGGAGCGCTCATCGCCGTCCTGGGCGTCGTCGCGCTGGCGCTGCACCGCTAACTTGCTTTTTCGCCCCATCCTGCCACAACTCGATCCATGAAATGCTATACTCACAGACAAGTGGATGCGGTGGCTGTGTGCAAATCGTGTGGACGCGCACTCTGCCCCGAATGTGTAACCGAAGTCGACAAGGGTTGCGCTTGCAAGAACCGTTGCGAAGAGGACGTGTCAGTACTCAATGACCTCGTAGTTCGCGGCAGCAAAGCTTACACAAAGGCAAGCTCCGTTTATAGCAAGTCAGGTATCTTCCTGCTTTTCATGGGAATCGCCTTTTTTGTTTTTGGACTTCCGATGGCCTTGAAAAATGGAAGTATTTTCTTCTTAGCTCTTGGAATTGGCTTTATTGCCTATGGGATCAGCCAGCTTATTACGGCTCGGAAGTATAAGGAAAAGTAACCTCTTGAAAAACATTTGGGCCGCGACGCTCTTTTACGTCTGCGTAAAAGGCATCGCGGCCAATGAGGTTTCCAAAGGAAATCATTTCCTTTGGCGGGGTGTGGGGCAGCGCCCCACTAGAGCTTCACAACTTTGACCGAGAAGATATCCGGGTCGGCGGTGATTTCCTTGAGCACCGCTTCGTCCGGGTGGCTGTCCAAATTCAGTACGCTCAACGCGCGGCTGCCGGGTTCCGTACGGCTCAGCGACATGCTGGCGATATTCACCTTGTGCTTGCCGAGGAGCGAACCGATCCAGCCTACGATGCCGGGGCGATCCTTGTTCTCCATAATGAAGAGATAACCTTCCGGCGTCGCTTCGAGGGAGAAATCATTGATGCGGACGATGCGCGGGTGCGGCCCGAAGAACGTACCCGAGATCGCAAATTTTTCCGCGCCCTTGGCCACTTCCACGCGAATGAAGTCAGTGAAGTCACCCGTCTCGCTCGCCTTGGTCTCACTGTAGTTGAGACCGCAATTCTTGGCCAGCTTGGGGGCGTTGATTTCATTGACCTCGCTGCCACCGGCCTGCGCGAGCAACCCTTTGAGAATGGCGCGGGTGACCGGCGTGGTGTCGACGTCGCTGACCTTGCCGCTGTACGTGACCACCAGTGTATCGAGTCCCTTCGGCGCGTATTGCGCGAGGAACAAACCGAGCTTTTCTCCGAGCTGGAGGTAAGGACGAATCACCGACAGCGTGCGGGTATCAACGTTCGGGGCATTGACCGCATTGCGGATGATGCCCTGAGCGAGGAAGTCATGGATCGCTTCGGCGATTTCAATGCCGACGCTTTCCTGCGCTTCTGCCGTCGAGGCACCCAGGTGCGGCGTGAGAACAACATTCGAGAGCTTGAGCAATTCCATGTCAGCGGCGGGCGGTTCTTTTTCGAACACGTCCAACGCGGCGCCGGCTACATGCTTGCTCTTGAGCGCTGCAAGCAGATCGGCTTCCACAATCAGGCCACCACGCGCGCAATTGATCAGGCGAACACCTTTCTTGCATTGTGCAATCGTCTTGGCGTTCAGAATGCCTTTCGTCTCCGGCGTCATCGGCATGTGTACCGTGATGAAATCGGCTTGGGTAAGCAAAGTGGAAAGCTCATCGGCCAATTCCACTTGCATGCTGCGGGCGCGACCAGCGGCGAGATACGGGTCATAGGCGATTACTCGCATGCCAAATGCAATGGCACGACGGGCCACTTCACCACCGATACGACCCATGCCGATGATACCGAGCACCTTGTTGCACAGTTCCACGCCTTCGAAATTCTTCCGTTCCCACTTACCTTCACGCATCGAGGCGGTGGCTTGCGGGATGTTGCGGGCGAGCGAGAGGAGAAGTGAAAACGCATGCTCAGCGGTCGAAATCGTATTGCCGCCAGGTGTATTCATCACAATGATACCGCGTTCCGTAGCGGCTTCCACATCGACGTTATCCACGCCAACGCCCGCACGACCGATGACCGCGAGCTTGTTCGCGGCGGCAATGGCCTTAGCCGTGATTTTCGTCTGGCTGCGAACCACAACTGCATCAAAATCCTTGATGACTTCGATCAGCTCAGGCTCCTTCAGACTCCCCTTGACCTCTACGGTGAAATGAGGGTTACGCTCCAAGATTTCAACCCCTTTGGGCGAAACGCCGTCGAGGACAAGTACGCGAAATGAAAGATTCATGAGAAGCGTAAAATTAGGAGGATGCATCTCCAGTGTCAACGATGGGGACAGATTTTCGACGGAAATTCACTCCTATCTAGGGTAACAAAGCCAATTTTCGTCCTCTTAAAAAAAACTCTGTAAAAAGTCTTGCCGTGCGCCAATGGAATACATAGTGTCTGCCTTATAAAAACCGGTGAAAGGTGATTTACCACAGGACTTTATGAAGAGCAGGCTGCTCAAAAAATTTGCTAAGAGTCAGAAGTACCAAATCCTCTCTGAAATCAAACGCAGCCAGGGGCTTTCTGTTTCCGAACTCTGTGAACGCATCAACCTGTCGTATATGGGGGTGAAGCAGCACTGTGTTTCTCTCGAGAAGGACGGTTATCTCGATACGTGGCGTCGGCCGAAGGGCATGGGCCGTCCCGAGAAAGCCTATCGACTGACCAATCAGGCGCAGGAATTTTTCCCGACGGAATATACCAACCTCACGTTGGAGATTCTCGAATCAATCCGTCAGGTCTATGGCGAAGCCGCCCCGGAAAAGATTCTCTACCAGATTTACCAGAACCTCATCCAATCCGTCTCGAGCCGCATCACCGGCGTGACGTTGGAGGAAAAAGCCCGCTCCCTCGCCGCGTATCGCGAGAGCGAAGGCTATATGAGCGAGTTCTACCACCACCCGGACAACGGTCAGTATTATATCATCGAGTATAATTCTCCTGTGCTCCTACTGGCGGATCGCTACAAGATTGTCCCTCAAATGGAAGAGCAATTGTTCGAGCGAGCGCTCGGCGTCAAGGTGCTCCGGCAGACGGAACGGGTATCGGGACTCTATAAGTGTGTCTTTACCCTGCAGCCGTAACGCCTCCATTGGGAACACCCGCTTATGTTCTCACTCCTGCGTCGGCTCCTCATTCTTGCCATCCTCCTTGTGGTGGTGGCGTTTCTGCTGCGTAACCAAATCCTGACCTATGGCCTGAAGTTCGGGCTCAAGCAAACGACCGGATTTGGCGTCAAAGTCGAGACGATCGATTTCTCACGTTTCATGCCCCCGGTTATTTTCGGGTATAATTTGCTCGTGGAAAACCCCGACGACTTCGAGGAAGTCACCGCCCTGAATGTCTCCCGGGTCGAGATCATCGGACCGGATGATTTTTGGCAGAACATCGACCGTCCCCGCCTTTCCCGGGTGAAGCTCGACATTACGGAACTCGCCATCGTGCGCAATTCCACCGGCAAACTGAACGTCCTCGTGATGGAGGAAGCCGCCAAGAACAACCCCGGTCGTCTCCACCCCTACCCTCTCATCGGCGAACTCGAGCTCGCCATTGAAAAGGTCGCCTTCTACGATTGCTATGGCTCCGTGGGAGGCGTCAAACTCCCTCCCCAAGTCATCCGCATCAATTTGAAGGGTCAACGCTATCGCAATGTGCAAAATGTCGCCCAACTGGAACGCCTGATCATTCGCGAAGGCCTCAAGCGTGCGAAATTCCCCACTCTCGACGATACTTACCGGGCTCTCGATATTTCCCTCGAATCCATTCCAGCGCCGGCCTTATAGCAGCCTTCGTTGTTATGCCGTCCGATCTCAATTCCCTGCGGCAACATCTTTGCTTTTTGCAAGATACCATTCGCGATGCCGTCTGTGCCGCGCATCGCACGAACTCCACGACCACGCTAGCCTCCGTCGCAGCCGAAACGATTTCGGACACGATCTACCAAATCGACAAGGTCAGCGAAGTCACCATTCTTGCCTGGTTCGAACAACATTGGCCATCTGACGAGCCCGTGGAACTCGTCATGGAGGGCATTGAAGAGCTTGGCGCCGTCACGTTTCCGAAAGGAACCAATCCCACCGCAACCAAGTGGAAATGCATCATCGATCCCATCGATGGCACACGCGGAATCATGTACGACAAGCGCGCCGCATGGTCCCTCGCCGGTCTCGCCCCACAACGCGGTGCTGATACCAACGTGAGTGACATCGTCGTGGCCGCGATGACGGAACTTCCCACCACCAAACAATGGCGCGCCGACCAAATCAGCGGAATCAAGGGGTGTGGGCCCTCTGGTATCGTGGCCGAAAAAGTCAACGTCCTTGATGGCACGAGACAACCGCTGCGCTTGGAACCTTCACGCGCTACCGATTTCAAACACGGATTCGCCTCTCTCTGCAAATTTTTCCCCGAAGGCAAAACCCTCATTGCCAGCATTGAAGAAGAACTCTGGAGCCAAATTTACGGCTTGGGCAAGGTTGCCTCTCCCTTTATTTTCGACGACCAATATATCTCCACCGGGGGCCAGTTTTACGAAATCATGGCCGGTCACGACCGCATGATTGCGGACATCCGTCCTCTCGTTCTGCGCAAGCTCGGCTATGGCGGCTCCCTCGTGTGCCATCCCTACGATTGCTGTACCGCGCTGCTCGTCACCGAGCTTGGCGGCGTTGTGGAGACAGAGCGCGGGGAACCACTTCACGCACCGTTGGACACCATCACCCCGGTTGTCTGGATTGCCTACGCGAATGCCTCTTTGGCGGACATGACACGTCCCATCCTGCAACGAGTGTGCCGAATGAAATGTTGACCCGGCACATTCTATCAGCCATCTTAAGCGCCGATGCGACGTCTACCGCGTGCCTTGCAACACCTCCGGTTTGATTTTCTCCACAGCGTGCGTGGCGTTCCTGATACCCTTCGTCTCTTCTGCCGCCCGGTCACCTTTATCGCCCTCGCCTTGCTCGCTGCGATCACGTGGTTATTGATTCTCAATGATAGCGCACTGCTGACGTGGATTAACACCCACCGGAATCGTTACCTCGAAGGCATTGCACGCTGGTTCAGCTATTGGGGGGATTACCCGACCGGCACACTTCCCATCGCCGGCATTCTTTGGTCCATTGGTTTTTTTGCCCGCAAGATCAATTGGCGCCGCGCCGCCATTGCCTGCCTGTTGGCTGCCACCATCACCGGAACCTTTACGGTAATCACTCGCTGCTCCCTCGGGCGTCCCCGCCCCTGCGCAAACATCACTGATGGTCTCTACGGCATGAGTGTTTCCTATAATTACCAAGCCTTCCCTTCTGGCCACTCCGCCACCTCTTGGGCCACCGCCACGGCCTTGGTGATTACGGCTCCACCCGTGGGAATCCCGATTGCAGTTGGCGCTGCTGGCGTCGTTTGGTCCCGACTTTATCTGGAACGCCATCATACAAGTGATGTATTTGTCGGTGCGTGGATCGGCATTATCGGCGGACTTATAGCCGGACTCGCCTCGCGACATCACCGCAAATACGCCAAGCGAAAAGCCGCGCCAGTCGATACCTCCATTCCCCTTCCCTTACTCGTCCAACTCCCCTCCTCGGTGGATTTGACTTCCTCCAAGAGTAATCCAGAACCGCCGCCTCCCGTCATCGTCACGAACTGAAAAGTCGGCAATCAAAAAATTTCCGCACGATTTCGCGTAAAAAATCTTGCGCCGCACGACGTTTAAGGCATGCTCAAAAGCTCTCTCCGAAAGCTTTTTGCACCCATGGCTGGGTAGCTCAGTCGGTAGAGCAGCGGACTGAAAATCCGCGTGTCGCCGGTTCGATCCCGGCCCCAGCCACCACCCCCTCTCCAGCATCGCTTCTTGCATATTGCCGGATCGATTTCGGGCACAAAAAAGGCGGCTGATCGCCGCCTTTTCAGATGATGAATTAACCGGGTACTGGATCACGCCATCGTGACCGCAATCGTCTACCAGTCATCAAACCAATCCCAAGCAGCACAAGCGCCGTCACTGCCGGCTCAGGAATAATCTGCAACGTATCGATTCGCACTGCGCTGCCAGTACCCGTCACGCCTGTGTAATCGATGAAATACCCAATACTTGTAATAGTACTCGAAGGCAGATCGGAAGTCAGGGCGGTTCCTAGCGCCAAGGATGAGTTTTCCACCAGCGTGAAATTGCGCCAAGCGCTTTTATCTGTGGTGAAATTCAGGTTATAGCTCACTCCTGAAGTAGCGCTATTAAAACTCCCCGCCGAATAACCATTGGGCGTTGAAAAACTCGTCGTCGATGCGTACCAACTTCCCGCCACCTGTATCAGCACATAAATCTTGGGAACATTGGACAAATTTCCCATATTCCACGTGATGGACGTACCCGTCATATCCATGGCCGTAAAGGTGCTATCGTATGCGGCAAAGATCTGTTGTGAATAGCTGCCATTGAGAGTGAAGAGGTATCCGAGACCGTTGGCAATCGGGTTGCCATAGGTACTCGAAATCCCCCATGTGTCAGCCCCAGTCCCCGTGACGATCGAAGAAACATTCGTGGCCGAGGTGGAATAATATCCCGTCCACCCCACCGTCGAAATAGCCTGATTACCACTACCGGAATTGGTGAAATTCTCCGTGTAGAGCGCCCCTGACATTGAAATTGCAGTTAGGCCCAAGCCAGCCATGACAAGAGTGAATACGCAGATGATTTGACTGTGTATCATCTTCATGCAGTTAAATTAAACTCAATTCACACCTATTGCAACTCAAGATACTAGGGATGCAAACCTGTCATTGGGGTGGCTTTGTCACGGAATTGAAACACTCCAGCCTCCAAATCTCCATGGCGTGCGACCATCTTCCTGACTGTCAGGAATCTACCCATGACGAAAACCTCGCCTCATCCAGCTCACTCCGCTCCAATACTCTCCACTTCCGTTTATAACCTCCGGTTGGCCAACTCTCTGGAGGACCTCTACGCCTCTCAACGGCTGCGTTATCAGGTTTTCAATGTGGAGCTTCACGAAGGACTGAGCGGTTCGGAAAGCTCAGGCCGTGACGCCGACAAGTTTGATCCCTACTGCGATCATCTCCTCGTCGAACACCGCGCTAGCGGTCACATCGTGGGAACCTACCGACTGCAAACCGGAATGCTGGCACTGGCCCAGGAGGGATACTACTGCGCTCAGGAATTCTTCTTTGCCCCGTACGAACCGATTCGTCATGAACTCATCGAAGTGGGACGCGCCTGCGTTCACGCCGCCCACCGTAATCTCTCCGTACTTCATCTGCTCTGGCGCGGCATTGCCCGTTATGCCCAAGCGCGAAACTGCCGTTATCTTATCGGTTGCAGCTCGCTCACCACGCAAAACGAAGCTTATGGCGAGGCGATGTATGCCGAACTGGCCGCCACCTACCTTGTACGGGATGAGTTGCAGACCGCGCCGCTTCCGGGGCATGGACTGCGACCAGTTGTGGAAATTCCGGGCGATTACCCACCGCTGCCCCGGTTGATGCGCGCTTACCTCGGAATTGGGGCCAAAATTTGCGGTCGTCCGGCCATCGATCGCGCCTTCAAAACCATAGATTTCCTCACCTTGCTTGATCTTCACGATGTTCCCCCGACAGTGCGTTCACATTTTTTGGAATAGCAGGAGAACGCAAGGACGCTTGAGCGTCCTTGATTGATGCGCCAAGCTCTGGCAACCTGTTTCTTCCGGCGATTGTCTATTCGATCACCGGACATTTCCCTCCATGAAACTAGTTGTGGCCATTACCGGTGCGAGCGGCGCGATCTACGCGCAGCGATTGTTGGATGCCTTGCGCCCGGAAACCCACGATGTGCATGTCTGCCTGAGTCCCTACGCCCGGCAAGTAGCCGAGACTGAACTCGATGGTGGCCTGCAAATCCCCCCGGCCTTCACCACTGTGGGAGACAAGACGATGGATGTCCCCTTCGTCAGCGGCTCAGCCAAGTTCGACGCCATGGTAATCATTCCCTGCTCGATGGGCACGCTGGGCCGCATCGCGCACGGCTATTCCGATAGCACGATCACCCGCGCCGCCGATGTGTTTCTCAAGGAAAAGCGCAAGCTGATCATCGTGCCGCGCGAGACACCGTGGAATTTGATTCAGGCCCGCAACGTGGTCGCCCTGCTGGAGGCGGGAGCCACCCTGATTCCCGCGATGCCTTCTTTCTATCATCGCCCGCAAACTGTGAGCGAGATCGCCGACACCGTCGTCGCGCGGGTGCTCGACCATCTCGGCGTGCCTCATGATTTGATCAAGCGCTGGAAACAACCGACGGAGAGCCCCGAATGAACACTCCGCAGACGTCTCCCAATCCATCGGCTTGCCCCTGCTGCTTCAACCTCCAAGGGTTGTTCAATGCACTGGAGTTCATCAAATTCAGCCACACGATTTTCGCCCTGCCCTTCGCACTGATCTCCATGATCGTCGCCGCGCACGGGTTGCCCACACTGCGAACGGTTCTCCTCATTCTCCTCTGCATGGTCGCAGCCCGCACAGCCGCCATGGCGTTCAATCGCTGGGCCGACTGGGAGTTCGACAAGACGAATCCCCGCACAGCCCGTCGCTCCACCCTCGTCACCCGCGCCACCGCATGCGCCCTCTACTCACTCTCCACGGCCGTGTTTGTCGTCTCGTCGATTCTCATCAACCCGCTCTGCGGCTGGCTCAGCCCCCTCGCCGTGCTGCTCATCCTCGGTTACTCGCTGACGAAGCGGTTCACGGCCTACACCCACGCCTTCCTCGGATTGGCTTTGGCGGCCGCGCCGATGGGCGCCTGGGCGGCCGTCACGGGCGATCTGCTCACGCCCGTGCCGTGGAGTCTCGCGGCGGCGGTCTGGTTTTGGGTCTTCGGATTTGATCTGATTTACGCCACGCAGGATGTCGAACACGACCGCCGCAGTGGGCTCCATTCCTTCCCGGCCCGGTACGGGGTGAACGCCACCCTTGCCATGGCCACGTTGCTTCATATATTAGCTTGGATAGCCTTAGCTGTTTTCGGATGGCTGGCCGCGATGAGCGCCCCCTACTGGATCAGCCTGGCCATCGTGGCCGGGGCGCTCGTCTACGAGCATCGCCTCAGCCGCACGGGGAAACTGGATCAAATCAATGTCGCCTTTTTCCAGATGAATGCGCTCGTCGGAGTCGCACTCTTCATTGGAACAGCCTTGGATGTATGGATGCGCTATTAAAACGAGCAGGTATTGAAGATATCGGTGAAAAGGTTTTCGCCGGGCAACGCATTTCGGATGAGGACGCCGCGCGTCTTTACGCCTGTCGCGATCTCCACGTTCTCGGCCTGCTGGCCAATCACGTGCGCGAGCGCAAGCATGGCAACATCGCCACCTACGTTTTCAATCTCTACCTCAATTATTCCAACATCTGCATCCTCTCCTGTCAGTTCTGCGCCTTCGCCCGCAAACCGAAACAGGATGGCGCGTTCCTGTACGACGTTGAGGAAATGGTGAAGCAAACGCGCGAGGCGTATGATCGCGGCATCACGGAAGTGCACATTGTCGGCGGACTGCACCCGAAGCTCCCGTTCGATTACTACACGAGCATGATCCGAGAGCTCAAGGCCGCCTGCCCCAAGCTCACCGTAAAAGCCTTTACCGCCATCGAAATCCGTCACCTCGCCGAGCGGGTGGCAAAAAAGCCCCTCCGCGAGACGCTTGAGATTCTCCGTGCCGCAGGTCTCGACTCCCTCACCGGTGGTGGTGCGGAAATTTTCGATCCCGCCGTCCGCGATCAAATTTGCCGCGGCAAGGAAACGGCCGAGGAATGGCTGGAAGTGCATCGTCTCTGGCATCAACTCGGCATGCGCAGCACCTGCACGATGCTCTACGGACATATTGAAACCCCGGTACAACGCATTGATCACTTGCGCCGCCTACGCGAATTACAAGACGAGACGCATGGCTTCACCGCCATCGTTCCTTTCGCTTACGAACCGGATAACAACGCGCTCTCGCACCTCAATCTTCACCGCGCGTCCGCTTTCGAAGATCTGCGCACACTGGCGATCTGCCGCATCTACCTCGACAACTTTGACCACATCACCGCCTATTGGGTGAGCATGGGATTGGCCACGGCACAAATCGCCCTGAGCTATGGAGTCGACGATCTTCATGGCACGATCCAGCAGGAAAAGATCTTCCATATGGCCGGATCGAAAACCCCGCAGGAGCAGAGCACCGCCGCGCTCGAAAAAGCCATTCGTGAGGCCGGTCGCGTCCCGCGCCAGCGCAATACTTTTTATGAAGTCATCGGCGAAGAACTCCCTCCGGCCCGGCTTGACCTGCCGGAAGGGGCGGTGGTCTGATCGTCTCAATTTCGAAAACACATCCGTGGACAAGCCTCCCAAGAAAATGAAGACTCTCGCCGCCCCCGAAGCGTCGCGCCGGCCCGCGCCGAAGAAGAGTTCGCGTCCACCGACCATTCCGCAGCCGGACATTTTCACCTCGGCCAATTTCACCCTGCCGCGCGTCGGCTGCGTTCGCTACCTCAACGCCAAGCCCCTCTGCCACACCCTCGGCGATGACGTGGTGTACGGACATCCAACGGAAATCGCCCAGCAATTGCGCGATCACAAACTCGATGTGGCCAATGTCCCGATCATGGAATGTCTGGAACATCCCAGCTACCAAATCGTCGATGGCTACGGAGTCACCAGCCGCGGCCCCGTCTACAGCGTCATCCTCGTTCATCGCTGCACTTTCGCACAAATCAAAACCATCGCCCTCGATAGCGCCTCCAAAACCTCCGCCGCTTTGATTCGCGTCCTCATGCGCAAGATGCTGAAACATCCGGTTGAATTCCTTCCCACCGAGGCTCCCGCCGATGCCCATCTCTGGATCGGCGATCAGGCCATGGCGTACCGCAAGCAGCATCCCGATGAGCAAGTGCTCGACCTTGGCGCAGCTTGGTATCAACTGACCAAACTACCCTTCGTCTTTGCCGTCTGGGCGATGCACCCGAAAGTGGGCAATCGTTCCATCGCCCAAGCCTTGCGCGAAGCCGCTGTGCGCGGCATGGCAGCGCGGGCAGAGATCGCCGCCACGCCCGAGGAATATCATTACCTCACCAAGAACGTTCGCTTTGAAATTGGCCCCGAAGAGAAACGTGGCATCGTTTGCTTTGCCCAGCATCTACTCGAATGCGGCCTTATTCCTGCTCTCCCCAAATTGCACTGGATTTAATTCCTTCACCCCATCACCGCCATGATCCAGCCCCTGCTCAACGCTGAAACCAAAAGCAAAGTCCTCGCCGGAGAACGCATCACTCCTGCCGAAGCGCTTGACCTCGCCTACGCGCCATTGCATGAACTTGGCGCCCTCGCCGACGCCCGTCGTCGCGCGATCAAGGCCCCCGCCTATGACGGTCAGGGCAACGAGATCGTCACGTACCTGATTGACCGCAACATCAATTACACCAACGTCTGCAACGTCTATTGCAAATTCTGCGCGTTCTATCGCACAGAAAAGGACGACGACCATTACGTACTCAATCACGAGCAACTCAGCGTCAAGATCCGCGAACTTGAGTCACTCGGCGGCACGCAGGTTCTGCTGCAGGGCGGTCATCATCCGAAGCTCAAAATCGATTACTACCTCGAAATGCTCGCCCATATCCGGCGCAATCATCCCACAATCAATGTTCACGGTTTTTCTCCGCCCGAATTCAACCACTTTTCCGAAGTCTTTGGCCTGTCGATCGCCGAAGTCATTGCCAAATTCAAAGAAGCCGGTCTTGGTTCCATTCCCGGAGGTGGGGGTGAGATTCTCGTCGACCGCGTGCGCGATCGCATCGCTCCGCTCAAGTGCAAATCCGATGCATGGCTCGAAGTCATGCGTCAGGCGCATCGCCAGGGATTAAACTCCTCCGCGACCATGATGTTCGGTCACGTGGAAACGATGGAAGATCGTATCGAGCACCTCACGCGCCTGCGCGACTTGCAAGACGAGACCAAGGGTTTCACCGCGTTCATTTGCTGGACCTTCCAACCCGAGAATACGGTCCTCAAAGCCACGCCCGTCGGTTCGCACGAATATCTCCGCATGCAAGCGCTAGCACGCATCTTTCTGGATAACTTCCCGAATGTGCAAGCCAGTTGGGTGACACAGGGACCGAAAATCGGCCAGCTTGCTCTTCAATTCGGCGCGAACGATTTCGGCAGCGTAATGATGGAGGAAAACGTGGTCTCCTCAGCGGGTACCACCTTCCACCTCACCGTTCAGGAAATTCAACGGCTCATTCGCGAGATGGGCTATACCCCGCACCAGCGCAATAACTGGTACACGCTGCTCAACTAGCCACCACGTCGACATCGCATTTTGCAAATCGACCATTTCGAGCCCTTGCAAATCGCGAGGGTTCTTCGGGAACTTATAGACAGAATCCATTTGGAAGAGCAGAATCTTCGTCAGGTTCAGCGAGCGTCCGCTTTCTGATCAGGCTCTCAATCAGCCTGTAGGCAATAAGATACGTGCCCCTCGCGGCACAACATCTGCGTGACTGGAAATTGGCCATGTCAACGAAAGGACCCGATGCACCTCGCCTCAGAGATCAAGAAAATCGCCTTGATTGGTGATTATCTTCCCCGCAAATGCGGTATTGCGACATTCACCGCCGACCTGCGAAGCGCCCTCACCGAGGGTTATCCCCAGATCGAAAGCTTTGTCGCACCCGTCAATGACATCACCTCCGGTTACGAATATCCAGATGAGGCACGCTTCGAATTCAACGAGAATGACCTCGATTCCTATCGTCGCACCGCCGATTACCTGAACTTCAGCAATGCCGACGTTGTCTGCCTCCAGCATGAATACGGCATCTATGGCGGTCCGGCAGGCAGCTTCATCCTCGCCCTGTTGCGCGATCTGCGCATTCCTGTGGTGACGACATTGCACACGATCCTGCAGGAGCCGGGCGTTGACCAGCGCCGCGTGTTGCAAGAACTCTCCGTTCTCTCCGCGCGACTCGTGGTGATGACCGAGCATGGCCGCTCGATGCTGCAAAAGATCTATGGCGTGCCTCCGGAAAAAATTGATCTGATTCCCCACGGCATTCCGGACATGCCTTTCGTCGACCCGAACTTTTACAAGGACCAGTTCGATGTGGAGGGCAAGCATGTCCTTCTCACCTTCGGTTTGCTCTCGCCCAATAAAGGCATCGAGAATGTCCTGCGCGCGCTGCCCGAGGTGGTCAAGGTGTTCCCGAATCTCGTCTATATCGTTCTCGGCGCCACACATCCCAATCTCGTCCGGGAACATGGCGAGGCATATCGCTTAAGCCTGGAGCGGCTTGCGAAGGATCTCGGCATCAAGCGCAACATCAGTTTCTACAACCGCTTCGTGGAACTAGAGGAGCTCAAGGAATTCCTCGGCGTAGCGGACCTCTACATCACACCGTACCAGAACGCCGCCCAGACCACTTCCGGCACTCTTGCGTATGCCTTCGGCTGCGGCAAGGCCGTCATCTCGACGCCTTACTGGCATGCCGCCGAATTGCTAAAAGACGATCACGGATTACTCGTGCCCTTTGGCGATTCCAAGGCCATGGCCGATGCAATCCTCTCCCTCCTGCAGGACGACACCCGGCGCCACGCCATGCGCAAGCGCGCGTACCTTATGGGCCGGGAAATGGTCTGGAGTAAAACCGCCCAGCTTTACATGAAGTCCTTCGAAAAGGCGCGCCGGAGTCCGACCAGCGTGTCGCTACGTCGTCTCAAAGTGAAGACTCTGGCCGAAGACCGGCTCGAGCTGCCTGATCTGCGCCTGGATCACCTCAACCGCCTGTCCGATTCGACCGGGATCTTTCAACATGCGATCTATTCCCTGCCCGATTATCATCATGGCTATTGCGTCGATGACAACGCCCGCGCGTTGATCGCGACAGTCCTACTTGAAGAGCTCGAAGTCGAAGGTCGCGACCTGCATCGTCTGGCCGAGACCTACGCCAGCTTCATGCAGTACGCCTATAATCCGGAGAAAAAGAGATTCCGCAACTTCATGGGTTATGACCGGCGTTGGCTCGAAGAGGAAGGTTCCGAAGACAGTCAGGGCCGCGCATTGTGGGCGCTCGGAACCTGCACGGGCCGGTCCAATCACCGCGACCTGCAAGCATGGTCGGCGCAGCTTTTTGACCGCGCCCTCCCGTCCATTCTCGACACCACTTCACCACGCGCCTGGGCATTCACACTGCTCGGCATCTATGAATATTTCCGTCGCTTGAGTGGCAATCGGTCGGCAGCGCAAATCCGCGATATACTCACAGAGCGCCTTATTGGGTTATTCGAAAAAGCCGCCACTGACGATTGGCTATGGTTTGAAGATATCCTCACTTACGCGAACGCCCGTTTGCCCGAAGTACTCATTCTCGCGGGACGGTGGGCGGACAATTCCCGGGCCTATGACATTGGCCTGCGTTCATTGCGATGGCTTGTTTCCGTACAAAAAACACCTCAGGGTCATTTTCGCCCCATCGGTTCCAACGGCTTCTATCCACGAAATGGCAAGGCGGCGAAGTTCGACCAGCAACCCATCGAAGCCCATGCCACCATTTCGGCATGTCTCGAAGCCTACCGCACCACCAAGGACACGTTCTGGCAAGACGAAGCTCGTACCGCCTTCGAATGGTTTTTGGGACGCAACGATCTCGGTCTTCCACTTTATGATCCGAAAACCGGCGGCTGCTGCGATGGTTTGCACATCGACCGCGTGAACCAGAATCAAGGAGCTGAATCGACCCTCGCCTACCTCATCAGTCTCAGCGAAATGGAATTGCTGGAGCACGATCTAAAGTCATTTCAGAAACAGCCCGAAGCCGAAGTAGCCGTCTAAATACCCCTTCCGTCATGAACATTCAACGTACCGGCATTGTACTGAAGCCCGATCCCTCCCGCGTGCTCTTTCGTCCGCTTCAGTTTCTCGATGACCAACGCTGCCTGCGCGTGCTCGCACGTGTCCTGGCCTTGTCGGAAGAGGAGGTCGGAGGAACGCTCACGCAGGTGCTGGCTGAATTTCACACTCGCCACCAACGACTGCGCGATTACTTCCTCGCTCGCTTTCAAGCGGTGCAGCATCTTCTGCCTACCAATCAACCCCTCTCGGAGCAACGTCAACTTCTGATCGCTTCCTACTTTACGCAGGAATATTCCCTTGAAGCGGCCGCACTCTTCAACCCCTCCATCATCCCTCACCCGGATCAAACCCGCCTGCCGCACGGGGTCCTCCGGTTTATCCTCAGCCTACGCGCCACGGGGGAAGGTCACCTTTCCTCCATTACCTTCCGTACCGGGACCGTGAGTGATACCGGGCACATCACGGTCGATACCCCCACCCGATTCGTCACCACCCCAGAGCACATCCCGCATGCCTCCTATGACAAGACTCTCTTTTGGAGAAAGCTGCAGGAACTCGGCGTGGCGGACTCTGTCTCGGAAATCATTCTTAACAACATGAGCCCAAGCTTCACCGTGGACGAGCTGACGCAGGAAATCACGTTCCTGCGCCGCCATGCCCGGCATCGTAATACGGAGTTCGACCGAAGTGCGAGCCGTTTACTCAACCTGGCACTCTCCAACTACGAGGTCGTCTATACCCCTGACCAGCCGATTACCGAACGCATTATTTTCCCCCACTCTCCGAATGAATCGAATGGCATTGAGGATGCCCGGTTCGTACGCTTCATGGAAGAGGACGGTTCCATCACCTATCTCGCCACCTACACGGCGTACGATGGACGCGTCACGATTCCGCAGTTATTGGAAACTCGCGACTTCTCGCACTTCCGCATCTCCACCCTGAATGGGCCGGAAGTGCAGAACAAGGGTATGGCTCTTTTTCCACGAAAAATCAATGGGCGTTACGTCACACTCTCGCGACAGGATGGGGAAAATCTCTATATCATGTTTTCCGAGGAGCTTCACTTCTGGCATACGAAGATTCCTCTGCTCAAACCCACCTATTCCTGGGAATTTCTTCAACTCGGAAACTGTGGCTCGCCCATAGAAACGGACACGGGCTGGCTGGTGCTAACTCATGGCGTGGGGCCAATGCGCAAATATTGCATCGGCGCGATCCTGTTGGACCGGGAGAATCCTGAACGAGTGATTGGGCGGCTTAAACAACCCCTGTTAACCCCCAATGAGACCGAACGGGAAGGTTATGTGCCGAACGTGGTCTATAGCTGCGGCGCCCTCGTGCACAACGATATTCTGATTCTGCCCTATGCCATGTCTGACACGGCCAGCTCATTCATGACCGTACCCTTGCCTGAACTGCTGGCCGAGATGATCCCGGCTTAGCCTTTTTCGATTTCAGCGAGCTTCTCTTCGAGCACCGTAGAAATTAACTTCTCGATGAGATCATCGAGATCGCCGTCGAGAGTTTCGGGCAAGTTGTGCGCCGTGTAATTGATCCGGTGATCGGTGATGCGGTTCTGCGGAAAATTGTAGGTGCGAATCTTTTCATTGCGATCGCCGCGACCGATCTGGCTGCGGCGGTGTTCCGCGTACTTGGCTTCTTCCTCGCTGCGCTTGACCTCAAGCAGTCGGGCGCGCAAAACGCCCATCGCTTTTTCGCGATTCTTGATCTGCGAACGGCCATCCTGACAGCGGACGATGGTGCCGGTGGGAATATGCAAAATCTGGACGGCGGAGTCTGTCGTGTTCACACCCTGCCCACCGGGACCGCCCGAGCGGCAGACTTCGATGCGAAGCTCTTCCGGCTTGATGACGAGATCGACTTCCTTTGCTTCCGGCAAGACGGCCACCGTGGCGGTTGATGTGTGAATACGCCCCTGCGCTTCGGTGGCGGGTACGCGTTGCACGCGATGCACACCGCTTTCGTAGCGGAGTTTCTTGAAAACGTCCTCGCCATTCACTTGAAAAATGACTTCCTTCACGCCGCCGAGATCGGCAGGGCTGTACTCCATCATCTCGCACTTCCAGCCGTGGCGCTCGGCATAGCGGCTGTACATGCGATAGAGGTCGGCGGCAAACAGGGCCGCTTCATTGCCCCCGGTGCCGGCGCGAATTTCCACGATGGTGTTGCGCGAATCGGCTTCGTCCGGCGGGATGATGGCGTAACGGATCGCTTGCTGCACCTTTTCGGATGCGGGGCGAAGAGAACGCAATTCCTCCTCGGCCATTTCGGCGAGTTGCGAATCACCGCTTTTAAGCATGTCCTCGGCCGCAACGATTTCCTCCTCCAGCTTGGCCCAGCGGGCCGCATCAGCCAGAGTCTGTTTGAGGCGCGAGTGCTCGCGGGTCAACTCCTGCGCACGGCTCGCATTGGAGTAGAGGTCGGGCTTGGCCAACTCGGCTTCCAATTCGGTGAACCGTCTGCGAAATCGCTCGATGTGCGGCTTGAGATCCATGGAAAAAAAACAGTCTGGCTGTCGTGCAATAAAAACAAAGAGGGCGACTCACCTCCCATTGGGAGGCCAGTCGCCCTTCTTGCGCGGAAGCTATTTCTTCTTCGTGGCAGCAGCCTTGCCCGCCATGCGGGTGGCGCCGAAGCGACGGGTGAACTTCTCGACGCGTCCGGCGGTATCAACGAACTTTTGCTGACCAGTAAAGAACGGGTGGCAAGCGGCGCAGATACCGATACGGAGGTTTTGCTTGGTCGAGCGGGTGTTGTACACCGTGCCACAGGCACAGGTAATGGTCGTCTCGATGTAATCAGGATGTGTATCGGCTTTCATAAGGGAGCTAAGGAGTATACGTGAATCGTGGTGAGTATCAAACGAATTTCTCAACAATCACCGAGGCGTTGTGTCCGCCGAAGCCAAACGAGTTGTTCAGCGCGCGGGTCACCTTGACTTCGCGAGCCTTGTTGGGCACGTAGTCGAGGTCGCATTCGGGATCAGGATTATCGAGATTGATGGTCGGGGGAACGACGCCGGTCTCGATCGCCTTGATACAGGCAATGAGTTCGACGGAACCCGCCGCGCCGAGCAAGTGGCCGGTCATCGACTTTGTTGAGCTGACCATGACTTTCTTGGCGTATTGGCCAAAGACGCTCTTGATGCCCTGCGTTTCGCAGATGTCGCCCTGGCCCGTGGAGGTGCCGTGGGCGTTGATGTAATCAATCTGCTCGGGGTTGAGCTGGGCATGCTTGAGTGCGGAGATGACCGCACGGGCTCCGCCTGCGCCTTCGGGCGACGGGGAGGTCATGTGGTACGCATCCGCCGTGATGCCGTAACCGGTCAATTCGGCAAAGATGTGAGCACCGCGGCGAACGGCGTGCTCGAGTTCTTCCAAAACGACAACGCCAGCGCCTTCACCCATGACAAAACCATCGCGATCCTTGTCGAACGGACGGGAAGCGCGGGTGGGTTCGTCGTTGCGGGTGCTGAGGGCTTTCATGGCGGCAAAGCCACCAATGCCGAGCGGAACCACGGCAGCTTCACTGCCTCCGGCCACGATCGCATCGGCATCGCCGGTGCGGATAATGCGCCAGGCTTCGCCAATACATTGATTGGCGGTCGCGCAGGCGGTGACGACCGCGAAGTTCGGTCCGCGGTAGCCAAATTCCATGGAGATGATGCCCGAGGCCATGTTGCTGATCATCATCGGGATCATGAAGGGAGAGACACGGCCCGGTCCCTTCGCGAGGAGAATCTGGTGCTGTTCGGACAGCGATCCGAGGCCACCAATACCGGAACCGATCATCACGCCGACCCGGTCGAAGTCGAGATCCACATCCTTGAGCTTGGCCTGTGCAACCGCTTCCTTCGAAGCAGCCATGGCCAGTTGGACGTAACGATCCGTGCGGCGGGCGTCCTTGGGGGTGTTAAAATATTTGGCCGGCTCGAAATTTTTCACTTCACCCGCGAAGCGGCAATCATAGGCGCTCGCGTCGAAGGCGGTGATGTTCCCAATTCCGCTCTGGCCGGCGATTAACTGCGACCAAGTGGTGGGCACGTCGTTTCCCAAGGGCGTAACCGCGCCCATGCCGGTGATGACTACCCGACGATAACTCATGTGCTAAAGTGGTTGAAGCAAAAAGGCACCCATGGAAGGGTGCCTTTTCGCACGATTCTTACAGCTAATTACTTGCTGCCTTTTTCTTCGATGTACTTGATGACGTCGCCGACGGTCTGAAGCTTTTCGGCTTCTTCATCCGGAACTTCGACGTTGAACTCTTCTTCAAAGGCCATGACCAGCTCGACGGTGTCGAGGGAATCCGCGCCCAAGTCTTCAATAAACTTGGCGGTGGTGGTGACCTGTTCGGGGTTGACGCCGAGTTGCTCGACGATGATGTCCTTTACCTTCTCTTCGATCGTTTTTTCTGCCATAAAATCTTATCTCCTGTAAAAGTGATGGTGCGTTAGTAAGGCTCCCGCCTATCTTTGGCAACAAAAATTTTCTTTTTTTTTATTCTTGGGTTAGATGACCATGCCGCCGTCAACCGTAACCACTTGTCCGGTAACGTAATCGGCGGCTTGTCCGCACAAAAATTCCACAACTCCGGCGACGTCTTCCGGCTGTCCAAATCGCTGTAGCGGAATGCGCTCCAAGAGTTTTTTCTTAATCTCTTCTGAAAGGACCTTGGTCATGTCGGTGTCAATAAAGCCGGGACACACCACATTGCAAGTGATACCGCGTGACGCGAACTCCTTGGCCACCGATTTGCTGAAGCCAATCAGGCCCGCTTTGGAGGCGGCGTAATTGGCCTGACCGGCGTTGCCGATCAATCCGATGACGCTGGCGATATTAACGATCTTGCCCGCGCGCTGCTTGGCCATGAGGCGGCTTACCGGCTTGGTCCAGTGGAACGCGCCCTTGAGATTGGTGTTGATGACGGCATCCCAGTCCTCCGCGCTCATGCGCATGAGCAGGCCGTCGCGGGTGACGCCGGCGTTGTTTACGAGGATATCAATCGCGCCGAATTCCGTGGCGATCTCGCCCACGGCGGCTTCGACGGCAGCACCGTCCGCGACGTCCACGGCGTAGCCCTTGGCTTTGCGTCCGAGGGCGTTGATTTCTTCCACGGTCTGCGCGACCGATTCGACAGAGCGGCTGATGCAGGCCACATCGGCTCCGGCTTTGGCTAGGCGCACCGCGATGGCGCGACCCAGACCGCGGCTGGCACCGGTCACGAGGGCTTTTTTATTATTGAGCGAAGACATGAATGTGTTCCTTGTAATTTGCGTAGGTGCCAATAGAGAGACAATGCACCGCGGGGTCAATCCGTTTCACCATTCCAGCCAGAACGCCGCCGGGACCGAACTCGATGAATTCGGTAATTCCCCGCGCAATCAGCGAGCGAATGCAATCCTCCCAGAGTACGCTGCCACAGACCTGAGCGGAAAGCGCGTCGCGGATCGCGGCCGGTTCGGAAATTTCCTGCCCCGAGATATTCGCCATGACGGGCATGGGGGGATTGGAAATCTTCGCTTCGTCGAGGTAGGGACGCAAGCCGTCCTGCGCCTTCTTCATGAGGCGGGAATGGTAGGCGCCTGCCACCTTGAGGGGAATGGCCTTGCGAATACCCATTTGCTTGGCCGCTTCAACGGCGGCCGGGATCTTGCGCTCGTCGCCGGAGAGTACCACTTGACCGGGGGCATTGAAGTTCGCCGCGTCGAGATCGACCGCGCGGGCAATTTCGCGTCCCTGTTCCGCCGTCGCTCCGACGAGGGCAAGCATCCCACCGCGCGTAGCGTCGCAGGCTTCCTGCATGAGGCGTCCGCGATGGAAAACGAGTTTTAATCCCGTGGAAAAGTCGAACGTTCCGGCGGCAGCGTGGGCGGTGTATTCCCCGAGGGAAAGGCCCGCCGTTGCGGCAAACTTGAAGTGGGGGTGGTGCTCCTTCACCATGGCCAGAAGGGCGAGACCGTGCACATAGAGTGCTGGTTGGCACACGGCAGTTTCGGTCAATTTCTCCTGCGGTCCCTCGAAGCAATACTGGCTGAGGGGAAACTGAAGCGTATCGTCCGCTTCATTATAGAGATGTCGCACCGCTGAACTGTGCTCCAGCAAATCCGCCCCCATGCCTACGCACTGAGCCCCTTGTCCGGAAAAAATCAACGCCCGTTTTTTATGCATTTAGAAGTCCTTTTCGATCCGTTTTCCACCCGGTTCGACGCCGGGCACCCGCATGCGCCGTTGCGTCCTAATACGATTTTAACCACCGAGGCGATCAACGAAGAAAAAACCATCTCGCGACGCCTCAAAATTGGCAAGTCTTTTGTCGGGAAATACCCTAAAAAGTATGAAAAACTTATCATTGGCAGCATGTTGAGAAAAGTATTAAATAAGATAATAAATGACCATTTCAGGCTTTATTTTGACGAAAAACAGCCATATTTAGCTAAATAATTTGAAACTATAAGCTTATAGTTAATCGAAATCGAGATCCGCAATCGCAGATAAGTCTAATTTTCCCGTTTGAATGCGAGGAGTGAAGGCGCGCAGATTGAGAATATGTTGCGACTCGCACTCCCAAGCGCTCCCAACGTCACCATTTTTTCCAAGTTCCTGATCTGGCGTTATCGCGGCCCGAAGTAACCAGCAAGAAGCAGAATTGTCACCCATCCGTAACGCCGCCCCTCTCTGTCCAGATCGATGAGAGTTGTCGTGCATGCTCCTATTTAAGCATGGTTTGGCAGAAAGACGTTTGCGTTAGGTTTGCTACGTGAGCTGCGTGTGCGAAATATTTTGGAAGTGCCGGATAAAAACAACCCTGAGGAAGTGCGAAGCTGAACTCGGGAAAGTCGCCCTGAGGTGGTATCGCCACCATGATGGGCCACGCGAGAGGGAATATACTTTCCTCCCCCTCGTATCACACTCGTGCATTTATCGCTTTCGTTCCGAGCGGGGATGTGTCTATCGTTGGACCCATGAAATCGTTTAGCACCTTGGCTCTTATCGGTTTGACCACGCTTCTCATCGGTTGTTCGTCCTCTGACGCGGACAAGAAGACCACGGCTTCCGGCAATGATCTGCCGGTGCCGGCCAACGCTCCGGCCGCGACGCAGCCGGTGGAAACCCTGCCGACGGCCAGTGCTCCCGCCGCCAATAGCGCGGTGACGCAGACGACCACCACCACGACGGTGATGGCGATCGATTATACAGTGGTTACCGGCGACTCGCTCTGGAAGATCGCGCGCGATCACCGCACGTCGGTGGCCAAGATCAAAGCCTTGAACGGCATGACGAATGATAAGTTGATGCCCGGTCAGGTCATCAAAGTCCCCGCCGCTCAATAGCAGGGCATCGTCACGCGATTCACTGAGAATTCTCATCGCAACGAAAAAGCCGTTTGGCTCTGCGCCAAACGGCTTTTTCTGTCAAAGGGGTAAGGCAACCTCCCCAACCGTTACCCGATCTGGGCGTGGTCGAGCCAGGCGTCGGCGATGAGCGTATGCCCCGCTAGCGACGGATGCACGCCATCGGGAAGCCAATAACCCGCCGGAGCACGAGTCGCCGCTTCGGCAAAGATCCCATCGAACGGGATGTATTCCGTACCGAATTCAATGGCGAGTTCGCGCACAGCGGTGATCTTCGGATCGAGGTCTTCGCGCCAGTTCTTGCGATCTTCCGGCACCGGCAGGAGGAACGGTTCGAGCAGGATGATCTGGGTCTCGGGCAATTCCTTTTGCACGCGGCTGAGGATGCGCTGGTACGATGCCTTGTAGTCCGCCGTGGCGGAAATCATATTGCTATCGAAACGACGCCACGTGTCGTTGATCCCAATCAGGATGGAGAGGATGGTGGGTTTGAGTGCGAGGAGATCGGGTTCGATCCGCGCTTCGAGATCGTACACGCGATTGCCGCTGATGCCGCGGTTGTAAACTTTCAGCGCAGGTGAAGCGATTTGCGAGTAGAGTTGCCCGGCAGCGAGCATGGCATAGCCATTCCCCAGATGATTGGAGTCTGCGCGGTCACGACCGCAGTCGGTGATGCTATCACCGGTGAAAAGTACAACGTCGTCAGGTTTGATAATCATAAAATAGAGTTAAATCAAAAAGTCAAAAGCTGCATTTAATCAACTCAACGCCCTCATCGACGTTGACAGCGAAAAAGTTTCACCTTTTCCGCTGTCGCTTTGACCTTTGACTTTGACGATGTGGCTTGGCTCTCGTTTACGCTTCCGTCTCGCTTTCCTTTTCTTCCTGCTCGTCGGTAATGACGGGAGCGATGGCGAGGAGCTTGTCCTTGTCCTCGAGATCGACCAGCTTCACGCCCTGTGTGTTGCGGCCGGCCTCGCGGATGTTATTCACCGGAGTGCGAACCATCTGGCCGCCCTGGGTGAGGAGCATGATCTCGTCGGAATCGGTCACGCTGAGGGCACCAACGACCTTGCCGGTCTTGTCGGTGGTCTTCATCGTGATGATGCCCTTGCCGCCGCGGGATTGCTTGCGGTATTCGTCGAACGCGGTGCGTTTGCCAATGCCGTTTTCGCCTGCAACCAGCAAGGTGGCCTGCGGGTTCACGATGGCAAGCGCCACCACATTGTCGCCTTTTTCAAGGGTAATGCCGCGCACGCCGGTGGCGGGACGGCCCATGCAGCGGACGTCGGATTCCTCGAAGCGGATGCTCATGCCCTCGCGAGTGATGAGGACGGCTTCGTCGTGGCCGCTGGTGAGCTTGACCTCGATGAGCGAGTCGCCCGCCTCAATGCCGATGGCAATGATGCCGCCCTTGCGGACGTTGGCGAAGTCTTCCAGTGAGGTTTTCTTGACCGTGCCTTGCGCGGTGGCGAAGAGGAGGAATTCACCCGATTTCCAGGTGGCGTCCTCGCCCTTGGCATCTTTGCGGGAGGTGATGCGGATCAAGGCGGCGACTTTCTCGCCGGTCTTGAATTCGAGCAGGTTCGCTATGCTACGGCCTTTGGCCGCGCGGCCCATGTCGGGAATCTCGTGCACTCGCTCGACATAGACGCGGCCCGTGTTCGTGAAGAACATGAGGTAGTCGTGCGTGGAAGCGGTGAAGAGATGCTCGACGAAGTCCGAGTCCTCCGGCTTGTCTCCCTCGCGGGTGGTCATGCCAATAACGCCCTTGCCGCCGCGTTTTTGCGCGCGGTAGCTGCTGATATTGGTGCGTTTGATGAGGCTGTTGTGGGTGATGGTGATGATCACGCCTTCGTTGGCGATCAAGTCTTCAATCGCCATTTCGCCTTCGTCGGGAATGATGTCGGTGCGGCGCTTTTCGCCGTGCTTCTCCTTGATGGCGCGCAGTTCCTGCTTGATGATCGTGAGCACACGGATTTCCTTCGCGAGGATGTCCATGAGGTCGGCGATGGTTTCGAGCAAGGCCTTGTATTCTTCCGCGATCTTGTCGCGTTCCAGCCCGGTGAGCTGATAGAGGCGCAATTCGAGGATGGCGTTGACCTGTTCCTCGCTGATGAGGTAACGGCCATTGGTGAGGCGCGAGGGCTGATGCACGACGATGCCGAAGTGCTCCACCTTCGCCTTGGTGAATTCGTAGGCGAGGAGTTGGATGCGGGCTTCGTCGCGGTTGGCGGATTCGCGGATGATGCGGATGAACTCATCGAGGTTCGACAACGCGATGAGGTAACCTTCCAACACTTCGGCGCGAACCTGAGCCTTGCGCAGCAGGTAGCGGGTCCGGCGCAGGATGACTTCGCGGCGGTGCTCGATGTAGCAGTTGATCAGCTCCTTGAGATTCAGGATCTTCGGGCGACCACCGTCGATAGCGAGCATGTTGGCCGAGAAGGAGGATTCGAGCGCGGTCAGCTTGTAGAGGTTGTTGATGACGATCTTCGTGACGGCATCGCGCTTGAGCTCGATGACCACGCGGGTGTTCTCGTCCGATTCATCGCGGATGGCGGTGATGTCGGGCAATGTTTTTTCATTGACCAGCTCCGCAATGCGCGAGACGAGATCGGCGCGATTCACGTTATACGGGATTTCCGTGATGACGATGAATTCGCGACCACCCTTGTGCTCTTCGGTGTGGATGCGACCGCGCACCTTCACGCTGCCGCGGCCGGTGTTGAAGTAGTTCTTGATGCCTTCCGTGCCGAGGATGCTGCAACCGGTGGGGAAATCAGGTCCCTTGATGATCTTCATCAACTGGGGAATGGTGATTTCCGGGTTGTCGATCTGGGCGCAGATGCCGTCGATGACTTCCGTGAGATTATGCGGCGGCAGGTTGGTCGCCATACCGACGGCAATACCCGTGCCGCCGTTGACCAGCAGGTTCGGGATCGCAGCGGGGAAAACGACCGGCTCGGTGCGGGTTTCGTCGTAGTTCGGGACGAAATCGACGGTGTCCTGGTCCATGTCCGCCATGAGGGCGGCTCCCATGTGCGTCAAACGGGCTTCCGTATAACGCATGGCGGCGGGCGGGTCACCTTCCACCGAGCCGAAGTTACCCTGACCGTCGACGAGCATCTCGCGCATGGCCCATGACTGCGCCATGTGGACGAGCGTGGGGTAGATGACGGCTTCACCGTGGGGGTGATAATTACCAGAGGTGTCACCGCAAATCTTGGCGCACTTACGATGTTGGCGTCCGGGATAGAGATTGAGATCGTGCATCGCCAACAAAATGCGGCGCTGCGAGGGCTTCAACCCATCACGCACGTCCGGCAGGGCGCGCGAGATGATGACCGACATGGAGTAATCAAGGAACGAATTCTTGATTTCGTCGGCGACGTTGATTTTGCCCAGACGTTCGTTCTGGGCGAATAAGGAAGATGCCGGATCTTGAGGTTCAGGAGGCATAGTATTATGTCAGGTGTAGTAGATTAGATGTCGAGATTGCGGACGTTCAGCGCATTGTCTTCGATGAACTGACGGCGGGGTTCGACTTCGTCGCCCATGAGCCGGGTGAACATTTCCTCGGCCTCGATGGCGTCGGAGACTTCCACTCGTAGGAGCTTGCGCTTCTCGGGGTTCATCGTGGTTTCGAACAATTCCTTGGCATTCATTTCACCAAGACCCTTGAATCGTTTGATCTGCACGCCGCGACGGCCGATTTCCTTGATCGATGCCAGAATTTCCGGAATCGCGTGTAGCGGTTTGACCACCTGACGGTCCCCCTCGCCTTCAATCAGCTCGAAGAGCGGTTTGTCGGCAGCGGAGTATTGTTCGATGTTGAGCCCCTTCTTTTCGAGTTTGCCCAAAAGGTCGGCCACGGCCTTGCTTTCGTGCAACTCGACGTGGGTAACGCGGCGACGTTGGGCATCGCCCTTGCCGTTGCTGGGCGCGGGTTTCTCCGCGTTTTCCTCGTTAGCCTCTTCAGCAAAGATGCCGAGATCGGAATTTTCCTCCGCAAACTTGGCCAGCTGGGTGTCGTTGGTGAAGTAGTGAACCGACTCGTTGTTGCCTTCGCGAATCTTGAGCAGATGCCGGGGCAATTCGTGCGTCTTCGGATCGCGCGCAGCCAGGTAGTTGGCGAAGTCGCCGCTGTGGCGCTTCAGCGACGAAGCGTATTTATCCAGCGAGACGAGCAGTTCCAGAATTTCGGTGAGCGCCTTTTCTTCGACGACCTTCTTGTCGGAGAGATTGCGGAGTTTGACGTCCTCGGAGCCGAGCTGAATGAGAATCTTGTTCAGCTTGGTGTCGTCTTCGACGTATTCCTCGCGCTTCTTGCGCTTGATCTGGTAGAGCGGCGGTTGCGCGATGTAGATATACCCGCGCTTCACGAGCTCCGACATCTGACGGAAGAAGAAGGTCAACAGCAGCGTGCGAATGTGCGAGCCGTCGACGTCCGCATCGGTCATGATGATGATCTTGTGGTAACGCAGACGCTCGAGGTTAAACGCGCCCTCGCCTTCGCCGTCACCGATGCCGGTGCCGACCGCGGTGATCATGGTGCGAATTTCGGTATTCTGCAGCACCTTGTCGAGGCGCGCTTTTTCCACGTTGATCAGCTTACCGCGCAACGGAAGAATCGCCTGGTTGTGACGGTTGCGGCCCTGCTTGGCGGAGCCACCTGCGGAGTCACCCTCAACGATGAAGAGTTCGGAATCTTCCGGGTTGCGGCTGGAGCAGTCGGCCAGCTTGCCTGGAAGTCCACCACCGGTAAGCGCAGTCTTACGAACGGCTTCACGCGCCTTGCGCGCGGCTTCGCGGGCACGGGCCGCGGTGAGACCTTTCTCGATGACCTTCTTGGCGACGCTGGGGTTGGCGTCGAAGAACTGCATCAAGCCGTCGTAGGCGGAGGAGGAAACCACGCCTTCGACTTCGGGCGAGACGAGCTTGACCTTGGTCTGCGATTCGAAGCTGGGATGCGGGTGCTTGACCGAGACGACGCAGACGAGACCTTCGCGCACGTCGTCGCCGGAGATGGCCGGATCTTTTTCCTTCAACAGGTTGTTCGACTTCGCGTACTGGTTAATCGAACGGGTCAGCGCCGTGCGAAAACCGACGAGGTGCGTGCCGCCATCCGGATTGGGAATGGCGTTGGTGAAGCAGAGAATCTGGTCGGTGTAGGAGTCGTTGTACTGGAGCACGACGTCGACGAGGATGTCGTCCTTCTCGCGCGCGATGTTGATCGGCTTCGGGTGGATGACCTGCTTGTTTTTGCCAAGCTGCTTGACGAATTCCTCGATGCCGTCCTTGTAATAGAACCGCTCGGTCTTGATCTCCTTGACCTCAGCACCTTCGGCGGTGCGCTCGTCCTTGAGGATGATTTCAACACCGGGATTGAGGAACGCGAGTTCGCGCAAACGATTGGCGAGAAGCTCGAATTTGAACTCGGTGGTGATGGTAAAGATGATCGGATCGGGCTTGAAGGTGATGAGCGTTCCGTTGCTTTTGCTCTTGCCGATGACTTCCAGCTTGCGGGTCGTCTTGCCCTGCTCGAACTCCATCGTGTAGACCTTGCCGTCGCGATAGACTTCGACGGTGAACCATTCGGAGAGCGCGTTGACGCACTTGGCGCCGACGCCGTGCAGACCGCCGGAATATTTATAGGCGCCCTGCCCGAACTTGCCGCCCGCGTGCAAATTGGTGAGCACGAGTTCGACCGCCGGGATCTTAAACTTGGGATGAATGTCGACCGGGATACCGCGGCCATCGTCGCGGATGGAGCAGGAACCGTCGACGTGAATCGTTACTTCGATGCGTTTGCAGTAGCCCGCAAGATGTTCGTCGATCGAGTTGTCGAGCACCTCGAAAACGCAATGGTGGAGGCCGCGCTCATCGGTGTGACCGATGTACATGCCGGGCCGTTTACGAACCGCTTCCAATCCCTCCAGCTTGTCGATTTTGGAAGAATCGTACTTCGTGCTTTCGGAGACTTTTCCGCCGTCTTCCGACCGCTTTCCAGTGGTCGTGTCAGGGGTGTAATTTTTATCTTCTTCAGTAGTCTGATTCGCATCAACCATAAGCGAGAAGCTTGCGGAAAAAGCGAAGAGAGAACAATGCTTTTTTAAGAAATCTTCATCCTTTTCCCGCTAAAAAAGTAAAAACCCAAACCATTATCCGTCAATAGCTTGCAGCGCGACCAAACTAATCGCTACACGCGAAGGTTCCAGGCGTCGGTCGCATAACGCTCGACCGCCAAAACGTGAGCGCGTTTTTGCTCCGATTCGGTCAATTCGCCGAGTGTCCAATCGAACCCCAAAGTCTCGCCCATCACCTGCCCGAGGAGTTCGTAGAGCGCCTTGTTTTGGGTCGGGTCCGGCAACAAGATACTACCCTGATGCAACAAGCCTTCGCGGGTGCGACGTTGCGCGGCTCCGGAAATCTTGACGCCATCGGGCGCGGTGATGTCGTACTTCACCGCTTTTTGAAAACAGGCGGCGGATTCGTTCTCATCGCAGCAGGGTGCGAGTTGCGCAGGAATGCCGAGCCGCTGAATCGCCGCAAGCACGCCTTCGTGAATTTTCGAGTAGCTCTCCGGTGTCGGCAATTCCATCCACGGATGCGAGCGGGGCAGGATCACGGTGTACGTCTGATCGTGCCGATGATCGACCAATCCCCCGCCCGTGTAACGGCGCACCATCGGCACGCCGGGAATTGCGACTTCGGCTTTTTGGAAATACCCAATCGTCTGCGCATCGTCCGCCCAATTGTAAATCCGCAGAATCGGAACCGTCACTTCGCGCAACAACGCTTCGTCCGCCGCCATATTGTAGGCGGCGGAGGAGGCGGGATCTAAAATCAATCTCCAATGCATGAGCCGGGGCAGTTCTAGGTTCTAAGTACTAGGTACTAGGTTTTGCGAAGCGATGCTCTTTGACCACTTTCATCAACCCAGTTACCAGCAAATTAATTTAAACACATGATTTCTCAAGTGCCAGACATTGAGCAGAAGTCAAGTACCCGGCATCTTCGCAGACGCAGAGCAGACTCCGCACCTCCGCGCAACTGGCTCGAGCAATATTCAAAAACTGCAACCGCTCCGCTTGCCCGCCTCGCTCGAAACCTTCAGCGATATTGGACATGACAGATACTGATGCGCGCTGAATCTGATCCTTCAAACCCCAGTCTTTTTGGATCGAGGTGGTCCGGCAGTATTCGTAGATCGCACGAGTCAGGGCGCGAGCTTCCTGCCAAGCCTTTAGATCTTTAAAATCACGAATGATCGCCACGTTACTATACCTCGTACTTAGTACCTAGAACCGAGTACTTCCCCTCTTTTATTTAAAGAAATCCTCAACCTTATCGATGATCGAGGGGGCTTTTTCGGGCTTGGCGAATTCGCGTTTCAGGAAGTCGTCGACCATCTGCCACGCCTTCGCGGCGTGCGAGGCATTGTGATTGGCGCTGCGGGGATCGGCGAAACCTTCGGGCACACCTTCGAGTGTGTAAACTGCGAGCGGATTGCGCATGTCATCCATGAGCTTCTGGAATTCTTCCAGACCGGCGGGCGGGGTTCCGGCATTGATCAGGATGATGGGAACGCGATACTTGGAGATCTTCTTTTCGCGCGGCGCGATCATGGGATTCACGGCGGCCACGGCGTCAATGTCCTTGATCTGCTGCGCTGCGAGAATGGCGATGGTTCCACCGGAATTGCAGCCTACCAGCGCGACGCGGGGGACTTTGAGCCGGGGGCTTTCCTTGAGCAGGCGTTCGCCGGCCTGAATGGTTTTCATGGCAGATTCGACGCGCATGTTCGAGAGCAGAACATTGGCCTGGGCCGGATCGTTGGAGCTGCGGCCATTGTAGAGGTCGACCGCGATGGCGAGGTAACCTTTGCCGGCAAATTCCTCAGTGAGCCGCTTGGTGTGTTCATCGAGACCGAAACGGTCGTGAATGATGACCACGCCACCCGCCGGGGCAACGAGTGGCAAGACCAGATAGCCGAGATCCTCCGCGCCGAAATCGCCAAGCGTGATCATCTTGCCTGTAAGCTTGGCGGGAGTCTCCGTGCCTTCTGCGGCGACCAGCGGCATGACAGGGCCTGACAAACAGATGATGGCCCAAACAAAAAGGAAACGAGCCCAACGGGTACAATCGATCACGGAAACAATCCTCTGATTTTCTTCGCGTCGACCACTTTTTGAATTCCAAGCGTGAGTGCGGCGGTGCGGTGGTCGATGTTTTTCTGGCGCGCTTCTTTCAGCACCTGGTCGAAGGTCTGCGACAAAATCCGGTAGAGTTTGTCGAACACTTCGACTTCAGTCCAAAAGAAATTCTGCAAATCCTGCACCCACTCAAAGTAACTGACAATGACTCCGCCCGCGTTGCAGAGTACGTCAGGAATCACAAAGATGTCGCCGCGCTGTTTCAACACCGCATCGGCTTCGAACGTGGTCGGGCCATTTGCCGCCTCCGCCAACACGCGACATTGCAATTTGGCAGCAATCTCGGCAGTGATCACACGCTCCGTCGCGGCGGGAATCAAGACGTCGCATGATTGCACGAGCAATTCCTCGTTCGTCATGCGCTCGCCCTGGGGGAAATTTTCCAGCGTGGCGTGCGTTTGAAAATGAACAAACAACTTCTCCACGTCGAGGCCGTTGGGATCGTACAACGCCCCCGTCCGGTCGCCGACGCCGACGATCTTCGCGCCGTACTTGGCGAGTCCGTAAGCCGCATAGCTGCCGACATTGCCGAAGCCTTGCACGATGATGCGGCTATCGGCGGGCATCTTCAAAATTTCCAAAGCACGACTGGTGACAAACGCCACGCCGCGACCGGTCGCTTCCCGGCGGCCCATGGAACCACCAATGCTGACCGGCTTGCCGGTGACGATGCTCGGCACCGCGTGACCGGCATGGGTGGAATAGGTGTCGTACATCCACGCCATGGTTTGTTCGTTCGTGCCCATGTCGGGCGCCATCACATCGATGTGCGGCCCGATGAAGGGAATCATTTCCACGGTGTAACGGCGTGTGAGCGCTTCGAGTTCGCGCGGGCTCATCCGGAGCGGATCGCAGGCGATGCCGCCCTTCGCGCCACCATAGGGCAATCCCGCGAGCGCGCACTTCCAGCTCATCCACATCGCGAGCGCGGCGACTTCGCCGATATCCACGCTGGGACTGAAACGCAAACCGCCCTTGGTCGGGCCGAGAGTGAGGTGATGTTGGACGCGGTGACCTTCAAAGACTTTGACGTCGCCGTTGTCGAGCTTCACCGGCACGGCCACGCTGATGAGCCGCTTGGGCCATTTCACCCGTTCGCGAATCGAGGCATCGAGTCCCAAAAAATCGGCGGCCCCATCGAACTGCTGGCAGGCCATCCGAAAAGTCGGATTCTGCAACAGAACTTTCATGCGGAGAGTTCGAGAAAATTCCGGAGAAGGTTTTTACCGTGCTGCGTCAAAATGGATTCGGGATGGAACTGCACGCCGTAGATCGGGTACTGGCGGTGGCGCAGGCCCATGATTTCCTTTTCCGCAGTCTCGGCCGTGATTTCAAGAACCGTATCGGGGAAAGTTTCGCGCTCGACGATCAGCGAATGATAGCGCGTGGCTTCAAACGGGTCCGGCAGCTTGGCGAAAACCCCCTGCCCGTTGTGATGGATGGGCGAGGTCTTGCCATGCATGAGGCGGGGCGCGCGGATGACGTGGCCGCCGTAGACTTCGCCGATGCACTGGTGCCCGAGACAGACGCCGAGCAGCGGCGTGGTGGGGCCGAACTTTTGAATCACCGCATTGGAAAGACCGGCTTCCTTCGGCGTGCAGGGTCCGGGGGAAATGATGATCTTGGCAGGTTTGAGCGCGGCGATTTCATCGAGCGTGATTTCGTCATTGCGCTTCACCAGCACCGTGGCCCCCATCTCGCCAAAGTATTGCACGAGATTGTAGGTGAAAGAGTCGTAGTTATCGATGACCAGCAACATATTTTCCAATTCGAGGTTTTGCCAATTTGGCACTATCTCCCACCCATTGCAACTCCTGTGTAGAACGAGGGAGAGTGCGCTTTTTGCCGGAATTTCCGTTTACGATACCAGTTCCTGGCGAGCCTCGCCCTGAGGCGGTGGGGCATCGGCGAGCCGTTGCATGAGCGCCTTGGCTTCGAGTGGACGAATGCCGGGGATGCGGCTGATGAGCCGCGCGAGCATGCCGACAATGTGCGGCGTGGCGTAGCTGGTGCCAGTGACCTTCTTGTAGCCGCCGCCACTCCACGGCACTTCCACATCTTCGCCGCGCGCGGCGAATTCAACCATGTAGCCGGGAGAATAGAAGAACTGGTCGGGCCGTTCGGTCTGGCAGAAGTTCACGGTAAAGACAGACGGGAAATAGCCGGGCCACTCAGGCTTGTGAAAATCGATATTATTGCAGGCGGCGACGATGTGCACGCCCTTGAGGTAGGCCTCGTCAATCCACGCCTTATACTTGAGAATATGCTCCTCGATACCGCAACCAAAACTACAATTGAGAATGTGATAGCCGAGGTCGAGCGCCTGCCGGGCTCCTTCTTGAATAATGGCCGTGCGGGAATTCAGTCGATCCCCCAGCACGCGAATACTGCCAATCTCCGCTTCCGGCGCGATGGAGTGAATGATGTACGCGATGGCGGTGCCGTGACCGTACAGGTCCACGCCGCCGCCGGGAATGACGTCGATATAGTGCCCCTTATCCACCACCGCGATGTCGTCCGCGAGCGTGAGCCCGGCCAGCGCAGGATGCGACACGTCAATGCCGGAATCGATGATGGCGATCTTGACTCCACGACCGGTTCCCTCCCGGAGGGATTGCCGCGCGACGTCCAGACTCAAAAGCTTGTTCATGAGCGAGACCAGATTATAGGAAATGAATCGTGGGACGACAAGTCCACGATTACCATTGCACGGTTTGCCGCAGGAGGCGGTAATCGATCAACTCGGTGAGCACCGAGGCCGCGCGCTGGATCGCCTGAAGATGTTCGGCCCGGAATCCGGGCGGATCGATATCATCGGAGCCGGGCTCCTTGAGCTGCACGCAGGAAATGACCCCACGGCACTGCCGCAAAAAGTAAAACGGCACGACGATCATGGCGTATGTCTGCTGCTGCAATTTCATGTCGACGATCTTGCTGTGGTGCGCGTTCTTAAAGACTTCGTTTTCCACGAAGGGCTGTTCGCTCATCATGACCATGCTGACAATGCCTTCGCGCAGGGGCTGACGGTAATTCAGGACCAGCTTTTCCGCAGACTCGCCCACGCCATAGCACGGCACGAGATTCTCGCGGGTCGCATCGAGGAGCCAGACGAGCCCGCTATCGGCCCCGGCGAGTTCGAACCCCTGCTCGAGAACGTGACGGATCATGCCGTCGCACAGGCTGGGGAAATTTTCCGGACGAACCTGCTCGCCGACGGAGATGAGACGATTCTCCAACGACGGAGTCAGCGAACTGATCCGCTCATCGGGAAGAATGTTAAGTCGTGCGCCCATGTTACTTCGGGATGAAGCGTCCAGTTCACCCAAACGCCATGGTTATGAAACCGAACCCGCCGTGCCGCGCAGTTGTTTGACGCTCTGCGCCAGATACCCGACCAATTCGGGCCGCTGCATGACGAGCTGGCACAATTCGGAGCGCTCGGATTCGGAGCAATCGCCGCGCGCAAAACGATCGAGACGGTTGCGCAGCTCGCCCTCGGGCCGGACCGCCTCGCGTCCCTGCACTTCTTCTTCAAAGTGACCCAGAAACTGAATGATCTGTTCAAAGGGGTTTGGCATAGGCGTCGTTCTGGAAATTAGACTCGCAGGTTTATTTAAATTGCAGGGAATTTTAAGCTTTTATCATCATCGGATCGGAGGGCCATTAACTTAACTCAACTCCGGGGGCTCAGGGTGAAGAGGTCCTCACCCGATTGGCAGAGCTGGAGAAAATCCTCCCAGTTGACTTCGAGCCACGGGTCGGTCGCCCGCAAATTCCGCAGCGTGCGCGAGGCGATATCGGCCATGGCTTGGTCCAGCGTGCGGCTGACCTTCGATTCGTGCCAGCCGAACATCCGGGCAGCTTCCCGCTGCATGACTCCATGAATATAAACCAGTTGCAACAACAGATAGGCGTCCGGGGGGCACTCCTGCAAGGATTTGCGCAAGGCATCGCGCATCAGCTGGGTCAACGCCGACTCAGAATAGTCCGCCGTCCGCGCCGGGAGCATATCAAAATCGCTGCCCTGATCAGCGTGATCCTGCACGTTCGGCAGATTGCCCTGAAACCGTTGGCGGCGTTTCAGATCCACCAGGCGATGCGTCGCCACGGTAGCGAGCCATGTGTAGAGACTGCACTTGCCGTGGTATTTATGGAGCAAGCCTTCGCGGTCAATGCGGCCCACGCTCAATTCCCCCCAGAGATCACCCAGCAGGTCGGACGCCTCGGTATTCGTTGCGCCTCGGCTGATCAAAAGTCCCAGAAGACGCTGGTTATAAAGCAACTGAAGCTTCGTCGCGGCCTCGTTCTCCCCCGCCAGGCACGCCTTGGCTAAATCAATATCGTCGTCGTAAGAACTTTTCGCGAGGGACATAGGTAGAGTTTGCCCACTTTATCGTGTTGCCGTGCAAATGTCTACCCGCCATTGACAATCGGAAACCGTCAATTCTAGTGCTGTGCACGCAGTGCTTCGACGATCAGGCGTACGCCGAACCCGGTCGCGCCTTTTTCAAGGTGCGGCTTGTCGGAGGTGATCCAGGCCGTACCGGCGATATCGAGATGCGCCCAAGGAGTTTCTTCGACAAACACCTTCAAAAACGCCGCCGCGGTGCACGCGCCACCCCAACGGGAACCCGCATTTTTCACCACAGCCACATCGCTCTTCATCTCGGCATCGTACTCTTCGCCGAGCGGGAGTTCCCAAACGAGATCGCCCGTTTCCTTGCCGGCCTTGTTCAGACTGTCGCGCAAAGTGACGCTGTCGGTGAAGAATCCCGCACGGTTCGCGCCGAGCGCCACGACGCAAGCGCCGGTGAGCGTGGCAAAATCGACGAGCGAGCGCGGCTGGAATTTTTCGCGGACATACGTGATGGCGTCGGCCAGAACGAGACGGCCTTCCGCGTCGGTGTTCAAAATTTCAACCGTCTTGCCGCCGTACATTGTGATGATATCGCCGGGACGATACGCGCGGTCGCTGGGCATGTTCTCCGCCGAAGCGACGGCCGCGACAACATTGATCGGGAGCTTCAGGCGTGCGATGGCCTGCATGGCGCCGAGGACGGCGCAGCCGCCCATCTTGTCGAATTTCATTTCATCCATCGACGCGCCGGGCTTGATGGAAATGCCGCCCGTGTCGAAAGTGATGGCCTTGCCGATGAGCGCGACCGGCTTGGTCTTGGCGCTGCCGCCCCAATATTCGAGGACGATCAGTCGCGGCGCGGCGGCAGACCCCTGCCCGACGGCGAGTATGCCGCCGAATTTATCAGCCTTGAGTTTCTTCTCGTCGAAGATGGTGACCTTGAGCCCGACATCCTTCGCCAACGCTTTCGCCTCGTCCGCGAGCGCGGCGGGAGTGAGCTCGTTCGGCGGCTGGTTGCCAATGGAGCGGGTGTAGTTGGTCGATTCGGCGAGAATCTGGCCCACGAGCGCCGCTTTTTTCACCGCGACGAAATGACTGGCGGTAGTGACGAGTTGCAGTTCCTTCAGCGCGTTCTTGCGGCGGCTGGCGGGGAGTTTGAAATCCTCGAAGCGGTACGAGGCGAGCAATGCGCCTTCCACAATCGCCTGCGCGCATTCATTCCACTCGCCCAGTTCAACGGCGAGTACTTCGGCACCGATCTTGAGAAATTGTTTGATCGCAACACCGGCCGCGCGGCGCAAGAGGTCGATCTCGATCTTTTCTTTTTCACCAACACCTACGTAGAGCGTGCGGCCCTTTTCGGAGTGGAGGAGCAGCGTGGAGCCTTTCTCGCCCTGAAATTCTTCCTTCTTGATTCCCTTCGGGAGATGACCGCCGTCCTTGCTGACAAAAATGACGCGATCCGCAGCTTTGGCGTTGGCACTGACTGAAATTCGAACTTCTTTCACAATAACCTTTCGATGTTCAATTAAGAAAAAAAGGGGCCGCCTTTACGAAATGGGGAAAATGGGGCGGGGATAATGCAACATCCCCCGCCCTTCCATTCCGTTCCTCAACGGAATTTAGTGGCCAGGCGGCTTGTCCTTCGGCGCGTTCAGACCGGCCGCTTCCTTGTAATCGGCCGGGAGAAGATTCTCCACTTCGATGCCGCGGAATTCAAACAGGCGATGGATCGTTTCCTCGATCAGATTGTTCGGACACGAAGCGCCCGCCGTGATGCCCACGACGACGTTGCCTTCTGGCAACCAGTTCTCGGTGAAGACCTCGTGATTCTCGTGCTGGTTCCAGTGCGAGATTTTCTGCGGCGAGATGAGTTTCTCCGAGTTCTTGATGAAATAGGTCGGGAGCTTGGCTTCGCCCATCTCCGCGAGGTGGGACGTGTTACTGCTATTGTAACCACCCACGACGATGAGGAGATCCATCTTCTCGAAATCGAGCAGTTGGTTGAGCGCGTCCTGGCGTTCCTGCGTCGCACCGCAAATGGTATCGAAATAACGGAAGTGATTGCCCACTTCGGCTTCGCCGTAACGGTCCACAATGGCTTGCCGGATGCGGCGTTGCACTTCTTCGGTTTCGTTGCGCATCATGGTCGTTTGATTCGCCACGCCGACCGCCGCGAGATGCTTGTCGGGATCGAAATTATGCGAGTAGGCTCCGGCGAATTTCTTGAGAAATTCCTCCTTGTTGCCGCCGTTGCGGATGTAGTCGCAGACGTAATCGGTCTCGGCCAGCGTGAAGACGACAAGATAATGACTGGAGCCGTTTTCACTGATCGCGCGGGAAGAGGTTGCCTTGGTTTCCTCATGCCACGCCTTGCCGTGGATGATCGAGGTGACGCCTTCGCGGGTGTACTGGCGGACGCGCTTCCACACGGTCATCACGTCGCCGCAGGTCGTGTCGACCAGTTGACAGCCGATCTCTTTCAGGCGGTTCATCACCTTCACTTCCGCGCCAAATGCGGGAACGATGACGACGTCGTCCTTCTTCAAATCGTCGAGCTGGTAGGTACCGTTGACTTCCTTGAGCTGCTTGATGTTCATGCCGCGAAGCTGGTCGTTGACTTCGGGGTTGTGAATGATTTCGCCAAGGAGATAGATATTTTTGTCCTTGAACACCTTCGCCGCCGCGTAGGCGAGGTCGATGGCGCGCTCGACGCCGTAGCAAAAGCCGAACGCCTTGGCCAGTTTCACGGTCAGACCCGCCGAGGAAAGCGGCATGCGCGTGTGGCGGAGATATTCCACAATCGGGCTGCGATAGTGGCTCTCGACCTGAGCCTGTACGAGGCTCATGACTTCAGGGGTGCGCAAATTAACTTTACCGGCAGCATTAACAGTCATCGACATAAGATGATAGTTTCTACTAATAGTGGACATCCGTCAACTCCCGGCGGAGAAAGCAAGGAGTCCCCTGTCATGTTGCCCTTGCACCGTTCCAAGAATTCCCCCATCCTGACAATCCAGTGAGTACTCCCACCGAAATCAGCATGCGAGCCACCCGTGGCAGCATGTTTTTCAATGCCTGCATGGCCCTCGCGAAAATCATCGGCGGCCTCGTGGGCCATTCCTATGCCTTGATCGCGGACGGCATGGAGTCGACCGTCGACATCTTCAGTTCGGCCCTCATCTATAACGGGTTGCGACTTTCCAAGGAGCCCGCCGACCAGAATCATCCCTACGGCCATGGCCGCGCCGAAACGATCGCCGCCGCCGCCGGGGCACTGATCCTGATGGGGGGTGCGGTCCTGATCGGCGTCAGTGCCGCGAACAGCCTTTTCACCAAACGCGAAAGCCCGAATGCATGGACGCTCGTCGTGCTCCTGATCATCGTGGTGCTGAAGGAACTCGCCTTCCGCTACCTCCTGAATGTCAGCAAAAAAACCGGCAGCCAGGCGGTGAAGGTCGAGGCGTGGCATCACCGCAGCGACATGTACACCTCACTCGCGGCAGGCGTCGGCATCGCCATCGCCGTGTTCACCGGCTGGAACCAAGCGGATAGCATCGCGGCCATTCTGGCGAGTTTATGGATGGGCTGGAACGGCCTGTTGCTGCTACGCCCCGCCGTGGATGAAATCATGGAGACATCGACCGACCCGGAAATCATCGCGCAGATCCGGCTCACCTGCCTGAATTCCCCCGGCGTGCTCGGAGTGGACAAGGTGCTCGTGCGCAAGATGGGGTTGCAACTGATGGTCGACCTCCATCTCGAAGTCGATCCCAACCAAACCGTGAGCGAAGGCCACAAGATCGCCCACCTCGCGAAGGACCGCTTGCGCGCGGAAATCCCAACCATCGCCGATGTGCTCATCCACGTGGAGCCGTATCCCCATCCGATCCACGACGTGAAAACCGCCGCGTATTTATCCAGCGCGCCCAAAGCGCCGACCGTTCCCAAAGGGCATTCGTGAGCATCCCCGACGACAAACTCCGCAATCATCTGACCGCGCTCGGAGTGGACGTCAACCGGGTGGAGGAAAGCTTTGTCCGCTCGCAGGGCGCGGGTGGCCAGAATGTGAACAAGGTCTCCACCTGCGTGGTGCTGCACTACGCGCCGTTGCATCTCACAATCAAGATGCAGGATGGCCGCACGCAGGCGGGCAACCGCGCAACAGCATGGAATCTCTTGCGCGATAAAGTGATTGCGCTTAAAAAGTCCAAAGCCGCCGCCGCCCGCTCCGAACGCGAACAGCAACGCCGCCAGAAACGCAAGCGCCCGAACTGGCTCAAGCGCGAACTGGTGAAGTTCAAGGCGCAGCGCGCGACAGTGAAAAAAGCTCGGCGACAGCCGGTCAATGAAGAATGACACCTCATTCTCTGCAACACACTTTCCTTGAACGCCTGCTCCCCCTTCTGAGCCCCCATTCGCTCCATGATTTGTGGCGGCGCCTGCTCGAACATCTGGAGCTCACCTTTGTCGCCGTCGGCATCGCCGCCCTCATCGGTTATCCGCTGGCCGCGCTGGTCTGGAATCGCCCCCGCTGGCGCTCGCTTGTCGTGGGCTTCTGCAATCTTTTCCAGACGATCCCGAGCCTCGCATTGCTCGCCCTGTTGCTCCCCCTGCTCGGTCTCGGCTTCCTGCCCGCAGTGGTGGCGCTCACGCTCTATGCGGTGCTCCCGATCATGCGCTCGACGATCACGGCCCTGAGTGATTCGCCGGATGACCTGCTCGATGCAGGCCGCGTGATGGGTATGAATTCCCTGCAACTGCTCTGGCATGTGCGATTGCCGCAGGGCTTGCCCCAACTGATTTCCGGCCTGCGCGTGGCGTTTGTGCTCAGCGTCGGCACGGCCACGCTCAGCGCGTTCATTGGCGCGGGTGGTCTTGGTCAATTCATCACCATCGGCCTCGCCCGCAACGACACCGCGCTCTTGCTCTACGGGGCGATCCCCGCCGCATTGCTCGCGCTCGGAATCGACTCACTCCTCGGCCAGATCGAGATCGCGGCACAGTTATGGAAAAGCGGCCAGTCCTACCAAATCTCTCCTCGTAAAGCGGCCTGCATAATCGGCATCCTGCTCGCACTGGCCGCGAATCTCGCCATCTTTCTGCACCAATCCCCGACACCTGTGGAGAACGATGGCCGACCGGTGATTCGTGTCGGCGCGAAGAATTTCGTCGAGCAGATGATTCTGGGTGAAATCGTTGCGCAGACACTGGAGGAAATGGGCCGCTACCGCGTCGAGCGCAAGTTCGGCCTCGGCAGCACCGCCATCATCCACAACGCCATCATGGCGGGTGAAATCGATCTCTACGTGGAATACTCCGGCACGGCCGAACTCAACATCCTCAAGCTCCGCCAAGCCTCCACCAATGATCCCAGCCATGCCGGATTGCGGCTGCTTTATCATGGCAGCTTCGGCCTCGAGTGGCTCCATTCGCTCGGCTTCAGCAACTCCTACGCCGTCATTGTCCGCCGCGACGGCAAGGCCGGATCGCTCACCACGCTCTCGCAACTTGTCGCCCTCGCGCCGTCACTCAAGCTTGGATTAAATGCCGAGTTCATCGATCGGCCGGATGGTTATCCTGCATTGCAAAAGAAGTACGGCCTGAATTTCGGAGAGGTTAGGACACTCGATGTCGGATTGATCTATCCGTCGCTGGACACCGGTGCCGTCGACGCGGTCGTCGCCTTTGCGACCGATGGACGACTCGTTTCCCAAGACTATGTGGTGCTCACCGACGACCGCCAAGTCTTCCCCCGCTACGATGCGGCGCCGGTCCTCCGCACCAAGCTCATCACCCAGGACCCCGATTTGCTCACCCAATTAAATAGCGCCCTCGCCGGACGGATCAATGAAGTCACCATGCGACGGCTCAACTACGCCGTGGAAGTGGAGCATCAGGAGCCCGCTGACGTCGCCCGCGATTTTCTCCGTTCCCTCAGTGAACCCGCCCCTGCCGCACCGTCCAAACCCCACCGGAAACCTTATGTCAATGATTGACCTCGCCTCGCTCGCCAAGCTCCACGCAACCCACCCCGAAGCGGCGGCGGCGCAGGTCGCAGAATTCTCGCTCGGCTCGCACTCCTTCCATTTCAACTCAGAAAAATACCTGATGGGCGTGATCAATCTTTCCGCCGACTCGTGGTATCGCGAAAGCGTCTGCTTGACCGCCGACGCCGCCATCCGCCGTGGGCACGTCCTCCACGCCCAAGGCGCGCACCTGATTGACATCGGCGCGGAATCGACCCTCGCCCACGCCGCGCGCGTCGGCGAAGCGGCGCAACAAAGCGTACTCGTCCCCGTTGTCACGGAACTCGCCAAAGCCGGGCTTCTCGTCTCGGTTGAAACGTACCATCCCTCCGTCACCACCGCCTGCCTCAAGGCGGGCGCGAAAGTCTTGAACCTCACCGGCACGGTGAACACGAGCGAACTCTTCCGCGAAGTGGCCGATCATGACGCCGGAGTGATCCTCTGCTTCGTGCAAGGCAACAACGTCCGCGACGTCACCGACCTCTCCCTTGGCAATGATCCCATCGAGGCGCTCTATTCCTACTTCGCGCTCATGATCGATGAAGCCACTCGCTGCGGCGTGAAAAAAATCTGGATCGATCCCGGCCTCGGATTTTATTACCGCAACTTGCAGGACAGCTCGGCGCGAATCCGGCACCAGATGAACGTCTTTCTCAACACCTTCCGCCTGCGCCAACTCGGCTGGCCCGTCTGCCACGCGCTTCCGCACGCATTCGAATGCTTCGAGGAGGAAGTCCGCTGCGCCGAACCTTTTTTCGCCGTGCTCGCGCTCCTCGGCCAAACCGACCTCCTGCGCACTCACGAAATCGCCAAGGTCCGCGCCGTCCTGAAGACGATGCGGTTGTAGAGAAATCCTACCTTCCCAGAGGCTTTGCGCACGCGACAGATCTTGGTCCGAAGCCGAGCGGCCGGCGAAAAGATGCCCTCAAAGATCAAGAGCAGTCACTTTGCATTGCGTGTGGTCAGCGGAAAATCATCCGTGCGGAATGGCGAAGCCGGCAACCCGGAACCGTTCGTTAAATTGCACGTTGGATTCATCGCCCAGGCATAGCGCACTTCCGTGGGCTCCTTGATTTCCGGTGACCAGACGATCACAGTATTCCCATCGATCCGGGCCTGCGCCCAGACCCATTTTTTGTCGGAACCACAAATGGCGAAGCCTTCGAGCTCGCTGTTGGGACTATTGCGCACCAGCGGAACCGTGCGGTCAATGGTCGAGCGCGGCTGATAGGTGGAGGGCAACGGCGCCGCCTTCAGTCCGCCTTCGACATGCGTGAACGTCAGCCGGATCTTATCTTGCTCCACCTTTTTCGATTCATACACCGGCCCCGAAAATTCCATCGGCTTGCCATACGTGTTCGCCAACGCAATGCGGGAGAGACGTTCACCACCCACGATTTTATTGCGCCAATGCACATCGTCCGCTTCGCCGACATCGATCAGAATCGCCTGACCGGTCGCGCGAAGTTTCAGCGCCAACGCCTGCGACTCGCGTAATTCGGCCCATGCATGTTCCTCTGGTTTGGCGTTCTTCTGACCAAAATTGGCCAACTGACAAAAATAGAAGGGAAAGGCACCCTGTTCCCAGCGACCGCGCCAATCCTCAATGAGCAGCGCGAACGCGGTCCGGTATTGCCACCCCCGGCCGCCATTGCTTTCGCCCTGATACCAGATTGCCCCCCGGATGGCATAGGGCATGAGCGGCGCAATCATGCCGTTGTAGAGATAGGTATTGATCAGCCGATCCTGAGGCGGTTGTTCGGGCGGGGAAGGCATCGCCGCCAGCGCCGCGGGCTCGGGGGCAGGCAGGGAGAGTTCCGTATACGACTGCCAGGTGCCAGTGAGCTCCTGATTCATGAACCGCAACGGCTGGCCGGAGCGAATGGAGGGAGTTCCCGCAGGATTATAAATGCGAATGGCGACGACCGCCTCGCCCGCTTTGACGAGTTTGGGATTCAGATAGATCGGCCCCGGCTTGCTTGCACCGGTCGTCGCATTAATCTCTGCCGATTTTTCTCCGTTGAAATAGACCGTGTAAAAGCCGTCGATACGACCAATGGACAGCGTTTGCTGAATATTCGCCGCTTCTGCCGGAATGGTAAACGTCCGGCGCAACCAGACCGCTCCCGCCGGAGGCAAATTCGCCGAGGAATCCGCCGGCAGCTCGACCGGTTTCCACGTCAGAGTGGCGGGCAGTTCCGGTGCCGTGATGGCTTTGACGTCCGCCGTTGCGGCATCCGCGCGTTGGTACTGTTGTGACCATGCCTGAAACTTCGAGGCGTACTCCTTGAGCTTTTCGGGAAAAGAGTTTTTGTCGGTGTGCTGGCGAAGCGTGGTCGCTTTCAAGTCTGCATCGCGGCTCAATGCCTCGAGACTCGTCCACGCTTCGATTGGGGTGCCGCCCCAACTTGAGTTGATCAAACCGACGGGACAATTGAGTGTCCGCTGCAAATCCTTCGCGAAAAAATAACCCACTGCCGTGAAACTTCCAGTCGTGGCGGGATCAGCCACTTTCCACTCCCCGATCACGTCCGCCGCTTGTGTAGCGGTGGCAACCTGTTTCACGCGAAACTGCCGGATGGCGTTATTCGCCGACTGGGCGATCACCTCTTTGGCACCCGTCGAATTATAGATAACCCACTCCATATTCGACTGACCCGAGGCCAGCCAGACTTCGCCAACCATCACATCGGAAACGGTGAGAGTGTTGTTGCCCTTGACCACCAGTTCGAAAGGACCGGAACCGGAACGGGAAAGATCCAACACCGTTTTCCAACGTCCATCCGCGCCCGTTTGCGCTGTAGCGGTGGCAGCGTCCAGCGTCACATTGACTGCTTCCCCCGGAGCGCCCTTGCCCCAGATCGGCACACGATCGGATTTTTGCAGCACCGCATGCGTGGAAAAAAGAGAGGGTAAACTGACCTCGGCATGGGAACTCTCGAAGCTCCCACACCCTCCGAGAAGTAAGCCGCCAATACAACTCAAGCGAACCCATTGCGCCATATAGAAATTCCACATCATGACAGCCAAATTCTTTCCCGGTAACATCCTGATTTGAGGCAACATATCTGCACCGTATTATGAGTCCGAAAGAAACGCGATCCAGAATGCAGCAGCTTAATCTATAAAACAACCAAGCCCTGATAACGGCAAGCCCCTCCGGTGCCAGCACCGAAGGGACTTCTGATTCCACAGAGAAGGATCCGCCTATCGGCCCATCTCAGCGGTCGTTTTCACGAGCCGGATGAACTCCGAGCGGTACCCTTCCTCGTCTTCGCCCTTGCCTTCCCGGGCCAGCTTCAGCACGAGACCGTAGTCCACATCGCCGCGCAATGGCGACTCCCGCAGGATCATCCCGAACGCGGCCACGGACGCCGCGAACTTGAAGTCACCCGACGCCGACTCCCATTTCGCACCCTGATCGCGAATCGGGAATTCCAGTTTCTTACTGGTCGCACCATCCGGCTGCTTGTAGCGAATCTTCAGCGTGAGCAGGTCGCTGCTGACTGAGCGGAGCTCATCGACACCGGCACGCACCGGAGGATTCGCCTGATACTTCAGCGCATCGACCGCAGGCTTCACCGGTTGACCCGCCGGGATGACTTCATAGAGTGCCGTCACCGTATGACCCGCCCCGATCTCGCCCGCATCCTTCTTGTCGTTGTTGAAGTCCTCCTTCGCCAGCATCCGCTTTTCGTAACCGATCAGGCGATACGCGCCGACCTTGGCGGGATTGAACTCAATCTGAATCTTCACGTCTTTCGCAATGGTCACCAGCGTGCCGGACATCTGCTCGACGAAGACCTTGCGGCCTTCCTTCAAGCTGTCGATGTACGCGTAGTTGCCGTTGCCCTTGTCCGCGAGGTTTATCATCGTGGAATCCTTCAGGTTGCCCGAACCGAAGCCGAACACGCTCAGGAATACGCCACTTTTGGCTTCCTGTTTGATCAGATCCACGAGGGCACCCTGACTCGTCACACCGACATTGAAGTCGCCGTCCGTGCAGAGGATAACGCGATTCGTGCCCCCCTTGATGAAGTTCTCCCGCGCCACCGCATAGGCGAGTTGAATCCCCTCGCCGCCATTGGTCGATCCGCCCGCTTCGAGACGGTCCAGTGTTTCAAGCACAGCCGCCTTGTTGGCAGAAGTGATCGAGGTCGAGCGCAACACGAGTCCCGAACTGCCCGCATATACCACGATGGCGATGCGATCCCGCGCCGTGAGTATATTCACGAGCAGTTGCAGCGACGCCTTCACCAGCGGCAACTTGGCCGGTTCATTCATCGAACCTGACACGTCGATGAGGAACACCAGATTGCTGGCAGGACGATTATTCTGCGTAATCTCGCGGCCCTTCAATCCCACCCGCACCAGCCGATGCTCGCGATCCCACGGGCAGTCCGCTATTTCCACGTTCGCCGCGAAGGGATCGCTCCCCTCGGGCTGCGCGTAGTTGTACGGGAAGTAATTTACCATCTCCTCGATGCGCACCGCGTCGGCGGGCGGACGTTGCCCCTGCTCGAGGAACCGGCGCACTCATCCCCTGCCCTGTGTCTTGCGTACCCATTTGTCTGTGTTTATAGAGTCAAACGGGCGGGCGGGAATTTTATTAGAAGAAACCGGAAAAATCTTAGCGCAGACTCTCGTTTTCCTTCCCCGTCGTCTCGATGAACGCCTTCAGGGTGAAACTCCCCACCCGCGTGGTGGAGCGACTCCCCCGGGAGAAGAAACCCTTGTTGAACTCCGCGCTGGCGCCATCGAAGCCTCCGAGTTGCATCGTGCCGCCATCGGCCACGGTGATGGTGGTGGCGAGCTTGGTGAAACTGACGACCTGCTCCCGGGCATCGACGAGCGTGGTGATTTCCGGCGTTACTGTGATCTCGATCTGGTTGCCGACAATCCGCGGCAATACTGACAATCGCGAACCGATATTCTGCCAGCGCACCGTGCTCGGCTGGATATAGCCGCCCTCGATCGCAAAGTTGTAGAAATAGTCCACCATCGGAATTTCCTCGCCTACTTGCAGCGTCGCGCTACGCCCGCTCTGGACGAGGAGAAATTGACTGACCACCCGGTCGCCGCCTCGACTCTGATCTGTTCCGCTGATCTGGAGACCATTCTTTTCAATCGGGTCGACATGAATCGTCCCCCGCGTGCTCAAGCTGCGTTCGCGCGTGCCACCGATTTCCTGCAGGGTGACTTCGATGCGCACGTTGCGCGCATTGGCCGGTACTTTGGAAAGCTCCGCAATGATCGCGCCCGCCGCTTCCACGTTTTCCGCCTCGTCCTGCACCACCACCTTGCGCGTGGCCTCGACAAAGATCATCTTTCCGCGTGGTGACAGCACTTGGGGCAGCGCTTCCTTCAACTCCTCCACCGTCGCACTGCCATAGGGAAACGTCTTCGACACGAGCGGTGTCTCCGCCTGCAGCACCAGACAGGAAGCCAGAAAATAACCAACCAGCAGAAGCCTGCGCAAGGTGGGCTGATTCATGCTGGGGAAAAAGTCAGGGTTGTTTCTCAGCGGGGACTCGTTGCAGGATGAAAATCAGGCGGCCATCGAGATAGTTCGGCCCGGAGATGAAGAGCGGACGTCCCGGCTTTGGGTCCACCCGGCCCTCCACCAGCAGCGTCTTGTCGCGGTACAATTCGTAATGAATGCCCGAGCCCGCCTGCGGTTCCAGCTTCAGGTAGAAATCCTTGCGCGGCAGCACCCATTGGGCGTACTTCTCGCCGCTGGCAACCGTCGCTTCATGCATCAAATGGTACGCCTCGAAACCAAACACGCATTTCAACCGGTGTTGCAGTTTCACCAACCGTTCCTCTTCCGTCGGGAGGGTATTGTCCGCTTTGACCAAGCCCACCCAGATCGGTTCCTGCGCCGGGGCCGCCAGCAGCCCCACGGTCAGCACGCTCCATAGCAGCAAGAGGTAACGCAATTTCACGGTGTATTTCCGGTTGCTTCCACTGCTTGCAGACCCGAGATCCATACCACATCGGCGTGGGCTTGGGAGGAATAAAAAGTCGTCGCGTAAATGTCCGGCTGTTGCGCCGTGGCGTAATGCGATTCCCCGCCCGGAGTCAGCGGCAAAAAGGCCACCAACCCCACCGCGAGCGCGATGGCCGCGACCGCTCCCAGCGTCAATAAGCGCGACGCCCAGAAGTCCGCCGGGGCGCTCGTTTCCTCACTCACCTCGCCCCACAACGCCGGTTGCAAACGATGCCAGGCGCGCATTTGGCGGCCCGCCGCGATCGCGAGCGACTCGTCCTGCACGGAGCCCAATCGTTTTTGAATGTCTTGCGTTTCCATGATCACACCTCGCTCAATTTATTCTTCAATTTTCCCCGAAGCTTTTCACACGCGTAATGCAGCCGCGAATTCACCGTGCCTGTCTTGCAATGCAAAAGCTTCGCCGTCTCCTCCAGGGATAAATCGTCCACCAACCGCAATTGCACTACGGCCCGGTGTTCCGGACTCAGTTCCGCCATGGCTGCCGTAATCTCCCGCGCCAGGTCGGACCGCTCCAATCCCGTGCTGCTGCCCGGAGCCACCGGCATTTCCGGCAACGCCACCACGCCCTCGCCCTCCGCCACAGGCGAAAAGAACGACAGCCAGCGTGAAAGCCGGCCCTGCTTGCGCACGGCATCGAGCGCCTGATTGACCGCAATGCGGTACAGCCAGGTGCCGATTTGCGCCTGCCCACTGAAGCGCTCGATCTCGCGGTAGGCCTTGATAAAGGTCTGCTGCAGAACGTCGTCGCTCAGCGCTGGGTTGTTGATAATCCGGTTCACCGTGCTCCACAAGCGCGGGAAGTGCTCCTGATGCAACCGCGCCCAAGCCGCTTCGTTGCCGGCTTTGAGTTCTTGTAGGCTATGGTCCTCGGACATTCCCGCATACCTTAGACGCCGACAGCCCGGTGGAAATTCAAATTTTTATTAGGGAATGTGAACTGTACGGACATAAGGGACAGAGGAACGTTTTGCCATCCGAAGCCCCCCGCGCTAGGCTACTTCCCATGAAGTGGACCTCCCGGAGCCTCCTGATTCTCCTCAGCCTGATCGCTTTCCCCATTCTGGCCCCCGCCCAGACCGCCACGAATGCACCCGTCACCACGACAAACTCCTCCAGCACAAATAACGCCGTGCTCACCCTGCCGCCGCCCGACAACAGCGTTTCCGGCACTGTCACGACCGAGAATCTCAAGGTCTCCAACGGCGAAGTACAACTGACCGAAGAGCAAAAGGAAAAGATCCGCGCCATGCTCAAGCGCGCGCAGCTCAACGACGAGCAGAAGAAGCGGCAAGCCGAACTCCTCGACAAAACTCCCGTTCTCGAAGACAAGATCAATCCCGGCCTCACGGAAAAAGGCGGCATTCCGAAGCGGTTCTAGGAGCCTGTCTGCGATCCGCGAAATCGGCGGACTCTTCCCTGCCAGAAATTCCTTTCGTCAATTCGGCCGCTTCGGTTTATTCTCGGAGCTCGCATGAACTCCGTTGATCTCGACCGCGCCCACGTCTGGCATCCGTTCACTCCGACCGACGCGTGGTTCGATCCGCACTTCAAGCCCGTCATGATCGCCAGCGCGCGCGGCTCCGTGCTCCTCGACGAAGAGGGCAATGCCTACCTCGATGGCAACTCCTCCATCTGGACCAACATGCACGGGCACAATCACCCCGTCATCAACCAGGCCATCAAGGACCAACTCGACCGCGTCGCGCACACCTCCTACCTCGGCCTCGGCCATGGTCCCGGCTCGCGGCTCGGAGAGAAGCTCACCGCGCTCGTCGGCCCCGACAAATACCGCGTCTTCTATTCCGACGACGGCGCCACCGCGATTGAAGCCGCGCTCAAGATCACGCTCCAACACTTCGACCAGATCAACCAGCCGCAACGCCGCCTCTTCGTCTCGCTCGGGAACGGCTACCATGGCGACACTGTTGGCGCGATGAGCGTCGGCCACAGCTCCTTTCACACCGGCCACTTCAACAGCCTCATGTTTCCCTCCATCGAAGTGATGCAACCCGGCTGCTACCGTTGCCTCTGCAATCGCGCCACGCCCGAACGCGCCGACGCCCGCGCCTATCGCCAGTGCGAATGGCAATGTCTCGCCTCACTCGAAAAAGTCTTTCAGGAACGCGGCAACGAAATCGCCGCTCTCGTCCTCGAACCCCGCGTGCAAGGCGCTGCGGGCATGGTGATGCATCCGGAAGGGTACCTCGCAAAAGCCGCCAAGATCGCCAAGGACGCTGGCGCGATGCTCATCCTCGATGAAGTCATGACCGGCTTTGGCCGCACCGGCGAAATGTTCGCCGCCGATCACGAAGGTGTGAAAGCCGATCTCATCGCGCTCGCAAAGGGATTAACCGGCGGCTACCTCCCGCTCGGCGCCACACTCATTCGCGAAGAAATTTTCCAGAGCTATCGAGGTCCCATCGAACGCACCTTCTACCACGGTCACAGTTATTGCGGCAATCAACTCGGCTGCGCCGCCGCCCTCGCCAATCTCGAACTCTTCGACACCGAGCACACCCTCGACAAAATCCGCGACCGCGCCGCCCAGCTCAAATCCCTCAGCCAGATTTTCTGGCAACATCCCCACGTCGGCGACATCCGGCAGGATGGCCTCATCCTCGGCATTGAACTCGTCGAGGATTTCACCACGCGGAAACCCTTCCCCTTCGAGCGCCGCATCGCCTACCACGTCAGCGAACGCGCCAAGCGGTATGGACTCCTCGCGCGCGGCGCGGGCAACGTCCTCATCCTCATGCCGCCCTACTCCACCACGAAGGAGCAGCTCGATAAAATGGTCGAAGCGCTCTATCGCGGACTCTGCGAAGAACTCCCCGCGTGACACTATAGGCGTGTGATTCAGAGCTTATCGCTTACCCGATAAATGCTTCGAGGAAGATCGCGACGGACTGCCACAACCTAAAACCACTCCAGTCCCTTTGCTCACACTCAGTCCTCCAAAATTATCATCCGAGAGAACTTCCACACATCCTCTCAGGGGAACTTGACGCATCATCCATTGACCAACAGCCGCAAAATGCTTTCCACCCGACCGACAGTCAGGATCACCCCAAACTACATAGTAATACCTTCCATCAACTTGCGCTTCCATAATCCATTCCGCCCCGTCTAGGAAACTGGAATCATTAAATGGCTTGGTCCCGTAAAAATCAGATTTTACAAACAGATCCTGAAAAATATTCCATTCGGCTTGAGTCAACTCACGTTGCGATTCCCATCCAACGCTACCTATTCGATACCCGCCTTGTCCGCTCGATTGCTTCGTGTGGATGGTCGCGCGGTCTGCTGATTTTCTGATTGTAACAATCAAGACTGAATTCCATGTCGGACAATAAATCAACCGGTAAACAGCAGCACTTTCGCGAGCAAGGACTCTCAATGGCCTTTCCTCCAATGCAGTAATGCATCTGGAATACCCCCACCCCTTTTCCTTCGCTGGCGGATAATCCTTAAAATCCAGCCAGACTTTCCCCGCCACTTTCTCCTGCGCCACGACCGAACCCACAACCAGCGCCATCATGATCACCACTCCCCAGACCGTCTTCATCCCGCAGTTCTAGCAGATTTCCCTCAGAATGAAACCCAGCTCGTCGATAAGCAAAAGGTGCGAGACCGATCACGCGCGGCTCGAAAAATCCCGCAAGTTGCCCCACACACTTCGTTAAAAAAGGGAAGGCGAATCCCCCTTTCCAGACAATCTCCATCGACACACAATCGACACCTGACCGTGAAGTTTCATTCATAGCAATCGCTCCATGCAGCAACCAGTTCCAATTCAACAACAAAAAAAGCTTTCCACTCTCGGAAATCTTGTTACCTCTTACCACATGGAAATTAGTGAGCGGCTTGAAGGCGAAATCCCCGTTGTGACCATCAAAGGCGATATCGATCTCGAATCATCGCCCAAACTTCGGGAGTTCCTCAAGACCAAGAGTTCTTCCAAATGCGCGAAGCTCCTGCTGGACTTCGCCGGTGTCAGCTATATCGATTCCTCCGGGTTGGCCACGCTCATCGAATACTTTCAGGCCACGCAACCCTTCAAGGGCAAACTGGCCCTCTCCTCGCTCAGCCCCCGGGTGCGCAATGTTTTTGAGATCGTCCGCCTCGAGCAGATCTTCTCCCTTCACCCCGACACCAACTCCGCTCTGGCCGCGTTGAATAGCTAAACGCGCCAGACTTAATTTCAAGCTGTGCTCCTCGCCTACACGAGTCTCACGCTCCGCGCCTTCGCCAGCATTGGTCGCTCGCTAAGTGGCCGCAGCACCCTTCGCGTCCACGCCACCTTCGTCCAGATGGTCAACGTGGGCGTCAACTCCCTGCCCACCGTCGGCCTCGCCTGTCTCTTCATGGGCCTCGTCCTCGCCATGCAATCGGCCGGACAGCTCGCCCAGCTCGGCGCCACCGAACGCGTCGCCGATCTCGTCTCCTTCGCCATGCTGCGCGAAATCGGCCCCCTCATCACCGCTGTCGTCGTCATTGGCCGCTCCGGCTCCTCCATCACCGCCGAGCTCGGCACCATGAAAGTCTCCGAGGAAATCGAAGCCCTCGAAGTCATGGCCATCGATCCCGTCCGATACCTTGTCGTCCCCCGCCTCCTCGCCATGGTCATCATGATGCCCTGCCTCACCATCATCGGCGAAGCGCTCGGCCTCTTCGGCGGCTGGCTCCTCGGCGTCAACTCCCTCAGCCTCGATCCCCTCCTCTACATCACCCGCTCGCTGCAGGCCGTCGACCTCAAGGACCTCTACACCGGCCTCTTCAAGTCCCTCGTCTTTGGATTCCTCATTGGTTCCATCGCCTGCACCTACGGCATGGAAGTACGCGACGGCGCCGAAGGCGTCGGCCGCAACACCACCCGCTCGGTCGTGAGCTGTCTCCTCGCCATGCTCGGCATGGATGCCATCCTCACCGCCATCTTCTTCTTTGCCACATGAGCGAGACAAAATCCACACACGCCCTCGAAGTGCGCGGACTCGTCAAAAAGTTCGGCAATCGTACCGTGCTCAATGACATCAGCTTCAACCTGAAGCGCGGCGAAATCCTCGTCATCATGGGCGGCAGCGGTTGCGGCAAGAGCACCCTCCTGCGCCACCTCATCGGCGTCCTCAAGCCCAACGAAGGCGAAATCCACGTCCTCGGCACCGACATCACCAAGCTCGACGACGATGGCCTCGCCAAGGTCCGCCGCCGCTTCGCCATGATGCACCAGTTCGGCGCCCTGCTGAACTCCCTCACCGTCGGCCAGAACGTCGCCCTGCCCCTGCTGGAAAGCGGCAACGTCAGCGAAAGCATTGCCGACCTCGTCGTGAAATTGAAACTCGAACTCGTCGGCCTCACCGGCTTCGAGCACCTCAAGCCCTCCGAGATTTCCGGCGGCATGCGCAAACGCGTCGGCATGGCCCGCGCCCTCGCGCTCGATCCCGAACTCCTCTTCTGCGACGAGCCCACCTCCGGCCTCGACCCCGTCATGACCGCCGTCATCGACCAGCTCACCCTCGACATGGTCCACAAGCTCGGCATCACCGCCGTCGTCGTCACCCACGACATGACCAGCGCCTTTCGCATCGCCAACAAAATGATCATGCTCTTCGAAGGCCAGATCATCGCTCAGGGCAGCCCCGACGAAATCCGCAACAATCCCGACCCCCGCCTCCAGCAATTCATCAAGGGCGAAGCCGACGGCCCCATCCCCCTCAAACTCTCCCGCGACGATTACATCAAGCGACTCCTCAGCGTAGACTAAATAAGGACATCCCATGAAAAAACCCGAATACCTGATCGCCTCCGCCGTCATCCTCGGCGCGCTCATCTTTACCGCGATCCTCGCCTATAGCATTGGCAAGCTCCGCTACGCGGGTGGCCAGAAACACATCAACGTCTGGGTCGAATCCGCTGCCGGCGTCATCCCCAACACCCCCGTCAAATTCGCCGGAGCCCCCATCGGCCGCGTCGAAACCATCACCGTCCTCCCCCGCAGCAAACAGGAACCCAGCCGCCACGGCCTCTACTGCATCGAACTCGGCCTCGCCCTCAACCCCAAAGTCGAAATCGGCGACGACGTCAAAGTCTCCGTCAAACAAGACGGCATGCTCGGCTCCAACTACATCGCCCTCGTCCCCGTCAGCAAGGACTCCCCCCTCCTCGCCGAAGGTGCCACCCTCAAGGCCCACTACAGCGCCGACTTCAATGACCTCGCCAACTCCGGACAAGAACTCATCACCGAACTGATCCCCGTCGCCAAGAACCTCAACGGCATCAGCCAGCTCCTCAACGAATCCCTCCCCACGCTCACCGAGAACATCAACGAGATCATGGTCGAGGCCAACTCCCTGCTTAAAATCACCACAACCCCCGAGAACAAGGCCCGCATCAACAAACTCCTTGCCAACCTCGGCGTCATCACCGACAACCTCAAAGTTGTCACCACCAACGCCAAAGCCCTCACCTCCACCCTCGCCCAGAAACCCTGGCGCCTCATCTGGGGCGGCCCCACCAATCCCATTCCCCCCGAATCCCAAGTCCTCAAATCCAACGAACCCATCCCGATTAAAAACGTGATCGAGGTCAAGCCCGCCACGAACTAGGGCGAATGAGTTCAAAGTTCTCGGTTTTCAGTTTTCAGTGAAAGGCACTTGCATCTTCATGGTATTGAGACCTTATTAATATCCAGAACACGCAGCCCAACTACTTCGAACTGAAAACCTCGAACTTTCCCCGATGGACAACCTCCTCAACGAACGCTACCGCGCCCTCCTCCAGGCCGCCCGCAGCCTCTTCACCCTCACCACCCTGGACGAAGTCGTTGAGAACATCCTCCGCCACTCCCTCGACATGATGCAGGCCGAAGCCTGCTCCATGTATCTCCCCGACCCCAAGACCAAAGAACTCATCATTTACTCCGCCCGCGGCAGCGAGGACGAACACTTCCACACCGCCCGCATCCCGTGGGACAAAGGCATCGCCGGACTCGTCTACCAGACCAGCGAAGTCGTCCGCATCGACGACGCTGAAAACGACCCCCGCATCTTCCGCGGCGTCAGCTCCAAATCCACCTTCGTCACCCGCGCCATGCTCACCATCCCGCTGCTCGACCGCGGCCAATGCATCGGCGTCCTCCAAGCCCTCAACCCCGTCCGCACCCCCGCCTTCAGCGACATCGACCAGGAGATCTTCGAAGGCCTCGCCGGAGTCGTCACCAGCGCCCTCGTCCGCCTCGACCGCGAAGCCCGCGCCAAGGAAGAAGCCAAGTTCCAGCAAGAACTCACCCTCGCCCACGAAATCCAACGCGCCTTCCTCCCCCCGCCCGAGCTCCTCACCGCCCGCGCCGAGATGCTCGTCCACTACCAACCCGCCCGCACCATCGGCGGCGACTTCTACGCCGTCGTCCAACTCCCCGGCGACCGCCTCCTCGCCGCCATCGGCGACGTCAGCGGCAAAGGCATCCCCGCCGCCCTCACCACCGCCCAAGTCACCGGCGAACTCAACGCCCTCTCCGGCCTCGCCCACACCGGACTCAAAGACCTCGTCCACCGCATCAACCGCGGACTCTGCGGCCGACTCGCCGCCGGCCGTTTCGTCGCCACCACCTTCCTCCTCCACGACCCCCACGCCGCCACCATGGAAGTCATCTGCGCCGGACAATTCGAACCCTGGCACTGGACCGGCGAAAAATGGGACATCATGCAAGTCCCCCGCGCCCTCCCCCTCGGCGTCTTCGCCCAATACCCCTACGAAGCCACCACCTTCTCCTGTCAAAGCGGCGACAAATGGATTCTCTTCAGCGACGGCATCAACGAAGGCCGCAACCAAAAAGAAGAAGACTTCGGCTTCGACCGCCTCAAAGAAAGCCTCGTCAGCAGCAGCCCACGCCGCGTCATCGACTCCGCCTGGAAAGCCTGGAGCCAGTTCGTCAACCCCGACGACCTCCACGACGACGCCTGCCTCCTCCTCCTCGCCACCCATCCCCCCGCCACGCTGGAAACCATCTGCGCCCCCGGCAACTGCAAGATCGTCCGCCAATACATCGAAAGCTGGACCCTCCTCGCCGGCTACAGCGACCTCGAACGCGGCCAGATCGTCCTCGCCGTCGACGAAGCCTTCACCAACGTCCTTCGCCACACCTACCAAAACGAAGCCCACCACAAAGTCGCCCTCACCGTCACCATCACCCCCGACGACTTCCGCCTCAAAATCCGCGACTTCGGCCCCCCCATCGACAAAGACAAACTCAAAGGCCGCGAACTCCACGACGTCAAACCCGGCGGCCTCGGCCTCCACCTCCTCAACATGGTCTTCACCACCGTCGAATTCCACGACTGCGACCCCGGCAACGAACTCCTCCTCGTCAAACCCCTCCCCGCCACGCAACCGGCGTGTGCCGCTCCCGCAGCGTGACGCTGCACCCATTAGCTGACGCGCGTTGCGCGTCGCCGGAGAGCTTTCTTTTGTCTATTGATGTGTCTCCGTTGTAGCCGAATCCGGTGGCTTCGGCGGGCACAAGCTCACTGACGGGGTCTCTCGGCAACGCGAACTCCCAGTTGACTCCTCTTCTGTAGGGCGCTTCGGTGAAGCGCCGTGACGCGATGCCATCGCGCCCCTCCGCTCAGTTCCGCCGACGCAAAACCGCCCCGGCCAGAAGCAGACCAACCCCCATCATCGCAAAAGTCGAAGGCTCGGGAACACCTTGGAGCATGAACGCTTGCGAGAACGTCTGGGTACCATCCCAATAGGTACCCTGCCCCACGATATCACCCGCATTATTGATAGCCGTGGCAAAATCCAGTGAAATAAATCCTTCCTCGCTATCGGTCCCGCTCACGAGCAACGAAGAGTAGAGACTATTCAATTCGGAGAATGTGCCATTGGCATAAAGAAAAGCCCGCGCCAAGCCGGTATCCATTCGCGATTCGCCGACGATCAAACCCGCATCATTAATATCGTTGGCGCGGCTAGAGTCATACCCACTCGAAATACCCAGATCAGTCAACGTCTCATTCGCGTACAAAAAGGCATGCATTTTCCCACTCGCCAACACCGTGCTACCCACGATTTGTCCGGCGTCATTAATGCTCAAAGCCGAACTGGAATACGCACTCAGATTGGTCACTTGTCCGCCCGAAAAGAGCGCCGCATGCACAACTCCAATATTCACCGTAGCATATCCCGCGATTTGACCCCCGCTGTTGATATGGAAGGCCGAGCTTATGTTGCCGCCCAAGGTCCCTAGGTTAGTCAGGGTTCCACCGGAATAGAGAAACGCATTGGGGTTTCCCGAACTCGTACTGGCAGCGCCCACCACCTGCCCCGCATCATTGATACCGTACGCGGTGCTATGAGTGCCGCCAAAGGTATTGATGTAACTCACGGATCCACCGGAATAGATAAAGGCCCTATTCACGCCACCAGTCGTAGAGGCACCTACGATCTGCCCCCATTTATTGATGGCATTGGCGGAACTCGACACCCCTCCAACAGAGGTATTCAGATCGGTCATGCTGCCGTTTTCATAATAAAAGGCGTGAGCCTGACCTCCACTCGTCGTGTAAGTCCCTACAATCTGCCCCAAGTCATTGATGTCACTCGCGCTGCTCTTGGTCCCACCAAAGGTCCCCAGAGAGGTAAGCTGCTGCGCATGAAGCGCCAAACTGCCGAGAAAGCTGATAATCAATACGCCAACCAACAGTGTTGGCAAAGTAAGTTTCCGTCCCATATTTCCCTCTTAACTTAAGCTCATTAAAAATGACCTCAAGCGTCAATCCGCCTCCGCCCAAGCTGAAAATCTTATAATGGAATCCGGCTCCCTTCACAACGAGAAAGGCAAAAAAAGCACACACAGCATGCCCAAGCCTAACGCTTCCACGAAAAACTGCTCCTAAATAGCAGGCATGGACTTACCTGTTCTCGTATTAGCCGCTCGCACTCCTCGGAAGTTCCTGTCCCCTTTTGCCAAGCACTGCCGTCGGAAAATCAATCGCTATCCGGACACGGTACCGCTCGGAGCGATCCCACTTTCCCGGACAGTCCCCGCAAAAGGAAACCGGGAAATGAGATCGCTCTTTCGTTCACCTGCCCGTCAGTAACTCTTACTCGACGAGCCGGCGACCGGCTTATTGTTTGCGCATGGCTTCGACGCAGCGCTTGAGCGCGGGAGTCGGGTTCTGCGGATCGGCCTCGTACTCGATGACAGCCATGCCGTCGAAGTTGGCCTCATCGAGTGCCTTCACGAAGGCGGGCAGGTCGAGATTGCCTTCGCCCACGATGGTGTCGTGCCATTGGCCGTTGCGATCGAAGGTGAAATCCTTGTAGTGCAGCCCGTAGATGTGGCCCGCGAAACGTTTGACCCATTCCACCGGCTTACCGAGGTTCGGCCCGATCTGCATGCACCAAGCGGTGTCGATATTGATGCCGATTTGTGGCGCGCCGATCTTGATCAAGTGATCCAGCACATCGGGCTGGCCACCGAACATGTAACCGCCATGGCAATGAATGCCGACGCGCACGCCGTACTCATCGGACAGCTTGCGGGCCTGCTCGACCGCCTTGGGGAAGGAGTCGACCTTGAAATGCACCGAGATGTGCTTCGCGCCGACGAGCGAGACAAATTCGAACAGGTCGCGCTCCTTGGGATCGCCCACCAGCGTTTCCACACCGATGGAAATGATTTTCACGCCAGCGTCGCTATAGGTCTTCGCGACTTCCTTCCAGGTGGAAGGTTCATGAAATTTGGCGTGGACGCCGCACAGTTCCACTTTATCGAGACCGATTTCACGGACTTTTTTGACCAGTTCCGCATTGGTTTTGGTTTCGCGGAAACACCAGCTTTGCACACCGAAGTCGAGGGCTTTGCTCATAGATGAATTAAGGTTGGGGATTGGATGGTTGAAAGGGTTAGGCGAGGCGTACTTCCTTGCCGGTGCGGGCCGATTCCGCGATGCCGTCGAGGATCTTCTGAACAACGAGCCCCTGGGAAATCTCGGTGCAGAGTTTTTCCTCGCCACGCAGGTAGTTGATGAAGTTGTGGAATCGATCCTGATGCGGGAAAGCGAGGGGAGCCTTGACCTGGTCGACGATCTCGTAGGAGGCTTCCGGCGTTTTTCCCGAGCGGAAGATACGGGCGGGACGGAGCGTTGCGCCGCCTTCCGTGCCGAAGATTTCCACGTTGTCCTTGTTGCCCAAAGCGGTGTGACAGGCCCACGTGGTGTCGAGCGTCACCGTCGCGCCATTGGCGAAACGGATGAAGGCCGAGGCGAAATCGTCCACATCGAACTTGATGTCCGAGCGTTCGGACATGCCCCAGCCGCCTTCGCCGAGACCGCGATGGCCGAACTTGGTGTAGGTCGCGCCGACCACGGAAACGGGTTCGTAATTGTTGATGGTGTAGAGGCAAAGATCGAGCATGTGCACGCCGATGTCGTAGAGCGATCCGCCACCCGCCAGTTCCATGTTGCCGAACCATGTGCCGAGTTTCGGAATGCCCGCGCGGCGCATCCAGTAAGCCTTGGCGTGGTAGATCTCGCCGAAGACGCCCTGCTCCACGAGGCTCTTGATTTGCTGCGAGTTCACATCGAAGCGTTGGTTCATGCCGAGCGTGAGCACGCAGCCAACCTTTTTCGCAAGGGCGATCGCTTCCTCGGCTTCCTGCGCATTCATCGCGAACGGCTTTTCCAGAATCACATGCTTGCCGGCTTCGAGCGCCAGCTTGGCGAGCGGGACGTGGAATTTATTCGGCGTGGCGATATACACGGCGTCGATATTCGCATCGGCGAAGAGCTCCTTCGCGGTCGCGTAGGTGACCGGAAGTTTGTATTTGTCCTTCAACGCTTGCAGGCGTTCCGGGTTCAGATCTTGCGCGGCGATCAGCTTGGCGTGGGGGTGGCGAAGGATCGAATCGGCGGCGTAACCAGAGATTTGACCGGCACCAATAATTCCAAAGCGAACCGTGGATAATGTTTTCATTTTTATAAAAAATAGGGTTAAATGGACTAAACACCTACAGGGAAAAATCTTCAATGCGCAAAAGTAGTAAAAAGCTAGGATTTGTTACCGAAACTTCGGATTGCTGTAATTCCGATTTTTCCATGGCGAAAAACGAACCGACCCCCATTAAATCCAAGTTACTCGCAGTCTCTCATTATCATCAGCGCGAGGGCTGCAATCCAGTTCCAAACCCGGTCCCCGAGGGAACGCAATGCTTTGAATTGATGACAGGTGGCCGTGGTTGGGTCGAGTGCGATGGACAATGGGTGGAGGTGAATCCGGGCGATCTACTTTGGCATATGCCGGGCGATTACACCATCGGTCGCAGCGAGTTTACAAATCCGTATCATTGCCTTGCGGTGCGTTTTCAGGGCGATGAATTCAGCAAGCGGACGGTGACCCGAATTACGCATTGGGATGAAATCGACGAGGTGCGGCGCTTCACCCGGCAGGTGGTGCGGCTTCATGCGGACGATCAATTCGATTCACTGATGTTGCTACGCTACATCGTGAGCCGGTTGCAATTTCAAGCGGAGCTTTATCGCCGCGGCCAATCACAACGCGGCCTGCCCAGTGAATTGCAACGGGCGATGCAATACCTCGAGCAGCATTATGCCGAGCCGCTGCGCTTGAAAGAACTCGCGAAAGCGGCGGAATGGTCGGTGCCGCATCTGCATGATCGTTTCAAGGAGGAGCTCGGACTTTCTCCGCATCAAGCGCTGATTCGGCGCCGGATTCAGGCCGCGCGCGAGTTGCTCGCGAGCACGAATGACCCGGTCAAAAGTGTTTCCAGTCGATGCGGTTTTCCCACAGCGGCCGCGTTCTGCGCGCAGTTCAAAAAAATCACCCAACTTTCGCCCAAGGAATACCGCAAACGACAGTGGAATGGCGCGGCCTAGCACACATCAAGCAATGCGTCAAAATTACTCTCCAGTCAAGCCCCGCGCTTTCAGATAGAGTCATTATGTCTCTCTTATTTTATGAGACTATTTTCGTAACTAATTGATAATCAGATATCATCCCGAAATTCGGCTCCTTGGCATTCGCTATGCAGTAGTAAAGGTAGACAGAAACCCAAACAAAGGAGACTACCTATGAAACTGATACGTTATAATCCCAGTCTGCTGATGGACCCGATCGATAGTCTCGCCGATTTCCGCGAGGAGATGGACCGCTTCTTCGGCCATACTTTCCCCGTATTTCGTGGCGCGACTTCCCCGATCTGGAGCACGCCCTGCCCGATCAATCTCTACCGCGAAGAGGACCGCTATGTTCTCCGCGCCGAGATACCGGGATTCGACAAGAAAGACCTCACACTCGAAGTCGTCGATGGATCGCTCATCCTGAGCGGCCACAGCCATCGCGAAGACAAGAGCAAGAAATTGGAGGAAAGCTCCGAGGCCCGGTTCACCCGCACGGTACCGCTGCCGGATGAAGTCGATGCCACGGCCATCAAGGCCGAGTACACGAACGGCGTCCTCACGGTGACCTTGCCGAAGCGGCCGGAAACCAAGCCGCGGCAAATCGCCATCGACGTGAAATAACCGGACCATTCCACGAAAGGAGAACACAACCATGAATACGGAAAAGACTCCCTCCACTGAAGTCGTCGAAACGCCAGTCCCGACCCAACAGCCGGTCTATGACATCGCCGAGACACCCGAGGAATTCGTGATTACCGCGCGAATACCCGGCGTGGACCGCAGCGCGGTCGAAACGGTGATTGATGGCGATGACCTCGTCATCACCGGCAAACGGACCTGGAAGCAGCCTGACAACTGGAAACTCCTCCATGAGGAAATTCCAGCGGTGGATTACCGCCTCGTGTTGCGCCTCGACCATCGCGTGAACCGCGATGCGCTGAAGGCTCACCTCACGAACGGCATCCTCACGGTCATGCTGCCCAAGGCCGAGGCGGTCAAGCCCCGCCGGATCGAGATCAGCTCGTAACTCCCCCCGCGGAGTACGGCGACGCTTCGCCCCAGACTGACCCCTGGGACGAAGTGGAATCAAAAGGACTTCGTCATCGGATTTTCCGGTGGCGAAGTTTTTTTGTAATCAGGATTGCCAACGGCCAGATTGGGAGAAAAATCACGGAGTTCAGTCAAGGACAGGGAGGGATTCGTTTTCCGGTGGGAAATGAATCTGGAGAATTTCAGGTAAACCAATTTGAAAGGGACGAAAGAACTTTTATGGACTCATCATCGAACGATCCGCTGCATTATCTCAAAGTCATTGCCGAGCGGGCGGAAGCGCAACAGATCGACACCCGGAAATTGACGTATTGGACGATGGGGGCGGTGCTCATGCTCATCGTCATCGCCTCGGCCTGGTGTGCGCTGGCGTATGGATTGGCGGTGACGGGGAAGGCCAAGCGGACGGCGGTGGATTGGAATAGTGTGTGCACGTCTCGTGCCAAGGGGGACTTGACGAAAGCGCTCGAAATGGCGGATCAATTACTCGCCAAGAATCCGGGCGATTTCGATGGCCACTACAAGAAGGGCGAAATCCTCTTGATGCTCGGCGACAAGGAAGGCGCACTGAAAAGCTTTCAGACCGCGTATGATCTCTTTCCGATTCTGAAATACCGCGACGCGGTGAGCGCCTTGAAGCCCAAACCGAAGACGCCCGTCGTGAACGGAAATGGCGCGCCTGCGGCGGCTCCTGCAACCACCACTCCGGCTAAGGCGAAGCCGTAGCTTCAGCTGGAAAGAAAAGCGAGTCATGAAAAAGTGGCTGAACCGATTGGCGATTGGTTGTGGCTCGCTGTTGGCACTTCTCGTCATTGCCGGGGTTGCCCTGTTTTATGCCACAAGACCATCCGAGCGTTTCTTCCGTTGGGTGGTATCGGATGCAACGCGCGTGGAAGTACGCCAGGGTGGCATGGTTCCGAGAACTGGAGTGACCCCGAAAATATGGTTTGAGGTTGACGAACCTCATGCTGTTAGGGAGTTGATAGATAACCTTCGAATTATTGATCCCGGTAATATGATTATAAGCTGTGGAAGTCAGGGAAATCCGACCTTCGATTTTTACAAGGGATCAAAGTTGATTACTTCAGTGGCCTTACATCACGGGCATCGTGTTCGCGCCATGTGGTGGCTGGGCGATGCGACTCTTACGGAGGACAGTCGCCAGTATTTACTGACCCTCTTGAAGAGTCATGGACTGACGGAAGATGACTTTCGCTAAATTTGATCTGAATACCGCAAACAACCACAACTGGAGGAGACCACATGAGCATCGATACCCTGAACTATACGATTCACTCGGACAAGAACGTCACGGCGGCGGAGCTGGCCGATTTATTTTCAGCAGTAGGTTGGTACAACGGCGATGGCGATCTGACGTATGCGATTCAGGGGACGACGTTCCTCGCGCATGCGCGGGATGAGAAGGGGAAGTTGCTCGGTTACGTGAGCGCGTTGAGCGACGGGGTGTTCACGACATTCGTGGACATGGTGCTGGTGCGGCCCGAGGCGCAACGGCATGGCATTGGTCGCGCGTTGGTCAAGGCGGTGGAAACGCATTTTCAGGGCGTGCCGATGTACGCGATGCCGTTCACGGATTTGCACGAGTTCTTCCTGAAGCTGGGCTATTGGGACAAGACCCAAAAGGCGCGCACGATGGTGCCGATGTCGAAGCGGAATCCGGGTAGAGGCTGAAGCGTCGCCGCGACGACAGGTTTAGAGCCTGTTAGCAGAGAGTCCTACCGCTTGCCCGGCTTCGGCGGGGCTAGGATGGACTTCGCTGCCGCAGTGACTTGAGCCGCCCATGCGTTCAACGACTCCTGCGGCTTCGGCAAGGCAGGTAACGCGCCCTTGGTCTGGGCGTGCGTCTGGCTTTCCGGCACGGAGGAAATCGGAATGACCCGCTTCCAAAAATGATCGGGAATGCAGGCGGCGTATTCTTCACGCGTGCCTCGCTCGTTGGGTTCACCGTCCCAGATAATTACATGAGGCTTGAACCGCTCGCAGATCATCTGCGCTTTGGCGGGGGAACCGGCGATTTCAACCCGGACGCTCGGGAAGGCCTTTTCAAAATGATTGCGCACCAGCCGCGAGATGTGGCTGTCGTCTTCAATTACCAGGACCAGAGTTTTACTGTATGGCAACGGGAAAAGCCTAGTACGAGTCCCGAGTTTCTGTCCAGAAAAAGTGAATGATCTTCAAAGATTCTTCTTGCCATTCGCAATTAATTATCTATGTCTATAGACATAATAGGAATTGCAAATGAACATTATCAAACGTCGCTTCTGGCTTAGCTTCAATCCGGCGATTCAGTTCCAGCCTCTCCCGCTGGTCTACGAATTCAGCCGCAAATTCGACCTGATCTTCAACATCCGCAATTCCTGCATGCAACCGGACCTCGGCATCATCGGTCTCGAAGTCGAAGGCAAATCCAACACCATTGGCGAAGCCGTCGACTGGCTCGAATCCGTAGGCGTCGTCGTCGAACCGATCGAACTCAGCGTCATCGAAGGCTAATCCTCTCCCCACCCTCCTGCTGTCATGAAAATCCGCAAGAAAACCATCCGCTCCCGCTTTGAGGCCATCCACCAACGCCTCACCCTCGACATCTTCCGCCACGTCATCCGCGATAACGCCTTTGGCATGGACTACAATTACCTCTCCGCCCCCGCTCCCCAGCGCGTGGCCGAAAGCAAAGCGAAGTAATTTTCCGGTGGGGTAGCCAAGTGGTTAGCCGTCAGTATTCCAAACCTCATGCTTGGGATTGAGAATTTTCCGAGATCAAGACGAGGCGCAAGGAGGAAGCTTATTGAACATCAATAAGTGACCGACGCGCAACAAAGTCTTGGTCTCGGAAAAACTCATGACCGGGCGTGAGGTTTGGAATACTGACGGCTAAGGCACAGCCCTGCAAAGGCTGCACACGCTGGTTCGATTCCAGCCCTCACCTCCCCTTTTACTTGTTCCCGTGAACCCACACGGGAAAATCCTTGTCCCGATTCGGCTTGATCGTTCGTCTTATTTCGAGCACCTATTAGAAAGCCAACGATCATGACAGCCGATTTAATAACCCGTCCCGCGAATTTCGAACTCCATCTCAGCTTTAAGGTTTCGGCGGAACGACTCTTCGACGCCATCGCCACCGAGGACGGCACCAAGAAATGGTGGACCTTGTCCAGTCGCGGCAGCGAAGCCATCGGCGGCTTGTCGTCCTTTTACTTCACCAACGCGGGGTTTCATGCCGTCATGAAAATCCTCCAACGCGAATCGCCCCGCTTGCTGGAATGGGAATGCATCGATTCCAAGCACAGTGAAGACTCCGGCAATAGCAACCTGCATGACTGGGAAGGCACCCGCATTCGCTTCGAGATTCGAGATCTGGGCAAGGACCGCTCGCAACTCGATTTCACACACACCCAACTTCCGCAATTGGAATGCTACGACGACTGCCGCCACGGATGGAACTTCTTCCTGAACGTCAGCCTGCGCGCCTATCTGGAAACAGGCGTCGGCCAGCCTTGGGATCAGTCCTGCCCGTGGGCCATGACCGAGTGAGCATACCCTCTCATTTCGTTATTCCCATCCAACCCTATTCCCCATTATGTCCACCTCCATCCAAGACCTCCTCAACTCGAAAAAAGCGCTCTGGACCGGTTACGTCCTCAGCACCCTGCCCGTGCTGCTCCTCATCCTCAGCGGCGTCATGAAACTCGCCAAACCCGCGCCCGTGCTGGAAGGTTTCGCCCATCTTGGCCTCCCGGAACATCTCGCGCTCGGAATCGGACTCCTCGAACTCGCCTGTACCCTCCTCTACATCATTCCCCGCACCGCCATCCTCGGCGCCATCCTGCTCACCGGTTATCTCGGTGGCGCCATCGTCAGCACCCTCCGCGTCGGCGACGCCTACATCGCCACCGTGATTCTGGGAGTCATGCTCTGGGCCGGCCTCTACCTCCGCGAACCACGACTCCGCGCGCTGATTCCTCTGCGGAGTTAGCCCTTTTTTCGGAATGGTTAACTCGTATTGCTGGCAATTGACTTTGGCCTTGCTTGCGCGATTGCATTCAGCACTCGAAATTACTCCTGTCCCCTATTTCCCTACAGCCGGGAACTTCTAATATTATTACAGCATACCCTTATTAAGTTATGAAAACATGTCCACGTTGCGGGCAGAGCGGTCTTCACCGTGTGTCCCTTACTGCTCTAGATAATAGAGTCGTTTACCTTTGCGAGGAGTGTGATTCGCTGTGGGATACGCAAGATGAAATCCGGGACGAAGCCGCTTATGTCGACTTCACTCAGTACATGCAAAAAAATGGAATCACGGCCTCTTGGCAACAGGTGAAGATGCTAGATTGATTTGGGTGAAAAGAAAATAGGGACAGGAAAAGAAAATAGGGACAGGCATCTTTTCCGCACAAAAGAAAATAGGGACAGGCATCTTTTCCGCACAAAAACAGCCGCCCCACTAAAAATCTCGCACACGTAGCCAACGTAGCTCACCTAAGCCTAACGTTTCGGCCCGGAATCTGTTTTAATAGGACTCAAGCCCAGCCATCGAGTCCATGAAAGCCCCGCCATTTCCGCGCTGTCGTTCGCGTCCTTTACCATTCCGGGTGCCACCGGGGGAAAGGAGAGACTGGTGACGTTCGGAGCGCTTCGGAGCGCGATCCCAAAAACTTCCGCCACCCGCTTCCCACGGTCCTTTGCCTGCGTGATTGACCACTCCAGTCCATTTGGTAGAGACTGACCTCACATGAAGCTGCCGCAGGTGCATTCCCGGACGCTGGCCTCGGTGGGCGTGGCGCTGACCGTTCTGGTGTTGGCTGTGACGGGCGCGTTGGATGTCGTCAACCGCGCGTTCCTCGATTTCTCCCTGCGCCTGCAGGCCCCCGCCCTGCGCCCGCCCGAGGACGGCGTGCTCCTCCTCATCGACGAGCCGAGTCTCGACTACATGCAGCGCACGTACAACCAGCGCTGGCCGTGGTCGCGCGATGTCTTCGCCGCGCTGTTGCTCGCGATCAATCAGGCCGGGGCGAAGCAAACCGTGGTCGACCTGATGTTCCTCGAGAACTCCGACCGCACAGAGCTCGACGACCTGCTCGGCTCCTACGCCGCCGCGTGTCGAGGCGTCATTCTCGCCGTGCTGCCGCCCCGCCACACGACGCCCATTTTCTGGCCCAGGGACTTTCTGGAAACCCACTCCGGCCTCAATTTGCACGAGCGGATTGGCCACGCGGAATATCACGCCGATCCCGATGGCGTGGTGCGGCATTATCCGTGGGCCGGATCGTTGGCCGAGCGGGCCGAGCGTTCGCACGCGGGCAAACAAAACGTTCTCCTCCGCTGGTACGGCGGACAGAAAGATCTGCCCCTGCTCCAGGTGCTCTCGGCCCAGCCTTTCCTCGAGGCCGGTTATGGCTCCAGCGGACTGCTCAGTCAAATGCGCGCCCTGAAAGTCGACGAGTATGATCCCAATGCCCTGCGCACCGCGTTTCAACGCTTGCCCGCCATCGCCCGCGGTTCGTTGAGAGGAAAAACCGTCTTCATCGGCACCAACGCCGCGGGAACGTTCGACGTGAAAGCCGTGCCCGTCAGTCGCGTTGAGCCGGGCGTGCTGGTCCATTTCACCGCGTGGGCCAATGCAAAGCAGAATGCGTTCATCCCGGAGTTCGACCGCATCGGACATTTTTCGTTGAGCGCCGCGCTGGCCTTAGTGTTGGCGTGGACCATCACGCATTGGGGTTGGTCTCGGCCCAATGTGCGCGTGCTCACGATCGCGACCGCATTGGGAACGCTCGCTCTGTTCTGCCTCTCCTACTTCATTCTGCCGCTGCTGTATTTCCCGCCGTTCGCCCCCGTGACGGCGCTCGTCCTCGCGCTCATCGTGCTGACCATTCGCCATTGGGTGGAGGAAACCCGGCGTAAGCGCGAGGTGCAGGACATCTTCGGCAGCTACGTCTCGCCCACGGTGGTGAAGCGCCTGATGGAAGATCCCGACTCGCTCAAGCTCGGCGGCGAGAAGAAGGAACTGACCGTTTACTTTTCCGATCTCGCCGGATTCACCGACATGAGCGAGACCATGGCCCCGGAGCCGCTCATGCGGTTGGTGAATCTCTACCTCAGCGAAATGTCCGAGTTCATTCTCGAGGAACATGGCTATCTGGATAAATATATCGGCGACGCGATCATGGGCGTCTTCGGTTCACCCGAGGAACTGCCCAATCACGCCCTCGCCGCCTGCCGCGCCGCGCTCCGCAGCCGGGATCATCTGCTCGCACTGAACCAGCGGCTGCTCGTCGAGGAAGGCCGCACGCTGCATGCCCGCATCGGGATCAATACGGGCGACATGACCGTTGGCAACGTCGGCTCCGGCCGCAAACGCAACTACACCGTTGTCGGCGATCCGGTCAATCTCGCCTCCCGCCTCGAGGGCGCGAACAAGCAATTCGGCACCACCATTCTCCTCGGCATGCGCACGCAGGAACTGGCGCGATCCAGCATCGTCACCCGCCCGGTGGAACTCCTCCGCGTGAAGGGCAAGCAGCAACCAATTCAGACCTATGAACTACTCGCGCTAAAATCGGAAGCTTCCGCGCAAGTTCTGGAAATCAGCTCGTTATTTGAGAATGCGTACCATTTGTACCAGCAGCGGGACTTCAATGCCGCCGTGGTCCTGTTCGAAAAAGTCCGCGGACATCATGTCGAGGATAAGCTCAGCCAGATTTACATCGACCGCTGCCGTCAGTTCCAGAAAGAACCGCCCGGCCCGGATTGGGACGGCGTATTCGTCATGAAAGACAAATGAAAACCGTACCGTACTTCACCCTCTCCCTTATGCTCATGGCCAGCGCTGTCCTGGCCTATGAAGTGGGCCAAACCTGCTTCTCCAAACAAGCCACCACACCTCTGCTCGCCACCGCTGATCGCGAAGCCGCCAAGGTCGGCACGGTGGAATGGGGCAAGCCGCTCAAGGTGCTCGCCGAGCAAGGCCGCTGGCTGCACGTGACCGACGGCGACACCAAAGGGTGGGTCTACGCTGGCAACGTCAGCAGCGTGAAACCGCCCGCCGAGAACAAGAACGATTTCCTGCCCACCACGGCCGCCGACACCACCGCCGCTGTCGCCGCGCGACCGCTCAGCGAATCGTCCAAGAAATACGCGAGCCGCAAAAGTCTCGGCGAGGCCGCCGCCGATGTGGAATGGGCCGAGAAACAGGCCGATGCGGTGACCCGCGCCCAGGTGAATACCTACATGCAGGAAAAAGGATTGGGAGATTACGGCAAATGAAAACCGCAGTCGCACTACACGCACTCTTACTCACCTTGTTCATCGGCAGCGCCCATGCGCAGTTCGGTCTCGATGTGGACCCGTTCAAGCTCGCCAGCGGCGCGACCAAAATCGCCAAGGGTTCCTCCGGCGTCGGCTTGAAGGAAGAGATGAGCATCGGCGGTTCCGTCGCAGTGGAAATCGTGGCCATGGAAGGAGGCGTCTGGAAGGACGAAGCGGCCACACGTCGCGTCAACCTGATCGGCAAATCGCTTGCCCGCTACTCCGACCGGCCCACGCTCCAGTTCCGTTTCGCGATCCTCAACACCGACATCGTCAATGGATTCTCTGCCCCCGGCGGTTACGTCTTCATCACCAAGGGCGCGTACCTCGCCGCGGAAAACGACGACCAACTCGCCGCCATCCTCGCGCACGAGATTTGCCACGTCACCCGGCGACACGCGCTGCGGATTATCTCCCGCAGCGAATTCATCTCGGGCGTGACCGATGTAGCGGCCGGTTCCAGTGGCGACTTTGCCGCGTACGACATGGGCGTGGACAAGGTGACCAACACAATGTTGAAAACCGGTTACGACAGCGGCAGCGAATTCGATGCCGACCGGATGGGCCGCGAACTGGCGACCAACACCGGTTTCGCCCGCAACGGACTCGTCACCTTCCTGCAGAAATTGCAAACACTCAAGCTCGACAACAAGTCGATCTTCTCGACCCACCCGGACCTCTCCGAGCGGATTGAAAAATTGGGCGGCACCGCCAGCACCACCGCGAAATCTTCCTCCAGCAACGAGGAAAGCGGTTCGGCCCTGCTGAAAAAGTCGTCCCGTTAAAATTGAATTTGGCGGCTCGGCGGGGGGCTCACCTCCCCGTTACAAACCTCTCCCAAGAACCTGTAATGAGGCGGGGAGACCTCTCGCTGAGCCGTTCTTCACGCGCCGCGCAGGCTAGACTTCCTCGTTGAAATCGGGATCGTCCGAACCGGATTGCTTTTCCCGCATCGCCTGCCGGATTTTCTCCAGCTCCTCGGTGCGGTCTTCCACCTCGTCCCACAAATCGGAACTGACGTAGATCGCGGCCTTGGCTTGCAACGCAATGGCCAGGCAGTCGCTGGGACGCGCATCGATTTCGATCACCTTCTTATGCACCTCATTTTCGGCGCGAAGGATGATGCGGGCAAAGTAAGTATTACTGCGCAAGGCATTGATGATGACCCGCTCCACCTTGATGCTGAACGCCTGAAAGATATAGCCCATCAACTCGTGGGTCAGCGGTCGCTCACTTTTTTGCTCGCGTAGCGACATGGCAATGGCCCGCCCAACGGACGGCTCCACATGGATGACAAAGCACTTCTCGTCATTACCAACAAAAATCGCAAGGGTCTGCTGCTCGGTTGGGAAAACGTCGAGCACATCGATGCGTACGACTTCAGAATTCACACTTTTAACCTATCATCCGCCCCGGAGAAAACAAGGAGGAGTTGGGTTTCCCGTGCCATCGAAAAAAGTCTTCGTAATTTTTCATAAACCCCATTGCAAATTGGGCGGCAGAGTTTATAAGTCCCCAATGGCAGACAAAGAGACTCCCTGGGATATCGCGCAAGCGGCGGAAACCTACAATATCGAGCGTTGGGGAGTCGGCTATTTTGGCGTGAACGCCGAAGGCAATGTCTCCGTACGTCCGTTGCAAGAGCAAGGAGCCGAACTCGACATCACCAAAGTTGTGCAGGAAGCCCGCGAGCGCGGTCTCAGTTTCCCGCTATTGCTCCGCTTTCAGGATTTGCTGCGCCACCGCGTGCAAACCCTCAATGAAGAGTTTCGCGCCGCGATCAAGGAATCCGGCTATCAGGGGCAATACCGCGGCGTGTTCCCGATCAAGGTGAACCAACTGCGCGAAGTGGTCGAGGAAATCGTCGATGCGGGTGCTCCGTATCATTACGGCATCGAAGTCGGCAGCAAGCCCGAGCTCTTCGCCGCGCTGGCCATGCATCAGGACAACGAGAGCCTCGTCATCTGCAACGGATACAAAGATCCCCTCTTCATCCAGATGGCATTGCTCGGTTGCAAAATCGGCAAGACGGTCGTGATGGTGGTGGAAAAACTCGAGGAACTCCGCGCTATTATCGAAGTCTCTGAATCCGTCGGCATCAAGCCGTACATCGGCATTCGCGTCCGCCTGCAAAGCAAGGGCGCGGGCAAGTGGGCCACCTCCGGCGGCGAGAACGCCAAATTCGGTCTCTCCACCAGTGATCTGCTTCAAGCGACGGAACTACTCAAGCAGCATAATCTCACGGATCGTTTCAAGCTGCTCCATTTCCACATCGGCTCGCAAATTCCCGACATTCAAACCGTGAAGCGCGCCGTGCGCGAAGCCGCCCGTTTCTATGCCAAAATCTGGCAGCTCGGTTTTCCGCTCGGCTATATCGACGTCGGCGGCGGTTTGGGCGTCGACTACGACGGCAGCCGTACCTCGCTTGACAGCAGCATGAATTACACCCTCACGGAATACACCCGCGATGTGGTCTACAACATTCTGGAAATTCTCAATGACGAAAAAGTGCCGCATCCGAATATCGTCAGCGAAAGCGGTCGCGCCATCGTGGCGCATCATTCCGTGCTCATCGTCGACGTGCTCGGCGTGATCGAGAAAACGAAAGTGGCCAAGGAGAGCAGCGATATCACCCCCACACACAAGCTCGTCGCCGACCTCCTCGAGATCAAACAGAACCTGAACAAGAAGAATCGCCGCGAGCAATTCCACGACGCCGTCCAGATCAAGGAAGACACCCAGTCTCGGTTCGATCTCGGCTTGCTCGACTTGACCACCAAGGCCCAGGTCGAAGTGCTCTTCTGGGAAATTGTCGAGGAAGTCATCCACTCCTACCCGAACCCCAAGTCGATGCCTGTGGAAGTCCGCAACCTGCTGCCTTCCCTCGGCGATCAGTTCCTTTGCAACTTCAGTGTCTTCCAGTCCATGCTCGATCACTGGGCGCTCGGCCAACTTTTCCCCATCGCCCCCATCCATCGCCTCAACGAACGACCGCAACATCACGCGACTCTGGTGGACATCACGTGCGACTCCGACGGCAAGATTTCGAAGTTCATCGACAATGAAGGCGTCATGTCGGAAACGCTTCCGCTCCATACCCTCAACGGCAAGCCGTACTACCTTGGCATTTTCCTGATGGGGGCGTACCAGGACATCATGGGTGACCTGCACAATCTCTTCGGCCGCGTGAACGAAGCCCATATCTTCCTCGACCCGGATGAAGAAAGCGGCTTTTACATCGAGGAAACAATTCCGGGCAATACGATCGGACAGGTGCTCGCCGATGTGCAGTATGACACCGCTACCATCGAGCGTGCGCTGAAGAGCCAAATTGATGCCGCCATCAAGGCCGACGTGCTCAAGCCCAACGAAGGCATGCGTCTGCTGGAATCGTACGAACAGGGCCTCAAGGCGTCGACTTACCTGCAGTTCTAGCCAGCCTGCCGCTGGCTCTGCCGAAGCCCAACCGGGCGCTTAGAGCCTGCTTAGGCTCCAGTCGCCCAATGAATCTGGTAAGGCAGGCTGATGGACTCCAAAGGCTGCGCCAGCAAACTGGTGCGGCACAAGGCTTCCGCGGCCTTTTTTCCGCCCTCAATGAGGCTCAACTGAATAATCGTCACTTCGGGATGCATCGTTTGGTCTGGGGCCTGATCGCCAAAGTGAATCACGTGAATATCCTTGCCGATCACTAATTTCCGTTCCCGGGCCGCATTGAGGATCGCCAACGTATGGACTGGTTCTGAAGTCAAAACCACATCTGGCGGCGGCGTTTGATCCAGCATCCGTTCCGCCGCACGGCTGATTTCCAGGCAGGTCGGCGCGCAAACGATTTCCGAAAAGGCAGTCGTGCCCAATCCAGCCTGGGTCAGAGCCTTGACAATACCTTGCTCCTTGAGGCTCTCGTGGTGAGAGGCTTTGCTCCGAATAAAACCAAACCGCTGACGTCCGCGGCTAGCCAAAGTCAAAACGGCTTCGTAAACCGCCGCCTCCGCACCTATGCGAAGGCTCGGTCCCGGGAGATCCGCGCCACCATAAATGAGATACGGCAAATTCCGCTTGCGAAGATTGTCCAGATCTGTGGCCGTCACGCCATCGGGAATCACCAGAACCCCGCCCAAGGAACTCGCCATGCTCGGCGACCAGAGAGCAGGAGAAAGGCCGATACTGACCGAATAAGTTTCCGCTTCGCCGAGATATGTCTGAAGCCCACGCAGGAAAAGCGAGAGGGATGGGCAGGCTCCCTGCTCGGGAGTACGCATCAAGATAGCAAGGGGCTTTCCACCCAATTTAGTCGTACCGTGAATGAACGTTCCCTTGCCGTGATGGCGATAGATCAGACCGCGATTTTGAAGATCACTTAAAGCCAAACGAACCGTAACACGGCTGACTCCAAAGCGGCGACAAAGTTGATGTTCGCTTGGAATGGGAAACTTAGGATCGTACGTGCCGGAAAGAATTTCCTGTGCGAGAACGGTAACAAGATTTTGCCGAGCTGTTGTTTTGGAAGCAGGTGCGGATATTTTCACAAGATGAAAGAGCTATCAATAGATAACAGCAGTACATAATTTGGGTCAACTTTTTTAATAGGTTTTTCTTATAGATAAGAATAATAGCCAAATTCTTTAACCCCCTAATCAATTATCATCGCGATTTATCCCGGTAAAAAAGAAAATTCCCCCTAATAAAAGGCAAAATGCCCGGAAGACCAGAGAAGTGGTCTTCGAAGTAGGAAAACTGGAGATGTGTCGCCTAGATCTTGCGGCGGAAGGTCCAGCGCATGCCCGCCGAGGCGGCGTGCACATTGCCCGGGAAGGCTTGGTATAAATGATGGGTGGAGGCCATCCCCGTACAATGGTTCGGGTAGAGCACCGGAGATCCCATGCGACGCAACTCACGAATGGTCTTGGTGACACGTTCGGGGCGGGCATTCACCAGATGCATACCACCATAAACACGTACGATTGGTTTGGAGGTCAACGTCTCAATATAATGCAGCGTATTGATCACACCAGCGTGGGCACAACCGAGGATGACACAGATCCCTTTATCGATTTCAAAGTAGAGCGCCATGTCATCGTGGAACGGGTCCGGCTTCAGCAATTTCTTGTCGGTAAACAGAGTATTGTCCCAATCTTCAAAGGGGGTGACACGCGGAATGGTACCTGTCACAAAAATGCCGGGGATCACTTCCGTGGGCTCTTCGACCAGTTTCAGACGCTTTTCCCAATTCGTGCGCTCCTTCTTTTGGCACAACAGCGGTACACTCAGGAGCTTTCCATTGCCGGAAGGGAGTAGTCCGTACTTGGGAGAGAGGGAGGCCGGATGTGCGCAAATCGGGCAACGCCGATTCTGCTTCATGAAATCATCCAACCCTCCCACGTGATCGTAATGACCATGGCTCAGCACAACAGCATCCACGGTGGAGAGATCGATGCCGAGCTTCTCGCAGTTATGTTCCAAGGTCATCCCTTGGCCGGTATCGAACAACAGTGATTTATTTTGAAAGCGGATCAGCCACGAGAGCCCGACTTCGCCCAGAATTCCCGCCTCGGAAGCAGCGTTCTCACAAACCAATACCAACTCCAACTCTTTCATCATCTTACGACTTTAGAGCTAGAACCGTACCCACTCCAAGCAAAAGAAATGCCCTGCGCTCATTTTCCACATGAGATCAAACATGCCGAAGAGGGCCGCACTCCGCTCTTTACGCTTCGTGTCGGACAGGATCTTCAAAGCGGGTGTACTGCGAGTGGAAGTGGACTTCCAGGCTGTCCGTCGGACCGTTACGCTGTTTGGCGATGATGATCTTGTACTTCTTCACCCCCATCGGAAGCGTCTCACCGCCGCCGCCCTCTTCAGAATCGGCGCCGTCTTCGCGATGGAGGAGGAGCACCATGTCGGCGTCCTGCTCGATGGCACCGGATTCGCGCAAGTTGTGGAGCGCCGGTTCGGTTTTGCCTTCCTCGCTTTTACGATTGAGCTGGGCCAGGACAATGATCGGGATATCGAGTTCCTTCGCGAGACCTTTGATGCCACGGGAGATTTCGGCGACTTCATTTTGACGGTTATCCTTGGCCTGCTCGGATTCGGAGCGGAGGAGCTGGAGGTAATCGATAATCAACATATCGATCTTGTGCTGCTGCTTCATGCGGCGGGCCTTACCGCGAAGCTGGTTGATGCTCAGAAAGCTGGTGTCGTCGAGCACGAGCGGGAACTGCTTCATGTCCTCACCGATCATGCGCAATTTCTGCATCGCCTGATCATCAAGATCACCCTGACGGATGCGCTGCAGGCTCTCGCTGGCGTAGGAGGCAAGCATACGCAGCATGAGCTGCTGGTTGGTCATTTCCAAGCTGAAGAGGCCGACAGCGTGACCGGGCTTCACCCAGTTATCGAGCTTCTCGTCGTAGCGGGCGTCCATGGCGTGACGCGCAAAGGTGAGCGCCAGCGCGGTTTTGCCGATACCGGGACGAGCGGCGAGTACGATCATTTCACCGCCATGCCAGCCGGTGGTGAGTTCGTTCAGACGATGGAAACCGGTCGGGATACCGAAGAGATGGCCCTTGTTGCGCTGATAGTTTTCGATGAGCTGAATCGCCTTCTCGATTTCCGTTTTGGCCGTGACCGTGGAATTGGTGAGACCGCGGTTCGTAACTTGGAAAATTTCGCGCTCGGCGTTGTCCAGCACGCTGGTGACGGAATCCTGATTATCCACCACGAGTTGACTGATGTTCGCGCACGCGTGCTGCAGATGACGGAGGAGGCTCTTGTCCTTGACGATGGCAATATAGCTACCGACGTTTAGGTGAGTGGCAAGACCGGCGGCGAGTTCCGCAAGAATGCCGGGGCTACCGACGACCTCGGCCAGCTTGCGATCGGCGAGGTACTGGTGCAGCGTGGTGATGTCAATCGCCTTGCCGTTGTTGTGCAGCGCCTGAATCGCCTCGAACACTTCCTGATGCGCGGGCACGAAGAAGTCGTCGCGCTTGAGCACTTCAGTCACCTCATCAACGACGACGTCGGGTCGCGCGAGCATAGAGCCGAGCACGGCTTTCTCCGCCTCCGCGCTGTACATGGGAGCTTGCAACGCTTCGGGATCGGCGGGCGTGGCATTGGCAGGGCGACGTTTGCGGGCAGCGGCGGGGGCAATCATTGCTCTAATCATTTAGGGCGAAAATAAGAGGGCGCAACTCCTCGGTCAAAAAAAGTAGCGAACCGACCTACATGATCCGCCGCGTGTTACACGCAATGATCTCTGCCGGTCAAAATTACATGTTTTCAGAGCCTGTGAATAACTTGGGAACAACCTGTGTTCAAATAGAGGTGGATTATCTCCGGGGTGACCTGCTATTAATTTCAAATGGCCGATCGTTTTTTCCTGACCACCGCAATTGATTACGTCAATGGCAACCCGCACCTCGGGCATGCCTATGAAAAGATTTTGTCCGATGCCGTGTGCCGTTACCACCGCAGCATTGGAGACGATGTCCGCTTTCTCACCGGTGTCGACGAGCATGGGCAGAAGGTCCAGCAGTCCGCGCAAAAGCAAAACATCCCGCCGCAGGAATTCTGCGACACGATGAGCAGCCATTTCCGCGCGCTCGCGGACAGCTTGCACATCAGCTATGACCAATTTGGCCGCACGACAGAATCGGCGCACAAGAATGTGGTGCGGGATTTCCTGCAGCGCACGTTCGATCAGGGCGATATCTATTTCAAAACCTACGAGGGTTTTTACAGCACGCGCGCCGAGCAATTCGTGACCGAGAAGGACATGGTCAACGGCGAATGGCCCGAGATCTATGGTGAGGTGGTTCCGCTCAAGGAGGAGAATTACTTCTTCAAGCTGTCCAAATATCAGGATTGGCTCCGCGACTACGTGACCGCGCACGAAGATTTCATCCTCCCCACGTTCCGCCGCAAGGAAGTGCTGCAGGCACTCGAAAAGCCGCTGAACGATCTTTGCATCTCGCGTCCGAAGAGCCGCCTCGCGTGGGGCATTCCCCTGCCCTTCAATGAAGAGTACGTAACCTACGTCTGGTATGACGCCCTCGTGAATTACTATTCCTTCGCAAAGGACGCCAGCGGCAAATCGTACTGGCCCGCCACGGCGCACGTGATCGGCAAGGACATCATGGTCCCGCCGCACGCGGTCTACTGGCCGATCATGCTGCATGCCATCGGCGAAGAACTGCCGAAGCAACTCATCGTGCATGGATTCTGGATGAATCGCGGCGCGAAGATGAGCAAGTCGGTAGGCAACATCGTCGACCCCGTTCCCTACATTGAGAAGTTCGGCTGCGATGCCTTGCGCTATTTTCTCCTGCGCGAAATGGTCGTCGGACAGGACGCCGATTTCTGGGACGAAAAGGTGCAACAGCGTTACCAGAGCGATCTGGGCAACGATCTGGGCAATCTCGTGAATCGTTCGCTCGCCATGATCGGTCGCTACCGCAATGGCGTGGTGCCCGCGTATGACGCCGCCAAGGCGACCGAGCAGGAAGCCGATCTCCGCAGCGACGCGGTGATCACCGAATACCGCACTGCGATGGATGGCGTGCAGACGCATCTCGCGTTGCAGGCCATTTGGAAGCTCGTGACGCGCGCGAACCAGTACGTCGAAGAAACCGCGCCGTGGAAGCTGGCGAAAGATCCCGCGCAGAGCGGACGCTTGGATTTGGTCCTTGCCCACCTCGCGGAGAGCGTACGCCGCTTGAGCGTGCTGATCGGCGCGATCATGCCCGTGACGGCGGAGAAGATTCAGGCGCAACTCGGATTGACCACGCCGCAAGTACAACTCAGCGAGGCCGCATTCGGCACGAGCCTGACCGGTCACACGGTGAACAAACCCGAACCGCTCTTCCCGCGCTTCGAGGAACCGAAAAAATAGGTAGCATTGGGCTGCTTCCGATCAGCACCGTTGCAACAATGAAAGCCGAACCTGAAAATACCACAGCTGTTGGTCTTTTTGCTTCGGCTTGTGAACAATTGAATGATTACGCCCGATCATTGAGAGCATCTGCAAGATTTTCAGAAATCCGAACTGGATCGGACATTCGAGGCTATCATTCCGGGTGGTGTTTGGAAAAATGGGTCGAAGCGGAACTCGATCGAACCAAAGGTTTCTGGGCCGGATGGTGGTTAGAGCTACAACCTCACGAAAAGGGATGGACAGTCGAAAGTTCATTGAATATCAGTCATTCAGAAGCATACGTTACCCTGTGCGATAAGAATGTAGAATCCTTGCAAGAACTGGAAGCAACTCTTGCAAAGACGGTCAATGAGCTCACTCTTGCACTCGAACAAAACCCAACATTTCGCGACGCGGTTAAAGCCTGTCACAAATAACATCCATGTCCACCATTGTCCCCGTCAACACCCCCGGAGGTGACTACGAAGTCCGCATCGGGAACAACCTGATCAAGAACGCCGGGGCGATGCTCGCGCCGCTCAAGCTCGGGAATAAGATCACGATCATCTCAGACGAAAATGTGACCCCGCTCTACAGTCCCGTGCTGCTGGAATCGTTGCGCGAGGCGGGCTTTACAACGTCGCTGTGTGAAGTGCCCGCCGGGGAAGGCAGCAAGGACATCGCGATCTTCGGTGATGTGCTTTCCTATCTCGCGCAGCAACGGCTGGATCGGCAGTCGACCGTCCTCGCGCTCGGTGGCGGCGTAGTCGGCGACCTCACCGGTTTTGTCGCGGCGTCCTACCTGCGCGGCGTGAATTTCATCCAGGTCCCCACCTCGCTTCTGGCGATGGTCGATAGTTCCGTTGGCGGCAAGACGGGCGTGAATCTTCCCGAGGGCAAGAATCTCGTGGGAGCGTTCTATCAACCGCGTCTCGTACTGGCCGATATTGGTTCGCTGTCCACCCTGCCCCCGCGCGAACTCGCCGCAGGCATGGCGGAAGTGATCAAACACGGTTTGATTCGCGACGAGTCGTTACTCGCCCTCATCGAGAAGGGAACGCCGACAACGGAATGGGAATCGGTCGTGAAACGCAACGTCGAGATCAAGGCGTCCGTCGTGAATGCCGACGAACGCGAGACGACCGGACTACGCGCCATTCTCAACTTCGGCCACACCATCGGTCATGCCATCGAAGCGGTCGCCGGTTATGGCAAACTCCTTCACGGTGAAGCCGTCGCGGTGGGCATGCGCGCAGCCGCGCATCTTTCGCATCTCGTACTTGGCCTGCCGCTGAGCGACGTGCGCCGCATCGAAGCTGCCATCGCGGCCAGCCAACTCCCACTTCATTTCGACGGCGGTTCGCACGAGCAACTCATCGAGGTCATGAGCCGCGATAAGAAGGTCAAAGCGGGCAGCATCAATTGGGTGCTCCTCCCCAAGATCGGCGAAGCCAAGGTGACCAAGGACGTTCCGGCGGAAGCTGTGACGAAGGTGCTGGAAATCATTCGGACAGCTCCCACCCAATGACCGAGTCCGAAGCCTACTTCACGATCAACCTCGTCTCCGGGATTGGCCCGGTGCGGGTGCGGCGCTTGATCGAACGGCTCGGCTCGGCGGCGGCGATTTTGACCGCGCCCACGAGCAAGCTGATGGAAGCCGAAGGCATAGGTCGCGATCTCGCGGACAAGATTCATGACGGCATCCGCAAGGCGGAACCGAACCGCGAACGCGATCTGGCCGAGTCGCTCGGGATGAAGATCCTCACTTTTGCGGACGACGAGTACCCTGCCTCGCTGCGGGAGATCTATGATCCGCCGCTGGTTCTTTATACCAAGGGCACGCTCCCGAATCCGTGGCCGAAGGGCGTCGCGGTGGTCGGTTCCCGCATCACGAGCAACTACGGTCTCGAGATGACCAAGAAGCTCAGCTACCAGATCGCCTACGCGGGAGTCCCCGTCATCTCCGGCCTCGCCCGCGGTATCGATACCGCCGCGCATCAGGGCGCGCTGGCCGCCAAGGGAACAACCTGGGCGGTGATCGGTTGCGGCCTCGACAAGATGTATCCGCCGGAGAACCAACCGCTCGCGGACCTGATCGCGGAACAAAAGGGCTGCGTCATCAGCGAATACGCACTCGGCACCCCGCCGGACAAGCGAACCTTCCCGATGCGGAACCGAATCGTCAGCGGTCTCTCCTTTGGCGTATTGGTGGTCGAAGCCGGTAAGGAAAGCGGCGCGCTCATCACCGCCCGGCAAGCTTTGGAACAGGGCCGGCAGGTTTTCGCCGTCCCCGGCCGGATCGATAATCCGCAGTCCAAGGGGTGTCACCAGCTCATCAAAGAGGGCGCCAGCCTGGTCGAAGGCGTAGAAGACATTTTGTCGGCATTAGAGTTTCTTCTCCCCATCAGAGACGTCACAGTGCCCCGCCCTACCCCGGCCAATTTGACCCCGGAAGAGGCCAAAGTTTTTGATGCGATTGAGCTCGATGAAACGCCGATAGACCTGATAACCCAAAAAACCGGGTTGCCATCGGGCGCAGTCTCTTCTACGTTGCTGCGCCTAGAAATGAAGAAGCTGGTGAAGCAATTGCCGGGCAAGATGTTTGTCCGGACGGCCTGACCGGATTCAGGAATCGACGCAAGGAACTATGTCCAAAGCACTTATCATCGCCGAGAAGCCCAGTGTCGCCAGTGACATCGCCAAAGTTTTGGGCGGTTTCACCAAAGGCGACGACTTCTATGAGAGCGATCAATACGTGCTTTCTTCGGCCATCGGTCACTTGGTGGAGCTGTGTTTGCCAAGCGAATTGGACAAACAGAAGGGCAAATGGAAGTTCGAGAATTTGCCGGTCATTCCGCAAGAATTTGCACTTAAACCGATAGAAAAGACCGAGTCGCGCCTGAAGCTGCTCAAGAAGCTCATGAAGCGCGAGGATGTCACCACCCTGATTAATGCGTGTGACGCCGGGCGCGAAGGCGAACTGATTTTCCGTTACATCGTGAAGTTGTGCGGCGTGAAAAAGCCGATCAAGCGGCTCTGGCTGCAATCGATGACCCCGGCCTCCATCCGCGACGGCTTTGCCCACCTGCGTCCCGGCACGGAATTGGAATCGCTTGCCGAAGCGGCCGTGTGCCGGTCCGAAAGCGACTGGCTGGTCGGCATCAACGGCACGCGCGCATTGACCGCCTTTAATTCCAAGAACGGCGGCTTCCAGCTCACCCCGGTGGGCCGGGTGCAGACCCCGACGCTGGCCATCGTGGTGGAGCGCGATCTGGCGATCAAGAATTTCAAGTCCAAGGACTACTGGGAAGTGCATGCCACCTTCGGCGCGAAGGCGGGCACGTATGAAGGCCGCTGGTTTGATGAAACCTTCAAAAAAGTCACCAAGGAGGACAAGGAAAAGGAAGAACTTTCCGACCTGAAAGCCGAGCGCCTCTGGACCAAGGAAAAAGCCGAGGCGATTGCCGCAAAATGCGCGGGCAAGCCGGGCATCGTCACCGAGGACAAGAAACCGACCTCGCAGCTCTCCCCCCTCCTTTACGATCTCACCTCGTTGCAACGCGAAGGCAACGGTCGCTTCGGCCTCTCCGCCAAGCGCACGCTGCAAATTGCCCAGGCCTTGTACGAAAAGCACAAGGTCATCACCTACCCGCGTACCGATTCCCGCTGCCTGCCGGAAGACTACATCGACACGGTGAAGAGCGTCCTGCGCACGCTCGGCGATACCAAGCTCGCACCCTTTGCCAAGAAGGTGGCCAGTAATGGCTGGGTGCGTCCCAATAAACGCATTTTCAACAACGCGAAGATCTCGGATCACTTTGCCATCATCCCCACGCTCGAATCGCCCGAGAAGCTCGATGACATGGAGCTGAAGGTGTACGAGTTGATCGCCAAGCGCTTCCTCGCTGTCTTCTATCCCGCCGCGCAATTCGAAGTGACCACCCGCATCACCCGCGTCGAGAACGAACCGTTCAAGACCGAGGGCAAGATCCTGCGCGAACCCGGCTGGATGGAAATCTACGGCCGCGAGGAGCAAAACCAGGGAGACGAAAACACCCTCGTCGCGGTTCAGCCCGAGGAGAAAGTCAGCACCGATGCGATTGAAGCGCGCGGCCTGCAAACACGCCCACCCGCCCGGTTCACGGAAGCCACCCTGCTCTCCGCGATGGAAGGCGCGGGCAAACTCGTCGAGGACGAGGAATTGCGCGAAGCGATGGCGGAGAAAGGCCTCGGCACTCCCGCCACGCGCGCGGCGATTATCGAAGGTCTCATTTTGGAAGAGTACATGCGCCGCGATGGCCGCGAGCTGAGCGCCGCCCCGAAGGCGTTCGCCCTGTTTGACCTCCTCAAGGCCGTGAACATCCCCGGCCTGGCCTCCCCGGAAATGACCGGCGAATGGGAATACAAGCTCAAGCAGATGGAGCACGGGAACATCACCCGAGACGCGTTCATGCACGAGATTGTCGATCTCACGCGCAAGATCGTCGAGCATGCCAAGACTTTCGAAGAATCCGGCGCGAACGCCAAGCCGCTTGATTTCAAGTCGCCCACGGGCTCGGACATGGTCGAGACGCTGCGCAATTACGAATCGGTCGATAAACAATTTCAACTGCGCAAGGTGATCGGTGGCCGCCTCATCGAGAAGGAAGAGTTGAAGCAGCTCATCCAGAAACGCTTCATCGGACCGCTGAACGGTTTCCGCAGCAAGATGGGCTTCGCCTATTCCGCCGCGCTCAAGCTGGCCGACGACACCGGCAAGGTCGATTTCGTTTTCGACAACAGCCCCGTCGACGCGAACGGGGACAAACTCGATCTCTCCACGCAGGAAGTGATCGCCACCTGCCCCGTGTGCGGCGGCCGCGTGTTCGAGACGCTCGGCGCGTACGCGTGCGAAAATTCGTTCACCGAGACGCCCACCTGCAAGTTCAAGGTGGGGAAGAAAATCCTCAGCCAGGATATTCCGCGCGAGCAAGTCGCCAAGATCGTGGCGAACAAGAAGAGTGATCTGCTGACCGGTTTTGTCTCGCAGCGCACCCGTCGCAAATTCTCCGCCTACCTCGTCCTCGGCGAGGAAGGCAAGACCACGTTCGAATTCCCCGATCGCGGTGAAGGCAAGGAAGGCGCGGCCAACGGCAAGGCGCGCGGCGGATTCCGTCGCTTCGGCAAGCCCGACCTCACCGCCGCTGGTGTGGCGAAGACGATGGCCAAGACAGAGACCAATGGTGCCGCCAAGCCGAAAGCCAAGGCCAAAGCCGCGCCGAAGAAGAAGTCGTCGGCCAAGAAAAAGACGGAATAAGGTGACTTCGCTCGGGTCGCGCGCGATTTTTTGAAACGCGACTCCGAACCGCTCCCAACGTCTACAACCTCTCTTCGCTCCCGAGGCTCCGCCAGCCACGCAGACCCTGTTACCGAACGAAGGGCATTCCTCATTCACGCGAGGAGTCTACCGCGGTTTTCAGGAAAGACGTTAGGCTTAGGTTGGCTACGTTGGTTAGGTGTGCGAGAAAAAACAGTTCTAAGTACGAAATTCCACGTTCTAAGTATGGGCTGTCGATCAGAAAGCCAGAAAATGAATGTGGAAATTTAGAGTTGATTCCATTTAATGGGAATCAACTCGATATATTCACCACGCAAGAAATGGCTCGCCTTTTTTGCCTCAGGATGAGACAGAAATCCCCATGATCAAGCGCAGCATTTTCACCGCCGAGGATGGCAAGAACTACACGGTCACCTTCATTCTGATCAGCTCCCTGTTTTTGCTGTGGGGGTTTTGCAATGGAATGATCGATGTGATGGACAAGCATTTCCAGGATCAATTGCACCTGACGAAGTCGCAATCGGCGTGGGTGCAGGTGGCCCATTACATGGGGTATTGTTTCATGTCGCTGCCTGCGGGCTGGCTGGCGCGACGGCTGGGCTACAAGGGCGGATTGATTTCCGGCCTGCTCATCGTGGCGCTGGGCGGGTTCTGGTTCATCCCCGCGACGCAAATTGCCTCGCTCTGGGCGTTTCTGCTGGGCGTCTTTATTCTGGCGATGGGGTTGACCTTTCTGGAAACCATCGCCAATCCGTACACGACCGTGTTGGGCGATCCGCATTACGCCGCCGCGCGCATCAACCTGGCGCAATCGTGCAACGGCATCGGCTGGATTCTCGGCCCGGTGGTGGGGGGAATGTTCTTCTACTCCTCGGAAGGCGCGGAGGCGGCGAGCAAGACGCTCTATATTCCCTATCTGGCGGTGGCGCTCATTGTGCTGGTGATGGCCGTCGTTTTCTTTTTCGCCACGATCCCGGAAATTCAGGCGGAGGATGCCTACGCCGCCGCAACCCCGGTGGAAGGCAAACCCCAATCGATCTGGGCTCACCCTCACTTTGTCGGCGCAGTCATCGCGCAGTTTTGCTACGTGGCGGCACAGGCGGGCATCTTCAGCTTTTTCATCAACTATATCGTGGCGGAAATTCCGCCGATCTCGGAAGCGCTGGCGTCGGGCTGGCTCTTGAAGGGAGGCACAGTCCTGCGCGATGGCGCGTATTTTGTGGATGAGAAAGGTGCCACCGTGTTGCTGGGCTATATCGGGTTCACGCTCTTTTTATTGGGACGCTTCAGTGGGTCGCTCCTGCTGCGGAAAGTGCCGGCTCATACGCTGCTAGGACTGTATGGATTGATCAACACCGGCTTGATGCTGGTGATTTTTGCCAAGATCGGATGGCTCTCGGTGGCAGCTTTATTCCTGAGCTTTTATTTCATGTCGATCATGTTCCCGACGATTTTCGCGCTCGGGATTTTCGGACTGGGCGAGCAATCGAAAAAGGCGTCCTCATTCATCGTGATGGCCATCATGGGCGGTGCCGTGATGCCGAAGCTGATGGGCTGGGTGGGCGATCACTACAACATGTCGCGCGGGTTTATCGTCCCTTTCTTCTGCTTCGCGTATGTGGCGTTCTATTCCTTCGTCTGGCCCAAGCTGAGCCGGGCCGGGCTGAGTTCGGTAATCTCGCCCAACCTCAAGGCGCATTAGCACTTAATCCACAAACCGGACTTTGCGCTGGCTGGCGATTTCGAGGAGGTCGCACTTCTTCAGGACCATGCGGCGTTCTTCGATCCAGGGGCCGAGGCTGCGGATGGAGAGTTCGATGACGTTGGGTTTCACCGTGGCGGTGACGGTTTGGACGCGCTGGGTGTGCGTGCGGTCGAGGGCATCGGCGACGCGGAGAATGCCGCCGAGTTCGCAGACAAGCTGTTGCGGCCCGGCGTCAAGGGCGTGATAGGCCTTGTGCTTTTCGCACGGGAGCGATTTGCGGTGGTAGCGGGCGATCTGGGCGATGAGGGAAACGTCGGCGGGAGGCAGTTCCTGCCAGGTGTGGGCAAGGATGATCCGCGCGGATTGTTTGTGGTGGCCGGAGCCGTCGGGCGATTGGGACCAGCCGATGTCGTGGAGCAGCGCGGCCAGATGCAGGTGATTCGCCGCAGTGTCGTCGCGCTGATGCCAGGAGTGGAGGCTGGCGAAAAGCTGTCCGGCGAGTTTCGCGACGTGACGAACGTGGATGGGCTCCTGTTCGTAGCGCTTGAGGAGGGCTTCGGCGTCGGTGAGGCCTTTGGTCATGGGGCTCGTCCCTTCAGAATGATGTGAATATTACGGGCTACTGACGGCGGTTCCAGAACCGCCCTACGAGGCAAAAAACATCGATCAGGCTACTTTTTGGCGGCGTACGACTGTGAGGGCGGGAGTCTTTTTCGCGGTCGCTTTTTTCTTCGGTGTGACTGCGGTTTGGGCGGCTTCGGCCATCGCGGCGGTTTCATTGGCCAACTGGTGGAGCACGCCGTAGCGAAGGCCACGCATGCTCATGGTGATTTTTTCGGCACCGAGAATTTCCATGCAGACGTAGAGCAAGGCCGCACCGGGAATGATCAAATCGATGCGCTTGCGGGGGAGGCCGACAACCTTGGCGAGTTGCTCAAGGTTGAGCGTTTGCAGGTGTTCGAGGCGGTCGCGGATCTTGCGGCGGGTGACGACGTAGTGGTCGATCTTGTGGGGATCGAATTCCTTGAGCTTGAGATCCATCGCGGCAAGACAGCTCGACGTGCCACCGGTGCCGACGAGAGTGCGGCCATCGAGCTGGTAGTTGGCGAGGGCGGGCTGGAGTTGCTCATGGAGAATCCGGCGGAGGCGGTCGACCCCAGCCGCGCCGACCGGGTGCTGGTGGATGAATCGCTCGCGCAGGCGAACGCAACCGAGTGGGAGGCTCATGCGCTCGGTGATCTTGTGGTTGCTGCCTTGAATCCATTCGGCGCTGCCGCCGCCGATGTCGATAATGAAGAGGGAGCTCTTGCGCCAGTGGGGATCGGAGGAGACGCCTTCGAAAATGGTGGCAGCTTCGACTTCGCCAGTGATCAGGCGGACGGGGAATCCGAGCACTTCGCGAGCGTCCTTGAGAAATTGCTTGCGGTTCTTGCTGTCGCGGACGGCGCTGGTGGCGACTGCACGGAAGTGCTGAACGCCGAGGAGATCGGCTTCGGCGCGAAGTTCGGCCATGGCGGTAAGGGTGCGCTGCATGGCTTCGGGCTTGAGGGAGCCAGTGTGGATGAGATCCTCGGCCAGACGGGTGAAGCGGCTGGTCTCGGTAATCGTGTGCAGGTGCTTGCCACGCCGTTCGGAGACGATGAACTTGAGGGAGTTGCTACCGATGTCAAAAACCGCGTAACGCATGGTGTCTTATTTTGTCCTTCAATCTAGGGCAGGATGACTGAAGTCAAAGCTCAAAAGTCAAAAATCAAAGCGACCAGGCAAAAGTCAGTGAAGGCTAGGCTTTGATAGAGGGAATTTCGGTTACTGGCGCTACTCGTTGCCGAAAGTCCCCATCCGTGAGCTTGCGCCTGCCGAAGCCACCGGCTTCGGCTACACCGGCCTTCAAAGAGAAGTCCACCCGTGGCGAGGCGTTACTGGGTCCAGCGTCACGCTGGCCTACCAGCGTTCGAGGACGCTTTGGACTTCGCCGATGAGTTCGTCGATTCGCTTAAGGTCTTTGCGGCGGCCTTTTTCGGGGGAAATCTGGAGACGGCCCACCTTGTCGATGAGCTTCTTAAGGTCGCGCTTGGCGTCGCGGGTGAGTTTGCCGGCGCGCTCGGTCTTTTGCAGGATGCGAACGAGTTGACCGATCTCGCGGTGCAGGCGCAGCACATAATTGCGGGAAACCTCGTCGAGCAAGCCGTCAACAACCAGAAGCTGCTGACGGACAACACTCGTGAGGGAGCTTTGTGCGGCTGAGGAGCGAACTTTGGTCATAGGAAGAACCGTCGCCTTCCATCCAAGCAAATCCGATGGGGTGGCGGCAATACCTTAAATGTTACGAATTTTCCAGAACTCCGCCGAGAGCTTCCAGCTTTTCCACGCGTACCCGGTGAAGACGGCGGGGCGTGACCTGCTCAGCCGTGAGCCGGAGGTTGTCGGGGATCGTCAATTGCTCGCCCTTGAGCGGGACTCGCCCCCAGTGCGAGAGTGCCCAGGCTTCGACGGTTTGGTTCGAGGTGGTCGGCAGTGCCCAACCCGTTTCGACCGCGAGATCGCGCAGGGGGGAGTTGCCGTCGACGAGGATGGAATCCGGCTTGCGCTCGAAATAGGGTCCCTTCTCGATGTCAAATTCATCGCGGATGTCGCCGACGAGTTCCTCGAGGACATCCTCGAAGCTGACGATACCGAGCATCTTGTCCTCCAGATCGAGCACAACGGCGAGGTGATTGCGCGAGTTGCGGAAGAGATCGAGCATGGCGGGGAGCTTCGTCTTGGGCAGGAAGGTGAGCACGGGCCGGACAAGCGGCTGGAGCGTGGTTTGGGCACCAAGGACGTGGTATTGCCAGAGGAGTTCCTTGACGTGGATCATACCGAGGACTTCGTCGATGGTGGCACCGCAATAGGGCAGACGGCTGTAGCCGGTGCGCTGGGCGATGATGAGATTGGCTTCCAAAGGCTGATCGCGCCAGAGTACGGCCACTTTATCCTTGGGCAACATGACCTGTTCGGCAGTGGTTTCGCGCAAGCGTAATGCCTTGAGCATGATCTTGTTGATCAATTCGTCGTGAGCGTGGGTGTAGTGCGCGCCGATGAGCACTTGCTGCAACTCTTCGTTGCTGAAGGCGTGCTCCCCTTCCCCGGCGGGAGGAATGCCGAGGGAGCGGAGCATCAGGTTGGCCGCGCCGTTGAGCAGCCAGATGCCGGGAAAGAAAAGGTAGTAGAAAATGAGCAGAAAGGGCGCGCACCAAAGTGTGACGGGGCGTGGACGCTGGATGGCGAGCGATTTGGGAGCGAGTTCTCCGAGAACGATATGGAGAAACGTGATCACGCCAAAGCTAAAGGCAAAAGCCACCGTGGTGGCGGTTTTGGCTCCGAGAACCTCGCCCAATCCCCATTGGTGCAGAAGCGGTTCGACCCAATGTGCAAGGTAGGGTTCGCCCAACCAGCCAAGACCGAGACTGGAAAGCGTGATGCCCAACTGGGTGGCGGAGAGATAGGCATCCAGATGATTGACAACGTTTAACGAAAGGGGCACGCGCCAATCCTTCGTCTTCAGCAGCGGCTTGAGCTGGGTGGTGCGCACCTTGACGATGGCGAACTCCGAAGCGACGAAGAATCCGTTGGCCAAAACCAACAAGATAATCACCCCCAACTGCCACCCGATTGTCAGTAAATCCATAAGACGTAAAACTCCATCGGGTAGCGTAGCAAGTTTACCGCCAATGGCTAGAATCTATTGTTAAGCCCCGCTTTGTAACAAATCGAGGACAATTCGTACCGTATTTCTGGAGTATTTGGCACCGCGCTTGCTTCAGACCTCTAAACCAACTCAAAACCCATGCCTGTTTTAGGAAACCTCGCTGAATTCCCGCTTCCCGAGGTCTTGCATTTCATCGGGTCGCGGACGGGCCGGATGAAGCTGCTGGATATTCCGGGCGCGGATCTGCTGGAGCTCGATATGCATGCGGGATTACTCTACGCCCTGCATTCCGGTGGCCAGGAGCTGAAAAGCGTGGACGAGGTGATCGAGAAACTCAGTATTGTACTCCAAGCCGGTCGCGGGATGTTCGAATTCATCCTCATGGACGAGGTCCACATCCGAGTGGGGTTGACCATTCCGCTGCAATCGCTGGCGATGGAGTTGGCCTTCAACGTGGACAAGATGAACGATGAATCGCAACGGTTGATGAACCCCAAATCCCGCTTCGTGCTGTTGCAGGAACCGCAGATCTGGCTTGAACACGACTTGCGCCAATTTTATCACTACGCGAAAGAGATGATTCAAAACCAGTCGACGCTGGCCGAAATCGCCGACCTGCTGGGAACGGAAACGCGCGTGGTGGCTTCCCACATGGGCAAACTGCGCTTGTTGGGCTTCGTCGATTTCGCGTCCGAACCGAGCGTAGGTCCCCTGATTCCGCAGAAGCAGACCACGCGCTATCCCCTGCCTTCGTTGAAAACGACGGTGTGAGGAGCGCTCAAAGCTTGGCGGAAAATTCCCGCCACAGTTTGACCTTCTCCGCAGCGCGACCGGAGTTCAACGCGTAGCGGACCTTCGACATGGCTTCGTCCAGCGTTTGCGCATGGCCTTGGACGCAAAGCGCGATGCCGGCGTTGGCACCGAGGAGTTCGCGACCGAGACCGGTGTCGCGCCCTTCCAGAATGTCCACGATGCGGGCAGCGCTTTCTTCGGCACTGGCGACTTCGAGTTGCGTGAGATCGCCGCGTAGGACGGGCAGCGTCCAGCTAGCCATGTCGACATTGCCGCGGAATTCGTTCGTGCCGGTGACGCTGACTTCGCCAATGGAGCGACCGGTGGCGGCGTCGCGACCGAGGACGACAGCGTGCCGTTTGCGGCCGAGAAAGCGCAAGGTCTCGTCATAGAGCTCGAGTTGTTCGGGGCGAAAGACGCCGGAGATTTGCGCGGCGGGCCGTGCGGGATTGAGGACGGGACCGAGGAGATTGAAGACCGTGCGGCGGCCTTCCGCGCCGAGCTGCTTGCGCACGGGAGCGATGGTAGCGAAGGCGGGATGATAGAGCGGGGCGTAAAAGAAGACGGCACCGACTTCTTCGAGACAGCGGCGGGCTTGATCGGGGGTGACGTCGACGCGAATGCCGAGTGCTTCGAGGACGTCGGCGCTGCCGGATTTTTTCGTGACGCCGCGGTTGCCGTGTTTGACCACGGGAACGCCGAGCGCGGCGAGGATGAAAACCATGCCGGTGGAGACGTTGAAGAGAGGGAGTCCACCGCCGCCGGTGCCACAGCAATCGAGCAGCGCGACACCATTCCAGTCACCAGAGAAATCCAGGGGCCGGGCCAGCGGGAGCAGTTCCTGCGCAAAGGCGGCGAGTTCCGGCGCGGTCTCGCCCTTGTCGGTGAAGGCGCGGAGAAATTCCGCCTTGCTGTCGTGGGAGACCTGCGGATCGAGTAATTCGGCGACCAGAGAAGCGATCAACGCCGGAGGCAATTCGATCGCTCCCCGGCATAACACCACGCCCTCGGCCAATGCTTTCATAACCTCTAGTGAGGAGCGCCTTCGAGGTAGGGCTCGAAGCGTTGTTTGTCGATGGCCTTCATGTAGGCTTCCGTCGGGCTGACGATGCCTTGCTTGAGGACGTCCATGATGGCGTCGTCCATGAATTGCATGCCCATGCCGCGACCGCTGATGAGGACGTCGGTGAGTTTTTCCGGCGCACCTTCGCGGATAATGGCGGAGACGGCGTTGTTCGCGATCAGAATTTCATTCACCGCGACACGGCCACCGCCGTCGCACCGTTTGAGCAGCAACTGGGCGACGATGCCGCGCAGGGAGGCGGAGAGCATGGTGCGGACCTGCGGCTGCTGGCTGGCGGGAAACACGTCGATCATACGATCGACGGTTTTGCGGGAATTGTTCGTGTGCAGGGTGCCGAAGACGAGAAGGCCCGTTTCCGCCGCGGTGAGCGCGAGGGAGATGGTTTCCAAGTCGCGCATTTCACCGACGAGCACGACGTCGGCATCTTCGCGCAGGGCGGCACGCAATCCCGAGGCGAACGAGGTGGCATTCTCGGGCACTTCGCGCTGGGTGATGACGCTGAGCTTGTTCTCGTGCACAAATTCGATCGGCTCCTCGATGGTGACGATGTGTTTGTGGAAGTTGACGTTGATGTAGTCGATGAGCGCGGCGAGCGTGGTCGACTTACCGGAACCGGTCGGGCCGGTGACGAGGACCAGACCGCCGGTGAGATGGCCGAAACGTTTGATGACCGGCGGAATGCCGAGGTCTTCAATCGTGGCGATCTTGGTCGGGATCAAACGAAAGACCGCGCCGTAACCGTGGACCTGCTTGAGGTAATTGCAACGGAAACGCGCCTCGTGGCTCATTTCGTAGGCAAAGTCGAGATCCCCTTTTTTGCGATACATTTGCCAGCGGTCGTGACCGGCGATTTCGCTGAGGAGTCGCTCCATTTCCGAATGGGTGAGCACTTCCTCGCGAATGGGCTGGATGTCGCCATGCAGGCGGATCTTGGGCGGCTGTCCTTCAGCAAGGTGCAAATCGGAGGCCTTGTGCTCCACCAGCACGTGAAAAAATTTATCGATTTCGGCCATGGCAGTGTCTGGAATTTATTTGAGGTAGGGTTCGAACAGGCGCTTCTGGTCGCCGCGATCGAAGGCTTCATCGGGCGAGATGATGCCTTGGTGGAGCAAGTCGAGCAGGGCATCGTCCATCAGTCGCATGCCGTGGCGTTTGCCGGTCTGCATGACGCCGGGCAGCATGAAGGTCTTAGCGTCGCGGATGAGCGAAGCCACGGCCGGGACGTTGATCAAAATCTCCATGGCCAGAGCGCGTCCGCTGCCGTCGGCTTTCGGGACGAGCTGCTGGCTGACGATGCCACGAAGCGATTCGGCCACCATGACGCGGATCTGCGATTGCTGCTCGATCGGGAAGGCGTCGAGCACGCGGTCGAGCGTGCGGGCGGCGCTGCTGGTGTGCAGCGTGCCGAGCACCAAGTGACCGGTTTCGGAGGCGGTGATGGCAAGCTGGATGGTTTCCAAATCGCGCATTTCCCCGACCATGATCACATCCGGATCTTCGCGCAAGGCACCGCGCAAGGCGGCGGCAAATGACTCGGTGTGCGTGTGCACTTCGCGCTGCGTGACCTGACAGCCTTTGGAATCAAAGAGGTATTCGATGGGGTCTTCCAGCGTGATGATGTGATCGCGGCGTTCGCGATTCACTTCGTCGATCATCGCAGCCATGGTGGTCGATTTACCACTGCCCACCGGGCCGGTGATGAGGACCAGTCCGTTGTGATACTTGGTCAACGTCTTGAGCACGTTCGGCAGACCGAGTTCATCCATGCTCTTGACGGTGCTGTTGACGATACGGAAAACCGCATCGAGTCCTTTGCGCTGGTGAACGACGCTGGTACGGAAACGGCCCATGCCTTCGACGGAATAGGAAAATTCGAGGTAGCGCTGTTCGTGCAGCAGCTTCCATTGCGGCTCGGTGAGGAAACCGCGGACCAGCGATTCCGTGTGACGCGCATCCATGTTCGGCGCGCCATTCCACATCGGCTGGAGTCGTCCGTGCAGACGCGCAAGCGGTGGCGCACTGACGCCGAGGTGCACATCGGAAGCCCCGAGCTGCTGTGCGTAACGCAGGAAGTCATCAACGTGGGAAAATCCCTCGGCAAATGGCTCCACGGCGGTATGTCCCACCGTCACCTGCGACGTGGCGGAAGAGGCCGTCTCGCCCGCGTGGGAAGCCTGGGCGTCGGCAATGGCTTCACGCAGCAAATCGTATTGGGCGGAAGTAAGGAGTTGTTGCTCATGGAGAAAATCAAGCGCGGAGACACCGGGCAACTGGGACAAGGCATGTGCAGCAGCCGATTGTTGTTCCGCACTGATCCACCCTTGGGCCAGCGAAGTCGACAGAACGTAATCGTTATAAACGGACGGCATATAAATGTGTCACCTTGAGGCTTGCAAAAACTGGGCGAAAACGCAAAGGTGATTTTTAAATCATAAGATGACTAAACAGTTGCCACACGCTGATTCACGCTCCTTACGACTGGGCATCTATGGCGGCACCTTTGATCCGGTGCATCTCGGCCACCTGATCCTCGCCAGTGACGCCCGGGAGCAATTGCAACTGGATGCGGTGCTGTTTGTCCCGTGTGCCCAATCCCCGCACAAAGTCGGACGCCAGACGGCGAGTTCCCGGGACCGGCTGGCCATGCTGCGCGCGGCGGTGCGGGGGTTGCCTCACTTTTGGGTGTCCCGCTGCGAAATCGACCGTCCCGCCCCGTCCTACGCCATCGATACGGCCACCGAGATTCGGGAGGCTTTCCCCCGCGCGGAATTGTTCTGGCTGATCGGCGCGGATCAGTTGCCAAAACTGACCACCTGGGAGCGTTACCGGGAGTTGCGGCAGCTCGTGACCTTTGCCGTGCTGGAGCGCGGCGACGGGGAGAAACGCCTCCCGTCCGGCGTTATCCGCTTGCCGGAACCGCGCCGGGTCGATATATCCGCATCCGAAGTGCGCGCCCGGGCGAAACGAAAATTACCACTGATTCCTCTCGTACCCGCCCCGGTTGCCGCTTATATTCAACGACAGAATCTCTACTATTGAACTTGTGAAAAAACCTTCCGGACTCGCCCTCGCCAAACTCTGCCGCGAAATCTCCCTCGAGAAAAAGGCCCTTAACCCTGTCATCATCGACTTGCGTGACATCGCGAGCATGACCGATTACTTCGTCATTCTCTCCGCCCAATCCGAACCGCAGCTCAAGGCCATCGCCAATGCGCTCGAAAAGACGTTGAAGGATGACTATGGCGTGCGTCCGATGGCAACGGACGGTTTTCCCGCCAGCCAGTGGATCGTGGTCGATTACGGCGATGTACTCGTCCACATCTTCCATGAAACCAAGCGCAAGCTGTACGCCCTCGAAGAACTTTGGGGTGACGCGCCCGTAGTTTCCTAAACTTCACGCCCGCCCATGGCCATCGCAATCGCCCTCGGGGAAGTGGCGTTGCAGATTTTTCTTCTCCTGCTGACTTTTCAAGGCTGGGGCTATGCATTGGCCGCCGGACGACTGATCCCCGCGCCGCGGGGTCGATTCGTCTGGATAGTTCACCTCACCGCCGGGCTGAGCGCTTTTACCCTCTTTCTACTCGCACTGCTCTACGCCCAGGTGCCACTGCGGTATTCCGCGTGGCTGGCGCTGCTGGTGGGCCTGATGGGTTGGGGGCTTCGCTGGAAAATGCCGAGCCGTTGCCGCGCGCCACGCTGGTTCCGGGATGACTCCCTGGCGGCGGCTCTTTTTCTGATCGTATTCCTGTTGCAGAGCGTGCCTATTCTCAAGCTCGGACCGGGAACCTACTACGGCATCGGCAAGATCGATCAACTCAATTATACGGTACTGTGCCAGTTCCTGATTGAAAACTCGATCGATCACCCTGCCGTCCCGTCCCAAACCGAACCATGGCAGCAACTCACGGTACCGACGCGACAGGAACGATTGGGCGTGTTCATGTCGCTTGGTTATCCCGCCGTCTTGCTGCACTGCGATACACACCGGCTCTTTGGCACGGTGGCGACTTTCTTTCTCGCCCTGTTATCCGCGAGCGCTTTTATTACGCTGCGCCGTTTCAGCGTTTCCACGCTGTTGGCGTGGGCCGGAGCGTTCTGGCTGGGACTCACCCATGCGATCACTTTAAATTCCCCCACCGCCTATCTTTCAAGTCAATCAGTCCTGTTCGTAGCTCCTCTGCTGGTGGGTCTCCTCTGGCACAACCGGCAAAACCCGGAGGCCTTGCGCCTGCTGCCCGCCTTGTTGCTGGCGTACACACTTTGCTCGTATTCGGAATTATTCCCCTTCATCGCGCTGGTGGTTCTGCTGCAATTTCTCCTGCTGGCGAAAGGACGTAAACTGCGGTTCGGGAAACTAACGGCCATCACACTGGTAATTACGACCGTACTGAGCCTGCCCTATCTTCCACGCCTGCTGGATTTCCTCCATCGACAACTCGGCAATGCATTCAAAATTCCGGCCTCCATGAATCCGAAATGGGGCCACTGGCAGGGATGGAGCGAGCTTTTCGTTGCGGACATCCAAAGTGCGCGTTTCCCATGGATCAATGAACTGATGATGTGGCTCGCGATTGGGCTCATTCCGGTGACTCTGTTCGGTCTCTTCTCTTCCACTAAATTCCGGAACCGCTATCTGATTCTTCTCGCCGTAGGAACGAGTTGCTGGCCGCTCCTGTTGCTCGTGACGGTACCGTTTCGCGCTTACATCTTCTTCAAGCTCTGCCTCACGTTCCTGCCGGTTTTTCTGATACTAATTGTGGTGGGATTCCAGCAACTCGGGCGCTTTTCAGCACGGCGCAGTCCTGTGCTGCGCATGGGAGTCGTCGCTTACCTCGCCCTGATGATTGGCAGCTCCCTGCTCTCCAGCCTCATCGTCTGGCGCACCGTGATTGGTATGGCGGGTCAACTGCCGTGCAATGCGCCTGCCGCCCTGGCCACCTACAATTACGTCCGCGAGCATCCGGAGGAAACTTACTATCTCACTACTCCTGACCGCTACCTCGCCTGCTGGATCGCGTATCATGCGCGCCATTCGAAAGTCTACACGCGGCAGGAAGTGATCTTCCCCAACTGGCTCACCTCCGAGGAAAATCTGCAGCCGCCACCGCCGCCGCCCTACACGATCCTCGATGGAGAACAACCGCCGCGCCCCATTCCGCCTTTATAAAAAATGACCTTCGCACTCTCGATTGTAGAAGTCGGATTTCAAGCACTGCTCCTGCTGCTGACCTTTCGGGGCTGGGGTGAAGTGCTGGCAGCTCTGCAGGCTCTTCCGGAGAAAGGCCGTCGATTTCACCATCTCGTCCGCACCCTTCTTGGCTTGTGTGGATTTACGATCTTTCTACTCATCCTTCTCTATCTGCATATTCCATTGAAGTATTCCGCGTGGGCCGCTCTCACCGTGGCGATCACGGGGCTGGGACTGATCCTGAAGAGCCGATATCGGAGATGGACTACTGAAGAAAGTCTGGGGTTGTCTGTTTTCGCCCTCATTTTTTCGCTACAGGGAATGCCTCTTTTTTTCGCAGGTCCGGGCCATTACTTTGCCTCGGGTCATATCGACCATTTTTTGTACATCAACATCAGTCAATTCCTTGTGGAAAACCCCATTGGACTTTCCCCCTCCGCCGGGCGCAATGCCCCATGGCTGCAAGCGCCGTATGCCTTCCTCCGCGAACGGCTCGGACCGGAAATGCCCATCGGCTACCTCGCCACACTTCTGCACGTGGACACGGCTCGCGTCTTTGGCGTGGTATCTGTCTTTTTTATTGCCCTTCTCTCCCTCTCGGTCTTCGCCTGCCTCAGGCTGTTGAATCTCTCCCGTCCGATGGCGTGGATATTCGCCATCTGGCTGGGAGTGTCCAACGGCATCACTTACTCTTCCACCACCTCATTTCTGGCCAACTCCGCCGTTCTTTTTGTTCTCCCGACCCTCACTCTTCTATTGTGGAATCATCGACATGATTTATCCAAACTGCGACTGGCGCCCGCTTTACTGTTGAGTTACGTGTTCATGACCTACACGGAACTTTTCCCGTGGATCGCGATGGTTTTTTTGGTCCTATGGCTGACACTGGCCAATGGGCGCGATATCCGACTTTGGCGAATGCTCGGAGTCAATGCGCTGGCCTCCCTCCTGATGGTCAGCCTTTTCCTTCCCCGCATGTTTTTTGCCGTGAGCGAAGTCTACCGCTACACCTTTAAAGTCATGCCCTCATGGCAGGAAATCATGTCGAACCAGAGTGGCACCTGGCGCGGCTGGCGACAGCTTTTTTTCGCCACCATCGACAGCCGCAACTTCCCTTGTATCAACGCATTGACCCTGACCCTCGCCCTCTCATTTTTGGTGCTTATCCCTTGGGCCTTGTGGACTCACCGCCGCATGAAGAGCCGCTACCTCACCGTCATGGCCATTCTGATTGCGTTCTGGCCGCTGCTGCTGCTCGCCCTGCCCACGTTCAAGCACTATATCTTCTTTAAAATCGTCACGACCTTTCTGCCGCTGTTCTTCGTGTTGCTGGCTTACGCGTGGACCCAACTGGATCATTCCCTGCATGCGAGGTGGCAGTTGCCGCTGCGCATGGCATTGATTGGTCTGGTACTGATTTCGCTCCTGTCGAGCGCGTTGGCATGGAAAAACATGATCTCGAGCAACGATTCCCTTCCCCAGAATACGTCCACGATGCGCGCCATTTATGACGAGGTGCGACAACATCCGGAGAAGACTTACTATGTGACCGATGCCGATCCCTTTCGCACCGGATGGATCGCTTATTACGCGCGCGGAAGCCGAGTTGTTCTCGCGCCAGGGGTGACGATCACCTGGGGTTTCTCCGCCGATCCGAACGCCCAGCCCCCCATGCCGCCGTATACGGTGCTCAACGGCGAACATCTGCCGTACGAGGTGAAGTAAACACTACCTCACCGCAAGCGGCGGCGCACTGTGCCACCAGCTATTGGGTGCAGGGCTCAGCCCTGCTACATTTGCTCGACGGTCTTGATGCCGAGCAAGGCGAGCCCCGTCTTCAAGGTCTGCGCAGTGAGTGAGCAGAGCACGAGACGGCTCGTTTTCGTTTCGCCTTCGGAAATCAGCACCGGACAATGTTCGTAGAACTTGTGGAAGAGTCCCGCGAGTTCGAACAGGTAGACGCAAAGATAGTGCGGACGATATTCATCCGCCGCAAGCGCCAGAGAGTCACCGAAATCGAGCAGCTTTTTGGCGAGCGCGATTTCCGCTTCCTCCGCGAGCACGAGACGCTCCACCGGCGGCGCTTCGGAACCGAGCTTGCGGAAAATGGCGCGGATGCGGACGTAGGCGTTGATCAAGTAGGGCGCGGTGTTGCCGTCGAACGCCAGCAATTTATCCCAGTTGAAGACGTAATCGAGATTGCGATTCTGCGCGAGATCGGCGTATTTGAGCGCGCCAATGCCGACGACCTGCGCGAGATCGCGACGCTGATCGTCACCCTTCGGGACAAAATTCTCGCCTTCGCGCGCCGCCCGTTCGGCTTCTTTTTCCGTGATGATCTTTTCCGCGCGTTCCTGCGCTTCGTCGAGGAGGGCGCGGAGTTTGACCGTGCCGCCATCGCGGGTTTTGAGCGGTTTTTTATCCGCGCCGAGAATCGCGCCGAACCAGACGTGTTGCAGGTTCAGTCCAAGATTCCACCGTTTTTCCGTGGCAAAAAGCTGCGCGAAATGCATCTGCTGGCGGCTGTCGGTGACGTAGATCACACGGTCCGCATGGAAATGTTCCTTGCGATACTGGAGCGTTGCAAGATCGGTCGTGGCGTAGTTGAAACCGCCGTCTGATTTGCGAATGAGGAACGGATTATCGCGGAACGCGCCGCCTTTTTCCGTGACGATAAACGGATCATCTTTTTGCGGCAAGGTGCCGTCGGAGAAAACGGCGATGGCCCCCTCGGTCTCACGCGCGATACCGGCATCGAGCAGGGTTTTCACCACACCGGGAAGACGGTCGTTGTAAAAGCTTTCGCCGAGGGTGTAATCGAATTTCACATCGAGCCGCGAGTAGGTGCGGTCGAGGCTTTGCAGGGAATGATCAATGAAGCTCTTCCAGAGCGCGACGTTCTCGGGATCGCCCGCCTGCAGCTTGACGAGTTCCGCGCGGGCCGCCTCGCGAATGGTGTCGTCGGTCTTGGAGGCGTTCTGGGTGCGGACGTAGACTTCCTCGAGGTAGCCGATCGGGTCTTGCTCGAAGCGCTCCTTGTTCGTGTCGCGCTTGTAGCCGAGGATGACGATGCCAAATTGCGTGCCCCAGTCACCGAGATGATTATCGGAAATGACGTTGTGCCCGAGGAAGCGGAACAGGCGCGCGAGGGAGTCGCCGAGAATCGTGCTGCGGAGATGACCAACATGCAGTTCCTTCGCGATATTCGGACCGCTGTAGTCGATGACGACCTTGAGCGGTTGCGCGGCGGGCTCGATGCCGAGGCGTTGATCCTGCGAGCGGGCGTGGGTCTGCGCGGCGCAATAGCCAGCCTTGAGGCGGAAATTGACGAAGCCGGGTCCGGCGATCTCGGGCTTTTCAAATACGGAATGTTCCGCGAGGGCGTCGACAATTTGCTGCGCAAGTTCGCGTGGATTTTTCCCGGCCTTCTTGGCCTGCACCATGGCGAGGTTGGTCTGGAAATCGCCATGACGCGTGTCGGGACAGGGACGCACGTAGGGACCGGCACTGACGTCGGCTCCGTACAAGGTTTGCGCCGTGGCGGCAACGATGGCTTCAACTTCCTGACGGGGTGTTTTCATGGGAAAGGGTCGATGCTAGTGGATGCGACTGGAAGTGGGAAGCCTGTTTTGTGAGAAGGCGAAGAAGGCTCCCTCTCAACGACCGAGTCCGCGCGCAATCGCCACAAGCTTCACGACAGCTTCCCAAACCGCGGTGTAGCAAGAGACGATGCGTTCGAGGACAGCGAGCAGGGCGAACTGCCACGTCACATGATCCGCCACGACGAGGAGCATGAGGAAGATGACGAGGAGGTTGAGTCCGGCGATGACCACGCCGGAAAAAAGATACCCCTCCCCGCTGAGATCGGTCTGGTCGGGATGGAGCATGGTGAGGGTAAACGTGACGTGAAAGGCGTAGGTGAGCCCGATACCGAAGAAGAGCAGCGGTTGCCAGCCCTTGAGCGGATAATAGAAATCGACGCTGATCCACAGTCCGAGCCAGACAAAAGTGTAGAGCGGGACAAAATAGGGCGAGAGGGAAATCCACCAGTTGACCTTGTCGGTGGAAACGTGGCCGCCTTCGTTGGCGACATGCATGGAGTAGACCTTGCCGCCCGCCAGCCAGACGGCGAGCGCATGGGTCATTTCATGCCCGAGCACGTAGAGCCAGACCGGTCGTGGCAAGGCGAAGAAAACCGCCAGCCAGAGCGTCGCACCGCCCACGGTGGCCCAGAACCACGACGCCCGCCATGGAGCAGCAGGTAGCCACGCGGAAATCAGATCGACCAACGCGAGCCCCTGGGCCACCACCAGAGGGATCAGCACGAGGCCGAGAAAAAACTTCATCCATCTCATGTCGAGTGGGAGGTCGCTCCACGCTCCTGCAGCCGCTGCGGGGGTGGTGAGACCGAAACTCCTTGCGAGGCAGTATCCGGATTAATTGGACGGGATCAAGCGTGCAGTAAACGTTGCAGTCAGCGCACGAGACTGTGATCGGACTTGAAGCGCGATTTGGATTTGCGACGAAGACGAAAAACATTATTCCACGTCTTCTTGAACGCATCCTTCGGGGTCAGGTAACTCTGCTTGAGCTGCGGCCCTTTCTTAATCGCGTTGAGAACACCTTTGACCGTGAAATCGGTCGTGTCGACAATCGTATAGGCCGTGCCCAGAGCGGGATGATCGTGCGCATCGCTGGCGGCGGTCATCGGCAAACCGCGACGTTGCGCATATTCGAACGCATGCTTGTTGTAGCGCTTGAAGGTCGTGGCAGCATTGAAAACTTCGAGAGCATCAATATCGAGCTTCTCGAGAACTGGTTCACGGATGCCGGCGCGGAAAAAGTCGTACGGATGCGGCGGGATGGCCAGACCACCGAGGTCGTGAATGATCGTGATGGCGTCCTGCGGCGCAATGCCCTTCAGATCGGGAATGCGCACGCCAAGCGCAAGGAGGTGGCCTTCCGAAGTGGTGATTTCCTGTCCGGGAATGATCAGAATGCCATCGACCGGCGTTCCAGCGGCATTGAGATACCCGTGTTGTTCAAAGTAGTCGACGCAGGCGCAGGTATTGTGATCGGTGATCGCAAAGCCGTGGAGGCCCTTGCGTTTCGCCTCGGCGACCATGTCTTCGGGCTCCGCCACGCCGTCGGCAGAAAAACGCGAGTGACTATGTAGGTCGATATTGAGCAGCATGCGAAAAATCCCTTTCCATCCCTAACTTAGACGCGCAAATGGCGGCTTGCCAGTCCAAAGCGCGTTGTCACGAAATTGTCGCAGCAGGCCCAAGTTGTTACGACTTATGGGTATGGCGACCGCCGAGGTACCCCAGCGTCTTGGCGAGCGTGGAGCGCATCTGCTGGCGGGGAACAATCATGTCAATGAGACCGTGATCGAGGAGAAATTCGGCGGTCTGGAAACCCTTCGGCAGGTCGGCTTGGGTGGTGCCCTTGATGACGCGCGCGCCGGCAAAGCCGATCATGGCCTTGGGTTCAGCAATAATGAGGTCGCCGAGGGTGGCGAAGCTGGCCATGACGCCTGCCATGGTGGGATTGGTGAGCACGGCAATGTAGGGCAATCCTTTTTTCGCGTGGCGTGCGAGCGCTCCGCTGGTCTTGGCCATTTGCATGAGGCTGAACATACCTTCGTGCATGCGGGCACCGCCGGAGGCGCAGATGACGATGACGGGGATTTTTTTCTTGGTGCCGCGCTCAATGGCACGGGCGATTTTCTCCCCGACAACCGAGCCCATCGTGGCCGCGAGGAAATTGAAATCCATGACCGCAACGGAAACGGCCTGACCTTCGATCTTCCCGAGACCGCTGACGACGGCGTCATTGAGGCCGGTCTTTTTCTGGTAGGTCTTGAGGCGGTCGACATAGCTGGTCGCGCCGGTGAATTTCAGCACGTCGACGGGAATGAGATTGGTGTCGTGTTCCTCGAAGCTCTCCGGGTCGAGCAGGAAGCGGAGGCGGTCGTGACCGCCGATATTGAAATGGTGGCCGCACACTTTGCAGACCATCTGGTTGTCCTGAAGCTCTTTGTTGAAAAGCACTTCACCGCACGATTCGCACTTGGTCCAGAGTCCTTCCGGAATTTCCTTCTTTTTGCTTTTGACGGTGGAACTCTTGAAATCGGGTTTGGTGAAGACGGCCATAGGAAAGTGTGGTTGATAAATGAGATTAGAAAGTTTTTCGTTCGCGGAAGGATTGCTTAACCTCGCGCAACGGTTAGCACCCCTACCGCGCCAGCTCCAGCTTTTTGCAAGACTTGAGCACAGCCTTCGCCGGTAGCACCTGTGGTGAACACATCATCTATTACTAGCAAATTTCGCCCCTTCACGTCAAATCCGCTACGCAAGTCAAAGGCATTTCGCAAGTTACGCCACCTCTCCGCACGATTCAACTGGGTCTGTTTTCCCGTTTCACGCGTTCGCATCAGACAGTCTGTGACAGGTATGTGACGCTGTCGGGACAATCCGTTGGCCAGTTCGAGAGCCTGATTGAAGCCACGTTCGCGACGGCGCAGGCGATGCAGCGGCACCGGTACGAGGCCGTCCCATTGGATTTCTCCCTCGGCGTAACGGCGGTCGTACCCGGCGATCAACCAGCGAACGAGATGTTTCCGCTGATAAAATTGCTCGTGGTATTTGAAGCCGAGGATCGCTTCGCGCACACCTCCCTTGAAGGGATAATAGGCACGGGCGGATTGAAAATGCCACGTGCGATCCGCGCAGTTGGTGCACGAAAAAGTGGTCGTGATCTCGCCCTGAAACGGTTGCCCGCACTGCTCGCAAAACGGCGCTTCGATGGGGTCGGGAATCTTTCCTTCAAACGGCGGCTCGGGAAAAACGAGATCGAGAAAGGTCAGTCCCCAATCGCGGAGGGTTGGGAGGGATAGAAGCGCCACAGAGCCAATCCTAGCAGGGCGAGCATGATGAGCGTCAAGCCGCCGCTGAGGAGGTCGCTGCCGCCAATCAAATCGGACGCGCGCTTGGTCGGCTCGCTCAAGCTGGAGCCGCATTTTAATCCGACAATCCAGCCGGCATGCAAACCGATCGACAACCAGAGATGCCGCGTGCGCACGGCCATCCAGCCCAAAATCAACCCCACCACGAGCAGGCAAAAGAAGGCGCTGCCGTAGGTCTCGAGACGCCCCAACGGCGCGAGAGCCAACCCGAGGGAATGAAACCCGGAGAGCCATGTGACCGGGTCCGGCTGAAAACTGCGGGGCACCTTGATGAAATGAACGCTCGCAAAAAAGAGTCCCGTGACCAACCAACCCGCGAACGCACCCAATCGAACGATAAGTGAGCGTTGAATCGCGCCGCGAAAAAGAAGTTCTTCCAGAGGCGACACCAACAGCGCCGTGACCGCCGCGCCGAGCGCGGTCTTCAGGGTCAACTGCCCCGTCCATTGCCGGGAGCCGCTGAGTTGATGCATCAGCAAGACAATCCCTACGGAGGCCAGACTGATTCCCACGCCGAGTAGTAAATCGCGGCGACTGGTCCGGTGCCACCCCATGCCGAGCAGTCGCCAGTTCTTGATAAAATAGGGCAGCAGCGCCAACAGTGCGGACACCATCAACGCCCGATTGACGTATCGCGAAAAAGGCGCCTGCATCCAGTGGTCAGCCACCCAGTAGAAGACCGGAGCCAGCAACCCGGCCAGGACCAGCACCAACGCCAGATACAAAAGTGGTGCTGGATAATAAAAGCGGGATCGAGTAGGATGCCCGCTTGAATCGGATGGAAGTTGAACGTCGTGACCCACAGTGTTCTGACATAGCGGGCCACAGCGGAAAGTCATCAAAAATGGAAAAGATCAAAGTACAACCGTTGGAATTCGAAAAGCCCATCGTCGAACTGGAAAAGATGCTCGATGAGTTGGAAGCTCACTCCAAGGAGCATGCCGTCGACATCACTGATGAAGTGGCCCAGTTGCATCAGCGCATTCGGGAAACCAAGCAGGAAATCTATTCCAACCTGACCCCTTGGCAGCGCGTGCAGATCGTGCGCCATCCGCGCCGCCCCTTTGCACTCGACTACCTCAAGCTCATCGCCACCGATTTCACCGAGCTGAGCGGGGACCGTCTCTTTGGCAATGACCGCGCGCTCATCGGCGGTTTTGCCACGATCAACGACATCAAATGTCTCGTCCTCGGCCAGCAAAAGGGCCGCGACACGAAGGAAAATCTCATGCGTAATTTCGGCTGTGCCCACCCGGAAGGCTACCGCAAGGCTCTGCGCCTGATGCGGCTCGCCGACAAATTCAAACTCCCCATCATTTGCCTGATCGATACTCCCGGTGCCTATCCCGGCGTCGCGTCCGAGCAACGTCACGTCGCCGAAGCCATCGCGGTGAACATCCGCGAGATGTTCCAGCTTCAGGTTCCCATCATCGCCGTGGTCCTCGGCGAAGGCGGCAGTGGTGGCGCGCTCGGCATCGGCATCGCCGACAAGGTACTGATTCTGGAGAATGCGTACTATTCCGTGATCTCGCCCGAAGGTTGCGCCGCGATCCTGTGGAAGGATGCCAAGATGGCCCCGCAAGCCGCGGCGGCGTTGAAGATGACTTCGCCCGACTTGAAGGAACTCGGCCTCGTGGACGACGTCATTCCCGAACCGCCGGGAGGCGCTCATCACGATTGGGAACAAGCCGCCGAGTCCCTCAAATCGGCCATCGTTCGCCATCTGGAAAAACTCCAGAAGACCGACATCGAAAAATTGCTCGACCAGCGTTACGACAAGTTCCGCGCGTTTGGCGTCTTCGAGGAAGAAGAAGCAGCCGTGTAAAGAAGTCAAAGTGCAAAGGTCAAAACTTTTGACCTTTGATTTTTGAAATTTGACTTAGTCCCATCATGTCTGATCTGTCCTATCGTTTCGGCGCGTTCTGCACCCGCGTCTTCACCACGGTTTTCGCGCGCAAACATGTCAGCGGCCTTGAGCACATCCCCCGCGAGGGCGGCTGCCTGATCATGGCTAATCATATCAGCCACTTCGACCCGAACGTACTCGGCATGAGCACGCCGTTGCGCGGTCGTTGCATCGATTACATGGCCGATCTGCCGCTACTGAAAATTCCAGTCGTCGGTCCGATCCTGAAATCGTGGAATGCTTTTCCCATTGATCGCACCAAGCTCATCGACCGGGCCTCGATCCGCATCGCTCTCGAACGGCTGAATGCCGGGCGTGTCGTGGGGATCTTTCCCGAACGCGGGTTGCGCTATGGCGAGAAATCGATTCTCGGCGGCGCGGAACTCGCCGTCGGTTCCGCCGCGCTGTGGCAAATGGCCAAGGTGCCGCTCGTCCCGGCTGTCATTCTCGGCTCGGATCAATTTTATCAATGGCGCAATTTATTCCGCCGTCCCCTCCTCGTGGTTCGCTACGGGCCGATCCTTGCCGCGCCGGCAGAAGATGAAACTCGCGAAGCCGCGCGCGACCGGCTTGTCGCGGCGATTCGCAAGCTCTACGCGGAGGTCGTCTCGGAATTGAATCCGCAGCCGCACGAATTTCCCCAATGTCCGCAGGAACGTTTCGCGCAACGGTAATCATGCGGGCGTTTCCACATGAAATGCCCGACAAGTTGATGTAAGGTATCCCACTACCTATGTCTTTCGATCCCGCCCAATTCGCTCAATCCGCGCTCAGTGCGGGCTCCCAACAAGGTTGGGAAAGTTACCGACTCTGCAAGATCGGCGAATGGGAACGCCCCTGGTTCCAGCGTCGCACGGAAAAAACCGATGCGCCCGCGCTCTACATTTCCGCCGGGATTCACGGCGACGAACCGGCGGGTTCCTACGCCGCTCTGGAATTGCTCCGGCATCCGGAGATCTTCCACGGTCTCGACGTCACACTCTTCCCAATGCTGAATCCCGCCGGGCTCGCGGCCAATACGCGCGAGAATGCCGCCGGAATCGATCTGAACCGCGACTACCGCGATCCGAAGTCAGAGGAAATCCGCAGTCACCTCGCCACGCTGCAAACGCTGGGTCAGTATACAATGACTCTCTGCCTGCATGAAGATTGGGAGATGACCGGGTTCTATTTCTACGAGTTGAATGTGAGTGGTGAACCGGCTTGCGGACTGGAGATTCAACGCGCCATGGCCGAACATTTGCCGATCGAAACGCGGGCCATCATCGATGATTTCGAAGCGAAGAATGGGATCATTGCCCGCAACGCGGAATTACTCCGCCTGCCACGACCGCAATGGCCGGAGGCGTTCTATCTGAGTCATTATCACACGCAACTCGGTTACACCTTCGAGACGCCGTCCAAGGCTGCGCCGTTGGAAAGTCGTGTGGCGGCGCATGTGGCAGGAGTGCGCGCAGCGGCCGATTTTGCACGCAGACAACGACTCGTCCCGCCGCGCGGCACGATGCCTTCGCTGTCTCAGTAGAAGACCAAAATCTAAATCAGGCGACGCCGAGCGTTTCTTCGCGTTCTGCAGCCCGGGTGATCTGACACTTGCTGGTGCAGTAATCGGTTTCCGCACCAATGCGAAAACGATAGGGACAGTAAGAATAGTCACTCGGAACGTTGACCTTGGCGACGAGCCCCTTGTCATTGAGACGGATGCCCTGCTGTTCAAACAAACTCCGCAGCCTCTCGTGCTCTTCTTCCGTTAAGACTTCGCCCAGAATACAATGTCTGCGCTTCTTATTCATAAGATTATCTTATCATTACCAGTGTTTGACATCAATAAGATTCATAATCGTCGCTGAGCACGAACTTCTTGAGGAGAAAAATCAGAAAAAAGATACCCGCAAGCTACTCGAGAAGAGGAGATTGCATCACGGCTTGGTAGTTTCCCCCTCTTTGCCGTAGGACTTCACGACCCAATCGCTCAGTACAGGCTGGGGATTTTTCACAGTCTCAGCATCAACTGAAAATTCGGTCTGACCGGAATTGCGATTCACCAATTTTAAACCGAATTCGAAGTCCTTAAAGACCACGGCACAATGTTCGAGTATGGGCCGCTTCTCCGCAATGGCATCGTTGGCCAACTGGGCAATAGCTTCCTCCGTCAATACGAGTCGCAGTTGATGCTGCGATTCGAACCGTCGTGCAAACTCGCGCACGAGTTCCGCCATGGCGAGCCGTTCCTCATACTGACCGTCTTCGAGAATCCGCTGTAACTCGCGCGCGGGGTTTTCGATGACGGCGCGATTCACGACGAGTTGGCGCACGCCCGAGCCAGGCATCTCAAATTTATAGGAACGCAAGGCCCGTTCGCACACCGTGACCAAGCCACGAGCGCCAGTCTCTTCATTCACCGCCGCTGCAGCGATGGCACGCAGACCGTCCTCGGTGAACATCGCCTCGATGCCGTACGCCTTGAACGCTGTCTCGTATTGACGGATCAGCGAGCCTTCCGATTGACGCAGGATGCGGAAGAGATCGTCCACATCGAGCGGTGCACAGGCCACGCGCACGGGAAGACGTCCGATGAATTCCGGTTCCATGCCGTAGTCGATGAAGTCGCGCGTCGTGGCCTCGTGCAAAACTTCTTCCGTGTCGCGTGGGGCGTGTGGCCTTCCCTGAAAACCAATTTCCGCGCGGGCCAGCCGGCGGTTCACGATGTCCGGCAGCTTGTCGAAGGCTCCGCTGACGATGAACAAAATATGGCGCGTGCTGATGGTCTCTTTCTTGTACTTGCCGCGCTTCTGGAAATCCATCGCGGCCTGCAGTTGCGATTGTAGATCGGTCTGGCTGCGCAGCGGCACTTCGGTTTCTTCCAGCAACTTGAGTAAATTGGTCTGCACACCGCGACCACTGACATCGCGACCGGAGAGGTTGGAAGCGGAGGCAAGCTTGTCAATTTCGTCGATGTAAATGATGCCATACTGCGCGAGCTCGGCGTCGCCATCAGCCTTGTGCACGAGATCGCGCACGAGATCTTCCACATCTCCTCCGACGTAGCCGGTCTCCGTGAACTTCGTGGCGTCACCCTGCACCATCGGCACGCCGATGAGTTGCGCCAGACAGCGCACGAGATAGGTTTTTCCCACGCCGGTCGGACCGAGTAGAATCACGTTCTGCTTGTGATAGGTGAGCGTGGAGAGACTCTTTTCCTGCGTCTCCTGCCGGGCGTGGTGGTAGTGATCGCACACGGCGGTGGCGAGCACCTTCTTGGCTTCGTCCTGCTTGATGACGAAGCGATCGAGATAGGTTTTGATTTCGCGTGGTGTCAGCTTGAACTCAAATTTTTCTCCCGGCGGACGCGGCTCTGGTCCGTCATCGGTCGCGCTGGCTTCTGCTTGCGGCACAAAACCGCCGCCAGACTGGAACCCGTGTTTGAGAATCTCCTGCATACGGGCGTGCAGTTCTTCCGGAGTGGGGGTGTTGGGCTGGGAGTTCGCACTCATAATCTTTACTATAGCAGAAACGGGAACTTTTTTGACGAAATTAACGGAATTTACGAAATGTGAGAGCGTGCGAAAAAAACAGTGTCGACAATGCGCTACAAGGATCAACCCACTCTGTTGGGTGTCGCGGGGGATGTAGCCGGGAAATTTGAGATTTCAGATAAGGGAAGATTCGGCATGCCACAAGTTATAGCATGGAATCGCGCGGGACGTTTGCGTTAGGTGAGCTATGTGAGCTGCATGTGCGATATTTTTGGGGTTGTGATGGCAAAATACCGGTCGACGCTCCCCCCAAAGATCGTGGACAGAGCCTAAGCCTTCGCCAGTTCGCGTAGAAGTTCCTGATTCAGAGCGCTTCCGACATCGAGATGGGAAAGTGGAAAGGTTTCGTTCGGGCTGTGGGCATTGCAGTTGGACAGGCATAGGCCGAGCAGCAGCGTGTCGACACCGAGGATGCGTTTGAAATCGGCAACGATGGGGATACTTCCGCCTTCGCGAATAAGGGCTGGTTCGCGCCCCGCGAATGCCACCTTCAAGGCCGCCTGCGCGGCGAGGCCCCATTTATCGTGCGGGTCAGCCAGATAGGCGGCTCCACCGTGCCCGACTTCAATCTCCATCTTCACCGAGTCCGGTAAATGGGCGCGCAGATGTTTCTCGACCAGAGCCAAAATTTCCTCCGGCTGCTGGTCCGGCACGAGGCGGAACGTCAGCTTTGCGTGGGCGAGACTCGGAATCACGGTCTTACTCCCCTCGCCTTGGTAACCACCCCACATGCCATTGATCTCTGCCGTGGGTCGCGCCCAGAGCCGTTCCAGCGGCGTATGCGCCCATTCGCCATCGAGTTCCGGCACGCCGGTGATGGCGAGAATTTCCTTTTCCTGATACGGCAGTTTTTTCCACGCATCGCTTTCCCACGGCTGCAACGGGCGCACCTGATCGTAAAACCCTTCGATGGCCACGGTGTAATCGGGATTATGCAACGTGGTCAGCAGACGGGCCAGCGCAGTCAACGGATTCAGCACCGCTCCGCCAAACATGCCGGAGTGCAGATCCTTGTCCGGTCCGCGCAAGGTGATTTCGATCGCCTGGATACCGCGTAAGCCGTAGCAGAGCGTGGGCGTGCCGGGGGCGATCATCGGCGAATCCGAGATGACCACGACATCACAGGCGAGCTCCTGTTTGTGCGCTTCGAGAAAGGGGGCGAGACTCGGGCTGCCGATTTCTTCTTCGCCCTCGATGAGAAAAATCAGATTCACCGGCAATTCGCCCTGCTTCAGGGCCGCTTCCACGCCAAGAATATGCGCGAAGATCTGCCCCTTGTTGTCGGACGAACCGCGCGCATTGACGACGCCGTCGCGAATGGTGGGATCGAACGGATCATTCTGCCAGAGGTTGAGTGGGTCGACCGGTTGCACGTCGTAGTGGCCGTAGATCAATACTGTCGGGCGTCCCGGCTTGGTTTCATTGCGCGCGAGAACCACCGGTTGTCCCTGCGTGGGTGACACCTCGGCATGCAGGCCGATGGAGCTCAGCTTTCTCTGCAACCATGCGGCGCAATCGGTCATTTGCGGCGCGAATTTGGAGTCGGCCGAAATGCTGGCGAAGCGCAGGAACTGAAGAAATTCATCGATGGAATGAGGTGTCGTAGGCATAGAGAAAAAAGTCAAATTTCAAAGGTCAAAAATCAAAATGCCGAATGGAATATTCGTCCGGAAATGGCTCATTTCGGCAATGGCGTGGAGCTCTCCAGATCACGCACGGCTTCGGCGGGAATTTCCTTGAGCGTGCCGCCCACGCCACCTTGGAAATTCTCACAAAAAAAGAGCTGCCAACCCATGCTTTCCGAGCCGGGAATCTGCGCATCGCCAATCGGGTCCACCTTGAAAAATCCCTTGGTGAAAATCGACGGAGCGGGACGATTTCCACTCGTGACGAGAATAAAATTGTATCCGTTGAAGTCGTCGTAGTTGGGCCAGAAGTCAAACTGACTGCGTACACCATGCCGGGCGACCACATAGGCCAGTTGATGGCGTGGCAGATAGAAGGTGAGCGCACTCGCCGTCTCCGCATCTTCCGCCACCGCCACTGTGGCGCCTTTTTCCTGCATGCGGCGCGTCATTTCATCGGCAAGATCGCGGTAGGAATAGGACGGATAAAGTCCACTGCCAAATCCCACATAAGGATTTGTGGCCGGGATCAACCCACCAAGTGATTGCAGCCCCGCCAAGGTGAGCAGCCCCACTCCGATCCATTTCCAACGGGTCTCGCGTTGCGCAAAGCTGGCCCAGAGATTACCTGCCAGGAATAATGCCGGTAAATAGAGAGCCGGCATCGCGTCGGCATTGGCAGCATGAAAGAAGGAACAGACGTATTGAATCAACAGTCCTGGCAGGCAAATGCACAGTAAGAGGGCGTAGCGATGGTGGCGGAAAGTGATCGAGCCCGCGTAGTAGAAGGCCAGCAGCATGCCGAGGAAAAATGCCGGGCTCAACAGCCAGATCTGCGTGAGCGTGAACTCTAATCCCGCCAGCAGGGAAAAGCCGTGGGAGATGCCGCTGATGGGCAGCGGGTGCAGCTTCTTCAAGCCTTCCATTTCCGGACGTTGGTACCAGAGGAAAATCGGGATTGAGACGATCAGTACGGTCGCTGGCATGACCCAGTGCTGCCAATGTTTCAAAAGTTGGCGACGGCGAGGCTCGATGAAGTAGTAGAGCAATAGGCCCAGCGGCCAGATCATGTTGAACCAAAGCACGTGAATCGCCAAACCCGAGATCGCCCCTGCGGCGATGTACCAGAGCCACTTGTCGCTATTGACCGCTTCCCGATAGGCCAGTAATGCCAGCGCCATGAGACCAAAGCTGGCCGTAGCCTCATTCATGAGCAGCAACTGCCACGTGAAAAGCGGCGTGCAGACAAAAATGATCATCGTCCAGAATGCCGAGGCTGGATTGAACCAACGCCGCGCGCACCAGAAGATGACAAACCCGGAGCAGGAATAAATCACCGCAGCCAGCCAGCGGACACCGAGTTCCGTATTGCCAAAAAAGACAGTTCCCAAGCGAATGAGCCACGGCACGAGCACGCCGGTGTTTAAATAACCCCAATCGAGATTCGGTCCATGGCCCAGCAACCACAGGTAGGATTCGCGTCCGCTCAATTCGAAGGTCTGGCCCACCCAGAAGCGGAAAAGCAGAAGAAAAAAGAGAATCAGCGTTGTACGCTTGCGATAACCTATGGTCTTCATTCCAGATTGTCCTTAGAACTTAGTCAGCATTGTTTCCATTTTGAAACAAAGCAAGGTTTTCCGCTGAAGGTTTTTTCGAGCGATAAGGCTTGGCGCGGCCTCTTAACAAGGCTAAAGGGTAACGTTATGACAGAACAAGTGAAATGCAGCATGCTTTCCACCCTCACCGGCCGCACCCTCGTCCTGGGACTGGCTCTTCCCCTCGCCGCCAGCCTGTTGCCCCTGCAGCAGGCCTCTGCGGATATCAACCGCGAAGGCAAGGTTCCCCCCGTGGAGTTCGTCCAGGCCCGCATGTGGAAGAACATGAAGCTGGCCGATTTCCGTCTCGAGGGTATTGTGCGCACCTCCAAGAAAAAGTATCCCATCGTCCTGCGCACGGCCGGATATGAAATGATCTACGAATTTCAGGATCAACCCCTCCAGATCCGCGTCGTCATCGATCCCGATTCTTCCATGGTCCAAAAGCGCGCCAAGGCCTCCGACGCCTGGGTGACCCTGAGCGAAACCGACAAGCTGAAGACCATCCTCGATTCCGACATCACCTACGAAGATCTGTGTCTCGATTTCATCCGCTGGGCTCATGTGACGCCCCTGGGCACGGACAATATCAAGACCCTACCCACGTGGGCCTTTGAAGCCACCCCGGACGGAGCCAGCCGTTACACCAAGGCCCGCTACTGGATCAGTTCGGAGTACTTTGCCTTCATGCGTGTCGACGCCTACAACAAGCAGAATCAGGTGGTCAAGCGCGTCGAGGTCAACAGCGTCCAGCAAATCGGCAAGGCTTATTGCATTAAGGAAATGATGATCTCCAACCTGATCCCCGGCCGCGACATTTCCAAAACCCAGACCTGGGTGGAAATCCGCACCGGCAAGGAAGGCGTCTCCGGGTTGTAATTGCCTGCCAAGAGGGCATACTAATCAGGTGTCTCATTCCTAGACACAAGCATGGATACGAGCAGCATCAAGCGCTACTGGCTGGCCGCAGGCTTGGGATCGCTCTGGGCGGCCTTCATTCTGATCGCCCAGTTCGGCGGCGTCTTCGATGGACTCGAAGAGCCGCTGCTCGATTGGCGCCAAAGCCTGCCCTCCCTGCGACCCGATCAGGATAGCCAGAATCAATTGGCCCTCATCGCCATCGATTACATCCCCGCAGACCGCCCTTGGCCGTGGCCCCGGCTGGACTACGTCATCCTCCTGCGCAGCCTTCTGCCCTACGCACCTAAAAGCATCGTCTTCGAAACGCTTCTCCACGACCGAGATACCCGCTATAGCGCGTTCGATTCCACCTTCGGTGGCCTCGTCAATCGCCTCGACCACCTCGTCTTTGCCGCCGCGGCTTTAATGCCCGACAGCAAAGCCCCGCTTCCCGCCAATCTCACTGTCATTCCAGCCAGCGGTTCGCTCGGCAACATGCCCCGCTTCGGTTCCGCCCTCTGGCCGCTGGATACATTCGCAGGCAGCGCGGCGGTGGGCATCTCCAATCTCATGCCCGAGACCAACGGCCAGGTTCGTCGCCTCCCTCTTCTTTTCCTCTACCAGAATCGCGTCGTTCCCTCCCTCACCTTGCAAGCCGTTGCCCACAACCTGAATGCCGACTGGAAAAAATCCGAGGCGGTTCTCGGTGATTCCATCCGGTTACGCTCGGAAAGCGGGCAGCTCCTGCGCACTATTCCCATTGATGATCAAGGACGGCTACGCCTACGATTCCGCCCCGGCGCGACCTCCTTCTGGACTGCCAGCTTCGGCAATGTCCCCCTGTACGATCAACAGCGGGAGCGCGGCGAAACGCCGGAATTGAATCTCGCCGAACTGCGAGGTCGTCAAGTCTGGGTGGGGCGCACGGACCGCAAGGATCTCCCCGCCATTGGCCAAACCCTGCCCCACCTTTCCTCCATTGAATTGCAAATGCTCGGAACCTGCAACATTCTCAATGGCGACTTCATTCATCGTCCTCCCGCCTGGGTTCTCGTCGCCACGTTCCTGCTTTTCAGCGGCATGAGCGCCGCTTTTTACCTGCGCTACGGATGGATTTCCGGAGCTATCTTTGGAAGTCTCATTACCTGGGTCTGGTGGGAAGCCTCTTTCACCCTTTTCCGCGCGGCGAACCTCGACCTGCCGATCATCAGCTTCACCTTGCTCACCTTTGGGTTGGCCGCCGCCGCTTACGCGGCCCAAGAATGGGAATTGAAACCCGACGATGGCAATCAGCTCTCACTGAAGCTGAAGTAGGGCCATGAAATCCGCAGGCGTGCAGCGCCCTGATGATTCTCTGTAGGGCGCCCGGCAAACGGCTGCAGCGCCTCGCCCATTTACCCGACAGCGAATGCGTAGCCCAAGACCGATGGTAAATCAGGTTACTTCGAAAGGAAGGCCAGGATCTGCTGCGCAATCTGCGTAAAGTTCGTGACGATGTCCTGAGGGGTATTGCAGTCGTAAAACTTTCCGGTCGGCAACGTCGAGGTGTAGTTGGTCGCCGAACGATCATTCGCCATTGCCCGCAGAATGTTGGCATCGGCCCCATCGAAACCAACCGTATAAATCGTCACATCCGAGCGCCGCGCCATGGTGCAATAGGTGAGCACTTTCCAATTGCACATCGGTGTCGCCATCGTACCAGCCCCCGTACTCCAAGTCGTAAAATTCGACCAGCCACCGATACGGAAATCGTAGTAATGCGTCGGAGCCCCGTTAATTGTCATGACATTAATGTTTGTCCGCATACTACTGGGGCTATTCGAATAGAGAATGCCGCCCGGAGTGTTATTACTGGGCATCACGTTAAGACTATCAGGATCCTCAACCCAGTTGGCCGGTTTGGCAAAGCCAGTATAAGACGCGGCGTAATAGCGCACGGAGCCATTGGTCGACGTCCAGTTGGTCATGGCGTTCGTGTAGAAATTCGTGACAAAAATCGGCATGTTTTGGTGCCAGTCGGACAAATTTTTGATCTCTTGAGTCGATCCGCCCGAGGCGCGATAAAAAAGCTCTCCCGCAGGTCCGATCGCGGTCATGGCAATATTGGTATAGGTACTTCCTGAATTGAATGAGCTATAATAAATGCCGTCGGGATAAACGCCACCAACAGGTTCCCCGCCATCACTCGCCTTGAAAATATTATAACCACTCCGGCTGATATAATTCGGGGTCGTAATACCGGAAAGACCCGTGGTATTGGGAGCAAAATTTCCATCTACCACATAGCCCGGAGCCACTAGTTGGATTTCTTCCCCGGGCTCGAGCTCGACGCGTTCCGTCGAATTCGTGTGCCGGCTCCAAATCGTCCGCAACCGGACATTATTGGAAGTGATATTATGATATGCAACCCAACCCGGCTTCATATTCAAGATGATGTTGGTGCCAAATCGTGCCGGTGAACCGCTGGCGGTATTCGACTGGGCATAGTGTCGATTGGTTCCCGGATTGGCACTCCCCTTACCCATGGCATTGGTCAGCCCGGTGGTAAAGCCATTGCCTTCAAATGGCAGGTAGTAATTTGTTTTTGCATTGAATCCCACCGATGCCGCATTACTCCACAGATACACAGAGTTGGTCCACGTCGGCGCCGTCAACAGCGTGCGGGTAATATTGAATTCACCATCAGTCATAAAGACGATGAATTTATAAGTCTGTGGATCGTCCCACCCTTTCCGTACGCGCATTAACTCGATCGCCAGACGAACCCCTTCATCCGCGCCGGTGTTACCTCCAAATTTCATTCCAGTGAGATTGACGGAAGAACTGTCCGTCCGATACATCTTGTTCGTTCCGAGTGCCCAGAAATTGGTCGTACACTCCATCTCCACCCGTCCGAAGGAGGAGAAGGAAACAATACCCACTTCGTTATTTTCGGCATCGTCCTTCATCAAGCCGAGAAAGTTCGTCACGGCTGGAGGCAAATTCGTCGATCCTCCGTTATTAACCATTGATCCCGACCGATCCAGCACAAGGACGATCAGTCGCGGGCGGCGTTTGGCTTCAGCGGTCCCTTTGGTATTTAAGTTCATGAGCTGTGAAGCGCCCGTAAAACCCATGAAGACTGTCCGCGTCTTCGACCACGCCTCCGATTGTGCTCGCGTGACCTGGCCCGCAAGACCGGTGGCGATGGTGACGTGATACCCGGCCTCGTTGGTAGCGCCCGTTTTGGTGAAATAATAATGGTAACTGAGCCCCCCCGAGCTGTTGGTACTGGTCCCCAGAATCGGAGTCTCGGAGATGTCTCTCAATCCATAATAATTCGCTACCGCGACGTTGCGCATTTTTTTGGCCACCGTAAGACGTCCCGCTTCGGCATTGGTTCCCGTCGTCTTTCCGAAATTAGCCGCCCCGGTAATGGCCGCAGCGTCACAGGCGCGGCTTAGTCTCGTACGGTCTAGAAACCACAGTCCCATGTCCAAGCCCATTCCACAGAGTAAAAAAACCGTGGAAAAACTCACCAGGAAGAATACAAAGGTTTGTGCCTTTGATTGGGGCGGTTTTAAACGCATAGCAACCCTTTCAGTGCATTTCGCTTGCCAAAATTTTACAGAAATCATGAAGCTCACAGTTAAAAGAGGGCGATATCGTAGAGAATGGGGGGCGTAACCACCCCGACAAGTGCGCCAATCGGTGTCACAAAACGATTCGTACAGAAAACCTCCATGACTGTCATGACTTGGTTGTCAGGATCCAGAGTCGTTACATCAATCGGAAGATTCCGTCCTGGCAATTGCCAGGGCATATTCGTTGCAACCGAGCCATCGAGAATGCGGCTTTTGTTTTTCAGAGCATCCCCTCCTCCATAAATCAATCCGGTCGATAGACAGCTATTGTCCAGATCTGAGGGGTTGACCAAGATGAAATTGGTATTCCCTCCCGTCACATGAGTCATCACTTGGGTGATAATGGCGCCTGAAAGATTATTGGTGAGATTAATCCTTGGTTTGGCGACGTTCACTGCCGCCTGCAATCCTCTTTGCAGGGGCTGGATCAATTGACGTGCGCCGGAGTTAGCGCCTTCACGTGCGGCCATCGCGAGAACCATCGAATTGCCAATCATGAACCCGTAATCAAACACGCCACACATCAGTGTCAGGAAAATGGGCAGAACAAATGCGAACTCGACAAAGGCCTGACTGCGCGATTTGGCGCGCCCCCGACGCACGTGGTCAAAGAAATTTAATTTCATGGCAGCTCCGAAGCATAATAATTGGTATAGGTCACGAAGGCGTTGGACGGCTCATTGAGGAAGATGCCAGAGAGCACCAGGGTGTAGATTCCATTTGTTTTGAGCAGACTCGCCACTGGGGTAATCAAGGTGATCTCTTTAGTGACAACAACCTTGACGAAATCCCCGGCCATGCCGGGCCCAGCATTGGGACTGCTTTCGGTCGCGGAGTTGGTGCCGGGCCAGCTGTAGACCTTGACGTAATCCTTCAATTGTTGCCGGGTAAACTGCAGGGAGCAGTTATTACTGAAGGTATTGCGTATGCTTTCGTATCGGGAAATCCATTGGCCCACCGCGTAGGTGCTGTTTATCGGGCAATCAGTCGACTCTTGCCCCGGCGTGGTGGGGACCGAGGGAGTGCTGAGCACCATTCCAGGCGTCGCAAAACGACCGGCCGTGTTCAAGGCATAGCGCAGTGAGTGTTCGTAAAAATAGAACTGGGCATAATCCACCGTGGCCAGCAGGAGCATAAAAAAGGGCCAGGCGATGAGGGCGAATTCCACCGTACTTTGCGCGCGTCCACTCCGCTGCCCACCCCACCTTTTCAGGAACACACGCCTCATAGAAATTACCTCAGCCGCCCACAGGAGCGTTTTGTAGATTTTCCACCAACTGCATGCCCGCCGGTCCCAGAATCACGATGAACATGGAAGGGAATATAAAGATAACGAGCGGAATCATGATTTTTACAGGAGTTTTCATCGCTTTCTCCTCCGCGCGCTGCCGCCGCTTGATACGCATGGCATTGGCTTGAATCCGAATCACTTCCACGAGACTGCCGCCCAAACGGGAAATGTAGGTGACCGCCGTCAGGAATGACTTCAGATCGTCGACATCAACGCGCTGTCCTAGATCGAGCAGAGCCTCATTGCGACCTTTGCCCAAACGTATTTCCCGCAACGTCAAATTCAATTCGTCTGTCAGAGGTCCGCGTGTTTTCTCGGCGACAATGGCCATGGCACCGTCCAGCGCCATTCCTGCTTCGACGCTGATCGAAATGAGATCCAGCGTAAAGGGCAGTGCTTTTTGAATCTCATGCTTGCGCTTCTTGGCTTTTCCCTGAATGAAGCCCATCGGCATGCGATAACCCAGCACCGCGGCGATGAGGATGATCATGTAATCCTGTGAAGTCCGTTCCACTTTGACGGCCGTCAGAAAGTAAAAGAAGGATGGCAGGGTGATCAGCAGCATGTAGGACAGCGTCGTGATCTGAACCGGGGAAACCTTGCCGGTCATGCCGGCCGAAGCAATGTCCTTTCGGCAGGATTCCAAGGCGGTGGCTGGTGTTATGCCGGAAAATACCTTCGAAAGTTTGTCCGCCAACGGCAGAACCACGCGGACGATGAAGCTTTTATTCATCTCATCCGCGTCGCGCAGGGATTGCTTGTCACTACCGGCCGCCTGCAAACCTTCGAGACGCTTGCCGATGGAGGGTGCTTCAACAGGTTTTAACCCGTTGGCAAGCATGATCAAAGCCACGAAAAAAAGCAGGCATCCTGCTAGAATCATCAATGGCATGGCTTAATCCTTGTCGTGGTTCATGACAAATATGTTCATTTTCTTACACTTCGATATCACAAATCTTGTAGATGACAAAGCATCCGAGCAATTCCATAAAGATGCCAATGCCAAGCATCAGGGGGCCCGCCATGCCGGTTTCGGGAGTAATCGTCCAAAGGCGAGCCATGTACTTGTAATTCATCATTGTAATGACTGTGCCGAGACCTACTGGAAGCAAGCCCACAATGGCTCCGGAAAGCTTTCCCTGTGTGGTCAAGACTTTGATCTGTCCTTGAATTTGGATGCGTTGCCGGATCATGGCGGCGACCTGTTCCATGATATCAGCAAGATTGCCGCCAACTTGACGCTGAATGGAAAAAGCACTCATGACGATTTTCAAATCCTCACTCGGAATGCGTTGGAGCATGTTATCGAAGGCCTGCTCCACGGGCACCCCCAGATTGGTTTCTTTCAGCAACTGGCGAAATTCCATCCCAATCGGATTTGGTGACTCGCGCGAGGCGATGTCGACGCCCTGCAAGAAGGTCTGGCCTGCTCGCAAGGAATTGGTGATCAGGACGAGAAATTCGGAGAGTTGGAGGACAAACTTATTGATGCGCATGCTGCGTTTGAGCGCGAGGAAAGGAATGTGCAAAATCGAGACCACGGCGGCAACGCCCAGGGCCATGGCAAAGTTGGCCGTCAAAAACTGAACGATGCCAAATGCGACCACCACTAGGAGGACTCGCAACATGAGGAACTCGCCCACCTTCATCGGCACATCGGATTGCGCCAGTGTGCGGTCGAGCTTTTCAATGTAAACCTGCCCTGTGATGGTGCCGAAAAACTTGCGGTAGTCGAACGAAGGTTTTGCCCGCGGCTTGTCAATTTCTCCAAGTTCTCCCATCAGCCCCTGCTGCGCTTCCTGGGTCAGGTTCTTCAGCTTTTCCTTGAGATCCAAGGCGGGCGCCGATTGCTTCTGGATATGCGCCAGCGCAGCCATCACCCCGGCGCCAACGAAACAGAAAGCCAGTAATACGGTTGTTAACAGGGACATAAGTATCAGGCGTAGTCGGGGTTATTGTGGTGGAGAACACTCTGGTAAATTTCGATCGGAATATTGAGATCGTTTGACTCAAACCGCTTGTGGCACTTGGGTACAATACCAAGTCCTTTGGTCACGCCGATCAGCTTGCCTTCGGAGTTCACCCCTGTTTGCTCGTATTTGAAGATATCCTGCAATGTCACCACATTGCCTTCCATGCCCTGAATTTCGGTAATGTAGACGCATTTACGGCTGCCATCGGAGAGTCGACTGATCTGTGCAATGAGGTGTACGGCGGCTGCAATTTGCTGGCGGATCGCCTGCTGTGGCAGATCCATACCGGACATCATGACGAGAGTTTCCAGCCGGGAAATGGCATCGCGCGGGGAGTTCGCATGCGTCGTGGTAAGAGAACCGTCGTGGCCGGTGTTCATCGCCTGGATCATGTCGAGCGCTTCACCTCCACGACACTCACCAATGACGATACGGTCAGGCCGCATACGCAGACTGTTTTTCACCAAGTCTCGAATGGTGACCTCACCCTTGCCTTCGATGTTCTTCGGCTTGCTCTCCAGACGTACAACGTGGTCCTGCTGCAGATTCAGTTCCGCCGCGTCCTCGATGGTGACGATACGTTCGCCGTCGGGAATAAAGGAGGAGAGCGCGTTGAGCATGGTGGTTTTGCCGGAACCGGTGCCACCTGAAATGACGATGTTCAACGTACAGTGGACGCAGGCCTTGAGGAACATGGCCATGCTCTGTGAGAGTGCCTTGAACTCAATGAGCTTCTCCATTGTCAACGGCGATTTGCTGAACTTACGGATGGTAATGGTCGGCCCGTTGAGTGCGAGGGGAGGAATAATGACATTCACGCGAGAGCCATCGGGAAGCCGGGCGTCGCACAGGGGACTTGATTCATCCACGCGGCGGCCCAAGGGGGAGAGAATCTTATCGATAACGCGGCGGCAACTTTCCACGTCCACAAACTTGACCGGGGAAAGAATCAAGCGTCCTTTTTGTTCGATGTAAATCGTGTGGTGACCGTTCACCATGATTTCAGTCACGGTGTCATCCTTGAGCAGATTTTCCAGCGGGCCGAACCCAACCATTTCATCAATGATGTCGCCCAGCAATTTGACGCGCAGTTGGCGCCCGATCGGAACCTTGTCGGCGGTCAAACGCTCATCCACCAATTGCTCGATGCGTGCCTTGAGCGCATTCTCATTTCCGCGCTCCAGCAACTTGGGGTCGATGGCTTGTACTAGATAGGGCAGCAGTTGCTTCTTGAACTGCATGATGAATTCCTGCGCGGCATCGGGCTGCGCCTTTTGCGTACCGGCAGCTGCCACGTGGGGCGCTGGTGCCGTGGGGACGGCCGGATTTGCAGGTGCCGGAGCTGGCGCGGTCGGGACTGTACCCGCACCCGATGGTGGCCGCATTGGCGGTATGCCCGCGCCGGGAGGACGCGGTGGAATGCCTGCGCCAAGTGGCCGTGGGGGAATGCCTCCGGGCCGGGGAATCATTCCGGGCGGGCCGGGTGGTCGGTTGAAGTTGGGAATGTTGGACATGCGTTCAATTCACCTGCATTTTTTGTACCGCAAAATCATCTATCACTCAAGCGCCGCCTGAGGGAAAAACACCACCATCATCACTACCGATGGCCATCTGGAAACGTCATCCCGCTCGCGGGAAATGCGTCTTATCGATGCCCAATGTTTAGCTTCTGCGAAAGTTTGGCTCCCAGCCCCTTGGTCGCACGCTGGACTTTGGCGCTATCCGGGTCGGGAGCGCGTTCCTGCCAGCGGTTGTAGGAAAGCTCTGCCAGCTTGGCCAGCACCACGGCAACCGGATGATGGGATTCGGAGACCACAATGGGCGAGCCACTGTTGATTGAGTAGGTGACGGGAGCGGCGTTGCAGGGCAGATAAGCTGTCACAGGATGTTCGAGCAGCGATTCAATTTCGCTTTCGGAAATCTCTGCCCCCACTTCTGCTTCGTTGACGAGCACCTTGATCTTTTGATTGGGAATACCGCGATCGTTCTTGAGGTACTTGATGAAGCGTTGAGCGCCGAGGAGTCGTGCCACATCGCGCGAGGTCAGGAAGAAAATGATATCACTGCTGTCGACTGCCGCAATCGTTGGTCCGGACGCGGAAAGGCCGGTATCCACCACAATGTACTGGCTGAGCGAACGCATGGCATTCATCATTGCCAGTGCCACGTTGTAATCGAAAGCGGAGGGGTCGAAATCCTGATTAGGGCAGGCCAGGTAGCGGAATCCGAGCCGGGGATGGGGCGCTAGCAGATTTTGCAGCAACTCGGCATCCAGATTACCACCCGCTGCGACGGCATCCATGATATTGTTCCGCGGCACGTCGTCGAGCATCACGGCAAAGTCGCCTGGATTCAGACTGAAATCGAGCAGGGAAACGCTATCACTGTGTTTGGCAATGCCGGCCGCGAGATTGGTCGCGATGACGGATTTACCAACACCTCCGCGAGCCGAAACCACGCTGACCACAAAAGCTTCGCCCACCATCGCGCTCGACGCGGCTTTGTTCGCGTCAAAAAGAACTTGGGCTCGGCCCGCTGCGGATTTGATGACTTTCGCCACCTCTTGCTGGGGCACTTGCCCCATGATCACATCACGCAATTCGAGCTGGAGTAAATTCTGCCAGACCTGGCCGCCTTCGTTTCCCTCCAAAGCGGGTACGATGTAAACGTCTGGGGACTTGGCTTTAATCTGATTGATGAAATCAAATCCGTTGATGTCGCCCAAGTTCAGCCGGACGATCAAAAGCCGGGGATGCCCCTGCAGGATAGTGGCCACCGCAAACGCGCCTTCGCGTCCTGTCTGCGTTTCGCTGACAAGATTCAGTTCAGGATTTGCGGCAATTGCCGCGCGGATAACCGATGCACGATCAACATCATCATGCACTAGGAAAACGTCTATCATTGGTCACGGCAGGGTAGGTGGAATCTCAGTTGGGTTCGTTCCCCCATTGTTTACCCTGGGTGGGGCCGTGTCAATCTTCGGTTCGGCCGGAGCCGGAGCCACTGCCTGGGCGGACGGTGGAGGTGTCACCGGCGCAGGAGCCGGGGGGGGCGTGGGCTGGGGAACATCCGCCGTGTCTTTCACGGGAATTTTGGCCACTTCTGCGGGAGGAGGAGGGGCCAGATCGGGTGTTTGGAAAAGAGGAACTGGTACCGGTTTAGCCACTTCGGTCTCTGTCGGGATGACCACCGGGGGCTGCGGTGCAGGCTTGGGTGCGTCCGTCGAAATTTTGGGCTGGGAAAGCGTATCAGAACGCAAATCCACGCGCCGCGCGTCGTAGCGTACCGGCTTGGTTGTCGGGATCAGCTTTTGCTGCTCCATCAAGTCCTGAACCTCGGGCAGGTTCGGCTTGGGCATGAGTTTGGCTGGTGAACCATTCAGACGGACAATTTCCGGCGTAAAGGTCAGCACCATTTCACTGGCTGAGCTGGTTTTGTTTGTGGAATCAAAGAGAAACCCAAAAATCGGAATCTTATTGAAGCCGGGGACCGATTTGATCGTCTTCTGCAACTGATCATCCATGATGCCGCCAATGACGAGACTTTGACCATCTCGCATTTGGGCGCGAGCCATGCTTTCCTTTTCTGTGGTGTCAGGCGCCGTGACCGATGAACTGATCGTTCTCATCTGTACAAGTGCCGAAACATTCACAAATACACACATCCCTATCAACCCGTTCTCATCCACATACTTCATCGATTCATCGATGAGGGCGGGCTGCCCCTGCTGACCAATGGATCGGTTGAGTTGAAAATATTTGGAGAGGGTGGGAAATTCAGATCTTCCATCCGAACGGGTAATACTCAGTCGCTCGCCCGCTTGCTGGCTGGCTCGCTCGTAGTTAAGGGGAACGACGAGAATCCTCAAACCTACTTCAACAAAACCAGTCGTCGTCGTTACATTGCCATTATCGTCCGTGCTAAACGCGGCCAGATAGGGAATCCGCTGTCCGCGAAAAAGAGAGCCGGGCTGTCCGTTGGAAAGCAGCGTGTCAATCGATTGGACCTGCTTGATAAAATCATTATTTTCACCGAGATTAATGGCGAATTGCACATCGGTCTGCAACGCCATCAGAACGTCCTGCATCGCGAACGGTTTATTGGAGAGCTGATAAGTCAACCCGCCGCCCACCGCCGGAAAGGAGGCTGTATTGGTGCCGGAAAACCAATTAATACCTGTGTTCTTGAGCTTGTTTAGGTCAACCGTCAAGACGCGTGTCTTCAGCCGCACTTGAATGGGGTCTTTGACCGTTATCATCGATACGACGAAAGGGCAAAAGGTACGGGCGACGCGAATCGCCTTAGCCTCCTCCAAATCGTCCTTGAGCTCACCAAATAAGAAGATTTTCTCCGGAACTGCCTTGTCCTGGCTGGTATTGACCGTTTCCAAGGTACCTTCAATCGGAGCCTTGCTAACAGGCCCGTCATCCTTTGGCAAATCCGTGGTATTGGTCGTGAGCCGGGTCTGATTATCCGTCACCGAGGTGCTCAAGGCAGGCTTGCCCACCACGCGGGTAAAAACGCTGGAGGTTCGTTCCTGCGGTTGGGCAAATTTGACGCGAACCGTGAGCCCCTTCACTTGCGAGATGCGCAGAATGTTGTTGGCAATGATCCGTTCGTCCTCGCTCTCCTCGGATTGGACAACGTAATTGCCCACTTCCGCTTTGATGACAACATAGGGAGTGAATTGCTTGACGATACGCACCGCGTCGTCCAGCTCCTCTTGCGTGGAAACCGTACCTCCCAGCGTCGCCTCATCCCGTGAGAATTTAATCGTCAGGAGCTTGTAGCCACGCGTGGTAAATGCATTTTGAATCTCCATCAAATCGGCGCCACGATTTTCAAATGTGGAGATGTAATAACGATAGATCTCGCCCTTGCTAAATACCGTCAATGTTGTCCGCGTTCCATTCGATGAGATCGGCAGCGCCTCCAACAATAACTCCTTGTCCGTCGGCTGCAGGACGCGCACGACGCCGGGGACGGAAAGATTAAAATCCTCCACGCGGTTTTTAAAGCTGAGATACTTGCTTTCAGGAATGTTAATGTAAATGCGCTGCGGCATCGGGCTGACTTTGATCTGATAGATCCGCGTCTCATTACCCATACGGACGGTAATGGAGGACTCTCCGACGGCACCACCGGAGACCGAGATCTGATTTTCCATTCCCCTCACCCGATCCACGCTCACCACATCCGGATTGGAAGAGGTCACATCCTCTACAGCCTTGTTGAGGTAGATAATCTTGCTTTCAGATACGTAAATATCGAGCTTCTGCGTCGTTCCCTCGGATGAAACCGGCGCAGCAAACACCGATACTACGGCAAGAGAAAAGGCCAGCATCATGGCCGACAGGATTCTCATGAACTTATTTTGCATTGGAATTGCTCCCTCCGGCTTGTTCGGACGATTGCCTGATCTCATTGCCAATTTCCGCCGCTGTTTGCATGGAGCGATTGGCCCGGCGTTGAGCGGAAGCATCATCGTCTAAAAATTCCATGGAACTAAAGCCCTTCGTACGCCATTGCACCTTATCGTCGCGATTGCGCAGGATAAGCCGGTAAACGCCCATATCACTCATCTGCACGAGCATTTCCGCCTGATCTGGCGTGACTTCGAAAGTCACCATTTCGCCCCCTGGACGAACCTTGAGCGAACGCGTCTGGTCAGTGCGATAATCATCCGGGCCAGGCGCATACAAAACCTTCACATTCTGTAGAACGATGACAGTGCGAGAGAGCTGCTCCTTGCCTTCCTGCTTGGCCGTCAATTTATAGGTCAACAGAATATCCACCAAGTCACCATCCGTCACGAAACCACCCGTCACATTGCGTGCCCCTTCGATGGGCAGCGAGACGGCGCGCATTCCCGGCGTAAGCTTCACCGACATGCGCTGAACCAGCTTGGAGACGTTGTTCGGCATCATCGGTTCACCGATCTCAATATTGGTCACCGCATATTGCCCAACAACTTCCTCGGGCCGCGTATAGGCCGCCAGCAGGAGTGTCTCTGGCGTATCCTTTGTTTCCAACATCGGGGCCTCAATTTTGTCGCCAGATTTGATTTGCACCTTGGCGTAGACCACTGCGCGCTTCTTTTCCTTATCGACAACCAATACCTGCCCTGGCTTGGAACTCTCAAACTCCTTGCGCAAGCGAGCCTCTTGAGCCGCCATGTCAGCCCGTCGTTGCGCCTCCATATTTTGGAATTCGCGGTAAACGATATAAAATGCAATCAAGCCGAGAACTACCGCACCAAGGAGGAGTGGATTAAATGGCTTTTTCTTCATTGAGAGGTCGCAGTAGGCTTATTTTTACAGGGTACAGCTCATTTTCACACGTTCTTGTATAAAAAGGACTCGTGAGCGTCAACTCTTTTCTCCACGTGATTCACGTTGCCACAAGAACTTGCAAATACTGACACCCCCGACTGTTATCAGCAGCTTCGTTTAAGCAAATGACATTCCAATCCATGGGAACCACAACGTAATCTTAATCCTGCCCTCGTCGAAAGTAACGTAAACTTCTCATGCATAATGCATCACATACATTAAGCATTTACACTCACCGTCGTAGGACTCACGTTTTATGTCTTATTCGAAAACATTGGCTTATTAAAATCACGACACCAATAATAGTTAAGAGAGGGAGTTTGATCATGACAAAAAAATCTCCGAAATAAAAACCTGTTAATAGGCAAATGATCCATACGCGTTCCAGATGAGTGCCGTGGGATCGATTCCACCACCACACCAGCGCCGGGTAGAGAATCACGGCATCGTACTGGCAAAAGCGCGGAGTCAGCCACACCCATCCCCCCAAAGCCAGATAAAAAGCAGTTTCTGCGGCAGCGATTCCGCCTTGCCTCCATAATCGGCCCAGCGTCGCTAGCCAACAAGCAATGAGCAGTAACCAGGAGACTACACGAACGACCTCGACGCTGCGCGGCCAAGGTCGCCACCAGTCAAACGCATTCAGCCAGGAATGCATCTGACCTTGCAGCTTGGTGGAATCCCGCACGTGGGCGATCACGTCCAGCCATTGCTTCCACAAGTCAGCTCCTCCGGCGCAGCCAAGCACCGCCCAAAAAAGCAGTCCCAACGCCAAACCGGCACGTGCGCGATGGGAGCCAAAGAGTATCAACCAAAGCCAGACTCCTGCAAAAAGCTGGGGTTTGAATGCCCCAGCGGCAAGGAGCAGACCGCATAGCCCCTCGCGGCGCGCCTTCCAGGCGAGAAATCCCAACCAGATCGCCGCCAAGGCAATCATCCCATTCTGCCCGTATAAGAGGCAGCGCACCGTGGGGATGGCCGCCACAAAGAGCCAGACAGCATCCAGCGCTTCGTCACGATCCAGCAGACAATGGCGAGCGATCGACCATGCCAGGCCAACTCCCAAGGCCATCATCGCCAGCAAGTAGAGACTTGCAACCAGTGGGTAGGGCATCCATGGGAGCGGTATCGCAATCCACGGGACGAACGGGGGATAGAGAAAGGGATAACTGTCGGCTTCCTTTGGCAAACCAAAGAGCGCATTCACTCGCGAGGAAAAAAGCGTTTCATCATAAATACGCCCAATCTCCCCTGCTGCCGCCAATTGGCCCGCCACGTAAAATTGACTGAAATCCGGTGCCAGCCCATTGCCAAAACGATCAATCCCCTGAGTGGACGTGAGCCGCAACCAGGCAAAGAGCACGAGGAAAACAAGCACCACAGAAGCGCCAAAGCGCCGGATGCGACCATGCCAGCCATCAGCCCCAAGTCCTAAAATCATACCGCGCTCCATGAAAGCCGATCGAAAGCGGCACGGCATTTGCAATGTCTTCTCGCAAAAGCCCTCCGGGCATGGTATTCAGTTATGAGCAACACATTCATCGGTAGAACGGAGTATTTGCGCCGCGGTGATAATTTCAATTTGTCAGATAAAAGACCAGAGTTAATCTCGGATTCGGAACCTTCCCCTCCCATGACGCCCAGCAAGCACCTCGTCGGCGTAATTGACGACGAACGCAACATTCAGACCACCCTTTCCTCCATTCTGGAGCGTCGCGGCTATCAGGCCCTCGCCGCTTATACCGGCCAGCAGGGGTTGCAAATGGTGGCGGAGCATCGTCCGCAAGTGGTCCTGCTCGATCTCGGACTGCCTGATGGTGAAGGACTCGATTTCCTCAAACAGATCCGCCAGCAGAATCCGCAACTGCCCATCATCGTCGTCACCGCACACGACTCCCTCAACAACGCCATCGAGTCGATCAAGATGGGCGCATTCCATTTCATCAGCAAACCGTATGTTCCCGAGGAACTCCTCAGCCTCGTCAAGCAGGCCATTGAGCAGCAATCCCTGCGTGCGGAAACCGAGCAACTGCGCGAAGAGACAACGCGGTTGAAGAAAAAGATCCAGCGTGTGGAGGCCAGCATGGCCCCTGTTTTCAAGAACCAGCGCATGGTCGCGCTTTCCGAACTCGTCGAACAGGTTGCTCCCACGGATGCGAACGTTCTCATCGTCGGCGAAAGCGGTGTCGGCAAGGAAGTCTTTGCCAACAGCCTGCACGAACGTAGCGCCCGTGCGAGCGGCCCACTGATCAAGCTCAACTGTGCCGCTTTCCCGGAGCACATGATCGAAGGCGAACTCTTCGGTTACAAGAAGGGCGCATTCACCGGAGCGCTTCAGGATTTTCCCGGCATCTTCAGCTCCTCCTCCGGCGGCACGCTCTTTTTGGATGAAATTTCCGAGATGCCGATCGAACTGCAAACCCGCCTGCTGCGCGTTTTGCAGGAGCATGAATACCGCCCTCTCGGGAGCACACAGACGCTGAAGGCTGATTTTCGATTGATCGCGGCCAGTAACCGACGCCCCGACATCGCCATCCGCGAAGGCAAACTGCGCGAGGATCTGTTTTACCGCCTCAATACCTTCACCTTCACCATTCCTCCGCTGCGCGAACGCATGGATGATATTCCCGCACTGGCAGAACTGTTCCTGCGCCGCTTTGAGGAACGCATGGGCAAACCACCCCTCACCATTCTGCCGGAGACTTACGAGATCCTGCTGAACTATCCCTGGCCCGGTAATGTGCGAGAGCTCCAGAACATGATCGAGCGCGCCGTGGTGCTTGCTCGCGATGGACGGATCACCCCTTCCAATCTCCCTCCCGAGATGACCGACCCGCAACCGATCGCCAGCTATTCCCCCTCGCCTGCCGGAGGCTATCCACCCGCGGCAACCTCTCCCGGTGGCAGTCCGCTGGAAACCAGTCAACCGCTCAATCTCGCCGGTCGCGAAAAGGCCGCCCTCATCGCCGCTCTTGCCCAGTGTAATGGTAACAAGAAAAAAGCCGCGCAGCTGCTCGGCATTCATCGACCGACGCTCTACACGAAAATGCGGAAGTTCGGCCTGCCGATTTAGCCAGCGTGACGCTGGACCCAGTAGCTGATTTGCTGCGCAAATCGCCAAAAATAGTACAGGTTTAAGTCTCAGTAAAGGCAATCACCCTGCCTCTTTCGTCATTCTGCTTAATAGATTCAAATGGTAGTCCATTGAGGGGACGTTTCTTTCGCTGCATAGTCAGCAATAGAAACAGGAAAGGATTGCCCCTACATGAAACTACCAGCACCCCGCCTTACCTCCTTATCGTCCCTCGTGGCTGCACTCGCCTGCAGTCTGGCGTTCACAGCCCATGCCGATTTTTCGACCGGGTTCGAAACGACCAATGGAGCCTACACCGCAGGTTCGCCCATCGCAGGGGTTGATGACAATGGATTGACCGGCACCAATGCATGGTCTTTCTTTGGCGGCGGCAGTTCCTCCAACGTCACCATTACCAACGTTGGAGCGATCAGCGGGGCTCAGTCTCTCTCGCTTGCGAATGTCGGATCTTCTGTCGGCGCAACGGTTAACCTCGCTGGAGCCGTCGACTATACTCAAAAATTTACGGTCAGCTTCAGCTTTACCGCATTGGATGCCATCGGAGCCGCGCCTTTATTCTTCCAATTGGGGAGCAATAGCTACGGAAATACCCAGCCCAACTGGTTGCGGGGTTATATTGGAGCGGGAACCAGCTCGAGCTTGTACCTATTTCAAGACTCCACAACCAACGGCACATCGGTGAATGCCGGAACTAAAATCAGCTATGATGGCAGCCCCGTCGGTACCTACGCGGCCTTGGCAAATGATCAGTCCTATACGTTGAGCCTGACCATCGACCCCACGACCCATACCTATACGGACGCCACGCTCAACGGCACCAGCATTCTCAATTCCCTCCTCGCTGTTTCAAACGGGGAAATCCCCTACATCAGCGGCAATTTGACAAATGCCACCTATCTGTTTTTTGTCTCGGGCAGCAGTTCCACCGGCAGCAATATCCTGATCGATAACTTCTCCATCGCCAATGTGCCGGAACCGGCTTCCCTGACACTGGTTTTGGTAAGTGGATTCGCCTGGGCCGCTTTTATGCGCCGCCGCGCGACACCTTCGTTCTAAATGCCGCACCCGAAAATCGGACGTTTAACAGCTTAAATCAATACTCCATTGCCTGCCAGTTTCCTTCGCAGCATCGTTAGTGATAGGAACTACAAAGGAATGCTCTCATGAAATCCGCCGTCTTCACTGGTTCTCGCACCCACACTGTCCGCCACCTGACCACCACCCTGTTTCTGATGCTGAGCCTTACGGTGGTGGCACATGCCGACTTCTCGACTGGATTCGAAACCACCAGTGGTTCCTACACGGCGGGTTCACCGGTCTCGGGAGTACATGACACCGGGCTCCCCGGCACCGCCTCGTGGAGTACTCTCTTCGGCTCCACCAGCGCCATTACCGTCACCAACACGCCAGCCAACGTCAAAAGTGGCACTCAAGCCCTCCATGTGGTGGATGCCGATACGAGTGCCTACGGCGTTTCCTACAATCTCACGGGAGCAGTGAATTATTCGAGTGCGTTCACCCTTCACTTCAGCCTGAATGTTTCCAGCGTGGGCCTTGCGCCCACGGCGACTGCCGGTACCCCGATCCAATTCTATCTGGGTGACAATTCCACCAGCGCTGGAACCAAGGCTTACTGGACAAGCGGCTATGTCTCGTCCGGCGGAGTTCTCTATCTTTATGTCGCTTCGAGCACCAACGGATCCAGCGTTACGGGCGTCAATCTGGGCGCGTATACGACCTATTCCGCGTATGGCCAATATATCGATTTTGATATCACCATCGATCCCACCACACACAAGTACACCAATCTGACTTTGACCGGAGCCTCCTCGGGTTCTGTGGATAAAACCACGACGCTCCTAGCCAGCGCCAGTGGCGGGGAAATCCCCTGGCTCAACAATACTCAAGGCACGCCCTCTTCCACTTTCGTCCTGGCCGCTGGCGGTGGTGGCGCGTCCGTCTTCGATATCGATAATCTTTCGATTAGCAACGTGCCCGAACCGACCACGATCGCGCTGGCTGCGTTTGGCACCATGATCCTGCTTGGCCGTCACCGGAGTCGCTTTCGCCACAGGATTTAAGTTCTCCCGCATGACATCGGGTGCTAAAAGGGTGGACCACGCACTTCACTTCCCGTGGTAAGTTCACCCCGTTGCCCGGTTACCTCATGCGTTCCACCCTGCTTCTTTCCGCTGTCAGCGTTCTTTTCGCACTGAATCCGCTCGCGCGTGGTGAGACACCTCCTTACAGCCTCGCCGCCAATGACCAGTGGAAGGCGGCCGATCAGGCCGATCTGGAAATCAAAGCGGGTTCGGCACTCGATCTGAGTGTCCTGTTTGGCCCCACGATTGAAGCGGGCCGTGATGGCTTTGTTTTGATCAACGATAAAGGCGAACTCGCCTTCACGAAGAAACCGGACCAGCCGCTACGCTTCCTCTGCTCGGGTGGACTTCCCATCTTTCCGTCCGCGACACCTGAGGAAATCGAACGATTGGCTGAGCAACTGAAACGTTCCGGCTACAACATGTCCCGCGCCCATTTTCTGGATCTGTACCTCATGCAGGGCAGCACGAAAGATCTGGAATTCAACCCGGACCGTCTCGACCGTTGGGATCGCTGGAGTGCCGCGCTCAAGAAGCGCGGCGTCTATCTCTACCTCGACGCCTCCACCTCGTGGGCGTCCTTCTACGCCGTGGAAAATCCATGGAGCCAGGAAGCCCATGACAAACACTTGAAAAGCCGCGTCTACTACGACGAGTCCGCGCGCACGCACTGGAAGGAAGGCGTTCGCCGTCTCTTCACCCATGTGAATCCTTACACTGGCATCGCACTCAAGGACGAGCCTCAAGTCGCCATCGTGCAACTCCGCAATGAAGCGGGACTCAACTTCCTGATGAATCTCTCGAAGGAACGTGATCCAGCAATCGTCGTCCCGTTTCGTCAGTGGCTCGCAAAACGCTACGGCACGACAGAAAAACTCGCTGCCGCATGGGGCGCCCTTCCTGCCGGTCAAACCCTCGAGACAGTCGAATTACCGCCGCTGAACGGCAAAGGCCGCGCCACGCAGGATCTGCAGTGGTTCTTCGTCGACATCGAACGGGAGACGTTTCTGTGGATGGCGAAAACCATCCGCGAGCTGGGAGTGAAAGTGCCGCTGCTCGATTTCAATATCGGCGCGTCGATCCAGACCTCGCTGGCTCGCGATGTTGCCCCCATGGCCGATACACACGCCTACCACGATCATCCCAACGGCTGGATCAATCCCGGTTCAGCCATCACCGGCGAGAGCGCCTTTTCGACCGCACTGGGATTCTATCGCTGGATCGCGAGCGCGCGGCAATGGGGACGTCCCTTCGTCTGCTCGGAATGGGGGCAGGTCTTCTGGAATCGGTGGCGGCACGAAAGTGGCCTGACGATTCCGGTCTACGCCGCCTTGCAAAATTGGCAGATGCAGGCGCAGCATGCCGACGCGATTCATTTCGACTCCAACGCGCCGATCAAACCCTTCTGGATCTTCAACGATCCGCCATTGAAAGCCGCCGAAGTCATGTCCGCCCTGCTCTATCGCCGGGGTGATGTACGCCCTTCGCCGCATCGCGTCGAAATCGTACTCGAAGCCCACGCCACCCCGAAGAACACGCTCCTGCAGGACACGCCCTCATCCCAAATTGCCCGGCTCGCGCTCATTACCGGTCTCGGCGTCCGGGTCAATCCCTGGCCGGGAGCCGCGCCACGCGCGCTGTATCGCGCAGACTGGAGTCTCGCCCCCGAAGGCGGGGAAAGTGTCACCACCCGCGACGGCGTGCAGGAGGTCACAACCACGGAATCCGTTTCGAATCAAAATCTGAATGATGTAATCACAAAATTAAAATCACTCGGTATTCTCAGCGCCGACAATCGCACGAATCCGGACGCGGGTTTGTACGAGAGCGATACGAACCAGATTCTCCTCAACGAGAAACAGCGCCGCATTCTCGTCACCACGCCACTCAGCGCAGGCGGAACGCTACCGCCCGGAGAAACCGTTCAGATTGGCACCGCCACAGCTCGCAATCTCGGCACCAACCACGCCACGCTATTCATCGGTTCGTTGACCCGTCAACCGCTCGCGGAAAGCGATCGGCTCGTTCTCCTCATCGCCACGGATGCGGTGAATAGTGGCATGAGTTTCACCGATGCGTCCCGCCGCAAACTCGCGGCCATCGGCACCGCCCCTGTGCTCTCGCAGGTCGCTCGCGTACAGTTTCAATTACGGCATCAGCGGCCCGCGTCCTTGAAGCTCTGGGCGCTCGCCGCCAGTGGAGAACGGCGAGAGGAAATTCCCCTGAGCGTCGACAAGGATGGCATCACCGCGATCATTGATACAGGCAAGCTGGCGCACGGTCCAACGCCCTATTTCGAAATCCAACAAGTGACCCGATAAATCACGACGATCCGGAAAGACGGCGACTCTTCCGTCCCGCACTCACAGGTCGCATGGCACGTAAAGTCTCCCCTTCATTCCAGAGACAGGGAATGCTGACGATTCGATGGATGTCGGGACCGCCTAGTTGAATGCGCTCAAGCTGACTGGAAAGAAGGTCCACGGCCAGATGCCCCAGATCCTCATAATGAATCAGCAACCCAGATTCGGGTCTCTCTGGCAGGCAATCAATTCGGCAGACACCAATGTCGCGCGGCGCCTCCATCTCATATTCCTTCAGCCAATCCAGAGGATAATTTCCATTGCCGATAATCACATCCAACCGATGCCGCTTCACCCAATGATATAGCCCCGTGGGAGTGTAATCATCCCCATCCTCAAAAAGACTGAAGATCTTGATCTCGGGATGCTGCCGCTCCAAGAGGAGGCAGGCCGAAAAGACCTGCCAATGACGACTTGCCTCGTCAATCTTCGAGAGCGCCAAGCCGATTCGACGATAGCCCCGGGAGCGCAATTGCTCCAATAACATGGCCATATCCTGAGCCGGCAACCGGGTCACCCGCGATAACGTCGGAGACTTTATCTTGTCTTCGATTTCCACCGCCGCAAAGGCGGACCAGCCAGACTCCAATTCAAACAGGGCCGCCTGCCTCATCACCAGAGGACTGAAGAGCACGGCTCGAATGCCCCGAGATTTTAGCTGCTTGATCAACGTTCGCTGCCCCTCCTGACTCATCGGTAACCGGAAGCTTTCCACCTGATAACCCAGTTCCGCCGCACGCTGACGAACCCCTTCGTAAATCCCCACCAGCCAGGATCGGGCATCCTTCTGCGCAAGTGGTGTCGTAGCCAGAAACGCAAAGGTCTCACGGTAAGCAGGCTTGTGCGGCTGTCGGACAAAAGCTTGCGCCCGACAGAGAAGAGGATCGCGCACATAACCCAGATCCCGCGCGACCTGCTCCACATGCTGGCGGGTCGCGGGCTCCACATTTCCAAAACCGCGCAAAGCGCGGGAAACCGTCGCCACGCTCACCCCGGCGACCCTGGCGATCGATCGAAGATCCACTCTCATGTAACGGTTACATGTAGTATCAATCGCTACTTCTGGCAACCTTAAATAGCCTTGGATCATGAACGCAATACCTTCCAGACAAGCCAACAAAGCGCGCGGCTCCGGGTGGAAAATCGTGATCACCTGCCTCGGTCTTGGACTCTCAATCCTATCCTTGGCGCAGGCTCAGGTTGTCTTTACAGATGACTTCAATCGAGCCGACGGACCCGTGGGGAATGGTTGGACCGTCACCTCCTTGGGGAATGTATCCAGTGGCGGCGGCGGAACGGCCCCCACGGCCAATATCGTCAGTAATCAACTGGCCCTCGCACGTGCCGGGTGGGGCCCAGACGCCTCGATCGTCCTGTCGCACTCCTCCGCTTCCTTTGCGTCAGCCACGGCCAGCATTACCTTGCCTGCAGTCACGGGCGGCACGGCTGCCGGAGCTTACTCCAGCGCGTTACGTGTCTCCAATAGCGTCACGGGAGCCTTCATCCGGATCGAGCTCTTTGAGCTCAATACCAGCAACCAGTTTGCCATCCGCATCGCCAGTTCCGCCGATAGTTCCTGGCCCGGCTGGACTAAACATTATCCCACCACCGGCACGATTGCGAATCCGGGAACGCTTGCGGTCAACATCACCACCATCGATTCTGCCGGTGGGTTCACCGTCAGCATTCTCAATTCCGATAACACGTCCCTTCTGAATTGGAGCAGCACCAATACCGGGCTCGCCGGTAGCACTCTCGATACGGTTTCGCTGCTGGCCAACTGGACGGCATGGACCTCGCCCGCTGGAGCCACTCCCACCTTTGACTCCATCACACTTTCCTCCATCCCCGAGCCGTCTTCCGTAGCACTCCTAGGATTGTGCGCTTTCAGTGGGATCGCCACCGCTTGCGCACGCGCACGAATGGATCGACAACACTCATAACAGCCCTTTCCTTACCGATGTAGGAAGTGAAACCCACATGACATTCCCGCCTTGCAATGAACGCTGTCGTCAGCATCTCGCCTTCAGTCTGGCGGAGTTGCTGGCAACCGTCGCCATTCTGGCAGTCCTATCCGCTCTCCTATTTCCAGCGTTGGGCCGCGTGATGGAAAAGGGACGTCAGGCGGCCTGCCAATCCAATCTGCATCAACTCGGTCTGGGCCTCCTAGCCTATGCCCAGGATAACGAGGGGAAACTTCCGCAATCGCATCTCTCCACCTATCCCGGGTCCGGAACTTTCGCCAATGACATTCTTTTTCTCGTACAAGATGTGAATCCCTATCTCGGCATGCAAAAAAGCACGCCCCGATGGGGCCAGGCTTATCCCAATCCCAATGCCACGTGGAAATGTCCCGTCGATTCTGCCAAGGACGGCATTGGCTTCGAAGGGAAATGGCACGGCAGCAGTTACACCTACCAATGGCAATATGGCGGCACCCGAATTCTTGCGCCCATGACCTCCGGTTATGAGCGGTGGTATCCGAGCTGGACGTGGATTCTCAAACCCGTTCCGCTTTCCGAAGCTCCACTCCTCTGGGATTATTCACTCAATCACGAATCCTCCACTCATCGCAACGTACTGTTTGCAGACCTTCACCTCGAATATGTCAACGCCACTTGGACACAACCTCTCAAAAATCCATGAAGTACCTCGCCTCACTCCTTCTCTCCATCAGTTGGCTCACCACTGCAATAGTGTGCGCCGAAAACAGAGCCCCTGAGTTGATCCCAGTCTGGACGACCGGCGAGCCCATACCCGATACCTATCATGGACTCACCAGTACTGTGCAAGGCTCCGGCAACGCTTCCGTCGCCAATGGCCGGATGACTCTTTCCGGAGAAAGCAAGGATTCCCGCATCACGGTCAGTCACGACTTCAAAACCGCACCTTTTCCCAACACCGTGCATTGGAAATTCCGCCAAACGTCCGAATCCTTCACCGGACTGGTTACGGTTCGCATCGAGGACTCCGTTACGGGAGCCTACCTGCTACTCGCCCGGCTTTCAGCGGACTCTTATGCGTGGACGTACAACGACAATGCCACATGGGTTCCCTGGCGAAAATACTTTACCACAGCGATCGGCGAAGCGTGCGACACCACCCTCACCCTCTCCCAAATCACAGAGGATACGTATCAAATTTCGATCAATGGAAAATCCGTATCACCCGCTCTCAATTTCAAAAACCTGCGACTCATCGATCAAACCAGTCTGACCGTCCAAGCCAAGGGTGAATTGGAAATTCTCAGCGCCTTCGCTACAGCCGATTCCACCGGCAAGGCGACGGATCTCCATTCCCGCAAAATTGATATTTCCTTACTACCGGCCTCCACCCCCATCAAAAGCACCAATCCCAATGCCAACGGATACCAGATCGCTTATTTCGAACGCGGTTTTTCCGATGGCATGACTGATCCGGAACGACGCGACGAATTCATCGCGCGTTTACGTGAACTTCATGTCAGCTCATTACGATTTCCCGGCGGCACCTGGGCGTACTGGTACAACACCACTTCGCCCAAGTCCGTTCCCGCGCTGGCCCGACTCGAGAACGCGACAACGGTTGTGCCCTACTGGGTGAAAAATTTTAGCGAGTTCCGCTGGGCCAATGATGATTATTTCTTCGGAATCTGCAAGGAACTCAACGTCACCGCCATTTATCAGATCAATATTGCCACATGGTATGACGTCAAGACAGACCGGGCGGTGAAACTGGCTCTCTTTGACCGCAAACTTCGGCAGGGGCAACTCGCTGAACGCGTCGTGCAGACCAAAGATGACAAAGGCGTGGCGGTTGATCTCAAATCCGATCCCTCGGTCATCGATCCCAACGTGGATATATCGTTCATGAAAGACGCCACGGAAAACGCCGCCAAGCTGGCACGCATGGCGAAGTCCATGGGCGTTCCGGTACTCTGGGAATTTGGCAATGAAGACTACACCAAATTCACCCCCGAAACCTACGTCCGCCAATGCAAAGCCTTCTATCAGGCAATCCGCCAAGTAGACCCGCAAGCCCGCTTCGCGTTTTGCGGCGACAGCAACTCCTGGACTGATATGACGTGGCAACTGGGTGTTCTCGACCAGCTCCGTAAAAACGGCATGACCGATATGGCCGATGCCTCCGTCCACATGTACCTCACCGGTGGTGGCGGCGGACCGCGTGACACGGGAGCCAAGGCCTACGACGCCACACTCTACGCATGGAACCAGCTCAAGTCCATGCACAAGGGAACCCGTCGGCGTCTCGATGAAGCAGGACTGACGAATACCAACATCTCGCTCACCGAATTTAATGTGGTGCATGTGTTGAAAAACTACACCGGACTGCCGCTGGAACATTCGATGGGCCGCGCTCTTGGAGAAGCCGCCATCTGGCCGGACTTTATCACGCGCTTTAATCACATCGTCTTTCACGATCTCATTCGCAACGGCTACGGCCACGGCACCTGGTTCTGTCGAATGTACTATATTCCCGGCAATCCCGCCGGGTCACGCTACGTTCTGCCACTGGACGGAAAAGTCATGTCCGTAATGCACCGGCACGCCACTAATCAAATCCTGCAAAGCGACTCCACTCATGTCATCTCCCAGGGCAAAGACGCGGTGCTGCTTAGCCTCTCCAACATCCAGCCCTTCAGCGTTTCGTACACGCTCAGCCTGAAAAGCGATCGGGGGGTCGCCGTTCCGCCCGCAGGATGGCAAGTCCTCTCCGTCCCCGACCTGAGCAGTCCCGACTACACAGCCTACGAACTCCCAGTCCTGCTCAACTCCAACGTTATTACCGTGGAAGTACCCGCCTTCTCATTTACCTATCTCACACTTCCCTTCAAGAAGTAGATCAGAAAAGGACGGCACCGCCTTTACTGACGCTTGCGCCATTCGCGTGGCGAACAGCCCATGACGGTACGGAATGAGCGGTTGAAGCTCGAGAGCGAGGTGAACCCCACATCCATCGCCACATCCACGATTTTATCGCGCGTGGAATGCAGTCGCGTCGTCGCCATGCGAATGCGCAGCTCGGTCAGATATTCATGCGGCGATTTTCCGAGGGCCTTATGGAAAAGTCGCCGGAAATTTGTAATACTGCAATGACAACGCCGCGCCCATTCCGTCACCGATGTGCGCCGTCCATACGCCTGCATCATCAGATCCAGCGCGGGCGCAATCCGGCGCATCGCGGGCTCGGATCCCATCGGGCTGGATGAAACTCCACGCTTCGGCGCGAGCCGTTGCAACCGCGCCATCAGGCTCCAGATCATTCCCTTCACGGTGGCCTGATAGCCGGGACGTCGATGACGTAATTCCTCGACGATTTCCGGTAGCAAGGCTCCCAAGAGCGGATCACTCGCAGGAGAAATGAGATTATTAAATTTGCGCCCAGAAAGCCGATCCATCGCGAGACAATCCGCCTCCTTGCCGACCAGCTGCAGAAGCCGGATCGGGTCCACATACACCCACGCCCAATGGCTGGACGTCCCCGGCGCACTCCGCGCAAGATGCACCTCCGCCGGAGTGATCACCGACACATCGCCTGTGTGAAAAGGCAGCACCTTACTGCCGATGACAAAAATGCCGTCTCCCTTGTAACAGTAACCGAATTCAATGCATTCATGGGAATGCAAAAAAGTGATCGGCGCATCGCCCTGTTCGAAGTCTGCCCCACCACCCACTACGGGAAAATCAGGCGGCAATCCAATCGGACTATAGACCAAGCGATAAGGAGTTCGTGGTCGTTTTTGCACAGTTTATGGATTTTAATGCGAAGAAAACCTCATCAGCAACACTATAATGACCTCAATCGCCTCACTTCGATTGATCTCATGAAATTCAAATTCCTGCTTTTGACCGCACTTAGCGCCACCCTTTCTCTGGCTTCGGCCGGCGTCACCCCGCTGTCGGATAAGGTTGCTGCCGTGGTCCCGGACAAGCAGGCCAGCCAAACTCCCGATGCGGAGAAACTCACCGGCATGCTGGGTGAGCGCGTGCAGAACAGCGCGATCAATCGCCTGCTCCAAACCGTCGATCCCGACCGTCTTCTCGAGGGCTACCGCAAACGGCCGGGTCGTCAGGAATGGGACGGCGAGCATATCGGCAAATGGATTCACGCGGCCACGCTCGCGTGGGTTTACACGAGCAATGCGGAACTTCGCGCCAAGCTGGACAAGACCGTGGCGGAGCTCATCAAGTGCCAGCTCGAGGACGGTTATCTCGGCACCTACGAACCCGAAAAGCGGTGGACGAGTTGGGATGTGTGGTCGCACAAATACAACCTCATCGGCCTGCTCACCTACATCCGCTACACGGGCAATCTCGAAGCGCTCCCGGCCTGTCAAAAAATGGGCGATCTGCTTTGCAAGACGTTCGGCGAAGGGCCCGGTCAAAAGCGGGTCATCCAAGTGGGTGGCCACGCGGGCATGGCCTCGTCAAGCGTGCTGGAACCAATGGTCTGGCTCTATCGTCTGACTGGAGAGCCCCGTTACCGCACGTTCTGCGAGCAGATTCTTTCCTCATGGGAGCGCCCCGAAGGACCGCACATCGTTTCGCGATTGGTCGAAGGTCAGGGCGTGAACAAAGTCGGCAACGGCAAAGCCTACGAGATGCTCTCATGCCTCAACGGTATGCTGGAATGGTATCGCGTCACCGGTGACGATCAATTACTGCAAGCCGCCCTCAACGCATGGAAGGACATTGTTGCCAAGCGGCTTTACATCACCGGCACATGCAGTTCGCATGAGCACTTTCAGGGCGACTATGATCTCATCAATTACGGCAACGTGGGCGAAACTTGCGTGACAGTCACCTGGTTGCAATTCAACGCCCACCTCCTGTGCCTGACTGGCGAGGCGCGCTTCGCGGATCAGCTCGAACGCATCGCCTATAACCAGCTGCCCGGAGCGCAACGGCCCAACGGCAAAGGCTGGGGCTACTACGTGCAGATGAAGGGACTTAAACCCTACAATGAAAACCTCACGGGCAGTTGTTGTCTTTCCAGCGGGCCGCGTGGCATGGCGCTACTGCCCACCTTCGCGTTGACCACCGATGCGGATGGCGTGGTCATCAACTTCTACGATCCCGCCACGGCTACGCTCACTCTCGTCGATCGCAGCGTCGTCGCGCTGGACGTGCAATCTCAATATCCCGCCGCCGAGTCGATCACGATCGTCGTCAAGCCCGCCAAGCCCCAAACCTTCGCGCTGAAACTCCGCATTCCCTCATGGTGCGACAACGCCTCGCTGCAAGTCGCCGGACAACCTGCGCCGCTCACGCCCGGCAAGGACGGTTACGTAGCAATCAACCGGCTCTGGCAGCCCGGCGATAAAGTCACGCTCACGCTCCCGCTGAAAGCCCGTCTCATCGCCGGAGATCACACCAATGAAGGCAAGGCCGCTCTCGCGTATGGCCCGCTCATTCTCGCCGTCGATGCCGCACTGTCCAATGGTCAGAACAATCCGGCACTGCCCGGACTCGATCTCGCCGCGCTGAAGTTCACTGTGGAGCCCGCCAAGGAGACCTACCTCGCGTGGCCTGACGCCCAGGTATTCCGCATCACCGTCGATGGGAAAAATTACGGTCTCGCCCCCTTCGCCACCGCCGGCTGCACCGGCTCTCGCTTCCGTGTCTGGATGCGATTGGCAGGAGCAGCCGCAAACGACAATCTCCTCGAGAACGGCATCGAAAGTCGCTCGCGCCAAGGCAATCTCGAAGGCTCCATCCTCGACGATCTCCCCGTCGTCACTTTCGACGGCAAGATGGCCACCGAGGACTGGTACGCCGTCACGCTCGACAAACCGATCACCATCGGAAAGCTCGTTTTCTCACAAGGTAGACTCTTCCACAATGGAGGCTGGTTCGACGCGTCCGCCGGAAAACCGCAGGTGCAGATTCAGGAGACGAAAGGCAGCGAGTGGAAAGCGGTTGGTGAGCTGTCCAAGTACCCCAGCACCACCGCCACCGACAACGCGAAGATTCGCGCTGGACAAGACTTCATCGTCACCTTCTCCCCGCCCATCACCGCCACGGCCGTGCGTGTGATCGGCAAACCCGCTTCCGGCGACGCGCCCCATCAAGCGTTCTCCTCGTGCGCCGGACTGCGTGCCACCGCTCCCTAATCGAACTGCCCTCCCTTTATGTTCATCGTTGACTCCTATCCCCTCGCCGTCGTCCTCTGCCTCGTCACCATGCTCTGCTGGGGCTCGTGGGCGAATACGCAAAAACTCGCCAGCAAGGAATGGCCCTTCCAGCTTTTCTACTGGGACTATTCCATCGGCGTGCTCCTACTCTCGCTCTGTCTCGCCTTCACTCTCGGTAGCAGCGGAAGCGAAGGTCGCGGCTTTCTCACCGATCTCGCGCAAGCTGACCGGTTCTGGATCGGCTCCGCGCTGCTGGGCGGTATCACCTTCAACCTATCCAATATTTTATTCGTCGCCGCCATCGATGTGGCCGGTCTCGCCGTCGCGTTTCCCGTTGGCATCGGACTCGCCCTCGTCCTCGGAGTTGTCACCACCTACCATGTCCGCCCCGAAGGCAATGTCCCACTGCTCGTCATCGGCGTCGCCTGCATCGTTCTCGCCATTGTGATCGATGCGCTCGCTTACAAACGCCTCCCCCATTCCGGCAAAGCCTCCGCAAAGGGGTTGATACTTTCCCTGCTCGCGGGTTTGCTCATGGGCTGGTTCTACAGCTTTGTGGCGAACTCCATGGCCGCGCTCTCCCCAGACACGCGGCTCCTTGAAGCAGGCAAGCTCACGCCCTATACCGCGCTCGTCTTCTTCTCCCTCGGCGTGTTCCTCTCCAACTTTCTCTGGAATAGTGTCGCCATGCGCTGGCCCTTCTCGGGCGCGCCAGTCTCCTACCGCGATTATTTCAAAGGCAACCTGCGCCTGCACCTCATCGGCGTCCTCGGTGGCGTGATCTGGAATCTCGGCATGGGCCTCAGCATCCTCGCCAGCAGCAGCGCCGGTCCCGCGCTCTCGTACGGTCTTGGCCAAGGCGCCTCGATGATCGGCGCGCTCTGGGGAGTGTTTGTCTGGAAAGAATTTCGCACCGCGCCCCCCGGCACTTCCAAGCTGCTCGCGGCCATGTTTTTCTTTTATCTCGTCGGTCTTGGTATTCTAATCGCCTCGAAACTTTAAACGCCCCTTTCCATGCCCATCCCGTCCTCCGCCCGTGTCGTTGTCATCGGTAGCTCCAATACCGATCTCGTACTCAGCTGCAATCGCCTGCCGCATCCGGGCGAAACGTTGCTCGGAGGTCAGTTCGAGCAACATCACGGTGGCAAGGGCGCGAACCAGGCCGTTGCCGCGGCCCGTGCCGGTGGGCAGGTGATCTTCATCGGCGCGCGTGGGAAGGACGACTTTGGTCAAGCCGCCGCCTTGGCGTTGAAAAAGGAAAAGATCGATATCCGGCGTTTCGTGGTCCGGCCCAAAATCTCCAGCGGCATCGCGCTCATTCTCGTCGGCGGTCCGTCGCGCGACAATATGATCGCCGTCGCAAAATCGGCGAACGATACCGTCACAGCCCGCGATATCACCACCGCTTCCACTGAAATCCGTCGCGCCGGAGCGGTCATCGCCCAATTGGAAACGCCCCTGCCCTCTGTCATTGCCGGAGCCAAGCTCGCGAAAAAGCATGGCGTTCCGTTCCTGCTCAACCCCGCCCCCGCGCGCAAACTTCCGGCCTCGTTGTTGAAGCTCGTCACCATCCTCACTCCGAACGAATCCGAGGCAATGCTCCTCACCGGCGAAAAAAATCCCGAACGCGCCGGTCACGCCCTCGTGAAAAAGGGTTGCCAAAATGTGATCATTACCCTTGGAGCCAAGGGCGCACTCCACGTCACCGCTCAGGGGGCCAAGCATTTCCCCGCGCCCAAAGTAAAACCCGTCGACACCGTCGGCGCGGGCGACTGCTTCAATGGCTGGCTCGCCGTGGGCGTGGCCGAAAAACTTCCCCTCGAACGAGCCATTCCGCGTGCCCTGCGGGCGGCATCGCTCTCCGTCACCCGGCCCGGCGCTCAATCCAGCATGCCGCACCGACGAGAGGTTCCCGCCTGATTTCGGCGAAGAAAACCAACTCACTCCTAATTTCTATCTCATTGATAGGAAGTGCAGTTGCAAATATTGAGATCCAGTCTCACTTGCGCATGTTCACGTTTCCTCCATCATTATCACTGTAATAGAAACAGAAAAAACGGAGTACCTATGTTTATCATCTCAATTCTTCTCTTTGTCGGCACGATGGCCATTTCGCTCTACGCGATGGCCCGGCTGAAGAGCACCTACCATCATTACCTCGGCATCACCACGCGGTCCGGACTCACTGGCGCGGAAGTGGCCCAACGCATTCTGGATGCGGCGGATATTAGCGACGTCGAAGTGGTCGCTGGCGAGGGCATGCTCGGGGATCACTACGATCCGATGAACAAGAGGCTCGTGCTGTCGCCGGACAACTATCATGGCACTTCCATCGCCGCGCTCGGTGTCGCCGCGCACGAATGCGGTCACGCCGTGCAGCACAAGATCGCCTACGCGCCGCTCCATTGGCGCATGGCGGCGGTCGGAGCCGCGACGTTTGCGAATCAAGTGGTCATGTGGCTCCCGCTGCTCGGTATGTTCACCGGCATCATCAGCAACTACTACATGATGGCGATGTTCATGGCCGCGGCGTGGGGAGTGATCATGCTCTTCAATCTCGTCACGCTACCCGTGGAATTCGATGCGAGCTCGCGCGCCAAAGTGATCCTCGGCAAAATGGGCTTCATCCAGCCCGGCGAGGAAGCCGATGGCGTGAACAAGGTGCTCAGGGCCGCCGCGCTCACCTACGTGGCTGCCTTCATCACCTCGCTCGCCTACTTCCTCTACTACCTGCTGCCGCTCCTGCTGGGTGGTCGTCGCAGCAACGACTAGTTGCGAAGTCTCCGCTCGATGATTACCGGGTGCCAGTAAAGGGCACCCGGTAGATTCTTAACAACCAATCAACGCGCGGACCGGCTTGAGCACTTCTTCCGCGAGCGGTTGCAACTGCCCCTCCTCGCGCGCTTCCAATAATAGCCGGATTTTTTTCTCCGTGCCCGAATAACGCAAAAATACGCGACCGCTTTGGCCCAGCGTTTTCTCCACCGATTGCAAGGCGGCCACGACTTCCGGCATCGACTCGATGGGCCGCTTTTCCTTGACCGCGAGATTGATCAGCAGTTGCGGATACTTCCGCATGCATTGACGCAATTCGCTCAGGCGTTTGCCGCTGGTACGCATCACGCGCAGCAACTGCAGAGCCGTCAGCAGACCATCGCCCGAGTCATTGTAATCCCGCAAAATAATATGCCCAGACTGCTCGCCGCCGAGATTCAACTCGTGCTGCAGCATCTGCTCGAAAACATAGCGATCACCCACGGCGGAGCGCACCACGCGGCCCCCGGCGGAATTGAAGCATTCATCCAGCCCGAGATTGCTCATCACGGTGGCAACGAGAGCGTTGTTGGCCAACTTGCCCCGGCGCAATAAATCCAAACCAAGGATCGCGAGCACCTCATCGCCATCCAGCACCTCGCCCGTCTCGTCCGCAAAGATCACCCGGTCCGCATCCCCATCGTGCGCGAAGCCCACATGCGCCCCGGCATCGAGTACGTGACGAGCAATGACCTCGGGATAGGTGCTGCCGCATTTGCGGTTGATGTTGCATCCATCCGGCTGATTGTGGATCAGTGCGATCGTCGCTCCGATTGACTCGAGTACGTTCGGCGTCGTCCGATAAGCCGCACCATTGGCCGTATCCACCGCAATTTTCATCCCGGTTAAATCCAGATCATTTGCGAACTTCTCCAGCACCAGATCTGCGTAGCGGCGCGAGGCATTTTCCATGACCGATACTTGACCCACTCCGGCTCCAGTCGGCTCCTGGCCATCCAGCACATCACTGCGGATCAGGTGCGTGAGTTCGATTTCGGTCGCGTCACTACATTTGCGAGCGTTGCCCTGAAAGATCTTCAGCCCATTATCCTCGTACGAATTGTGCGACGCACTGATCACCACACTCGCCAGAGCCGGCATGGAACGCGTCAACAAAGCAATGGCGGGCGTCGGCAAGACTCCAGCCAACACTACGTCCCCCCCCATCGATGTCACCCCCGCCGCAACCGCGTGCTCGAGCATGGAACCAGACTGGCGGGTATCGCGCCCGATCAAGATCGGGGCGCTATCGCGACTGGCTTTAAAATGATGAGCCACCGCGCGGCCAAGCCGCAAGGCGAGCTGCGCTGTCATGGGATAACGATTCGCCTCGCCGCGAATGCCGTCCGTACCGAAGAGGGAGGATTGAATGGAACTCATGAGTCTACTTATTTCGAAGAAGTGGGAACCGTGCCGCTGATGACCTGATCGAACACCCCCGGCTCCAGCTTGTTCTTGAGCGCCGTCCAGATAATCACCGCCATCACAAAGCAAACCACCTTGGCCTGCCAGTTATTTAAAAGATTCGCGCGCATTAGTTGTCCCTCTTGGAAGGTTGATCCTGCTGCAAAAGCTCGGTCAAACGCGCCCGCAATTGATCCACATTCAACGGGCGAATCAATTCACCGCCATGCGCCACAGAAATCGTCCCCGTCTCCTCGGAAAGCACCACAACCACCGCGTCCGTTTCCTCGCTCAAACCCAGCGCCGCCCGATGCCGCAACCCCAGCGTCCGCTGCAATCCCTCCGCCTGTGTCAGCGGAAAAATGGCCGCAGCCGTCACCAGACGGTTCCGTCGAATAATGACCCCGCCGTCATGCAGCGGCGTCTTGGGATAAAAGATGGTCGAAAGCAAATCCGTCGACACTTCCGAATCCACCCGCGTGCCAGTGATATGACCGGCTTCGTAAGATACCTCGCGCTCAAAGGCAATCAACGCGCCGAAGCGTTGCGACTGCAAGTACTCCACCGCTCCCACCACCGACTCAATCACCTCGGTCTGTTGATGCGTCGTACTCACCAAATGCCGGCTCCCCACCTCCGCCAGGATGCGGCGCAGCTCCGGTTGAAAAATCACGATCAAACCCAACAGAAAAAATGTCGAGAACGACTGCAAGATCGCCGTAATCACATTCAACTGCAGCAACACCGAAATGAGCGTGATGCTCGCCAATAAAATCGCCAGCCCAGCCAAAACACGCGCGCCACCCGTTCCACGGAACAGCTTCCAGCAATAATAGAGACTGCAGGTGAGAATGCCAATCTCCACCACCCACCGCCAATGATCCCGAATAATGAATAACAAAGTCATGGTTCCAAATGCCCATCCAGCTTCGCCTGCCTCAGCAAGCCCGCCATCCGAGCCGTCATCGCCGCCGCCTTCACGTCATGCACCCGCCATATGGCCGCTCCCTGCGAAGCCGCCCATAAATGGGCCAACTCCGTGCATAGCGAGATTTGATCCTCACCGCCAATTTTTTTTACAAACGATTTGCGCGACATCCCCACCAACAAAGGCCGCCCCAACATCGCAAACTCGCTCAAACGCGACAACAACGCCAGATTATGCTCCAACGTCTTGCCAAAACCAAACCCCACATCACATACCACCCGCTCCACCGCAATACCCACAGCCGAAGCCTCCACCAATCGCCTTAACAAATAATCCCCCACCTCCACCACCACATCCCCATAAACCGGATTCAACTGCATCGTCGCTGGACGCCCCTGGCAATGCGTCAACACATACCCCGCACCCATTGAAGCCACCACGCGCCACAATTCCGAATCCCACTCGCCACCGCTCACATCATTCACAATCTCCACACCGCACGCCAACGCCTCGCGCGCCACGCTAGCCTTCGTCGTATCAATCGACATCGGCACCTTCAATCGACCCGACAACCGCTCAATCACCGGACGCACCCGCCGCAACTCCTCCGCAGCCTCCACCGGCAACGAACCTGGACGAGTCGACTCCCCCCCCACATCAATCACATCCGCCCCCAGCGACTCCAACTCCAACCCATGCGCCACCGCCCGATCCACATCCACAAAAGAGCCCCCATCCGAGAATGAATCCGGCGTCAAATTCAAAATACCCATCACCAACGGACGATCTCCGCACGAGATCCTACGGTGAGCTAACTGCCAAAAAAGAGAAGTCATGATGCGCCCGCTACAGTAGCCCCTAACAGGAATCTTTGAAAAGATGCAAAGAATGCTTGATTTAAAATCAAATTTTCCTAGAAACAAAAGACCAAGTCGATTTTAGGCGCTCAAGCGGGTGTAACTCAGTTGGTAGAGTGCAACCTTGCCAAGGTTGATGTCGCGAGTTCGAGTCTCGTCACCCGCTCCAGTTTCTCTAAGTCATTTTCCCTCTGTGAATTACAAAACGCACGAGGAATGTCTTGAGACAAAACTCTCAACAACACTCTCAACGGAGTCGTCCATTTCATTGATGTTTTCCAACGTCAATATGGATTATAAAGGGATGGCTACCCCCGCCACCCGCCCCCTTTCATTTTTGAATTAGCCAAGACAGGGGCACTTACAAAATTTGATTTTCTTAAAAAGATAGCCCTTGGACTTGTGGCAAATCCAAGCCATACATTGAATGCCATAAGCCCACCACCACCCTACCCGCTTACTAAACCAAGCCAATCACGTATACTAAAGGAAAGTAAATTGGCCGGATGGCAAATAAACGGCATCAGTCGAAAATAGATTTTGGCTAGACTTGCAATTCTAGTTGATTAGCTTTGACTGGCGATAAGTGCAGATTTGCTCGTGCTCAAATCTCCTTCTTAAAAATTGCGGACCAAAGGGATTGAAATGCCATACACATGTTTTTTGCACCCCAAAAGGGGAACAGAATTTAAATTATTGACCGACAAATGCCCTACCTGCGGCCGCTCTTTTTCATTTCCGTTGGATATACCTCCAAAAAAAGTTGCCGACACTACCATATTGAGTTCGTTAGGACGAGGGTTTTATGGAGCCACATATGTAGCCGAATCCGGCCCTTTTAATAATAAGTGCGTAGTTAAGGTTATACCTAAAGACATTTATAAGTGTTCAAACAAGGATTTTAATGCTGAATGCATCTTACATAATGAACTTTCCAAGGGAACTGAACATATCGTTAAGATCAACTCGATGGGGGAGGCCAGTGTTGAATTTGACGGGAATATCATAGACTGTTACTACTCAATACTTGAATATGCCGATGGCGACACTTTAGAAAAAATACTTATTGAAGATAAGGCATTGCCGGGCGCTACAATTGCCCAGATTGCCATCGACTTATATCAGCTACTTCAAGAACTGAATAACCAAAAGCTGTATCATAACGACTTGCATGCTGGTAATCTCATTTTGGAACGACTTCCCGATAGATCTCGCAGAAAAGTAGCCGTTGACGACAATGTCCGGCTCCGTGCAGTGGATCTTGGTTCTGTTTCACCTGATAACGCGAGTAACCCAGATCAAGAACGACGAGGCGATATCAGGTGGGCTGCAAGCCATATCAAAAAACTAACGTCAAAACTACTTAAAGATCCTGATGTAGCGAATGCGAAAGACTATCGCTTAGCTAGCCTTCTAGATGAGCATTGCTATTTATTAGATCATATATCAGAAAACTCCAGAATCCCTTCGTTTGAAGAGTTAGCAAGGCAGGTCCATGAATCGGTTGTTGAACCGGTCGAGGCGCCTTGGCGTCAAAAAGTAAAACTGCGCCAGTTTAGCGAATGCTACAATGCGCAAACTTTACACTCTTGGCATGTTCCCAGCCTTATCGTAGATCCCAAAAACCAATGGCTTGATAGAGTTTTAAAAAAGGGACCATTAATTATAAGTGGGATGCGTGGATGTGGAAAAACAATGGTATTAAGGTATGCTGATTTTCACGCGAGAGCTTGCTTGGGGGGATTATCTGAATCTGCTTTAATAACAATTGAGAGATTGAGAACGGATGGCTTTGTGGGGTTCTATGCATCAGCCATGAGACTACTTGGATCTTATACAAATGCTTTTGGAAAATTACTTGTTGTGTATTCAAGAACAGTAATTCAAGCTTTAGAGCATTTATCAGATATAGATCCATCTCAAGTCTCACCAAATTCAAATCAATATATTGCTGAGGCAATTTCGCGTGATCTAACAAATACAGAACATCTAAGTAATGCGGGCTCCCTGAGATCTCTTGACCGTATGCTTTTGATTATTCAAACCTCTCTTGATAATGGGGAGGAGAAGCACGTTATCCATAGTTCTCCAGCGCAAGTCTTTGAAAGATTATCTGATGCAATAAGAAAATGTTCATTGATTTGGAAGAATCACTACATAAATTTTTTACTCGACGATGTTTCTACGCGCTACTTAAGCGATAATGATGTTAGAAAAATTGTCTCTGAGCTGCTCTTTTCTTCGGAATCATGTGCATTCAAATTTACAACTGAAGCACAAACGCTCGAATTGGTATTATTAGCACCAGGGCAAAACTCTCCAGCTTGGGCTGGCAGAGACTATGAGGTGTTTGATTTGGGATTCGAAGTAAATCAAAAATTTGACACGAAAAGCACTGGCATTGAATTTCTTGAAAATATATTAAAGCAGCGGGCTCAGCACTATGCTCGCCATCCAATTTATCCTCCAAAATCCATTTTGGGGGATAAGTCTCTGGAGGCTATAGCCGAACATATTGCATCTACAAGCGCGACCTCTAAGGAAAAGAAGGAAATTTATCACGGAATATCGACACTTACCGGCGTTAGCGTGGGTGATATAGGAGACGTTATCAGTCTTTATGATGAGATGCTGAGGCGATCTGACGATGGAGTTATTCCAATTCCAGCACAAGTTCAATCAGAGTGTTTTCAAAATTATTGCAGCCGCAAAATATATGATTTAAATCGACGCCAGACGGACCTGAGAGACTTCGCGCTAACATTCGCGGAAGCATCGCATGAGTTATTAGATTTATCTTACAAGGAGCGTCAAAATGACCCATCCGCCCGTCTGAGGCAATATACAAAGATCTATATAATGATTACCTCGGGAGATAAGGCTTCTCAATTTAAAAAAATCAGAAACCTTATCGATGCTGGAGTTTTTATTTATGAAGGTGGGACTGAAACTCCTAGAACGAAAACCAGAGATTCTGATCCGATTGGGCAATTTATTTTAAGCTATAGAAAACTTTTTGGCTTGTCTAATTTCATACCTCTAGCAGATAGAGATAGATTCGAACTCTCAGGACAAACTCTAGAAAAGTGGCTAAATAGCGCTGGATCCCGAAAGGAAGCGCTCTTAGAAAAATTAACGAGCGGAAAGCGATCCAAAAAAAGAAGTAAGGATTCCTCTGGAATTTCCAAGACAAAGAAAATTAAAAGCAAAAAAAACCTTCCTACACAGCAGCAGCTGATGCTACTCAATCAACTCGCCCCGACTAAAACCAATCAATCGGAAGAGCCCTCCCCAAAGAGCGACTATCAATCATTAGATCAATCCATTCCCAATTTCAAAAAGATTACTAAGCCTTCCAAGGGAACCAATTTTGATTGTCTCGTATTAGGACTAGGATTTGAAGAAAGAACTTTAGCATCGTTAGAAAGCTACGCTTCTGATTTGACATTTAGAAAAGTAATATGCCTTGAGTATAGAGAACCCGGATATTCAAAACAAATTCTACACTCATTAAAAAAATGCACCAAAAACATAACAACAATTAAGGCAGGTTCGTGGGCATCATTATCGAAAAATATACTAGGAAATAGTATTGCAGTTGATGTAACTGGCCTATCTACCCCGGCCATCTTTTTTAGCATCAGGAAGGCGCTAGGGGTTCATGCAAAAACATGGATTGCACACAGCACAGCAAAAAAGCATTATCCTGACAACAGAGACATACAAAAAATTCTTTCCGCAGATACCGGAAATGATGTTTACGCTCTTTTAGAATCAATGTCTAAAGTGCTAATTGGGGAAGAAAAGCCCTATTCTCTGATTTCACTACTTCCAACCGCAATCGATGAAATGCGGGAAAGAGTTTTATGCGCCTTTGCATCTGCAAAGCATGAGCGACTTCTGACACTACTTGATCAAAGAGATTACGATAAGGTTCAGATAGCAGTCCCCTCTTCTCAGTCGCCCCGTAGCATGTTAGCTCAAATTGCGGCTGACGTTGCCGCTAAAAGTAAAGAGGGCAGTGTAGTTCAAAAAATCCAGTCAAATTGCTTGGAGGGGCCAGTTCAATGGCTGATTAAATCATATAAGGAGCTTTTTCTCTCCGAAGGATGTAATTTGGAAATCGGCTTAACTGGTTCAAAATTGGAGGCCGTTGCTGCCGCTGCTCTCTGCAATTATATGAAAATAGCAGCTTGCTGGTATGTGCAGCCACGTCGCTTCGATCCCAAAAAATTCACCATTGGTTACAAAACCACAGACTGGTTCTGCATTGATCCTACAACTCAGTTGCCCGTATGAAAGCCATTGATTGCTTTTCAGGATGCGGCGGGCTCAGTGAAGGCTTGAAAAAAGCTGGTTTTACAGTTTTGGCAGGAATTGAAATTAGAGAAAGTGCGCGTAAAGCACATAAGCTCAATCATCCCAAGACAAAGCTATACGAAGATATTACACAAGTTACTCCAGCACAAATTCTGTCGGATTTAGAGTTAAAACCGGGAGACTTAGAGCTTTTGGCTGGATGTCCTCCTTGCCAAGGTTTTTCAACTATACGCACTCGTAACGGTGCGGATCAAGTTGTAGATCCTAGGAACGAGTTAATTTTTAATTTCATAAATCTTGCTATAGGATTACAGCCTAAAACTATCCTAATTGAAAATGTACCTGCATTAAGAAAAGACTGGCGTTTACAGCAAGCTAAACAGGTATTGCTCCATGCTGGTTATAAATGGATTGATATAGGCGTACTAAATGCCGCTCATTTTGAGGTTCCTCAGCGCCGAAAGCGGATGATTTTAATGGCCTCTCGCTTGGGGCCAATCTCGTTACCATCACCGCTAGTTTCAGCAAAATCGAGAACTGTACGTCAAACGATTGGATCTTTAAAAGCTCCCCGATCTTCAAAAAAATGGCTTCATAAACTTTATATGCGCCATTCAGAAGAAATTAAGAACCGTATTCGTAAAATACCAAAAAACGGTGGCAGCAGAATGGACTTGGGAATCCATGAGCAATTAAAATGTCATAAAAATATTGATGGCTTCAAAGATGTTTATGGTCGTATGGAATGGGATGCCGTAGCCCCCACTATCACTAGGTTTAGTCATAATCCGTCCAAGGGTAGATTTCTTCACCCGGTACAGAATCGCGCACTTACAATATACGAAGCCATGCGGCTTCAATCATTTCCTCCAACATATAAATTCCCTAGAAATTTATGCGTGGGAGAATTAGCCTCTCTGATTGGAGAGGCGCTTCCGCCTAAATTTGCAGAAGCTCAAGCACTTCATATCAAGAAGCATTTAGATCATTTTCCTCGAAAGAAAAAGTAGCCAATAAATATTATCCATACAGATGTCATTCGGCCTTCAAAATAATTTCTGGACGATGCGGGCCACTATTTTTGAACCGACGAAAACGATAAAAAAACAGTAACGCCCAAAATCCTCTTTTTAGATATTGGCATCGTATGTTAAGTGGCCAAGCACGAGCATCTTAAGTGAAAAGAGCTCATGAGTTGTCAATGCAATGTTAATTCGAGCTTGTTCCCCGAAAGTAAGACAATGGGAAATTGACTTGGGACCTCTTGTCAAAGCACATTTAGTCCATTAACCTGTCAAAATTAATGCATGCAAAAAAACAGCGAAAAACTCATTCTGCATGGAAGGATTCCAAACTAGTTGCGGTACCAGAAGGCACTGCTTCCGAAGAATCAAAGAGTTCACTTCGGTTCATTGATCTGTTTTGTGGAATTGGGGGATTTCGAATTGCTTTTGAGCGAGCTGGCGGGAAGTGCGTATTTTCGAGTGATTGGGATAAGTATTCTCAGATAACATATGCAGCCAACTTCGGCGAAAAGCCGCATGGCGATATTCACGCCGTAGCCGTCGCAGACATCCCAAAATTCGACATCCTGTGCGCAGGCTTTCCGTGCCAGCCATTCAGTATTGCTGGAGTGTCAAAAAAGATTAGTCTTGGCCGCAAACACGGCTTCGATGATGAAAAGCAAGGAAACCTCTTTTTTGCCATCGCTGACATTCTCGATTATCATCAACCTCCGGCATTCGTCTTGGAAAACGTCAAAAACCTGCTTCGCCACGACAAGGGACATACCTTCGAAGTAATTCGCAACACGCTTGAAGATGCGCTGGGCTACAAACTCTATGTCAAAGTCATCGACGCACGGAGCGTCGTTCCCCAGCACCGCGAACGAATTTTCCTAGTCGGCTTCAAGCCCAATCGCTACTTCGAATTCCCGGAATTCCCCGCTGAAGGCCCTAGGCTCTCCTCTATCTTAGACTCAAGCGTGCCAGACAAATACACACTTTCAGATCACCTCTGGAATTACCTCCAAAACTACGCAAAAAAACATCAAGAGGCAGGCAATGGTTTCGGCTTTGGCCTGTTTACTGGTAAGGACGTAGCCCGCACACTGAGCGCCCGTTACCATAAAGACGGCTCTGAAATATTGATTTCACAAGGCAGTGGGAAAGCCCCTCGTCGACTCACGCCCCGGGAGTGCGCCAAGCTAATGGGCTATCCCAAAGACTTTAAAATTACCGTTTCCGACACGCAGGCTTACCGTCAATTCGGCAATTCAGTTGTCGTGCCAGTCGTTGAACGAATCGCCAAGCAAGTGGTCGATACTCTGCAACGTCCCTTGAATTTCAAGCCAACACTGGTTCTTAAAGAGGAACCAACACCGTGTCTAAAAGTGGCAACCATCACCAAATCCGTTACCTACCGAAAGACCGCCAAACCGAAGAAATCGTGACCCTTACCCAACTCACAGCCTTGTTCGCTTCAGCGGGGTGTCGAAAGCTCTACGCCAAGCCGCTGTCAGAAAACGACAACTCAAAAAATCAGGTATATTTTGCTGGCTCGGTCGAGGCCCTTAACATCTTCCCCAGCCATCAAATTCTCGCGGTAAATACCAAGCAAGGGCCCAGCTTCAAGGCGCAGCTTAACTTCGGCTGGCTCCTCGAATCGGGCGAAGTGGCTCCGGTCATCGGCGCTCAACTTATCCTCTACTCTCAATATCCCGAAGTCCGGTTTTCTGGATTCCTCCAAGGCTGCAAAAAAGCACCTTCCGGTTTGATGCGGGCCCGACTCCAAGGCCGAGTACTTTTTCTTGGTGTGACGGATGACAGGCGGGTAATCGGATTCGTAGTCGCAGGCGACTCCGAGATTGCCTCTGAATATAGCTCAAAACGACTTCAACCAAACGTTGGCGTATTTGCCGAACTGTCATTGCCACATATTCCGAGTGAGACCGCAGCACGCGCAAAGCTGCTGCTGGAGCTGGGACGAATCAGCAGGCTCGGTTGGATTGATTCAAAGCAGCTCGATTCGGACGGCCTTATAAAACCATGTCTCGCCGCACAGTGCGGGGGCTTCACTTTGGAAGCTGAACTGGGAATTCCAAAGAACAGTGTAGCCGAGCCCGATTTTCTCGGCTGGGAAGTGAAACAGCACGTGGTTTCCCATTTCGGACGCCCCAACACTGGCACGGCCATCACCCTAATGACACCCGAGCCTACGGGGGGATTTTATCATGACAAAGGCGTCGAGGCATTCGTGCGGACATTTGGCTATGCTGACAAATTAAATCGGCCCGACCGAATGAACTTTGGCGGCATACATAAGGTGGGCGAAAGCCATAAGACCACCCGTTTAACAATGCAACTCAGGGGATACGATGCAGGGGCCGGAAAGATTTCCGATGCAAACGGTGCCATCGAACTGGTAAGCGAGACTGGTGAGGTTGCCGCTGAATGGGCATTCACCGGACTGCTAGCTCACTGGTCCCGCAAACACACACGGGCCGCGTATGTCCCCTCAAAATGTCGTAAGGATCCGATTCGTCAGTATGCATACGGATCAAATATAAGACTGGCACAACAGACCGACTCGCTCCGCTTGTTGCAAGCATTGGCGTCTGGCACCGTGTACTACGATCCAGGCATTAAATTGGAGAATGCGTCAACAGCTCCAAAAGTGAAACGACGCAGCCAATTCCGTATAGCTTCAAAGAATATCACCTCACTATATGAGATCGTAGAAGTGGTGGAGGTATAACCCCGTGTCAGATGTCTTTACCAAGGCAAAGCGTTCCCAAGTGATGTCTCGTATTCGGGGCCACGGTAACCGAAATACTGAGCTAGCATTGATTCGCATTTTTCGCACACATGGCATCACTGGCTGGCGCCGACGACGGATGGTATTCGGAAAACCAGATTTTATATTTCCCAAACTTAAGCTGGCTATTTTTGTGGACGGTTGTTTTTGGCATGCCTGCCCTATTCATTTTAACCGGCCGCGCAATAACGCGAAATTCTGGGAAAAGAAGCTTCAATCAAATATGCTGCGAGATCGTCTAGTAACTCGCACCTTGCGCAAGGAAGGATGGCGGGTAATTCGGATCTGGGAGCATGAATTAAATCGAAAAAATATAGCTCGGCTCCTACTTCGATTACGCCGTCTTTTTTCTTCCTGATATTAATTTTCGTCGAAAACTATTCGATATCACGAAGCAGTTCTTCCCAAGAGCACTTTAGGGCTCGTTTAAGTTTGGTTAGGACTTCAATCGTTGGGCCAGATTCTCCTGCTTCGATTCGCTGCAAAAAACGGCGGTCAATGGTAGCCAAGTCTGCCAAAAGAGTTTGCGTCAGATTCTTTTGGGTACGCAGGCGATTAATATTCCTACCAAGGGCTCTCTGAACCTTCACGGTTCGAGAATGAAGGTATTTTCAAATCTCAAGGCGGCTTATATGCCGCTTTATGCTTGTCTATCGTTTCAACTCGCGCTTTCCTTGGGTGAAAGAAAAGCAAGCAGAAATAAGAAAATAGGGGGTAAGAATGGATACCTACATCAAGGCATCATTTGGCGAAGCGGAAACCGAAGCCACATTGAACACCGCTTGTCTTCATGTTACTGAGTTTCTTAAATCGACCTCAGAGGCGCTCGAAAAGCAAATTCCAACTATTGTTAAATCAATTCTTGTAGGTGAAGGCAAAATATCACCCAAGACACAGCTCTACTTTGAAAAGGAAATCGCATCCTATCTTAAAACAATCCGTCAAAATGTGGATCAACGCCTTAATGTAACGAATGCTTGGCCACTGGTCACTCAGTACAAGGAAATAAGCTCAGACAAACTGCATTCTGAACTCTGCATTAATAAAGGGAGCAATTTTGTTTCTGCTCACGAATGCCTATTTGAACTCTTGCGACCAATGGCAAAAATGCTCCATGAAAGAGGCGTAAAAACGACGGGGAAAGATGGTAGACGATACGCTGCGTTATTCGAACGCTTTAAGTGGTCTGATAAGATGACCGTATCGTACCAAGGTTATTTGGATTGCGAGCAAAAGCTTGCACGGTTACAAAAAACAGATTCTTCCGTCGTGAACGAAAGAGTATCGCCGAGAAGTTTGGATTCCATCTCCAAAACAGACATTGCCGTTGCCTGCTTTTTGGCTGTCGCTATTGGATGTGCGCTAATACCCAAAATTGGGATCCTTGGTTTTATCATTTTTGCATTAACTGTCGGAGCTTTTGGGGCAATTTGCTACTTCATTTACAAGTTCCTTTGGCAGGCGATTTCATTGGCAGTCCTTGTTTTTGTTGCAATGGGAGTTATCGGACTCCTGCTGTTTGGAATCCGGTTCCTGTTTTAATCCCTAGACGGCTAACGCCAAAAGATGCTGCCCGTAGGCTCATCGAGCAACTTTTCTTGGTTAAGTTTATAACCAATGGTGATGCTCGGTATTAATCGGTTCTTACAGCATGAGATAGCTGTATCTGGCTTGTAGTCTATCGGCTAATAAATCCGAACTCTATTCGACAAGAAATCAGCAGCTGCGACAATGGCGGCATAGGCTATAAACTTACATGTTTTTCCGAAATTCCGGTCTCGCACCTGTTGTTATTCCTCTTCCCGCCCTTATATAGGGGCGGGAGGAATAACAGCAAAACGGTTTTTTCCGGTTATTCCTGTTGGTTATTCCGGAATCGGAATAACAGCGCTTACTTCGAGCACTCTCTTCAAGAAAATGGCGGGGCGAACTCCCTTTCTTTCACGCTCTTCCAAGATAACAGACTTTTCATCGAGAAGTTCACCGATAAACCCCTCTATGCGATCTTTTGCAAAGCCGTTGCTTCTCAGTTGGCTAATTAAAACCTTTTTCTCTATAGGTTCATGCTCGGGCATGAGTAACAATACGTCCTCTTTAGTTTTCTTGGGTTTCCGTTTACTGGAAACAACAGCCACCGCATCTATTGAAACATGCATTTGCTCGCTATCAGACCACTGAAAATACAGGCCATTTTGTTTGAGTAAAAATCCATGGCGAGCTTTTTCAAAATATACAACCACTATGCCATTAGAATCTTTTTCCAATCTGATATTGGTTTCCGCTTTACGCTCTAGCTGCGATCCAAGATGCCCTCGCATTTTCCCCAGAGCGGCAGCCGTAATAGACGGATTCTCATGCAGCGCACAAACGATAGAACATTGATATTCAATAGCGGTACGGTGGAGCCACTCAATAAGGGCAAAGCTTTCCTGTGAGTCGTTGGGATCACCGCATAGGTCTGCAACACCGTCAATAAAAACGGCGCAAATCCGACCACATTCAGACTTAGCTCTTTCTAACTCTGCCTCTACAGCAGCTTGTCGCTCTGCCATTGGTATATCGGTAAGACAATATGACCTGAAATATTTCGGAGCATCTCTCTTACCTGCTCTAGATAACACAGCCATGTCTAACCTGTAATGATCGTAGCGGCTTTGCTCTGTATCAAAATGAACTATGGCACCTTGGCTAGTATTTATTCCCTCAACGCCTAGGCAATCTCCTGTAGGTTCCATTAGTGAAGCCATGCATGCGGACATAAAGGCACTTTTGCCAGCCTTAGCTTGAGCCAAAATGGCCACTAGATTTCCTTCGGTTGCAGCTGCTTGGCCTGCAATTTTTAAGATCGGAATGGGTTTGGCAGGTGGATTTTCTTTGTCGAACTTTCGCATATCCAGAAGATTGTATAGCTTCGTAATAGCAGCTATTTCCTCACTATCTTCCATATCAATGACGCCCCGCCAATCGGTAGCAGGTGGAGATTCGAGTGAAATCATAGATGCCTCCCTTGAAAATAATAAACCGCCTGTTTGGTTTCATTGTCACGCCTACCTGCAGGGAACCGTACAAATTGAGAAGGAAGCCAAGTCGCCTTATCAGCTCCAATGCTCACAGCAATCTTCATAAATTTTTCCAAAATTTCCTCAGACTCTCCCTTGCACTTAAACCAGCCATGCAGCGATTTGCCGCCGCTGTGAACAACCATAACCAATGGAGCTAAACGAGCGAGATACCAAAGTCGTGCCGCATGATCATCGAAAGAGCCTTGGTCAAACTCGATAACCAGATAATGCCTAGCACCTGTATTCGCCAAAGTGTGTGATGACAGGCGTCCGCTTTTTGTAAGGCCTCTACGCTCCTTCATTGGAGAAGGGACAATGAACTGTAACCGATTCATGAGCCCACGCCATTTCTCACGAGGCTTGGTAGAAAAATTGCATTGAGTCCAACCACAACACAAAAGTGGATTATCCGGGAAAAGCCAGTCGATGAGCTGTTCCGTATCGTCGTCATCTTCAAAGCGAATAGGTGACGCTTCATAAAGATCAACCAATCCAAATCCTGTATTTGTAATGGCCTTAATCGCCTCTGTATTTAAAACTGATTTGGGAGATGTACTCCTTGCCTTCGCATTTCTTCCAGAACTGAATTGACTATTTGCTTCTTTAGCGCGGGTGTTATCTAGCCCTCTGTATGCGCTATTAATAGCATCCTCGATCTCTCGTTGAGGAACGTTTCTGCCACAGTTTGCTGCAGCAGACTCAAGATGCCCCCGGATAACTTCTTCCGAGCACTTAGCACGAAACATCGCGAGTGCTGCTATGAATAACCACCTATGAAATCCTTCACCTGCAGAGGGTGGATTATGGATTATTTTGGGCTCGACTCGCGCTATACAACTACATTGTTGTATCGGCGAAAATACAGGTGAAGAGTTACCGATGATTTTTGGAACTAAATTTGACTTTGTATCCATTTTTAAAAACCGCTCCCGCGCAAAGCTTACCTTTGGGCGAAGTCCGAAAATGGTCCCTTTGATTAAAAATTGAATGCCTTCTCTTCAAAATCTCGACATTCGCGATCAGCTCCCCAATTCTTCCATCATTTGAGAAGCGAGATATGTCCGTACGGAATCCACAGAAAACAATCGTTTACCTCGACTCGTACCCCGTCGTCTTAGGCTCACACCTTTGATTTTGCGTTCCTTTAAGAGCTGGTAGGCCAACCCCCTCTTAATTCCAAAGCGCTGTAAAAGCCCCGGAGCATCAAGAAATTCGGGATCTTGCAACGCACTCACCGGGGCGTTACCTACCGGAACAGTTGTAAATGGATGTTTGCCAATGTTCGTATTGAGCATGAGGGAACATAGACAAACAAAAATAATGTTAGCAAGGTAAATTATTTCAACATATCAACAATTCAACATTTCACAATTACATTACAATCAACATCATCCAACGTTCAACGATTTCACACAATCCTACTCATAAGTAGAGACTATTATTTAAATCATTAATTTACCTAATTATCGTTTGAGCAGGATGATGATTTATTATCGCTCAAAAAACGAAGGGACTTTACCTAACTCTTTTCGTAACGCTTCCAACTCATGATGAGTATATCGCTCGTGGACATCGCTCTTATGCCCGGAGAGTTTCATTCGAATTTCTTTTGAGACACCTTGGTTTGCTTGCTCGGAAATGGCGGTATGTCGCAAGCTATGAAAACCTAGCTCAAAGAATCGACGTCCCTTGCCCTTCTTTCGTTTTTCGTCTTCTCCTTCGGTAAAGATTCCAGCCTTGTGCATTATTTTACGGAAACGAAGACTTAAGCCACCCGCACCCGAAAGCCTCATTTCGTTAAGACTAGGAAAGAGTGGAGCCTTAGGGTTGTCCTCTGTCTTTAATTCGCTGATGTAAGTTTCCACGTCTGGATGCAGCGGATATTCTTCTGCACGACGCTTGGGCCCGTGTGATGTTTTTTGTGGAAAAAATACAAGCGACCGTCTTTCAGCATTTATATTTTCCCAAGTCAACTTAGCGGCGTCTCCAAGGCGCAATCCGTGGCACGCACCGAAAAGAATCAATCCACGCCACTCGGTTTCTTGTTTTGTTACCTCCAAGAGAGCCTTGATTTGCTCCCGAGAGAATGTCTGTCTTTCCCCTTGTTCCGCTGGCAATAAATCAACGGCCTCTGCTGGGTTTGTGAGAATCAATCCTTGCTTGCGAGCCAAATTAAGCGGAATACGGAGAGTCTTAACGACCATGTTAGCCGTAGCAGGGCTTTTCCCTTCCTTGATCTGAAGATCACGGAAAAAGGCGATATCAGCGGACTTGATGCTGGCAAGGCTCTTGGTTTGCCTCGCTTCTCCGATATGTTCCAAGAAAGCCTCTATGGTGTGCTTGTATCGTTTGGCAGTACCAGAGGCTTTGGTTACTTCTTTTGACTCTGTCCATTGCTTTAGGAATTCCCCAGCGCTGATATTTTGAACAGCTTCAACGCCCGCAAGCTCTCCAATGTGCGCCAAAATCTTCCGGCTAGCGTCTTCAGTAAAATTGCCTTCCTTCGCCAAGCGTGCGGCACGTTCCCACGCAACACATACCTCTAAGGCCTTATTACGTTCTGTTTGACCTGTGCTTTTTTGTACCCGTTTGCCATCCGGCAAGGTAAAGCAGCAATACCATTTTGCGCTGTCATGAAACTTACGAAGGGATGCCATAAATTGAGAGTCCGATTTAAGACGACCTCTCAACACTACTCTCAACGCATTTTGATGTCAATGATGTTCAATGAATGTTGCTACAGAGTAAGTTACAAAATTAAAGGTACGCGGTAGGAATCACGAGTTCGAGTCTCGCCACCCGCTCCACTCCCTCTCTCTGAAGGAGTTGCGCATTTTAAGCGTATTTCGGTATAACGAAAATGCCCCTTCCGGTATAACAAGCCGCCAATTTCTGCCAATGACGCAGAAAATAATTTTGGCCATTTTCCGTGATCTCCTCAAAGCCACTATTACGCTAATCCGACTATCGCTACCAACTCTTACCTAGTCACAAGTTGGGTTTGGGGGTGCTCGCCTGTATGGGTGAGTTTGATCGAGATCCTGAAACCCAAGCCACGACATTGAAGGACGGCATTCCATGGCAAAGCCCGAATCCCTCATCGAAGTATTGTTCATGGCATTGGTAATGTGGCCATTCATATGAAATGACTTGGCCGATAAAGATCTCCAAAAACTCGACAAAAAACGCACTTAATTGCGTATTTCTTGCTATTCTCAGTCAAATAGCGCATATTATTGCGCATGGCGACCGCTTCATTCTTACAAGACTTAGCCGAAAGAATCCGTGCTGAGCGCAAGAGCCAGAAGCTCTCGCAGCAGGAACTGGCGCGGAAAGCAGGCATCTCTTTTCGCGCTTATCAGAATTTTGAGGCGACGGGGAATACGTCGCTGAAGCGCTTTGTGACTATTCTGCACGTCTTGGGTCGGGAGAATGAATTGTCTCAGCTCGTGACGCGCCCCACGGAGTTTCGGTCGCTTGACGAGTTTGAGAAGTCCAAGCCCGTGGGAAGCAGGAGACCACAATGAAAGCTCGTCCGAAGCGAATCCATGTTTCGTATCAGGGTCAATCGGTAGGACAACTCGCAACCAATGGACGCGAGACGCTCTTTCAGTATAGCGGAGAATGGCTGGAGTCTGGTCACGATCTATCGCCCAAAGTCATGCCTCGTCGATCTGGACTCTTTCCAGGCAACAACGAGGATTTTGAATACCTCCCTCCTCTGTTCGCCGACGCACTCCCAGACCGCTACGGCCGATTAGTCATGCTCAAGTGGTTTCGGAAGCAATTGGGAGATCGTTTTCAACCGACTCCCTTGGACAAGCTCGCTTATGTGGGCGCCTCAGGCATGGGCGCCTTGATCTATGAGCCAGAGATCGACACCTTTCCCAAAGAAGAACTGCGTCTGCTAAACCTTCAGGCGGAGGAACTGGCCTCGCGCAAATTGGAAGCGACCAGCAGTGCCGCATTGATCGAGAAAGCCAAACGAGCAGTGAAATCGGTTGGCGGACGCTTCCCCAAGATCTTGTGCGCGGAGGATCCTGTCACCGGCCACCTCTATGAAGAGGATTTCCGACTTCCCCTGAATTATCGTCGCTGGATCATCAAGTTTGCACCAGAAGACTCTCCGTTAGATTCCAGAATTGAATTCGCGCTGAATCAGCTGGCTCGTGCCGCTGGATTAATCGTTCCCGATACACGACTTTTCAGCGATGCAGCATCTAAGCAAGTCTATTTCGGAGTGGAGCGATTTGACCGTCTAGATGGAGAGCGAGTCCATTTCTCGACCTTGGCGGCAGTGACTGGCCAACCCGCCGCCGATCTCAACCTCGATTACCGGGACCTTTTTACGACGACCTTTGAACTCACGCGGGATATGGAGCAGGTGCGGGAGGCTTTTGCGCGCCTAGTCTTCAACGTTGCGGTCTACAACACAGACGATCACTCTAAGAACCATGCCTTTTGCTATCGCAAGGGCCACTGGACGCTATCACCTGCCTACGATCTGACCTATTGCCCCGGTTCACCTGGAGCTCCTGCCCTTCATGCGATGGCCGTGGGTGGTGTGCATGGTGGCATCACCTTCTCCACGCTACTCAGACTCGGTGAAGAGGCGGGGTTGAGCCGTGCTGCCTGCCGCAAAGTTGTTACTCAAGTTACGGAGACAGTTTCCAAGGCCAATTCCTTCTTCAAGAAGGCAGGCATTCCTGCCAAAGCGGCCAAGCCAATTTTGAAGCAGTTAGATGAAGGGCTTTCAGCATTTACCCTGCCCCGCTCTCGACGTTGACAAGACGGGATCCCACCATCTACCCAAAGAGGAGCTTACTAGGAGCACTATTACTGAAACTCCCCGCCCTTACGGACGGGGGCTCTCAGAGGTCAAGCTTCGCTTGTCCGGCATCTTCTTCGCCCTGATTGCGGATGTAATTTCTCACTGTTTCCTCGCTCACGCCGACCGTTGATACGAAATATCCCGCAGCCCACACACTACCATGGTCCCAGTAGACTTTTTTGAGAAACTCAAACTTCCCCCACAGTGCTCGACTGGTGTTGCTTTTGATGATGTTGACCACTTTGCTTACGCTATAACTTGGCGGAATGGATGCCAGCAAGTGGACATGATCTGGTTGCACGTTGATCTCCAGAAAAGAAATATCTGGATAAGGCTTGGTGATCTCTTCGATTTTAGTACGCGCATACTGCGCAACACCAGCCACGAGCACTCCCCGTCTGAATCTGGGTATCCCGATTATGTGGTATCTCGTGTAATAAATGGCGTGAGCTTGTCGTCGATACTTCTGCACCTCCCCATTATGGCACGAAGATGCCGAAAGCGCATCCATCCCCGCCCTTACGGACGGGGGTTTATTCGCGCCTCTAAAAATAGAGGTCAAGTCTCCTCACCCGCTCCACTCCTTCTCCCTGAAGGAGTTACGCATTTTAAGCGCATTTCGGTATAACAAAAATACTCCTTTTGGTATAACAAGCCGCCTATTTCCTCCTCTGTCGCCTACGTATATATCGTAAGATAATATTGGCGTGTTGAACTGACTGAGGCTTAATACTTCGCAGTCACCATTTTCGACTGCGAACCACTCCATGAGAATATTTGCGACGAAATTTAAATAATATCTCTCACGCTAGTGAGCCACACATTCAATAAACTGCCAGCCAGCAACAAGCGCGTTGGAACTATGAGAACGGACAAAACAAATCAAAACCAGGCAATTAAGCTTCCTCGAGAAGATTGGGATTTTACCCCAGTCATTGGTAGAAAAAGCCAATCGGAAATGGGTGCATGTCTCATGTGGGAATTTTTAAGAGATGTCGTAAATCATTTAAATACTATCTCTCCTGACGACAGTAGACCACGCCGCGATTACATACGCTCAATCTTTATCAATTTTCTCATGCTCCCTGAACGCAAAGCTTTCAATCATTTAGCATGCCAGCAACCTCATGCAGCCGCGTTCGTGACCTGCTCCCGTAGAACTGGACCAGGTGAGAGTTAGGAATTGGCAGGGGTGAGGAGGGTTCGTAGAAAGGCCAAA